>JADMIO010904373.1_pt1 | contig 48182 bp, 41 predicted proteins | sample 8958161 | NCBI WGS metagenome assembly JADMIO01 (sample SAMN16585339, study PRJNA669376) | soil metagenome | isolation source: Crop rotation soil | place: USA: Cullars Rotation, Alabama | collected 2011
CCACATCTTGGTGCCGCGCACTACGTAGTGATCCCCATCGCGCCACGCGCGAGTGGTGATGCCTTGGAGGTCGCTCCCGCCGCTCGGCTCGGTCAAGGCGATACCGGTGCGCCGCGTGCCGGTGGCCAGGTCGGGGAGGAGGCGCCGTTTCTGTTCGTCGGTGCCGTGGCGGGCAATCATCAGGCACGCCAGCGAGTGGCTGCCGATGATGCCGGCGATGCCCATCCACGCCTTCGAGATTTCTTCGAAGACGATCGCCATCGACACCATGTCGAGACCCTGACCACCGAATTCTTCGGGGATCGTCAACCCGAACAGGCCGATCTCTTTCATCACCGCGACGATCTCGTGCGGATAGCGCTCTGCGTGCTCCCATTCGCGGGCGACCGGTCTGATGTGCGTCGACACGAAGTCACGAATCATCCGTTGAAAGATCAGCTGCTCGTCGCTGAGCTCGAAGTCCACCGGCGCTCTCCAGGGTCTGGTGCGTGGACGGTAGCGTGGGGAGGCAACAGGGGGACAGTCTCGATGAACGAATCCAGCCACCCGAGGGGCGTGGGCTACTCGATCGGCGTCGACATCGGCGGCACGTTCACCGACGCCGTGATCGTCGCGCCGGACGGCGCGATTTCGTCGGGCAAGGCGTCGAGCACGCCCCACGATTTCTCGGTCGGCTTCTTTCGGGCTATCGCCGCCGCGGGCGAGAGCCTGGGCCTCGGCGAGGCCGAGCTGCTGCGTTCGGCGACCAAGATCGCGCACGGCACCACGATCGGTATCAACGCGCTGGTCACGGGCACGGTGGCGACGGCCGTGCTCTTCGCCACGAAGGGCCACGGCGACACCATCCGCACGATGTCCGGGCAGGGTCGCATGCTCGGCGCGTCGATCGAAGAGCTGCTCGACTACCAGCTGAGCAGCAAGCCGCCGCCCGTCGTGCCTCGGCGGCAGGTTTTCGAGATCACCGAGCGCGTCGATCACACCGGCGGGATCGTGGTCGCGATCTCCGACGACGAACTGCACCGTGCGATCGACCAGTTCGAATCGCTCGGCGTCGAGGCCGTTGCCATCTCTTTCCTCTGGAGCTTCGTCAACCCCGCGCACGAGCTCCACGCGGCACGCGTCGTGCGCGAGCGGTGTCCGTCGCTCTTCGTATCGTGCAGTCACGAGGTTGCGCCGCGCATCGGCGAATACGGGCGCGCCACCGCGACGACGATGAACGCCCAACTCGGCCCGCTCATGGTGCGCTACATCGATCGCATCGCCGAAGGCGCGCGCGAGCGCGGCTTCGTGGGGGAGGTCCTCTTCGCGCAAGTCGAAGGCGGGTTGGTGCCCGCGGCGATCGCCAAGCAATTCCCCATCATGACGGTGCAATCCGGCCCGGTCGCCGGCGTCGTCGGCTCGGCACTGGCGGGCGCGCAGATGGACTTCCGCAACATCGTGGTCGCGGATATGGGCGGCACTACCCTCGACGTCGCGACCATCGAGAATTCTCGCGTCGGCTACCGCGAAGAGAGCGAGCTCGTTCGCCAACTCGTGTACGTGCGCAAGGTCGACGTCGAGTCGATCGGCGCCGGCGGTGGCAGCATCGCGTGGATCAATCCGACGACCAATCGTCTGCGGGTGGGCCCCCAGAGCGCGGGCGCCACGCCCGGGCCCATCTGTTACGGACGTGGTGGCACCGACGTCACCGTGACCGATGCCGATCTCGTACTCGGCATCTTGAATCCCGATCGACCGTTGGCCGACGGGCTGGTGCTCGATGTCGACGCGGCGCGCCGTGGGGTGGCGGTGTTGGGCGAACGATTGGGTCTCGACGAACTGCAATGCGCCGCGGGCATCGTCGAGATCATCGATACGCGTATGGAAGACCTCATCCGTCGGGCGACGGTGCAGCGCGGTCATGATCCCCGTTCGTTCGTGCTGTGGGGTTTCGGCGGCGCCAGCGGTGCGCACGCCGGTCTTTTCGGACGCGGCATCGGTGTGAGCGAAGTCGTCTTCCCGCTGAACAACACGGCCTCGGTGTGGTCGGCCTATGGGTTGGCGCTCCTGGCACAGACCCGCACGTTCCAGGCCAACGTCTTTCTCCGTTCGCCGTTCGATCTCGCGAGCCTGTCGGCGACGATCGCCGAACTCGAGGCGCGCGCCATGGAGTACGCACGCGAGCACAAGATCGGCGATATCGAACTCATCCGTCGCGCCGACATGAAATACCCGTTGCAGGTCTACGAAGTCGAGACCGAGCTACCCGCGGGCGCGGTTGACGAGGCCTTCAGTGCGCGCCTGCTCGAGGCGTTCCACCACACCTATGACGCGCGATTCGGACCCGGTTCGGGCTACGCCGAAGCGGGCGCGATGATCAGCGCCGTGCGCGTCACCGTACGCGGTGTCGAGCCGGTGTTGCCGATCGCGAAAGCCGAGTATCCAGTGGCTGCAGCCGCCGTCGACCACGAGCGACTTGTGTACTGGCGCGAACTGGCCGAGCGCACCGCCACGCCGGTGTACTGGGGACCGCAGCTCGCCCCGTGGACCCGTTTGCAGGGACCCACCATCGTCGAATATCCGCACACCACGATCGCAGTGCGTCCCGGGCAGGCCTTGCACCTCGACGACTTCGGCAACATCGTGCTCACTTTGGAGGATCAGCCATGACGCTCGCCGAACGGCCGAGTCTTGCCAACGAGCGCGCCCGCCGGCGGCACAGTTTCAAGTACGGCTACATCCCGCCCGAGACACTCGTCATCGATCCATCGCTGCCGTTTCACGACGAAGAAGATCGTTCGTTCGACGTCATCACCGAAGAAGTCGTGCGATCGAAGTTGTGGAACCTCAACTCGGATCACGGCGAGACCATTCGACGCGTGTCCGGATCCAACATCGTCGTCGAGGGCTATGACTTCAACTGTGCCATCGCCACCGAGATGGGCGACGCAGTCACCTTCAGTACGTTCTCGATGTTCTTTGCCGGGTTCGCCGACGAGGTCATCAAGTGGACGCTCGAGCACCGCTCGATGAACGTAGGTATTCGCGACGGCGACCTGTTCCTGCAGGACGATCCGTGGGTCGGCTCCAACCACCAGATGGACACTGCGGTCTTCGGACCGGTTTTCGTCGACGGCAAGTTGTTCGCGTGGATCTTCAACTGCATCCACCAACGCGAAGTGGGCGGCGCGCAGCCGGGCGGCATGGTGCAAGACGCGGTCGACGTGTACACCGAACCGACGTTCATGCCGCCGATCAAGCTGGTCGAGAACGGTGTCATGCGCGAAGACGTGGTCGATGCGTGGGTCCGTCGGTCGCGCCTTCCAGAGTTGATGACGCTCGAGCTCAACTCGCAGGTCGCCGGCTACAACACGGCGCGCAAACGCTTCTTCGAGATCATCGACCGCTACGGCGCGGCCACGGTCAAGGGCGTCATGCGCAAGATGGTCGACGACACCTCGGCGACGGTCGGCGATCGGCTGCGGGGCCTGCCCGACGCGACGTGGCGTGACGAACGGTATGTCGCCGGCGCGACGCAGCACGACCGCAAGCTGTACCGCGTGTGCATGACCTTCGACAAGAAGGGCGATCGGCTGCGCGTCTCCAACGAAGGCACCGATCCCGCGGTGGGTTCGTTCAACACGGCACCGGGCGTCTTCCGCGCGGCAGTGCTCAACGGGTTGCTCCCGACGCTCGCGTTCGATCAATACCTCTGCGCCGCCGGAGTATTGCGTCAGATCGATTTCGATCTCACGGCGGGCGCGATCACGACCGCGTCGCACCCGTCGGCGGTCAGCACATCGATGGGATCGCTCATCGCCATCAACCAGGCGCACTGCCTTGGCGGCAAGATGCTCAGTGGTGACGCCGAGTTGGCGAGACACGCATTCGCGACGACATCGGGGCATTCGCTCTCGAACAACTCGATGTTCGGGATCGACCAGTACGGCAACCGTTACGCCGACACCACACTCGATACTCTCGCCGGCGGGATCGGTGCGTTCAGTCACCGTGACGGCATCGATTTCGGCGGGCGCATCACCGGTGTCGGGGGCAAGTTCTCCGACGTCGAGCGCTTCGAGCAAGTGATCCCTTTTCTGTTCGTCTACCGGCGCGAGCTGCCCTACTCGGGCGGCCACGGTCGCTGGCGGGGCGGCGTCACGTTGGCGACGGCGTGGGTCGGGCACAAGACCGAAGAGTCCTTCATCGGGTCGGGCGGGATGATGAAGAGCGTGACGACCGGCCTCGGCCTGTGCGGCGGGTATCCCGCGACCTCGGGCAGTCATTGGCATGCATTGGACAGCGATATCCAGCAGTGGTTCACCGACGGCCGGGTCCCGGGCGACCCGGTCGAGTTGCGCAAGATGGCGCCGCACGGCGATCTGGCGCCGCCGAAGAAGTACGACAACCGCCTCGGCATTCACGATGTGTTCGAGCTGGTGGCCAACCCCGGGGCGGGCTGGGGCGATCCTCTCGACCGCGACCCGGCAGTGGTCGAGCTCGATCTCGCTGACGGTCGGGTGCGGGCCAACGAAGCGGTAGAGATCTACGGCGTGATCGTCGGCGATCCCGCGGCCACGGCCGCCCGCCGCGCCGAACTGCGAGCGCAGCGACTCGCCGATTCGCGCTCGCCTCGACTACCGGTGGTCGGTTCGGTCGGTACCGGTGAGCGGACGAGACGCGTCATCGAAGGCGTCGCGCTCGTCGCCGTCGAAGGTGTCGCGATGTTCGCGTGTGTCGCGTGCGGTCAGCTGCTCGGCGACGCGTCGCGAACGTATCGACTCGGTTCGCGTGAGCTCGATATCGAGCTGACGGATATTTCCGAACTCTTCACCTCGCCGCTGCGGGAGACGGGCGAGCAGTTGGTCTTCCGGCGCTACCTGTGTCCGAGTTGTGGGGTGGCGCTCGACGGCAACGTCTGTCGCCCCGACGACGAACCGTTCTGCGACGTCAAAGTCTGACCGTCAGCGACGGCCGTCGCGTAGGAAATCGTCGACGTCCTTCTCGACCCGCGTTCCCTTGAAGAAGTCGGGATTGACGCCCGCGTGCAGTTCGACAGGATTCCAAAACATGAATTCCTTGAAGTCCTGCGCGGAGATGAGGCCGTCGTCGACGAGTTCTTGCGCCTCGACAACGACGTCGCCGACGTCGATCACATCCCAATGCCCGACATCGGATCCGAACATCGCGCGAATAGCCGTGCCGAAAGGATTGATCTTGCGGTTGAAGGCCCACGCCACTGACCGATCGTCGGCTTCGCAACCGATGTAGAAACGGTTGGCGAACAAGTCGACGATCTCGTGGATGTCGGTGATGCCGGTCTTCCAGAAATCGTCTTTCTCGGGCAACGGGTGGAAGTCGCGGGCGTAGTAGCCGCGGGCCGCGTCGATGTGCTTTTTGGTGAAGGGATCGGCGAAGTCGTCGAAGTACTGCATCATCTTGTCCACGTCGAGCTGCGCCGGGTCGACATACTCCATTGCGGCCAGGCTGCGTTTTTCGTAGTGGCCCACGAGATCGGCGAACAACGAGCAGGCCCACGCCGCGCCGCATTCCAGGAAACCGAAGTTGAGCGTCGGGAATCGGCGGGTGACACCGCCGAGGAAGAGCGACTTCGCCAAGCCCTCTTGCGCCTGCGCCAGCGCGCCGATGTGGTTGTGGGTGTAGTTGGTGACCGAACGACCGCCCCGCAGCCCGATCGGAGAATGAAACGTCGGCGCGACCTTCAGCTCGACGCACTTCGCCCACACCTGGTCGTAGTCGTATTCGCTGTCGAGGCCGAAGTAGTCGAGTCGGTTGCCGTACTCCGAGAGGCCCGGTGAACGTTCGAGCGCAGCAGGGATCGGCCGTTCGATGGACCCTTGCATACACACCACTTTGTGCCCGAGCTCGCGCACTGCGTACTCGAGATGACGGATGGCTTCTTCGGGTGTGTGCATCGGTATCGACGCGACCGCCGTCATGCGATCGGCGTGGGGCGCCATGAGCTCCATGACGAAGCGGTTGTAGCCCCGCACTACCTCTTCACGGATGTCGGGATCGCCGAGGCTCACGACGAACAGACCGGCACTCGGATACAGCAGGCTGTAGTCGATGCCGAGGTCGTCCATACGCGTGGCGTAGAGACCCGGGATCGTGGCCGTCGCGCGATCGAGGGTGTTCTTCGTCGGCCACCCCCAGAGGTTGCTCTGGGCCGCCCATCGGTTGCGTCGTTGCTCGGGCGTGACGATCCACGGTGACGAGAACTGCTGGTAGGGCTTGGATGCCGCGAACGTCTCGGCGACGTGGGGACTGGCGGTCTCTCGGAGGTACTCGATGAAGACGGGCATCACCTCCAAGATGTGTCCGTCGCAGTCGACGATGGGGTAGCCGAGGCTTTGCCGGATGGCGAGTGCGTTGCCGTGGGTCATTGGGACCGCCTCTCGTTAGCTGCTGTGCCCGGACGTTAATCGTTCGCCTCCGAGGCCGTCCGGCAACGCCCCGACGAGCCCCGATGAGCAGATCGACTCTGGCGCGCCCACTCGACGGCTCGCCACACTCCGTGACAGGAGTATCAATGCGTAGCCGCCGATCAGTGTTTGTCATCGCGGCCCTTCTCGCGTCGTCGCTCATGCTGGCGCCGACGCAGTTGGCCGAAGCCTCCGCCGACGCGCCCAACTGCCTCGAGTTCATCAGTCGCACGGCGACGCTCGACCCACCGAGCGGTGCGAGCTACGGCGGGCCAATGTCCGACGACGGCCGCTACGTGACCTTCACTTCGGAGGCAACCAATCTTGGCGTTCCCGACCACAATGACGCCGAGCGCGATGTCTTCGTGCGAGATACGCAAACCGGTGCGCTCGATCTGGTGAGCCAATCGACGGCCGGCGCACAGGCAACGGGCTCGTCGGCGGCGTTGGCCATCACCGACGACGGTCGGTTCGTCCTCTTCTCCACTCGAGGCGCATTGGTCGGGCCGGCGCTCGAGGTTCCCCGCAACATCTACCTGCGCGATCGCACGTTGCGTACGACCATTCGGATCTCGACCGACGCCGATGCCGGGGTGCTCGACGGTGTCCCCGTAGACGGGGACCTCAGCGACGACGGTCGGTACGTCGTCTACGTGACGACCGAACCGCACGTGGTGACCGATACCAACGGTGTGGCCGACGTGTATCGCTACGACACGGTGACGGCGACGTGGACGATCGTGTCGGTGGCCGACGACGAGAGCCAACTGACCCTCGGCGGTGACGGCGTCACCATGTCCGGCGATGGCAACCTCGTCTTGTTCCACTCGACCTCCATCGGCAACTTCTCGCCGGGCGTGCGAGCCGAAGCCGTCCGCGACATCGCCGCCGGCACCACCCGCATCATCGGCGCCGGTAGCGGACGGCTGACCCGCGACGGCCGCTACGCCGCACTTGTGTCTGGCCCCACCGTGACGATCACCGACCTCGTGGCCAACACCGTCGAGGATGTCTCCGCGGCAACGTTGGCCATGCCGACCGGTTTCAATCTGCACATCTTCGGCTTCACCGAAAACGCGCGTTACTTGCTGATCGGTGACGGCAACGTGTCGGGATACAACTTCTACGTCGTCGACCGGGTGGCGCATCGCGCGTTCCGCGCCGGCCCCACCTTCGGTGGCGGGGCGGCGTATCTGGCCGACGGCGCACTCGTCAGTTCGACGAGTTCCATGACGCAGGCCTATGTGTGGCGCGGGCCGCTGGCGTCGGTCGAGGACATCACCCCCGACTTCGCCGAACCGGGCACCACGATGGACGTCACGGTCTACGGCAGCAACCTCTTGCCGGGGACGAGTTTCGACTTCTCGTACGGCGTGTCGGTGTCGAACTTCCAGTACATCGGATCCACACAGGCGAAGATCACCCTGACGATTGCTGCCGGCGCATCGTCGGGCTATCCGCAACTCACCGTGACCGCGCCCGGCGGATGTACCACGTCGGTGGGATCGCTGTTCTGGATCGCACCGCAATCGCCGCCCACGACAACGAGCACGACGACCACGTCGACCACCACCACCACGTTGCCGACGACGACGAGCACCACGACGACGTCGACCACCACGAGCACCACGAGCACCACCACGACGATCCCGCCGTCGACCACCGCACCGCCGACCACGACGGCACCCACCGGGCCCGCGCCTCACGCAACGAGCGTGTCACCGGCGTTGGTCCGTCCGGGCGCCGGACGTTCGATCTCGATCACGGGCACCCACTTCACGGCGGGTGCCACCGTCTCGGTCGACGGCGTCGATGTCGTGTCGACATCGGTCGTCGACGCCCAACACATTGTGGCGGTGCTCTCGGTTCCGACGACCGTTGACGGTGTGCACGTCGCCAAGGTCACCAATCCCAACGGCCTCGATGACACGCAACCGCCGGCGTTCGTCGTGCGCGGCAGTGAGGGCGAGTTTCATTCCATGCAGCCGTATCGGGCGTACGACTCCCGTGCGACACAAGCGTTGACCGGACAGCGCACGATCCAGCTGACCAATCTGCCGTCGACGGGCGTGCGCGCAGTCGCCGCCAATCTGACGGTGACGGGTGCGACGGCCGACAGCTACCTGACGACGTTCGCCGCGGGCACTGCACGACCGAACGCGTCGAGCATCAACTTCCGCGCCGGTGAGACCAAAGCCAACATGGTGACCTTGCCGGTGAACGCGCAGGGTCAACTCGAGGTGTACAACTTCCAGGGCTCGGTGCATGTGATCATCGACGTGGTCGGCTGGTATTCAGAGTCGAACACCACCGTCGGCAGCATCTTCGTGGGTCTCGACCCCTTCCGCCGGTTCGACACTCGCGTCGATCGCAGCACCCCGCTCGGCCCGGGCGAGGTCATGTCGATCCCCATCGTCAGCAGCGCGTCGACCGTCACTGCCGTGATGCTCAACGTCACTGTCGCCAACCCGACCGAGGCCAGCTATCTCACGGTCTGGCCGACCGGCACCCCCCAGCCGTATACGTCGAACATCAACTATGTCGCGGGCGACACCGTGCCCAACGTCGTCATCGTGCCCATCGGTGCCGGCGGCGCGGTGAGCTTCTTCAACTTCGCCGGTAACGCGCACGTCATCGTCGATGTACTGGGCGTGTTCGATGGCGGACCGGTGCCCCTGCTCGGTGGGCGTTTCGTCCCGACCACACCGACGCGCGCGCTCGACACCCGCCTCGGCACCGGCGGCTTCTCGCACGCCCTCGCCGAGCATTCGGATCTCACGCTCGACGTCGGCCCGGCGGGGGTTCCCGCCGATGCAACCGCCGTTGTGATGAACGTGACCGTCGCCGCGCCCAGCGCCGCCGGCTATCTGACGGTGTGGCCGGCGACAGGACCCATGCCCGACAGTTCGAATCTCAACTTCAGCGCCGGCCAGGTGACCGCCAACCTCGTCGTCGTGCCCCTCGACGGTGACGGCTACGTGAAGTTCTTCAACGCATTCGGGGCGACGCACGTCATTGCCGACGTGGTGGGCTACTACCGTTGACGGTGCGCCGCAGCGACGTGCTCGGCGACGATGGTGCCGTCGAAGAAGTGCGGGTTGCCCGCGGTGTGCAGCCGTACGACATTCGTGAACACGAATCGCTCGAAGTCGGCGCGTGTGATGACTTCGTGTTCGACGAGCTCGAAGGCTTCGGGTACGACGCGCGCCATGTCGGGCACGTCGAAGTGTCCGACATCGGAGCCGAACATCGCCCGCAACGTCACGCCCGCACGCGCGTCGAACGCGCTGGCGACAAGAGGATCGTCGGATTCGCAGCCGAAGAAGAATCGCTCGCCGAACCACTCGGTCAGGTCGCGCTCGTCGAGTAGTCCGGCGGCGGCGAACTCGTCGAGGTCGGTTTCACCGGCGGTGAGTTCGTCGAACGTCGTGAACGGTCGCGTCATCGACGGCGACGCCGCGTAGTCGTCGAATCGGTCGCGCAGCGACGCGCCGCCGTAGCGCTCGAACAACGTGCGCAGTTCGTCGACATCGATGTTGGACGGACGCAGGTTGGTCAGCACCGACTGGAGGTTGCGCTTGTCCCAGTGTCCGACGAGGTCGGCCAGCAGCTGCGAACCCCACGCCGCGCCGCCCTCGAGAAAGGCGAAGCACAGATCGGGAATGCGGCGTAGAACGCCGCCCAAGACGAGCGCCTTCGCGAACCCTTGTGAGGCGTTGGCGAAGTGGCCGATGTGGTTGAACACGGAGTTGGTCGGCGAGAGCCGGTCGGGCCAACCGATGCTTCCGCCGTGCACGGTGACGGCGACGCCACAGTCGCGGCACCGGCGCCAGAAGGGGTTGTAGTCGTATGCACTGTCGAGCGCGAGGAAGTCGATGTAGGACTGGCCCGTCGACGTGGTACGGCGCACTGCACCCGTTGTGAAGATGGCCCGGAAGCCGAGCGCGATCGCGTCGTCGAGTGCCTCGATGGCGTCGCTCGGAGTGCGCGCCGGCACCAGCGCGACCGGGATCAAGCGATCGGCGTACGGCGCGAACGCGTCGGCCGCGACGCGGTTGGCGGCGCGGGCGAACGCTGCGCTCACGTCGTCTTGCTGGATCGTGAGGCCGAACAAGCCGATCGAGGGATACATGAGCGCGACGTCGATGCCGAGTTCGTCGAGCCGTTCGTAGAGGAGACCGGGCAACGTTGCTGTCGCGCGGTCGAGCGTGGCTGCCGGCTCGGCCCACCACGGTGCGCGCGGCAAACGCTGCTCGTGCCGCTCGGCTGGCGAAGCCTGGTGCCAACGGTCGTAGAAGTGCCCCGTCATCTGTGCGAAGACCGATGCCGCGTCGGGCCCGCGTTGGTCGCGGAAATAGTCGAGGAACACAGGGACCGTCTCGAGCCAGTGCCCGTCGGCGTCGACGACCGGATGGTCGAGTTCGGCGCGGATCTCGGAAGCAGGACGACTCATCGGCGACTCTGAGCGGTGCGGTGAGCGCCCGATCACGCGGGCGCGCCCTCAACGTAGCAATCATCAGCCGCGTCCTTTGCGCCGGCGGTCTCGTTGACGGGAGCGACGGGTCTCACGGCTCCATCGGGGCCATGCCGAGTCGTCGTCTTCGATGATCGGTTGGCCACCGGGTGGCGCGGCGTAGGTGTCGTCCCACGGAAAGCGCCCGGCCGCGTCGGCAACGACGATCTGCACCACGGCATTGTCGACCCGGTCGAGCCGCGGCCAGTTGCCGGCGCGGTAATAGTTGTGCCAGAACGCCATGAGATCGGACTCGACCCAGCAGCGATCGGGCACGGGCACAGTGGTGATGGTGCCGTTGGACGAAATGGCGCGATCGCCGCGGCCGAAGGGCAACGACCGGCCAAGGTGGTGCCCTTCGTAGGCGCGGTCGATGAGCTCGTACGCCCGCTCGGGCGACTCGCCGACGACGACGATCTCGGGATGGTCGTGCTCGAGCATGCCGATCGAATATGTCCATGTGGGGCCGGGAACCTCGGCGCAGTCGCACCCGGGGACCGGGCACGCGCCGCTGTTCACGGACATCGTGGTAAAGCCGTGCCGGGCGACCCGGTGGGCCATGTGGAAAAGCTCTTCGTCGAGGTAGTCAAAGTTGGTCATGGCGTCATCATGACGACGACCACTGACAGTCACTGAATCACATGAGCTACGCAAAGTTCATTCGCTGTCATTGTTGTGGAAACATCGTGGCCGATATCAGCCGGTAAGAAGACTGGCCTGGAGGCTTGACCTTGTTCGACTTCGACATGTTGGTCATCGGGTGCGGACCGGGCGGGCAAAAGGCGGCGATCGCGGCGGCGAAGCTGGGCAAGAAGGCCGCGGTCGTCGAGCGGGCCGATGTGGTGGGCGGGGTGTGCGTCAACACCGGCACGATTCCATCGAAGACATTGCGGGAAACCGTGCTGTATCTCACCGGACTCACGCAACGTGAGCTGTACGGCCAGAGCTATCGCGTCAAGGACAACATCACGATGGACGACCTCAACGGTCGCACGCATCACGTGATCGCGCGCGAGATCCAAGTTGTGAAGGATCAGCTCGGGCGCAACCGGGTGCAACTACTGCAAGGCGCCGCTCGTTTCATCGACGCACACACGCTGGCGATCGAGCATCCGGCAGGGGAGACGCGCGTGACCGCGGAGTTCATCGTCATCGCGGTCGGTACGGTGCCTGCTCGTCCACCGAACGTCGCGTTCGACGGCCAACTCGTGGTCGACTCCGACGGCATCCTCAGCCTCGATCAGATACCCGCGTCGTTGGTCGTTGTGGGCGCGGGCGTGATCGGCATCGAGTACGCGTCGATCTTCGCGGCCCTCGGTACCAAGGTCACCGTCGTCGAGAAGCGCGATCGGATGCTCGAGTTCTGTGACGACGAGGTCGTACAGGCATTGCAATATCACCTGCGCGATCTCGCGGTCACGTTTCGATTTCGCGAGACGGTCGCGGCGGTCGAGCCGCACAGTCGCGGCACCCTCACCGTGCTCGACAGCGGCAAGACGATCTTGGCCGATGCAGTGATGTATTCGGCCGGCCGCGAGGGCGCGACGGCAAGTATGGCGCTGGAAAATGTGGGCATCGCGGTCGATTCTCGCCACCGCATCGGCGTCGACGACTGCTATCGCACGTCCGTGCCGAATATCTACGCCGTCGGTGACGTCATCGGGTTTCCGGCGTTGGCCGCGACGTCAATGGAGCAAGGGCGCCTTGCGGCGTATCACGCGTTCGGCGAGCCGAACCTCTCCACCAGCCCGGTGATGCCGTTCGGGATCTACACGATTCCCGAGATCAGCTACGTGGGACGCAACGAGACCGAGCTGACCGATGCGGCCATTCCCTATGAGGTCGGAGTGTCGCGCTATCGCGAGCTGGCGCGTGGGCAGATCGCCGGCGACTCTTACGGGATGTTGAAACTGTTGGTCTCACCGGTGGACCGCTCGGTCCTTGGTGTGCATCTCTTCGGCACCGGTGCGACCGAGATCGTGCACATCGGTCAGGCCGTCATGGGATGTCACGGCACCGTCGACTACTTCATCGACGCGGTGTTCAACTATCCGACGCTGGCCGAGGCGTACAAAGTGGCGGCGCTCGATGTCACCAACAAGCTCCGCGTGATGTCCGAACTGCGTGTTTGAAGCCCCGGGGCCGGCAACGACCCATCTCGGAGCACCTGAGCCCGTTTTTGGCATTCTCGGCCCGATTTCTTCATTCCTGGCCCTGGAGGACCGATAGTCCCCGTGTAGCGATGTCGGATTTCGCTGGTCAAGCGAGCAACGCGGCAGGAGGACCTGATGGCCGCTATCGCAGGTGGCAGAGCGAGCCTTCCCGCGCTCAGCGACGCCGATTTCCGGATCATCGCCGAATCGATTCCGCATCTCGTGTGGATGTCAGCGCCCGATGGGACGACGCAATACGTCAATCACCAAGGGATGGAGTACGCGGGATACCCGCCTGACGGTGAGTACGTCGATTGGAACTCGCTGATACATCCGGACGACGCCCGTCGCGCGGGCGCGGCGTGGCGCGAGGCGACCAGCACTCAGTCGATGTATCGCGTCGACTGTCGTGTGCGCCGCTTCGACGGGCAGTACCGGTGGCACGCCATCCGTGGCCTCGCCACGCGCGATGAGACCGGCACCATCATTCGCTGGGTCGGCACGGGAACTGACATCGACGACGCGAAGCGGCTGGAGGCGGACCTGCGATCAGCGGAGCGCGAAACCGCCGAGGCGTTGACGATGTTCGAGACACTGCTCGCGCGCGCACCGGTCGGCTTCGCCATCATCGATCGCGAGTTCCGCCTGCTACGCATGAATCAAACATTGGCCGCGATCGATGGCACGACAGTGGCCGAACGGATCGGCAAGACCGTTCCTGACGTGGCGCCTCAGTTGTGGACGCAAGTGGAACCGATCTATCGCCACGTGTTCGACACCGGCGAAGCAGTGATCGACGTCGAGGTGTCCGCCCCCTCTGTCATCGATCCCTCGACGATCTGTTCGTTGGTGACGAGCTACTTTCCGATCTCGTTGGACGAAGAGGTCATCGCCATCGGCGTGGTCGTTGTCGACATCACCGACCGCAAGGCGGGGGAGTTAGCGCGCCAGCAACTTGCGGCGATCGTGGGTGGATCCGGCGACGCGATCTTCGGGACGAGCACCGACGGGATCATCACCAGTTGGAACGGCGCGGCCGAGCGCCTCTTCGGCTGGACTGCGGCGGAGGCGATCGGTCAGCCGGCCTCGATTATCGCGCCCCCCGAACTGGTTGAAATGCAACACGAGATGCGGGCGCGGCTCAATGCCGGCGGACCGCACGAACGGCACGAAACCACGCGTCTCCGCAAGGACGGCACCTTGGTCGACGTGATGATCATCGCGTCGACCGCGACGGACGAGGCAGGGACGGTGGTGGGTCTGTCGGTGATCGCCCACGACATCACCGAGCGCCGCGCCGAGCAACGGGCCCTCGAGGCCAGCCAGCATCGGCTGGCCGTCGCGCAGCGCACCGCCCATCTCGGTAGCTTCGAAGTCGACGTCCTTGCCGGCGAGCTCACGTGGTCAGAGGAATATGCGCGCATCCTGGGTCTGGACCCGGCGCAGCCACCGAGCAACGAACTCTTCTATTCGATGGTGCACCCCGACGACATCGCGATGGTGAACGGCCTCAGGACCGAGGCGAACCGACGCATCCCGTTCGATCTCGACTTCCGGATCGTGCGGGCGGATTCGCAAGTGCGGTGGGCCCGCACGCATTCGCTCCCTGAACTGGCGGAGGACGGGACGGTCGTCAAGATTGTCGGCACGATGATGGACGACACCGATCGGGTCGAAGCCGAACGTGTGCGTCGCGCGGCCGAGTCTCGTTTCGAGATCGGCTTCGAGCAGGCCGCGATCGGCACGGTGATCGCGAGTCTCGACGGCGTCGCGACTCGAGTGAATCCGGCACTGTGCGCCTTTCTCGGCCGGTCGGCGGACGAACTTCTCGGCCATCGGTCGGGCGAGTTCGAGCACCCCGACGATGCCTCGTTGGGTAGGGGCATCCGCACGAGGGTGGCCGAAGGGAACGACAGCTTCCAAGACGAGCGACGGTATCTCCGGCCCGACGGATCGGTGGTCTGGGCGATGTGCACTGTCACCCTCGTGCGCGACGAGACCGGAGAACCCCAATACTTCTTCACGCAGCTGCAGGACATCACGGGGCGAAAACTGGTCGAGGAAGAACTGGTCGAGCAAGCGTTGCACGACTCGCTCACCGGCTTACCGAACCGGGCGCTGCTCACCGATCGATTGATTCACGGGTTGGCCGGATCACGACGCCGGGGAACGCAGGTCGGCGTGATCTTCCTCGATGTCGATCACTTCAAGGTCGTCAACGATTCGCTCGGTCACACCTCTGGTGACGATCTGCTGCGGCAGGCGGCCGACCGAATCGCCCTTGCGATCCGTCCGGGCGACACCGTGGCCCGGTTCGGTGGCGACGAGTTCGTCGTAGTGTGCGACGACGTCACCTTGCGCGAGACCAACCACATTGCCGAGCGCGTGCTGGCGACGTTGAGTCAGCCCTGCGTGCTGGGCCACCAGGATGTCAACGTCACCGCCAGTCTCGGCATCGCCATTTCCGACGACAATGCCACCCCCGACAGCCTGTTGCGCGACTCCGACGCGGCGATGTATCGCGCCAAGGAACGCGGCCGCGGGCGCATCGAAGTGTTCGACGAGGCAGTGCGATCGCGCGCGGAGCAACGCCTGGCTACCGAATCTGCGTTACGCAGGGCGCTGGAGCGCGACGAGTTCACGCTGCACTACCAACCGATCATCGACCTGTCCACCGGCGACATGGTGAGCGTCGAAGCGCTACTGCGATGGCAGCGTCCCGATCGAGGTTTGGTCGCCCCGGTGGAATTCATCCCGATCGCCGAGGACACCGGCCTCATCGTTCCCATCGGCGCGTGGGTGCTCGAGGAGGCCTGTCGTCAGCTAGCGGTGTGGCAGCGCACGGTGCCGGAACTGACGATGGCCGTCAATGTTTCGGTACGTCAGATGCTCGCCCCCGATATCGGTCGGGTGGTCGAGGACGTGCTGGCGCGCACCGCCGTTCGTCCGCAAGATCTGTGCCTCGAACTCACCGAGAGCGTGTTCATGCAGGACGTCGACTATTTCGGCAAGACACTCGGCGGCCTCAAGGCGTTGGGTATTCGCCTCGTGATCGACGACTTCGGCACGGGTTACTCCTCGCTCAACTATCTGAAACGATTTCCTTTCGACGCGGTAAAGGTCGACCGCTCGTTCGTCGACGGGTTGGGCACCGAAGCCAATGACTCGGCCCTTGTTGCCGCCATTGTGGCAATGGCGGCTGCTCTGGGCCTGGAAGTCACTGCAGAAGGCGTGGAGACACCGCAACAACTGGCGATGCTCAAGGCGCTTCACTGTGATCGTGCGCAGGGCTTCTTCATCGCGCGACCAATGCCCTCGGCCGACATGTCGAACATCATCGCGACATCGAGTCGCTGGAAGGTCAGCTGACCGACTCCTCGGCTAGTTTCGTCTCGATGATTCGAGCTCTGTGGCGCCACGCGCGATTGTTGCCAGAGTCGATGACGAGCCTGCGGGAGCCCCGCTTCAGCCCGCTGCGATCGCAGTGTCCGTCCGCGGCACAGGTAGAGAGCGGCGCGTACCGCGAATGGCTCGACACCATTCACGAGTCCAACGCGTATCACCGCAAGGTGTGGGAGTGGTGCTACATCTTGGAAGCGCTGCGTGAGTCCGAGTGCTTGGCGCCCGGACGTACCGCGCTCGGGTTCGGCGTCGGTAGAGAGCCGATCGTCGCCGCCGTGGCCGCGCGCGGCGTGCAGGTGCAGGCGACGGATCAGCCGGCGACCAACGCCGAAGCATGGACCGTCACCAACCAGTTCTCAGAATCGCTCGATGGCCTACGCAATGACGGCATCTGTGATCCCGAGACGTTCGCCACCAATGTGTCGTTCCGCCCGGTCGACATGACGCAGATCCCACCCGACCTGCGTGACTTCGACATGCTGTGGTCGTCGTGCTGTCTCGAACATCTGGGCAGTCCGCAAAGGGGTCTCGACTTCGTGTTGGACAGCCTCGAGTGTCTTCGCCCTGGTGGTGTCGCCGTACATACGACCGAGTTCGAAACCAGCCCGGGACGTGAGGCTCCCGCGGAGGTTCACGGACACTCCACGGTGATCTACCGTCGACGAGACATCGAGGCGCTCATCCTTCGCTTGCGCCGCGACGGTCATCACATCCGCGCTAATTTTCGTGTGTCGCGCCGCGCGCCACAAGATCGGTTCATCGACAAGCCGCCGTACCAGCACGACCCTCATCTACGAGTGCAGATCGACGATGTCGTTGCCACATCGTTCGGTCTCCTCATCGTGAAGAAGGGCTAGCGACAGCGGGACCTTCGGCAACGGAGTGGTTCTCCTGCGCTACGAACGCTAGGTTCCCTCGCACTCGACCTCCGAGAGGAAGGCGCGATGGCGGGCCGCACCAAGCTCAACGGGTCGCGCGGGATCGCCCTTTCACTCGCGGTCGCCATCCTCGCCGGTTGCGGCGACGACCGTTTTGGCTCGCAGCAGCCGGTCACCGAGCAGGCACACCACACGCTCGGACTCTGGAGAGGGTTCTTCATCGCGGCGGCGGTCGTCGGTGCACTGGTGCTCGGTCTGATTGCGTACGTGCTTATCCGATTCCGCCGGCGCGGTGACGACATACCCAGCCAACGGGACGCGAACATTCCGCTCGAGATCGTCTACACGATGACGCCGATTCTCATCGTGGTCGTTCTCTTCGCGTTCTCGGTGGCGGTCGAGCACAAAGTGAACCGCAAGGTTGCGCAGCCCGATCTCACCGTGAACGTGACCGGCTTCCAGTGGGGTTGGCAGTTCGAGTATCCCGATCAACACGTCACGATCACCGGTACCGCGAACACGACGCCACCGCAGTTGGTACTGCCGGTTGGGCGCACGAGCCGCTTGGTGCTGCGCACCCAAGATGTGAACCACTCGTTCTGGGTGCCGCCGTTCTTGGTGAAGCGAGACATGATCGCCGGCGTCGACAACGCCATCGATATCAAGCCCGATCGCGTGGGGACGTATGAAGGCAAGTGCGCCGAATACTGCAGCCTCGATCATTGGCGCATGATCTTCGTCGTGCGCGTCGTGCCCGCGGAGGAATTCGACCAGGCCCTGGCCGATGCGCAAGAAGTGGTGGCCGGCCGGTGACCATCGTCGACGAAGGCCCGCACGTGTCGGCCCCCGAAGATGGGCCGCGACCGGCCCGGGGCCTCCTCGCGTTCACGACGTCGACCGATCACAAACGGATCGGTATCGCCTACATGGTCACCGCGTTCGCCTTCTTCCTCATCGGTGGTGCGCTCGCCGAGGTCATACGCGCTCAGCTCTTCAGCCCCGACGGTTCGCTGGTGTCCGAAAACACGTACGACCAACTGTTCACCATGCACGGCACGATCATGTTGTTCCTGTTCCTCGGCCCGTTCGCCTTCGGTCTCGCCAACTACTTCGTACCGCTGCACATCGGCGCTCGTGATATGGCCTTTCCCCGGCTCAACGCGCTGAGCTACTGGTTCTACCTGTTCGGCGGGCTCACGCTGATGGCCGGATTCCTCACGTCGAGCGGCGCGGCCACCTTCGGCTGGACCGGTTACGCGCCGCTGTCGGAGTCGGCGCGGTCGCCGGGGGTGGGTGGCGATCTTTGGATCATGGCGCTCGTGCTCACCGGTCTGTCGGGAGTGCTCACTGCGGTCAACATCATCAGCACCGTGATCACGATGCGCGCGCCGGGCATGACCATGTTCCGCATGCCGATCTTCACCTGGAACATGCTCGTGACGAGTGTGCTCGTCCTCATGGCCTTCCCGGTGCTGACGGCCGCGTCGGCCATGCTGTTCGCCGATCGACATTTCGGCGCGCACGTCTACGATCCCGCGGGCGGCGGCCAACCGATCCTGTGGCAGCACTTGTTCTGGTTCTTCGGCCATCCCGAGGTGTACATCCTCGTGTTGCCGTACTTCGGAGTGATCACCGAGGTGCTTCCGGTGTTCTCCCGTCGCCCCGTGTTCGGATATCCCGGCCTCGTGCTCGCGACCTTCTCCATCGCGTCGCTGTCGGTGGGCGTGTGGGCGCATCACATGTTCGCGACGGGTGCGGTCAGCGTGTCTTATTTTTCGGGGCTCTCGATGCTCATCGCCGTGCCGACCGGGGTGAAGTTCTTCAACTGGATCGGCACGATGTGGGGCGGACAGATCCGTTTTCCGACGGCGATGAAGTTCGCGGTCGGCTTCCTCGTCACGTTCTTGATCGGTGGCTTGTCGGGGATATTGCTGGCATCGGCACCGATCGACTTGTCGGTGACCGACTCGTACTTCGTGGTCGCCCACATGCACTACGTGATGTTCGGCGGCTCGGTGTTCGCGCTCTACGCGGGCGTCTACTACTGGTTCCCGAAGATCACCGGCCGGCTACTGAACGAACGCCTCGGCGCGATCCATTTCTGGATGACCTTCGTCGGCTTCCATCTCACGTTCTTCGTGCAGCACATCCTCGGGCTCGACGGTATGCCGCGTCGGGTCGCCTCCTACCGCTCGTTCGAGGGCTGGGACGCACTCAACCGCGTGTCGTCGATCGGCGCATTCCTGCTCGGCGCGTCGACCCTGCCGTTCCTGTGGAATGTCTGGATCACACTCCGTGCGCGCGGTGATGCGCGCGCCGCGCTCCCCGCGGGCGACAACCCGTGGGGCGGGCACACGCTCGAATGGGCGACGTCGTCGCCGCCATCAGCGCACAACTTCGACGGGCCGCTCCCGCGGATTCGGTCGAACCGCCCCGTGTGGGATCAAGATCATCCGTCGCACGTCACGCCGGTGCACGAGCGATGAGCGTCGACGACTCGGATATTGTCGATCGCGCCGTCCCGTGGCGTGTCTTTCTCGGAGTCGGCATTTTCATCGCCGTACTCGCGATCATCTACTGGTTCGTCAGCTACGAGGATGCCGGAACGACGATGCTCGTGCTCGCCAGTTGCCTCGCCCTGTTCTGCGGCGTGTGGTTCTATCTGCAGGACCGGCAACGCCCCCGCGCTCCGGCCGGCGACGCCGCCGAGAGTCGGCATGACGCTCCTGCGTATCTACCCGATGCCAGCGTGTGGCCGATCGCGGTCGGCGCCGGCGCGGCGCTCGCGCTCAACGGGCTGATCCTCGGCTGGGCCTACGCCGTGCCGGGAGCGGCGCTACTCGCGTTGGCCGTCGTGGGATTCGTGGTGCAGAGCCGTCGGCGCGTCTGAACGATCACCGGTCGATCGGCGCGCGGGCTGCGCCGCGCCGGAGCCGGCCCATGATGTCGCGGAAGCGCACGCTCGACTTGATCGGCAGTCCATCGCGCGCCGAGAGTTCACGACACAACCGGTAGGTGGCCCACGCCGCTGCAATCGGTACGACGAACACGGCAACTCGAAACGTGATGAGCACGCGGTTCACCGATAAGTGCAACGTGGACGAGATGACGTCCGAGGCACCACCGAGAAAGCAGATCGTGTAGAAGCTCAGTGTGGCCACGCCGATGGCCGTACGTACCGGTCGCTGTCGTGGTCGGTCCAGCAGGTGATGTTCGGCGCGATCGCCGGTGACCCGCGCTTCGAGAAACGGCCACGCGTAGAGAAGGGCGAACGTGAGCCCGCCGAGTCCCGCGCCAGGGAAGAACGGCGCGGGGATCTCGAATCCGAACAAGCGTGTCTCCCAGCCGGGCATGATGCGCAACGCGCCATCGAGCCAGCCCATGTACCAGTCCGGCTGTGACGCGGATGAGACCTGGGCCGGATCGAACGGCCCGAACACCCAGATCGGATTGATCTGGAAGAGCCCACCGAGCAAGCACAACACGGATGTCGTGAGAAAGAACAGGCCGGTGGCCTTGGCCGCGTAGGTCGGCCACATGCGCTCGCCGACTACGTTGTCCTCGCGCCGCCCCGGCCCTTCGAACTGCGTGTGCTTGTGGCGCACCACCATCGCGAGATGGATGCCGATCAACACCGCGATGATCACGGGCACGATCAAGATGTGGATGACGAAAAGCCGGTTGATGAGATCGGGCCCAGGAAATTCCCCGCCGAACAGCAACGATGCCATCCATGTGCCGACGAGCGGGACCGACAGCACGATGCCGTAAGTGATGCGCAGCCCTGTTCCCGAAAGCTGATCGTCGAGCAACGAGTAACCGGCGAACCCGTTCACGATCGCGAGGATCAACATCGTGACGCCCACGATCCAATTGAGCTCGCGTGGCCGACGGAACGCGCCGGTGAAGAACACGCGCGCGAGGTGGACGACGATGGACGCTACGAACAACAGCGCGGCCCAGTGATGGATCTGGCGCATTACGAGGCCGGCGCGCACCTTGAAGCTGAGATCGAGCGCGGACTGGTAGGCGGCTGACATGTGCACGCCTTGCAACGGTTCGTAGCTGCCGTTGTAGACGACGTCGCGCGTACTCGGCACGAAGAAGAACGCGAGGTAGACACCCGTGGCCACGAGGACGATGAAGCAATAGAGGGCGAGCTCGCCGATCATGAACGACCAGTGATCGGGGAATACCTTGTCGAGCGCGGTGCGGGCGAAGCTCGCCGCGCCGAGTCGATCGTCGACCCACTTCGCAGTTCGCCGCATGAGAGGCGGCCGCTTCCTGCTCACCGGTCGCGGTCCCAGAATCCGGGTCCGACCGGACTCGAGAAGTCGGCGCGGGCGATGAGCTCACCATCGGCATTGAGGCCGAGGGGCAGCTGGGGCAACGAACGGGCGGCGGGGCCGAAGACGGGACGAGCGCCGTCGAGCGCATCGAAGGTGGATTGGTGGCACGGGCACAGCAGCAACCCGACCTGCGCCTGGTAGAGGCCAACGGGGCAACCGACGTGCGTACACAGCTTCGAGTAGGCGACGATGCCGTCGACGGTCCAGTCGTCGCGTCCCGCGCGGGGCTTGATCGTTTGATCGGGGCGAGTGCGGATCAACAGCGTCGGCGCGTCGGCCGCGTCGGTGTGTCCTTCGGGCCACACCGTGACCACACCGTCGAGCTCGAGATCGTCGGGCTTCACGGCGCGCCCGTCGGCGGTGACGACTCGCATCGGGCCTCCGGCATAGGGCGTCTCCTTGAGCCCCTTGCCCGGTCGGGGGCCGAGCGAACGGATGGGAAAGAGCAACGCCGCGCCCAGCGCCGCGAGCGACGATGCCGCGGCGCCGATCAGCATCCGTCGCCGGCCGATGCCTTCCGCGCCGCGTTCGAAATCCGCAGTGAACGCCGCCACATCTTCCTCGCTCGACTCGATCGACGCCCGATGTTCGACGACTTCGTCGTTGGGCATCGCATGCTTGGCCCAGCTCACGATGGCCGCGCCGATGCCACCGGTGATGATCGCCAGCAACGTGCCTTCGAGTTGCGGCTGACCGCCGCGCCAATAGACGACGACAAGTGCCAACGATGCCGCGGTACTCAGCGCGAAGAACGCGGTCGCGCGCGATTCGGCGCGGGCGCGCGGTCGAAGATCCTCAGCCATCGCTCTCCTTCGCTGACGTGTCCTCGCGTGCGGCTCGACGCGCCGGCGATCGCGTACCTATCCAGGCGACTGCCGCGAGCAACGCGCCCATCCCGAGCGTCCAGGCCACGAACCCCTCCGGCACGGGTCCGATGCGTCCGATCGGCAGGCCACCGCGGTCATTGGGATCGTGCAGATACTGCACGTAGCGCGCGATGTCGTTGACCTGTTGATCGCTCAGCGTGTCCGACCCGAACGTGGGCATCTGACCCGGGCCCGAGCGCAACGCGGCACCGACTTGCAGCGGCGTGGCCTTGCTCAGGCTCGGCGCGTATTGCCCGTAGCTCAGCGCGCCGCCGGCGCCCGACGCGCTGTGGCACGCGGCGCAGTTGGCGCGGAACAGCTCGCCGCCGTCCGCGAGATCGCCGGTTGAAGCCGCGACCGGTGGCAACGCCGGGCCATCGCCGAGGGACGCGACATAGGCGACGAGCGCGTCGATGTCCGCCGTCGAGTACACCGGGGGTTTGCGCTCGACCTGGCTGCCGGTCGTGGCCGCCGGCATGCGTCCCGTCGACAGCTGGAAATAAGCGCCCGCGGCGCCCGACTTCACCAGCGACGGACCCTGCACCTCGCCGTTCGCCCCCGTCGCCCCGTGTCCGTCGTTGCCGTGGCAGCTCGAGCACCCGCTGACGAACAATTCGCGACCGTGCGTGACCTGGTCGGTCTGCGCGGTCGCCCCGGGCGCGCCGAACCACCAGAACAGCACCGCGGTCGCGCCGATGAGCATCAGCGCCGGTGCAATGAACTCGCGCCGGGCGTTCGCGTTCACCGGATCAGGTAGATGGTGGCGAACATCGCGACCCACACAACATCGACGAAATGCCAGTAGTAGCCGCACACTCGCACGGTCGTGGCGACCGGCGCGCGCGAGCCGCGTCCGGAGATCATGCCGATCACCGCGGCCATGAACAGGATGCCGCCGAGAACATGGAGGCCGTGGAATCCGGTCATGATGAAGAACATCGACCCGTACGCGTGTGACGAGACACTGAACGGCACCTGCGCGTACTCCCACGCCTGATTGCCGAGGAACAACAGGCCAAGGGCGGCGGTGAGCGACAGCCAGCGGACGACACCGGCGCGATCGTCACGTTCGCCGGCCCGCACCGCCAGGTGCATCGTGAAGCTCGACGCCACGAGCACGAGAGTGGCGACGCCAGTACGCGCCGTCGCGAGCTCGACGCCCACCGGAGGCCATGGCACCGTTGCTGCCCGCAGCGTGAAGTACGCGGCGAAGAGCCCGCTGAAGAACATGAGCTCGGACGCGAGCCAGACCACCACGCCGACCGCCACAGACGGCGGAACATCGGCACGCAGATCCGCCGGGCTTCGGTCGGACCCCGACACACCAATCAGGCGAGGCACTGGCGGCAGTATTGCACTCACGCGCCGAGGCGTCGATCGAGACGAGCCGCGGCGCGACGATCTGCCGCGAGCCAGTCGCGAAATACGAGACCGGCCACCGTCACCGAGAGCAATTCACCGGACACCAACAGCAATGCGGCAGCACGATGCTGATCACTCAACGACGGATAGGTCGACGGCGCGACCGGCGATCCGGCCGACAGCAGCGCCAGTCCGACGAACGCATGGAACGGCACCGCGAACAACACCGTGAGCAGCCGCGCTCCGAAGGGGAGCCGCGCGGGTAGCGGATCCGCTCCGACGAGCGGCCACAGGAACAGTGACCCGACGACGAGCAGGTGCACGTGTACCAACGTGTGCAGGAAGATGTTGCGCTGGGACACACCCACGAGCGGTGTGAGGTAGAGGCCGACCATCGTGCCGCCGAACAGGAGCCAGGCGATCAATGGACGAGTGATGATCACGACGACGCGTGAATGCAGCGCCTTGCGCAACACCAACCTGGTCGCGGGTTGACCGGTCTGCAGGGCCAGCGTCATCGGCGCCGCCAGCGCGATCAGCAGTGGCCCGATCATGCCGAGCAGTAGGTGCTCGACCATGTGCGCGGAGAACGTACGGTCCGACACCAGTGTGGCCGCACCGACCACGAGACAACCGGCGCAGAAACACAACGTTCGCGCGATCGGCCAGTCGCGGCCCTTGGCGCGCAGTCGCCGTGTGCCGCGGAGGTAGAGCCAGATCGCGAATAGGGCGACGACGGGCATCACCCGTGGAAGCTAGCGGTCCTGCACGCGCGGGCCGGTAGCGAATCGGTAGGGTCATCCCCGCAGGACGGGCCTGCGCACGCCCTCGACACGACCCTGGAGCGGAACTGTTTCGTGAAGCTCGAGGATTACGCCCTCATCGGTGACACACAGACCGCGGCTCTCGTCTCGATCGAAGGGTCGATCGATTGGCTGTGCCTGCCCCGATTCGACTCGGCGGCGTGCTTCGCCGCGTTGTTGGGCGACCGGTCGAACGGGACATGGCGCATCGCTCCGGTCGGCTGTGATCGGGCTCGCACGTCGAGGTCCTACCGGCCCGGAACCCTCGTGCTCGAGACGGTGTTCGTGACCGACGAGGGCACCGTGCGCGTCATCGACTGCATGCCGGTGCGCGGTGAGGCACCGGACCTCGTGCGGATCGTCGAAGGTGTGTCGGGTCGCGTCGAGATGCAGATGGATCTCGTCATCCGCTTCGACTACGGACGATCGACCCCGTGGGTGCGCACGACGGGCGATGTACTGCAGGCGATCGCCGGGCCTGACGCGCTCTACCTGCACACGCCGGTGCCGACGCGGGGCGCGCACCTTTCGACTGTCGCGGAATTCTCAGTGGCCGCGGGCGAGCGCATTCCGTTCGTACTCACCTGGCACCCGTCGCACTTACCCGAGCCGGGCCGTGTCGATGCCGAGCAGGCCGTCGCGGATACCGAGGCGTGGTGGACGCTGTGGGTTCGAGAATGTACGACCGCCGGTCCACACCGCGACCTCGTGGTGCGTTCGCTCATCACGCTCAAGGCCCTGACCTATGCGCCCACTGGTGGTCTCGTCGCCGCGCCCACGACGTCGTTACCCGAGGACATCGGGGGGGTGCGCAACTGGGACTATCGATACTGCTGGTTGCGCGACGCGACCTTCAGCCTGTATTCGCTCATGGTCGGCGGGTACGAAGCCGAAGCGCTGGCGTGGCGTGATTGGCTTCTGCGGGCGGTGGCCGGCGCGCCGGATCAGCTACAGATCATGTACGGCCCGGCGGGGGAGCGCCGCTTGCCCGAGATGGAGCTCGGTTGGCTACCGGGCTACGAGGCGTCCGCTCCGGTGCGCATCGGCAACGCGGCCAGCGATCAGTTCCAGCTCGACGTCTACGGCGAGGTGATGGACTGCCTCCACCAGGCGCGTCGATCCGGCATCCCGGAAAGCGACTCGGCGTGGGAGTTGCAGATCGAGCTGATGAACTTTCTCGAAGGGCACTGGCGCGACCCCGACGAGGGCATCTGGGAGGTGCGCGGCGCGCGGCGAGACTTCACCCACTCGAAGGTCATGGCATGGGTCGCGGCCGATCGCGCAGTGAAGGCCATCGAACAGTTCGGCATGACCGGCCCGGCCGAGTCGTGGCGGCGTCTGCGTTCGGACATTCACGCCGAGGTCTGCTCGAAGGGTTACGACGCCACGCGCACTACGTTCACTCAGTCGTTCGGACGTGACGAACTCGACGCGAGCCTGCTCATGATTCCTCTCGTCGGCTTCCTTCCCGCCGACGATGAGCGTGTCATCGGAACCGTCGCCGCGATCGAACGCCACCTGCTCGTCGACGGATTCGTGATGCGCTACGGCGGCGACAGTCGCGGCGAGATCGATGGACTGCCGGGCGGCGAAGGCGCGTTTCTGCCGTGCACGTTCTGGCTCGCCGACAATTTCGTATTGCAGGGTCGCCGTGCCGAGGGGCAAGCGCTGTTCGAGCGTCTCGCCGGTCTCGCCAACGACGTCGGTCTCCTCGCGGAAGAGTACGACCCGATTCGCAAACGCCTCGTGGGCAACTTTCCGCAAGCCCTCACGCACGTGGCCTTGGTCAACAGCGCGCACAACCTCGCTTCCGTTGACGGGCCTGCACGCGACCGCAGCGAGCAGTAGGCCACGCTCGATGGGATGGATCGATCCGGTCGTCGTCTATGCCGCACCTGCTCGGCTTTCGGACCCCGAGCCCCGACACGTGGGGGCGGGGGCGATCGAGGATCGAGCGGACAGACGGTGGGAGCTCATTGACACTGCCGTGTCGGCGGGCGAGCTCGATCTCGACGGATGCGAAGCGCTCGAGGTCGACAACTCGACCCTCGATGGCGTGACCTTCATCGGCGGCACGATGGCGAGCGTGAGTCTGTCGCACAGCGTTGCGGTCGGTTGTGATCTGAGCGCGATTCGGTTCTTGTCGCTGCGCAATGTACGCCTCGATGACTGCAAGTTGGTCGGTGCGGACTTCGCCGGAGGAGATCTTGTCGATGTGTCCTTCAAGCGGTGCGTGCTGCGGCTGGTGAACCTGCGCAACGTCAAGCTGCGCCGTGTCCAGTTCATCGATTGCACGCTGCACGATGTCGACGCGTTCGACCTTGACGCAGAAGACGTCAGCTTCGCCGGTTCGGATCTCGAGACGTTCAACATGGATCGACTTCGAGCGCGCCGCGTCGATTTGCGGGCGACACGCCAACTGGGCCTGACCAAGGTGACCGGATTGAACGGATGTTTGGTCGAGCATGACCAACTGCTCGCGCTGAGGTATCAGATGGCCTTTGCGGCCGGCCTCGACATCGAACGCCAGACCGATCCCGATTAGCCTGCGGGTCGGTGTCGTCCGATGACCGTGTCCGCGAGGTGCGCTCGCAGTACCGCGACGATCGCAACCTCGCTCGGCGCCAGTCGCTGTTCAGTTATGCGGTAGGCACGACCGGTTCTCTCGACCAGATCGTTGGGCCCTTCGTGGCGTCGGGATTGGTGCTCGATGTCGGTTGCGGCAACGGCCTATGGCCCTCTGTGCTCACGCAGCGGGGATCACGCGCCGATTTCGTCGGCGTGGACACATCGCTGGGCATGGTGAAACTCGCGCGGCAACAGCCGGGCACGGTTGCGGTTGCGCAAGCCGACATCTGTGCGCTGCCGTTCGCCGATGGCACCGTCGACACGGTGCTTGCGTTGTGGATGCTCTATCACGTCGCCGACAAGACGGCCGCGTTGCGGGAAGTTGAGCGGGTCAAGAGGCCGACCGGTTACTTCGTCGCGGTGACCAACGGCAGCTGCGACACTCCATTGCAGGAACTGATCGTGTCCGCGCTGTCGGCCACCGTGGGCAAGACGGTCGAGTCATTCCTTCCGCCGCTCGATTTCACGTCGGAGAACGGCACGGAGATACTCGGTGCCCGGTTCGCCGAGTGTCGTCGAGTCGACTGGGAGACGCGCTTCGAGCTGCCGAATGCCGACCCCATCATCGGCTTCGTCGAGTCCTTGCACGAGCCGATCGAAGCGTTTCTCGGTCCGGTGGATTGGGTCGCAACCCACGAGGTCATTCGCGCCCGCGCTGACGACCACCTCCGCCGCACCGGCCACATCGCGCACGAGCTGCGCCAATCGGCGTTCCTCGCGCGCTGAGTCGACTGATCGCCTGCTGTTTATGATCCGTGGCAGTGGACCATCAGCTGACGTCCCGCTGTGCCTTGAAGCTTTGGCAATAGCTTTCGAAACGCGGCCTCGGCCGCGGTGTTGAACTGGTCGTCCTCGAGGTACTTACGCACTCCGACTGCTCACTAGCACCATTCTCGTACAGTGTCGCGAGGGAGGCAGCCATGTCGCAAGAGACCGTCGCTCACACGTTGCCGTCGGCATCACCTCATCTGCGGCCACTCGCGTGACGGCGTCGACGTCAACGGCGAACAAAGCAGAAGAGCCCTCAGCCGGTGCGAACCTTCGCGTCGTCCAGAAGTGGCTTCGCCGGGAGATGGTCGCGCGCGGGTTCACACGGATACGGACGAAGGACGCGTGGAAGCGTGGTACTGCGGCGACGGGGTGGTTGGTGGTCGAGCGACAGACAAGTAAGCATCGCGTCGGAGATGCCATCTACTTCACACTTGGTGTGGCGGAACTTGGGAAAGCGAACTTGCTGTGTCGTTCGCCCGCCGCTTCTATTCCGAGGAGCCCGAGCACGGTGGCGCGACCGCCCCGTATTGTTTTGGGCCGAGCGACTTCGCGGGATCGTCCGCTGACTGGGTTATCGGCGGTCGCGTGCGTGCTGATGCCGTCGGTTTGACTGGTCATTTCTGGGGCGGCGATTGGTGGGAGGTCGGGCCGGGCGACACTTTTGATCTGGTCGGACTGGAGTCCAAAGTGTCCCGCTTCCTCGACGCCGTTGAGGAAGCGTCGACGGAGTTGCTTGTCCCAACGCACGCGCTCGGCGTTTTGCTCAACCACCAAAACACGCGTAGCTGGCGCTTCGCCGCCGCGATCATGGATGTGAGCGGGATACGAGGTCAGCAGTTCCAGGATCTAGTGCAGAAGCTGTCAGAGACTTGGATCGCCGATCCGCGGCCCGCGACGTTTCGAACCTCGTTGCTCGATCTGCGCGCGAAGGCAGGCTTACCGGAAATATCGCTGCCCGATCCGCCCATCAGGCTGATCTGAGCAGATGCTCCGTCTCCAGATCGCGGCTAAGTGCGTACCAGTCTTCCGAGATGGATCGACTTGCTATGGTGGATTTTTGCAGGTGGATATGGATTCCCTGATTCTGGTTTTCGAAGGCAACGCGCCAACCTTTGGTGAGATGTCATCGCGTCTCGGTGATCTGGCTGACGTCGACGAACAAACGGACCAACTCGTTCTGAAGCGAGGTAGATGGCGCTTGTACCTCTGGAGGCTTACCGGAGAAGACCACATTGTGTTCGACGAGGATTGGGCGCTTGACCAGATTCCACTCGAGCCCGATGTCCTTGCCGTCGAATACCGTTCCGTCGCTTTTGCAACCGAGATCGTCTGTCGGCTTGGCGAGCGATGGAAGTTCTATATCGACAACAACTTCGGCCAAGTCTTCACGAGCGATGACTTCCTCGCTAATGCGCGTGACCCGCAGTGGAATTGGAACCCGGGGCGCTCTCGTGAGGACGGCTCCATCGGATAGGGCTTCGTCTGAGGAGCTCGGACGCGGTGTCGAGCTTCGGGAGAACCCAAAGTCTCCGGCCGCTGTCGTCACACCGGGTAGAAGTAGCCGGTGACGTCGAAGATGACGTCGGCGCTGCCGGCGTCGTTGTACACGCTGAGCGCGCCCGCCGACGGCCCGTTCGACGCAATGAACGAGCCGACGAAGTTCGGGACGGTCTCGCCCGGACCCCAATTGATGCTCGAGACGGTCGGTTGGCTCAGGTTGGATGGCCAGATCGTCAGATAGCTCGGTGCGGTCGTATTGGTGGCGGTCGCGTTCATCACGACGCCCAACGCGCCACCGGGCGCACCCCCCGCTCCGGCGACGTTGACGATGCGCGCGGTCTGGGTGCCGTAGGGCGTCTTGGTTGTGCGCGTGTCGTACACGCGTTCTGGTTGCTCGAGCGCTCTGAATGCCGTCGGGAAGCTGAAGCCACTCGCGAGGGTGCCGTCGTCGAACACGCCCACGAGGTCGACGATGACGTCGGTGTTGCCGAACGCATTGAAGATGGTGATTCCTGATCCACCCTGGGGCGCGGGGCCGAGCTTGACGATCACCGCGTTGGCGACGGTCTGGCCGGCGACGAAGTTGAGGTTCGACGAGTCGGGCGTCGGGTCGCCCGCGGGCAACACGGTCAGATAGCCGTTCGCCGTGGCGTTGGTCGCGGTGATGTTGACGAGCACGGCTGCCCAGTGCGTGGTGCTCGACAACTCGGTGTTCAACTGCAGCTGCAATCGTGACCCGGGGCCGATGGGGATGACCGGACCGCCCACTCGCGGGTTGATGCGGGTGTCGAACGCTCGATGGGGGACTGTGCCGTAGAAGCGACCGGCGCCCGTTCCTGCCACGAAATATCCGGTGACATCAAAGAGCACATTCGCCGGCCCGCCGAAGTTGTAAAGGCTGACCTTGCCGTCGCCACCGATCCTCGCGATGACGAGGTTGGCGACGTTGCGGTTGGGCACGACGTTGAGACTCGAGCTGTTCGGCCGCGCTGCGCCCGACGCGAAGATCGTGAAGTAGCCGCCGCCCTGGGGATCGACCGCGGTGACGTTGAGGACGACCGCCGTCGCCTCGGCCGGCACGCCGCCTTGCCCGCGCACCTGGAAGCTGACGGTGGTGTCGTGGGGGACGGGCCCTTGCACGCCACCGATCGCACTGCGGGTGTCGGCGATGCGGGCGGGCGTCACGGGCACGAACGTGCTGGGATCGCCGATGGCCGCAGGAGCGAGCCCGGTGACGGGGGCGGTGACGGTTTCGCCGGCAGCGATCGTGGGCGACCCCACCGTTGCCGCGACGAGCGCGAAGACGACCGGTCCGACGATGCGCACGAGCGGCCGCATGAATCCCCCCAGGACTATATGTGGAACAGATGCACAGGATGGACCGAAGGGAGGCGAGACGCAAGCGGCTCTCGATTCGGTTGGTGCTCCGACGCAGAACCTGAACACGGCCCGCGATATTGAGACGACTGCCAGTAGCGCGACGCGTCACAGTCGTGGCGGCTTCAGTACGGGCGGCGGGTTCCGGCGTTAGGGGCAGCTTGCGGCACCGGTTCTGCTAACGAGCCGGCAGAACGATGCGAACGACATTTTCCATGCGCCATCTTCGAACATGACGTCGACATCGTCAGTCAGCGGCGGGATATTCGTGAGATCGAGCCGTGCGACTGCGCGATCGGGAGCGGTGAAGGCGACGGCGCGGACGTCGACTTGGACATGTTTTGCGTCCGACGCGAAGGGGCCGGAGCGGACCTTTCGTAGGAGTTCCGGTAAGCCACTGGCGTCGTCGAAGGCCGAGCCGCTGGGCTGGTCTTGCTGCACGTCCGCAAATGCAAAGTGAATGGTCTCGACGATGGCTGAGCGCGCCGCTGTGGCATCGGTGGGGGATTGCCCGGCAGGTAAGGGTTCCAGGCAGTCGTCACGGCGCAGTTGCGGAGCAGCGGATCCGAACTTCTGTGAAAGCTGCGGCTGTAGCTGTACCGCGGTGTCATGCGTTCGCAGGGTGATCGTTGACCGTTCCAGGCGTACCTCCGATTTGATGGGCGCGGCGGCGAAGGCCACGCCATCGTGAACGGTCATCAATTGAGACGGATTGTTGGGAAACTCGACTTCGGCGCTGATTACTTCAGGAGAGATCTGCGCGAGGACGAGCCACAGCCGGTTGGGCCCCCCGAGTACCGTGACAAATCCGCTCGCGGTTTCACCTGGGGGCAGCGCCGACAACAATCGCAACGGAAACACTGGCCCACTGAACACCGCGTTGCCGAACACGTCGTTATCGACCACCCCCAAGCTGACGTAAGAATCTGTCGAACACCACGGCGGCGCGTCGGGTAGCGGCGACACCGTCGGACGCAGTGGCCCGCGATATAGACACAGCGAGCGTGCGCCGACGGGGTCCGCGGCGACAAGGGGCGTTTCCAGCAACGCCGACGGCCCGCCTTGAATCGCCGGCACACGCGTACTCGCTGGACATCGGTCAAGTGCCGACACGGTCGCCCGCGCAGCGGTATGCGCGTTCGCCGACTCGCTCGCTTCAACGGTGGACGCTACGGCAACGAACCCTGGCGACGTTTCGCGGGCGCACGCCCCCGACAACACCAACCCAACAACAAAGGCAGCCCAGCGACGAACTCGCATCGCCACCCATACACCGGCGGAGCTCAGATCGTTCGCTGTCTACTCGCCCGAGGCTCAATCCCCATCGGCCAAGTGGGTGATCACCCCATGTGACCAGCCGTATTTGGTGCGCCCCGTGGGAGTTGAACCCACAACCTGCGGATTAAGAGTCCGTTGCTCTGCCGGATTGAGCTAGAGGCGCAAGAGGTGGCGATGCTACAGACCCGGCAGGGCGGTGCCCCACCCAAACCGGGTCGATGTTGTTTGGGGTGACCGAGGGGATTTGAACCCCCGACATCCGGGACCACAACCCGGCGCTCTGCCATGCTGAGCTACGGCCACCATGCGACCCGCCATCATAGGGGTCCCAGCCACGCGACCAGAAACGGGATTCGACCCATAACGCGCTCTATTACGCTCAGGGTGCCCTCGTAGCTCAGTGGATAGAGCAGGTCACTTCTAATGACAAGGTCGAAGGTTCAATTCCTTTCGGGGGCACTACGGGAGCGTCCGTCCGTCTGTCACTTTCCCTGACGCACTGCGGGCGCGGTTGTGACTCGAATGTCGTCGGCGATCGTGGATGAGATGATTGCGATGTGCTGCGAGGCAGATCAACGGCGTCGGTCTTTGTAGCGGTGGTCGTCCTCGTTGCTTGTGGTGGTGCGACTGGCGACGGTTCGGCGCAGACGGCGGCGGTCGAATCCGCGGGCAAGTGCACTGCACGACACGAGGCGCCAACGGCCGGGGCGCTACCGGCAGATGGTCCGGCCTCTGTGGCGGGAGTGTCGTTACCTGCGGGCGCATCGAAGGTTCCGGCTGCGAAAGTCGCCACACGCGGTAGCCGCGAGCCGGCGCTTTGGCTGACCGACGCACCTGTGCCGAACGCCTCGGCGGTATGGGCAGATCTGATGCGGCAGTTCCCGCGAACTGGACTGTGGCCGTTGCTGATCACCGACCTGCCGTCGGTCCTTTCGGGCGGCCATACCGGTCGACCGTGGGATGCCGGGGAATTCGATCCCGACGACGTGTCCAAGATCGAAGGGCTGGACGGCGACAAGGTCGCTCGTTCGTTGTGGACAGATCTCGCGAGCGGCGACATCGACCCTGACTTCCTGCCATTCATGAAGCCGTTCGGGGCCGATTACCCGGGACTCGCCCCGGCAGAGGGGAGCTGCGGCAATGACCTCGGCAAAATCGTAAGCCGACTCCAACTACGGGCGAGGATCGGCCTGGTGGGTGTGCGCCGTCCGGCGGACGTGCTGACGCGCATCGGATGGCAGGGTCCCCTGAATGTCACGGACGACATGACGCAGTATTCGGCACTATTGAGGTCATGGGAGGATCGGTTCGGCGCGTATGTGGTCTCTCTTGGCTTCGCGACGATGTATGTGGCGATCGAGCGCGTGCCGCAACAACGTCATCCTCGAGAACAACTCGCTGCAGAACTCTTCTCGCTTGCCTACGAACAAGACGGGAGAACGAAGCCGTTCCGTGACATTGCAGACATTGCGGACCAGATTGCAGGCAACGCGCTCTGGGAATTCTGGTGGGACTGATTCGGCGCGAGAACTGGCTGACGATGGGAATCGACATTCGAGGCAGAGCGCTGCATGAGTCAGCAGTCGCGTTAGGAGCGTTCGCCTTCGTCAGTCGCGCGGACGAATCCGATGGTGAAGACTTCTCGGGCCTTCTGCTGTTCCTACTCAAAGTGATCGGCGCAGTTGTCGGTCTGGCCGTCGCTCTCTTGATCGTGAGCCTCGTCGTGATGGTTCCTCTTCTGAGGGCACTCGTTTGGCTGAAGAACAAACGACTCGCCGTCCGTGACCGCCGTTCCTTCGAGGAAGAGGGGACGGACGAGTGAGTGGCGGTCGGTGCATCGTATTCTTGGCGCCGCTGTCAACGTTTTGGGGTGGTGGTGCGTCGTAGGGGTGTGGGGCCCGATGGCGTGATCGAAGCGGAGATCGCGTTGTTCGTCGCGACGGAGTACCGGCGCGTCGTCGGCGCAATCGCGGTTGTCTGTGGCAGCCGCGCTGTTGCGGAGGATGTCGTACAGGAGGCGCTGGCTCGGGCCTGGGAGCGGTCCGCGCGGGGGATGACAATCGACTCGCTGCCCGCGTGGGTCACCGCGGTGGCCTTGAATCTTGCCCGCAGTGGTCTGCGGCGTCGCCGTGTCGAGGCTCGGGTTCACAGAGTTGAGGGTGCGCACCGGGCAGCCGAGCTGGATTCTGACGCGATTGAGGATCGTTTGGATTTGGCGCTCGCGGTTCGTGCCCTGCCGCGTCGCCAACGTGAGGTAGTGGTGTTGCGCCATCACCTCGGGATGGATGTTCGTTCGATCGCTCGAGCGCTCGATGTCAGCGAAGGCACGGTCAAAACCGGCCTTCATCGAGCCCACCACGCCCTCGCGGCACGGCTCGAATCGTCGGCTGTAGTTCGAAGGAGTGCCCCATGATCGATGAAGTCATCGAGCAGACGCTCGCGAAGATGACGCCCGATGTCGACACCGCCGGCGTCGTCGAATCCGTTCGTCACCGTACGCAACGTCGACTCGTGCGTCGTCGCCGCCGCCGTCTGAGTGCTGCGGGCGTGGCCATCGTCGCGTTGTGCGCGGTCGGTGTGGTGATCGTGCGCCGTGATGGGCAGCATCGCGTGGCCACCATCGATCGGGCCGGTGAGCCAGCAGTGGCCGTCGATTCGAAATACTTCGTTCCCGACTGGTTGCCGAGTGGCTTCGAGTTGCGTAGCCGCTCGACCTCGATGCGGTGCGACGGGCAGGTCGCCACCACGTCCCCGTCGCCGTGTTCTTTGGTATTCAACATGTCGAGCTATGGGCAGCCGAACACCACTCAGCCCGCGGTCACGATGGCGGTACTACACCCGTCCGCGCCCGTCATGACGAACGCCCCGGTAGAGGTCACCGTGCGTGGCAAGCCTGCCGCGATCGACCACTTCGACACGACGCAAGGACCGCTCGAGCAGTGGACTGTGGCATGGGCCGAGAACGACACGACGGTCATCGCGCTCGACAGCGTTGGACTGACCCAAGCAGACGTGCTGCGCGTCGCGCAGAACCTCCGGCAAATATCCGAATCCGAATGGAACGCGAGCCAAGCGACGCTGCAGCGATTCACGCCGGATCCATCGACCGGTGTCGAGCGCGCTCGCCTCACGACCGAGAGCGGCGAGGTGGTACGCCTCGTCGAAGCCGTCGATCGATCATGGCGGTGCATCCTTCGGCAAGACAACTCGACTTGTGCCGGCAACCCCGGTAGTCCCATCGTCCCCATCGACGAACGACCCGACCACCCGACAATCATGCAAAGCGGTGCGACAACGAACTTCGCCGCGTTTGTCATCTCGCTGCCCCGTGATTTTCCCGGTGAATTCTCAGTGCGCGACAGCACCGGCCGCACGGTGATGTCCGCAACGAGCAATGACCGCCGCAACGTCCTCGTTGTCGACACAAACAACGGCAGCGTCGCTACCCGCGCCAGATTCAACTTCGTCTCACCTAGTGGCGAGGTCATCGCCACCACGATCTAGACCCCAGCTGGTTCAGAGTCAGTGGTAGAGGGCGGCTTGGAGTTGATAAAGCTCGGCGTAGTGAGCGCAGCGGTCCGTGAGTTCGGCATGGGTGCCGGCGTCGAGCATGCGGCCTTCGTGCATCACGATGATGAGGTCGGCGATGCGAACGCTGGAAAATCGGTGGGCGATGATGATGGTGATCGTGCCATCGTCGCGTCCGTTGGTGCGCGTGATGTCCTCGTAGCGCTCGAACAGTTGTTGTTCAGCCAGCGGGTCGAGTGCCGACGAGGGCTCGTCGAGCACCAGCAACGCGGGCTTTGGCCGCAGCAGGGCCCGGCTGATCGAAATCTTCTGCCATTGACCACCCGACAAGTTCATGCCGCCTTGTGTCGTGCCGAGCATGGTGTCGAGGCCGTCGGGTAGCGCGGCGAGGACATCGTCGGCCGCGGCCTGACGTAGCGCGTCGTGCAGGAGTTCGTCGTCGTCCAACGCGTCGATTCGGCTCACGCCGATCGATTCGCGGGCGGTGAGGTGCAAGCGAAGATGGTCTTGGAAACACGCCGACGTGTGGGTCTGCCATTTCGCCCGATCGATAGTCGCGAGGTCGATGCCGTCGATCAGTACGGCGCCGGTGGTCGGATGGTCGAGGCCGTGAAGGAGCTTGATCAGGGTTGTCTTGCCCGCGCCGTTTTCACCCACGAGGCCGACCACGGATCCCCACGGAATCGTGACCGAGACGTCGCGCAATGCGTCGTCGTCGGCGCCGTGATAGCGGTATGAGACGTTGCGCAGCACGAGACCGTCGGTGCGCGTGCTCGGCGGTTCGCGCTCTGGTTCGGCGCGCCGCTTTGCTGCGCTGTAGTCGATGAGCCACTTCAGTCGATCCGCGGCGTTCAGCCCTGGTCGGATATTGCCCCAGCCGCCCACGCCCTGAGCCAGCCGGTCGAGCAGTGACGCCGCCGCGAACGCCACGACGAATACCTCGCCGCCGGAGATCCGGTCGGTTCGCAGCAGCCACAGCGTGAGGGCCATCGCGCCGGCGAAGGAACCGACCGCGACGAGGCCGGCGGCGATGCGCATGGCAGTGGCCTTGATGTCCGCGGCCATGATTCTTCGCTCGGCCTCTGAGCTCAGTTCGTGGTATCTGCCGGCCAGCCACGGCTCCGCGCCGAATACTCGTAGTTCGCCGGCCGGACCAGGCGTCGTCGCGAGATCGAACACGTGCAGCGCTTGACGGTAGGTCTGCGATGCGGCACCCACCGCGTGGTCCACCTGACGCTGCGCGCGTTTGTTGGTGATACTCGCCGGAATTCCGCCGAACGCGACGACGATGAGCACTGGATGAATCGACACCAACAGCACGACGAAGACCAACATCCCCGCCACGCCGTAGATGACCCAGGCGAGGCTGCCGACGGTATCTTGCAGCGCGGTTCGTTGGGTTCGTAGATACTCGAGGCGATCAAGAAAGTCGGGGCGTTCGAAGGGCTCCAGATCGGGAATCCCAGCCGCGAGATCGATGATGCGGCGGTCGATGGCGAAGCCGACAGTCTCGTTCAATCGCATGCGGATCTTCATCTGACCAAATCCGGCGGCGATCGAGGCCCACGTCGAAGCGATGAACAAGAGCGCGGCACCGACAACGGTGCCGCGGTTGCCGCCGCTCATCGCATTGATCAACAGCCGCAAGGCAATGAGCGAGCCGCTGAAGCTGAGCGCCGAAAGTGGGAGCAGAGTCAAGATTGTGCGCCAAGGATCGGCTCGGAACGCGATGCCGACCATCAGCCGCAACGATCGCCACGTACTCGCGCGAGTCATAGGAGTTCCGCCGATGTGGCGTCGGCGCGATAGCGAGCGGCCTGCGCGTCGAACAGCGCGGCGTAGTGCCCGCCGAGGTCGATGAGTTGGTCGTGCGTCCCGTCCTCTACTACGCCACCGTCGTCGAGGACGACGATGCGGTCGGCGCGGCGCACGGTCGACAATCGATGCGACACCAGAAGCACAACGAGCGATGAGCGCTGCGAGGTGGCGTGAGCGAACTGCACGAGCCGCTCGTTGAGTTCGGATTCGGCTCGTACGTCGAGGCTGGCGGCCGGCTCGTCGAGCACCAGCACCCGCGCGCCGCGATCGATGGCGGACAGGGCACGTGCGAGCGCCAGCCGTTGCCATTCGCCGCCGGAGAGATCGGCGCCGCTTTCGAGGTGTGTCGCCAACGGCGTCGACCAACCGCCCGGCAGGCGCTGGACAAACCCCAAGGCACGGCTGGCTGCCGCCACCGAATCGAGCTGCGCTGTGTCGGCTACGTGGCCGAGTTCGACGTTGTCTCGGATGCTCATCTCGTAGTGCACGAAGTCCTGGAACAACACGGCCAGCCGCTGATACCAATCGCGCCGATCGAACGCTGCCGCGTCCACGCCATCGATCAGGATGTGGCCCCCGCTGGGCCGGTGAAAACCGCACAGAAGTTTGATGAGCGTGGTCTTGCCGACTCCATTCACACCCACCAGTGCCGTGACTTCACCGGCGCGTAGGTGGAGATCCACGTCGCGCAGTACGTCAGCAGGGGCGTTCGGGTAACGAAACGAGACGCCCCGAAAGTCGATCGACGACACGCTATTCGGCGCCGTCGCCATGCCTTCTGGTTCGGCTTCCCGTTGACCACCGGCGATCGCTTCGGCCTTCGCGATCTGAGGAAGCACGTGGGTCCCGTAGACCAACGAGACATCTTGGGGAATTGCTGGCGGGTTCAGGGAGAAAGTTGCCATCGTCAACAGCGTGAAGTCTCCAGCGTCTATCGAGCCCCGGATCGCGGCGAGCCCGAAATAGGTGAGGGAGATCAGCGTCATGGCCCCCGTCGCGCCCAACGCAATGACCGTCGACAGTGAGACGAACCGGCGCTTGCTCCATGCCGTCTGCAAGTACGCGTGCTGACCGGTTGAATACCGCTCTCGTAGCCAGTCGCCCAACGCGAAGACTCGCACCTCCTTTGCTGCCGCCGGCAGTACCGACAGGTCGCGGTAGTACGCCGGGCCCGCCGGCGGAAGGACGAAACGACTGTTGAGGATCTGCGTCATCAAGAGCCGATACATCTCCGCGTTGCCGAGTACGAACACCACCGCCATACCGAGCGCGATCGGCCACGAGTAGAAGGCGAAGATGACGACGTAGCAGACCATCTCGAGTCGTCGCCCGAAACACCAACCGATGTTCGCTGCCGCCGAGCCCGGCGAGAGGCCCAACGGTGAAAGGTTTCGTGCCGAGCTGAATGCCCCCTTGAGTGCGGGATCCTCGAAATGAGCAACACCGGCCGGCAGCAGTGCCGCCGCAATCACTCGCTCGCGCAGCGTCTGGTCGAGCCGGCGCGCCAGTACACGTGCTGACAACCCGCCCCCGTGGATCGCCAACACACGGACACCGAACAACACGCCGAGTAACCACGCGCCTTTTACCGCGCTCGACCACGTCGACGCCGCCGTCCCGTCGCGCGCCACCGCAGGAGCCGCCCGAACGACCATCGCTGTCGCGAACGCCGTTCCGATCGTGCACGCGACCTGAACAAGGGTCGTCGTAGCCAGGGCGGCCGTCCACCGTCGGCTCACACGCGGCAAGCTTCGAGCGACCGACCAAGCCCCCCGAGCTACCTGCCAGATCCCCCGGTCGGCCAGTCGCACGACGCGATCCTAAGACCCCGACGACGAATGGTTCGCCAATTAAATTCACTGGCGCCATGCGTTCTCGTTCGAGGCGGGACGCGTACGCGCGCATCGCAAATGTCATCAAATGAACAAGCTCAAGCGGACCGCGCGCTCCGTCCGCTTGATCTCCAGATACCTCGCCGACGACCGTCGCTATTGTGGCTGACCGTGTTTGAACGATTCACTGATCGCGCTCGACGAGTAGTGGTGCTCGCGCAAGAGGAATCTCGATTGTTGGGTCACGACTACATCGGGACCGAGCATCTGCTGCTCGGACTGTTGAGCGAGCGTGACGGTGTTGGGGCCAGGGCACTTTCGGACCTCGGCGTCGAATTGCAAGACGTGCGCGACGAAGTCAACGAGATCATCGGTGCGCGAGGCGAAACGCCGGTGGGCCATATTCCGTTCACGCCGCGAGCGAAGAAGGTGCTGGAACTCTCCCTGCGTGAGGCACTGCAATTGGGCCACAACTACATCGGCACCGAGCATGTCTTGTTGGGGTTGATCCGCGAGGGTGAAGGTGTTGCGGCGCAGGTGCTCATCGGGCGAGGTCTAGAGCTCACCGTCGTGCGGCAAAAGTGATTGCGCTATTGGCAGGCACCGGCGCCGCGGGATTCGCGCCCGAACGGTTTGTGCGGAGGCGTGGGTCCGGGTCGGAGCCGGCGCGTCAGTCTCGATTCGATGCGAACACGTGTGGGTTCTGTGGACGGAGGCTGCTCGACGCGGGCCCGATGGTGACGGGCTACCGAGGCGCAATTTGCGCCAGCTGTATCCGTCGGGCATCCCGAGTGGCCGCGGCGGCAAAGAAGGTGGGCGATCGCGGGTCGCTGCCGATCGCGCCGCTCGTGACCGGTCGCGAACCACACGATGGTGCGGTCGACGCGGTTATTGCGACCATTCACCGCGCGTTCGCGCCTCACGTTGCCGTGGTCGATCGACAGCAGGCCATTGAAGCGACCGGCGATGCCTTGGCGTTCGATTACCTGCCGCGCTTCGCGTTCGCGATCACTCGCATCCAATTCGCGAACGCATCGACGACCGTTGAGCTCGCGCCGCAATGGCCGTCGAGCGATGGGCCTATGGTCACGGTCGAGGTGATCCACGCTGACGGGAACTACGTGGTCTCCCGCGATTCGTTCCTCAAGGCCATACGCTCGGCCCCGATATTCCGTGGACCCGGCCCTATCGCTTGACGCATAGCGGATCTCGTCGACGGCGCCAGATTGAGCGCGATCTACGACTGCGCGCCACTCTTCCAGATGCGCTCGACTCCAGTGTCGGTTTGCCATCTAGTGTCGTCTACTCGCCGATTGTTCCGTCGAGGAGTTCTCGCACGATGTCGAGGTGGCCGATATGCCGCGCGTACTCCTGAATGAGATGCAGAAGCACTCGCTGTAGTGGCGGTGGCGGCTCGCCCTGCCACCGCGCGCTTTCCGCGCCGATGTCTTCGAGGCTGCGAGACATGACGAGTTGGCGTGTGTGCCGGCTGCAGGCGTCTAGTTGGGCGAGCAGCTCTACGAGCTGTTCGTTCGGCGCGACGAACCAGCGATCGTTGCGTCGGTCGGCCCATGGGTCCACGATTGCCTGGCCCTCGTAGCCCCAGACGATCCAACGTCGCTCCATGTGAACGAGGTGTTTTGCCAGCTCGATCGGCGTCCATCCGCTGGGCAGAATGCTGGTTCGCAACGATGAGTCATCGAGTCCGAGCAACTTCTCTCGCAGCGTGCCTCGGAAGAAATCAAGATATTGCAGTAGCACCACGCGGCTGTCGTCTTGTCGCTGGGTAGGTTCCGGGAAATCCATGACGGAAGGTCGCTCCATTGCTGAGTGAGTACCGAGTCGAGATCGGCTACGTGGCGTAGCGGGTAGCTACCCGAGGTCGAAGGTGTAGCACCACCCTCACAACAGCAACCCAAGTGCGAACAATTCGCGGCCGCACGTTCGCGCCGGATGTCAATATCGGCGGATGGAACCACAAGGGGTTCGGCTGCCGTGGGCCAAGATTCCCAGCCATATCCGACAGCGCATAGACGTATCGTTGGGTTCCCCGGTGATCGGCGCCGCCACCGCGTCGGGCGGCTTCACGCCCGGTTTTGCTGGCATTTGCGATCTCGCCGATGGACGCCGCTATTTCGTCAAGGCGGTCTCGGGGGCGCAGAATCCCGACACTCCGGACATGCATCGGCGCGAGGCGTCGATCACCGCCCGACTGCCTCGGGACTTGCCGGTACCGGAACTCATCGAGGTAGTGGACGACGGTGAATGGGTCGCGCTGGTCTTCGAAGCGATCGATGGGCGACCACCAGAATTGCCGTGGTCGATCGCCGATCTCGAGGCGACGTTCACGACGCTCGATCGGGTCGCCACGCGAGCAACCCCGAGCCCGATCAAGGATCTTGAATCATTCGCGGACCGTCACCACGAACCCTTCTCGGGCTATCGCCGCGCCGCTGAAGGTGACTCGGCGCTGCTCGATGATTGGAGCCGCCGTCACCTGGACACGCTCGTCGGGCTCGAAGCGCAATGGCCGGCCGCGACCACGGGCCACACGCTGCTCCACTCCGACGTGCGAGCGGACAATCTGCTTTTCACCGCCGGTGGCGATGTGATCCTCGTCGACTGGCCCCACGGCTGCGTTGGAGCCGCGTGGGTCGACAAGGCAGGCCTGCTTCCATCGGTCGGTCTCGATGGCGGTCCATCTCCAATCGAGGTGGAGAACGCGCTCCGACCGTTCGCCGCAGTTGATGCGGACGCAGTCAACAGCTTCGTCGCCGCACTCGCGGGCTACTTCACCTTCCGCGGTGCCCAAAGCGACCCCATCGGCATCCCACACCTACGGGGTTTTCAGCGCGCACAGGGCCGCGTCACGCGCGTGTGGCTCGCCGACCGCCTCCGCCTTGGCCGTCCAGAGGACTCGTAGCCGCTACCGCCGATCGGAATTGCGGCGCACGTATCCGGGAGCGGTGGTTTCATTGTGTCCGGTGTTCGACATTGATGCTTCGCACGTGTTCGCGGTTTTCGACCGCCAGGACTCGGGGTGCGTGGCCCACGGCGTGGACTCTCACGGTCATCGACTCTTCGTGAAGAACGCGCTCACGGCGGAAGGCCGTAGCTCGCTTCGGCGAGCGATCGCGTTCCACCGGTCGGTGCGCCATCGTGCCATTGCCACTCCCATTGAACTGAGCGACAGTGCAGATGGGCCGCAACTCGTGTACCCGTGGCTCGAGGGGACCGTGCTCTGCCACGCAACTGTCGACGGGCCAGATCGATCGGGGCTGGCGCGCTTTCAGCAGCTTGCGGTCCCCGAGGTGACGAGCGCGCTGGCAACAATCCTCGACGCGCACTTGGCCGTCGCCGCCGCGGGATTCGTCGCGGTCGATCTCTACGACGGCTGCTTTCTGTACGACTTCGACGCTCGGGTGATGCACTTGATCGATTTCGACGAATACCGGCCGGGCCCGTTTCGTCTCGAGGCGGACCGCCTCCCGGGCTCGCGTCGCTACATGGCACCCGAGGAGTTTCAGCGCGGTTCTGTCATCGACGAGCGAACGACGGTGTTCAACTTGGGGAGAACGCTCGCCAACCTTCTCGACGGCCCCGACGGATGGAGGGGCTCAGGCGCTCAACTCGCAGTCATCGAGTCCGCGACGATGACGAACCCTCGCGATCGAATCCCGACGGTTGCGGCGCTCACGAGATCTTGGCAAGAGGCGACTGCTTGAAATGCCTGCTGTTGAAGTCCAAGATTCAATTGTTTCCGGGGGCATTCAATGCTGAAGCGCGTTGATTTCGATCAGCGCTTGGCGCCGATCTATCACGACGCCCGCCTGCTCGATCCGGAGACAGCACGAACCTGGATGGACGAAGTCCGTCGTGCCGCGCCCCAACCGCGGCCCCTGAGCGTGCTCGACCTCGGGTCAGGGACGGGGCGCTTCAGTCCGCTGCTCGCCGACGAGTGCAAGGGGATCGTGGCCGCGGTCGAACCGGCGAGCGGGATGCGTGAACAAGCCCGGCTCCGGAGCGGACACCCGTCGGTGTCGTACGTGGCGGCAGCGGCAGAGAATCTTCCGCTGGCGCCCGAGAGCATCGACGTTGCATTCGCGTTTATGGTCTGGCACCACGTCGCCGATCGACGCCAGGCAACTTCAGAAGTCGCGCGCGTGCTGCGACTCGGCGGCGTCGTGTTTCTGCGTAAGAACTTCGCCGATCGAATACCTGATCTCACCTATTTCCGATGGTGGCCCGAAGCGCGCGACATCGAAAGGCAACTCTTCGTCACGCTCGGTGAGATCACCGCGGAATTCGCCGCCGCCGGAGTCGCCGTCGACGAACTGCGAACGGTCACCACACTGCAGGCGCGGTCGATGGCGGCGTACGCGCAGCGGCTGGCGCAGCGACCATTCTCGATTTTCGACCAACTTCCCGAGGCAGTGATCGAACGCGGGCTCGTCGACCTGCGTCGTGCCGCGGAAGAAGAGGAAGAGGATTCACCGTCTCCCATGTATGACACGGTTGACCTTCTCGTGCTGCGCAAACGCTAGGGACGAATGCCGTTGCCGCGATCACTCCGGATCAGTGAGCGGCGGCGGATACGTGGGGTAGTCGTCCCAGCCGAGCTCCTCGCGCATGAGGCGTCCGAGCACCACCCAGTCGAGTGCACCATCGGCGATGGCCGATTGGATGAGGGTTCCGAGCGAACGACCGTGATGTGTCGTTATCGCTTGAAACATCGGAGCCAGCCACTGGTCCGTCTCTTCCGTCATCAAGACCCGTGATTCGCCGTCGTCCGCGGGAGTTCGGCGCAGCTCGCTGTGCTCGCGAATCAACTCGTCGACCGTGTCGAAGAGCTTCCGTATCTCGAGTGGCTTGCTGAAATACGCGGAAGCGCCTGACTCCAACAGCTTTTGCACCTGCCGGTCGCGGACGTCGCCGCTGACGATGACCACGGGGATCGTCGACGTCCGCGAATTACCGCGAAGACACTTGAGCACGACATCCCCACCGATGTCGGGCAGACCCAGATCCAACAGCACGAGCACTGGTTGACGTTCACGGGCTATGTCGATCCCAGCTAGGCCATGGGTCGAGGAAATCAACTCGATGTCGCCCCGGCGCGCGAAGAGTCGTTCGACAAGGCGGAGACTCGCGTCATCATCTTCGATGTACAGAACAGTGTGAGACGCCGTGCGTGCACTCGCTGGATCCGAATGCGACCGATCCACCATTTGCATAGTTTTACCTGCCGAGTGACCCGATCGGATTATCTATCGTGATAGATGGTTCCGATCAGGACGAATGCGATCGAAGTGTGACTGCGGACTCCACCGCTGCGCTGTCGATGAGATGCGCGGCTGACACTGTCAGTACAAGTGCGGGCGAGAGCATCGGGTTCTAGGGTTCGACGATCAGCCAGATACTGGCGCGATCGTCCGGCCTGAAGTGCAAATGCCAGCAGCCCGGTTCGTCGAAGATGTAGCCGATACCCCACTCATCGCCGGGCCGATTGAAGCTGCTGGACTGATGCCATTCGGGGCCGAACGTGATCTTGGCCGGTGTGCCATGAGGCGAAGTCGCGCCAACAACCGCGCCGCCGGCGGTGATCCGCCAAACGAGCTTTATCTCGTCGCCTGCTCGTATTGCCGGTGCCTTCGCGAAGAGGAGCGCATACAACTCGATCCCATCGCTCGTGGTGCCGCGAATCTCGCTGCGCACGATCGGCGACGGCGGGGCGCAACCAGCTTGGCCGAGGGGAAGGCCGGCGAAGGCCGCGGGGACCGTGGTCGTCGGTGCCATCGTCGTAGCGGGCGCGCTTGTGGTGGTCGGCGTCGTCTCGACGCGTGCCGGTGTGGTTGTCGAGGCCGTCACCGACGATGACTGTGGTGTTGCCGAGCACGCTCCAAACAGCACGAGCGCAACGAGCCAACTCACCGCCGCGCGCTTTCGCCGACTCACGGCACAAGTACACCATCAACGGTGCGCTCGTTCCATCAACCGGATGCTTGCGGGGAAGAATTCTGAGCCGATACCGTCTAACAGTCGTGGTTCGCTTCGCGCGCCTGTTGTGGGCGCTGCTTCCGTGTGTGATCGTCGCCGGCTGTAGCTCGACCGCCAACGTCGGTACTAGCACAATCGGGCCACCGTCCTCGTCTGTGGGTGTCGTTGCGGCGCAGACGTTGTCGTTCGCGATGCCCGTATCGGGCTTCGCGTTGTATGCAACTGACAACACGCCGGCGGTGCGGATCTTCGATGTCGACGGTCATCAGGTCGGTGCGATCGAGGGCTCGAGGCCCCAGCAGTACTACGGGTCTACGAAGGGGGTCGTAGTCGAGCGCGAAGATGGATTGCGACTGGCGCGGCCAGGTGCGAGCGAGCTGGTGTCCGTTTCGTCGCGGTGGTCGTCGGGACTGGTGGTGCCGGGGTGGATCGAGAGCGGACGGTGCGCGACGCATCCGGAGCGACCGTTGCTGGAGATTTGCGACAAGGAGATCACGGTGCGCGACGGCCAGGGTGCGGTCGTGGCGACAGTCGCGAGGCCAAATGCGTTCGGTGGTGAGTTCGGTGGTCGGTGGATCGACGCCTTCTTGTCCCCCGACGGGCAGTGGGTAGGAGCGAACTGGCAAGGCGGATGCGAGGTCGTCTGGGGCTTCGTTGCCAGCTTGCGCGACGGTACCCCGGTCGCGCTGATCGAAAACGCGGACGGCCCCGCCCCCTCGGGCTTCGTCACCTGGCTGGCATCCGGAGAAGCGGTCGGTTCGTGGCGTCGAGCGGGGGACTGTGGTGACCGCGACGCGATCGGCGTGTACCGGTTCCGACCGGGCGAAGCGCCACGTCTTTGGTTTACGACTACTGGAGGCTTCGCCGTGTGGTGACCCGCGGCTGCCGCTCGAGCAGCCCGCCGTACGCTGCTGCGTGATGTCCTCGTCACCGAACGCAGACACGGAAGGTTTGCTGCTGCGTTGGCCGTTCCGATTGCTCTTGTTCCTTGGGATTGTCGGCATCTTGTTCGCCGTCTCCTATGAAGCCGGCGTGCGCGGGGTCTTCACTTCGGCCCAGCACCGACTCAACGAGCAAATCCGCAACCCGGACACACGCGTTGCGGCCACCGCAACACTTGCGGCACAGATCGCGAGGGCGATCGCAGTGGACGAGCCGATCTTCGCCGGGGCTCGTGATGACCACGCATGCCCGGCACGCTACGCGGCGCGGGCAACGAGCCTCATCGAAGCGATGGGTAGTGATCAAGCGGCGGCGACCATCAGCGAAGCGGGAGCGCGCCTGCGCGACGCAGGGTGGCGCGTCGATGGTGGCCCGAGCGCGCGACGGGCCACGGTCAATGCCAGCAACCGGCAGGGGCTCGAAGTGGAAGTGACCGAAGTGGCGGGCAGCGATGCGTCGTCGATCGAGGTAACGGTCACGGTTCCGTGCGCCGCGATCGGTGAGCCCGCGAGTTCTCCGCCGTCGACCGCGGCCGTAGGGGGCTGACAAGCGGAGCAGTAATGGCATCGGCCGGCACGAGTAGCCACATCGCAGCACCGATGCATGCCGCCGCGACGTGCCCGGTATCAGTGAATGTCGGACCGCCGATGAACGGAACGATGAGATATGTGGCAAACCCGACGAGCAGCGCGACGCGAAGACCGCGTCGTGGCACACCGATCAACAGAAATGCGGTAGCGGCCATCAACCCGTAGCTCGGCCCGACGTCGATTGCTTGTACCAATGCAGTGGTGCCGCGGTGGTTTCGCACGTCGGCCCAGATTCCGACGGTCGTCACCAACGTTGCGCCGACATGTCCGACGACGACTATCGACAGCCAACGCCATGATCCGATCCAGCGCTCCAAGGGAACATAGATCAGGGCGAGAGCCGCGATCGCCGGCACGATGCTCGAGCTACCGATGAGGAATCCGCTCAGCAGCAGCACTCGACCGGCAGAGCGGCCCATCTGCTCGAGGTTGGTCGAGACCTGCCGGAGCAACTCGTTTGACAGCGACGGCGATGTCGAACGAACCACCGCCGTAGTGACGATCAAAACGAGAATGTAGACAAGCGTGCCCGGGGACCGGCGTGCGATGTCGCGCGGTACGTCATACAAACGTTCCGGCGTTAGGTCCAGCGGCCCCATACGATCGACGCTACCGCTCGCCCGCAGTGGCACGGGTTCGCCACCGAGGATCGCGCGCGAGTGACGCTACGGCGACACCAATGACCGCGCTGATCGGGTGCTGCACATCCGAGAGCATGTGGCTCACCGCCGCCTGCACTACGAGATCAGCCACGAGAAGCGCAGCCACGATGCGCCGCGTACGCCCTCTCGGCAGTGACGCCAGGTACGCGCCGGCACATGCGTAGCACGCGGCCGATGCGCCCGACGTCGGGATGGCCAACGCGTGCCGGGCCGTGGCGTCGCCCAGTGCGGTGAGGCCGCGCAGCGCCAGCAACGTGCTGGTGGTCGCCGTCCAGTCGCCGCCGGCGAATACCGCCAGAGTCAGCCAGGTCCCGATCCGATGCTCGCACAGCGGAACGAGCAGAAAGAGCGCCACGATCGACGGAAGTATGCCGGCACGAGACTGTACGAACGCCGAGGTTGCGACCCGATAGATCTGCCCGCTGAACAAGTTGGACCACCGCACCGCGAGGTTGCGAGACAGCCACGCGTAGGTCGAAGGCGCGGCAGCGGTCAACGCCATGAGGCC
>JADMIO011280044.1_pt1 | contig 48177 bp, 47 predicted proteins | sample 8958161 | NCBI WGS metagenome assembly JADMIO01 (sample SAMN16585339, study PRJNA669376) | soil metagenome | isolation source: Crop rotation soil | place: USA: Cullars Rotation, Alabama | collected 2011
CGACGCGGGAGGGCACACGTTATTCGCCGAACTGATCCGCGCCCATTGCGCGAGCGGCGGCATCGCCATCGCCGCGACACACGAACCGCTGGGCGTATCCGAAGCCCGCCTGGTGCTGACGTGAGCGGGTTTGCCGCCCTCGTTCATCGCGATGTGCGCCTCGCGGTGCGCGCCGGTGGCGGAGCGGCGTTGGCGCTCGGGTTCTTTGCCGCGATCGCATCGCTGCTGCCCTTGGGCATTGGACCCGATCTGAAAATCCTCGCGCGCGTCGCGGCCGGCGTGTTGTGGATCGCGGCGGCGCTGGCGACGCTGATCTCGCTCGACCGCCTTTTTCAAGCCGATTTCGAAGACGGCAGCCTCGACATCATTGCCCTTTCACCCCTCTCACTCGAAGGCGCCGCGGTTGCGAAGATGCTGGCGCACTGGCTGACCACGGGGCTGCCGCTGACCGTTGCGTCGCCCGTTCTCGGCATCCTCTTCGACCTGCCCGCGAACGCGCTGTTCGCACTGACGCTGTCCCTCGCCATCGGCACACCGGCGCTGTCGGCCGTCGGTACCGTCGGCGCGGCACTGACGCTCTCGATCCGAAGAGGCGGCTTGATCCTGGCCCTCATTGTGCTGCCGATGATCGTGCCCGCGCTGATCTTCGGCCCGGCGGCGGTGCTTATGGCCACCGAGGGCGGCGCTGGCACCGCGGCCTTCCTGTTCCTCGCCGCCTATTCGGTGCTCGCGGTGGCGCTGGCGCCGTTCGCGGCCGCCGCCGCGGTGCGGCTCAATCTCGCAGGATGATTGTTGCCGCGCCCTGCCCGGCTTAAAGGAAACGCCATGGCCGTCGCCGCGCTCGCAAACCCGAAACGCTTCCTTGACGCCACGTCCGCCGTGACGCCGTGGATCGGAGCGCTCGCCGTCGCGCTGCTCGCAGGCGGGCTCTATTGGTCGCTCGTCGTCGCGCCCGCCGATTATCAGCAGGGCGACGCCGCGCGGATCATGTTCGTGCACGTGCCAGCCGCGTGGATGAGCTTGTTCGTCTACGGCGCGATCGTGCTGTCGTCGATAGTCGGCCTCGTGTTCAGGCATCCGCTGGCGGACGTCGCGGCACGCGCCGCCGCGCCGTATGGCGCCGCCTTCACCGCGCTCGCGTTGATCACCGGCTCGCTCTGGGGCAAGCCCATGTGGGGCACGTACTGGGTGTGGGACGCGCGGCTGACCTCCGAGCTGATCCTGTTCTTCATCTATCTCGGCTATATCGGTCTGTGGAACGCGATCGAGGATCCGTCGCGCGCCGCCAAGGTTTGCGCGGTGCTGGCGCTGGTCGGCGCGGTGAACATTCCCATCATCAAGTTCTCGGTCGAGTGGTGGAGCACCCTGCACCAGGGCGAGAGCATTTTTCGCGCCGGCGGGCCGACCATGGGCGCGGAATTCCTCTGGCCCCTTTTCGTGATGGCAGTTGCGTACACGCTGTTCTTCGTCTGGCTGTGGCTGATCCGCATACGGACGGAAGTCCTGACCCAGCGCGCGCGGGCCGCCCTGATGGCGGGGACGTGATGGCCGCATTCTGGAGCATGGGCGGATATGCCGCCTTTGTCTGGCCATGCTACGGCATCTCGCTCGTCGCGCTGGCGGGACTGGCGATTTGGACATTCGCCGCCGAACGTCGCGCACGGCGTCAATTGAATGCCGGCGAAAGCGGTCGCCCGTGAGGCGCCTCGCCTACGTGCTGCCCGTTCTGTTTCTCCTGGCGGTCGGCGCCCTGTTCTGGTTCGGCCTCAACAGCGGCCCGCCGGATCAACTGCCCTCGCCGCTGATCGGCAAGTCCGCGCCGAACTTCGTGCTGGCCGCGCTGGACGCGCAATCGCAGGGCTTTGGCCGCTCCGACCTGACCGGGCGCCCGACGATCATCAATTTCTGGGCTTCATGGTGCCCGCCCTGTCGTGTCGAACATCCGATGCTCTTGGCGCTGGCGTCGGACGGGCGCATTCGCCTCTGGGGCGTCGTGTACAAGGACAAGGCGGATGCCGCCCGAGGGTTCCTGGACACGCTGGGCAATCCCTTCGCCCGCCTTGCCGCTGACCCAACTGGCCGGGTCGCCATCGATTGGGGAGTGACGGGCGCGCCAGAGACGTTCGTCGTCGACGCGAGCGGCATCGTCCGCGCTCATGTCTCGGGTGCGATCACGCCGGACATCGTGGAAAAGGTGATCTTTCCCTCGCTGGGACGTCGCTAGGCTATTTCTTGCGGCGTGCGGGACGCGCCTCACCGGTATCGGCATCGGCCGCTGCCACCACCGCGGACGTAAGCTTGAGCAGCTTCGCCTTGTCGGCCGCGGTCAGCATGGCGAGGAGAGCCCGGTCAGCGCGGTCTACGGCGGCTTTCGCGCCGCGCAGCGCCTTGCGGCCCGTCGGCGTGATGCGCACGGAATAGGCGCGGGCGTCATCCTCCGTACGCTGACGATACAGGAGGCCTTTGTCGATCATGCGGCCCAGCATCTCGGCGAGCGTTGAACGGTCGACATTCGTCTTGGCCACCAGTTCAGTCTGGCTAGCGCCTTCGTTGTCCTCGACGCAGGCGAGGACCATGAACTGCGTCTTGGTCAGCCCGGTCGCCATCAGCTCGCGCGCAAGAAGGTCGGCCGCGTACTGGGCGCAGCGGCGAAACAGTTGCGACGGCGACTGAGACAGACCGGACCCGTCCGTCTTACGCGGACCTTTGGATGCCATGCTCTTCCCCCGAGCGATGCGCTGCTTTTTTTTGGATTGTTTTCGATACGCGCTACTGAGGGCCGGACCATAGGCCCGTGCCCGTACGGAATCAAACATGATTCACCAAAATTTTTTTCACGCGGAAATCATCCGCGTAATGACGGTTCCGACTTGATTTTCGCTTGCCATTGCAAACTGCCCGATTGCGGACAGTCACGCCGACGGTGGCGTTTCTTCCACCTGATTGCGCAACAGGAACGGCGTTTGCGCGAATGCGAACAAGAGCGTGAGCGGGAAAATTCCCCAGACCTTGAAAGCAACCCACTGATCCGTGGTCACGTTGCGCCACACAATTTCGTTCGCAACCGCGATGAGCAAGAAATAAACCGACCAGCGCCAAGTCAGCACGCGCCACGCACGATCCGGTAGACGGAACGTGGCCGAAAGCAACGCCTTGATGAAAAGGCGTCCCATTGTGAGACCGCCGAGAAGAACGGCCGCGAAGATCACGTAGAGGATGGTCGGCTTGATCTTGATGAAAGTGTCGTTGGCGAGCCACAGCGTGAGGCCGCCAAACACCACGACCAGCGCCATCGTGACAAGCGGCATCGGCGAAACGCGCCGCTCTACGGCGAAACCGATGCCGACGGCGACGACCATTGCCCCCATGAAGATTGCGGTTGCCGGAAAAATGCCCCACATCGAATTCGCGAAGAAGAAAATTACCAGGGGCCCGAGATCGAGCCCCAGTCTCGCGAAGGGATGGATGGTCCGGCCGGCCTTCTTGTAGCTCCGCGCATCGTCTTCGATGTCCTCCGGCATGTTGTCCGTCATTCACCAGCTCCCGTGAGCGCGCGCGCGAACGAAGCGGCATCAAAGGGCTGAAGGTCGGCCGTTCCTTCGCCAACGCCGATGAAATGCACCGGCAGTTTGAAACGATCTGCCAAGGCGACAAGAATCCCGCCTTTCGCGGTTCCATCGAGCTTTGTCATGATCAGACCTGTCAGCGGCATGGCGGCGCGAAACGCCTCGACCTGGGCGATCGCGTTCTGACCGGTCGTTGCGTCCAGCACCAGGATCGCGGCATGCGGCGCATCCGCGTCCTGCTTTTTCAGGACGCGGCTGATTTTTTCCAGTTCGGCCATCAGGCCGGCCTTGTTCTGTAACCGTCCGGCGGTGTCGATGAGGACGACATCGGCATTGTCCACGCGCGCCGTGGTGAGCGCATCGAACGCGAGACCTGCGGCGTCGGCGCCCGGCTCCCGCGCGACGACATGCGCATGTGCGCGATCACCCCATATCTTGAGCTGTTCGATCGCAGCGGCGCGAAATGTGTCGCCGGCTGCGAGCACGACCTTTTTCCCTTCGCCATGCAGGCGAGCGGCAAGCTTGCCGATCGTCGTGGTCTTGCCCGTGCCGTTGACGCCCGCGACCAAAATCACGAACGGCCGCCGCGACGGATCGATCAGCAAGGCCTTCTCCACCGGCGCGAGCACGCCGCCAATGGCTTCGGCGAGCACCCTGCGGATTTCGGGTTCCGAAATTTCCTTGTCGTAGCGGCCCTTGGCGACTTCGGCCGCGAGCCGCGCGGCGAGAGACGCGCCGACATCGGCGCGGATCAGCGCCTCTTCCAGTTCGGCGATCGTTTCGGCGTCCAGCCGCTTCTTCGTGAAAACGCCGGTGAGACTGTCCGAAAGCGACGACGCGGTTCGCGACAACCCGGCCTTCAGCCGCTGGAACCAGCCGGATCTCTTTTCTTCAGTGTCGATGCTCATGCCGCCTCGAGGGATGCCGTGTCAGCAACAAGTACGCGGCCATCGGTCGACGCGATCCTCATCGTCAGGAATTGCCCGGCTCTCGCGCACGCCGCGAAGCGCACGGGCGCAAAGCAGCGCGTATGCCCCTCCTGCGCCGTCTCCACCAGAACTTCCTGCGTTGTGCCGACGAGACGCCGCAGATGCGAGGCACGGGCGGCGTCGCCGCGCGCGCGCAGGCGTGCGGCGCGCTCCTTGACGATCGCACCCGAGACCTGCGGCATGCGCGCGGCCGGAGTCCCTTTGCGCGGGCTGAAGGGGAACACGTGCAGGTACGAAAGCCCGGCGTCGTCCACCAGCGCCAGCGTGTTCTGGAACATAGCCTCGGTTTCGGTGGGAAACCCGGCGATCAGATCGGCGCCGAACTCCGCATCCGGCCGCAGCTGCCGTACCGCGTCGCAAAACGCAATCGTATCGGCCCGCGAATGGCGGCGCTTCATGCGCTTCAGGATCATGTCGTCGCCGGCCTGCGCCGAGATATGGAAGTGCGGCATCAGCCGGTCTTCCTCGGCGATCGCCCGCATCAGGGCGTCGTCGACCTCTATGGAATCGATGGAAGACAGGCGAAGGCGCGCGAGCCCCGGCACGTGCTTCAGAATTTGGCGAACCAGCTGACCGAGCGAGGGTTGCCCGGGGAGATCGGCGCCGTAGGCGGTCAGGTCCACGCCCGACAGCACGACCTCGCGATAGCCGTTGGCCACGAGGCGCCGCGCCTCTTCCACCGTTTCGCCTATACCGACGCTGCGCGAATTTCCGCGGCCATAGGGGATGATGCAAAAGGTGCAGCGATGATCGCAGCCGTTCTGGACCCTCAGCACTGCGCGTGTCTTGTTCGCGAAGGACTCCACGAACGCGCCGGCGGTTTCACGCATGTCCATGATATCGGCGACACGAATGCGTTCGGCGCCCGCAAGAAAATCCGGCGCGTAACTCGCCGCCTGCATCTTTTCCGTGTTGCCGATCACCTGATCGACCTCCGGCATCGCGGCGTAGGTGGCAGCTTCCGTTTGCGCCGCGCAACCCGTGACGATAAGGCGCGCGCCGGGCCGCTCGCGGCGCAGGCGGCGAATGGCTTGGCGCGACTGGCGCACGGCCTCCGCCGTTACCGCGCAGGTGTTGACGATGATCGCGTTATGGAGACCAGCTTCGGTCGCGCGCGCACTGATAGCCTCGGACTCGTAGGCGTTCAGCCGGCAACCGAAGGTGACGACCTCGACACTCATCCGCGCACCAGCGCGGCGATGTCGACATCGCCGCGATAGCTGAGCTCACTCGGCCCTGTCATCAGCACGTGGTTGTCGTCGCGCCATTCGATGGTCAGCGTGCCGCCCTTAAGGACGACGTCGACCTTGCGCTCAGTCAGGCCGCGCGACATCGCGGCGATGGCGGTGGCGCAGGCGCCGGTGCCGCAGGCGAGCGTCTCGCCCGTTCCGCGCTCCCACACGCGCAGCTTGATGGTGCGCGGTCCCTCCACCTCGGCAAACTCAACATTGGTGCGCGCGGGAAACCAGGCGTGGTGCTCGACGGCGGGCCCCAGCGTTTCCACCGGTGCGTTGTCCGTATCGGCGACGAACAGCACGCAATGCGGATTGCCCACTGACAAAGCAGAGACTTCGGCCAACGCCGGTTCACCGAACCCATCGACCGCGAGCGCGAACGATCCGGTTTCGACGGCCTGCGCCATTGGAATCTCACGCCAGTCGAAGGTGGGTGTACCCATGTCGACGGTCACGCGACCGCCACCCGCATCGCTGCAATCCAGCAATCCGCCGCGCGTGTCGATGTTCACGCGGGAAACCTTGCGCTCGTCGAACAACAGCCGCGCCACACACCGCGTGGCGTTGCCGCACGACTCCACTTCGCTGCCGTCGGCGTTGTAGATGCGCATGAACACATCGGCGTTATCCGAGGGTTCGATCACGATCACCTGATCGCAACCGATGCCGCGGCGCCGATCGGCGATGGCCTGCGCACGCGCCGCATCGAGCACGAGGGGCGCGTTCTGCGCATCGAACACGGCGAAATCGTTGCCGAGACCGTTCATTTTCAGGAAAGCCGTCATTATCAGGCGCTTATAGGGCGCGCGGCCCGAACTTGCCACACCCGCCGGAGTCAAGGGTAATCGCGCCTTGATCGTGGCGTGGCCTTTGTCCAAAAGACTGCCGCACGACGAGGGCCGGGCACATGCGTTTTGGCGTGCTGATTGCGATCGTCATAGGAATCACGGCGGCGATATTGAGCGGGGCAGCAAGCACTCCGAAACCGGCGTCGTCAAAACCGACGGCGGACCCCTATGTCTGGCTGGAAGACGTGCATGGCGAGAAGCCGCTTTCGTGGGTGCGCTCGCACAACATCGTCGCCGAGCACGAGCTGAAGGCCGATGCGCGCTATCAGCCGGCATATGATGCGATCCTGTCGATCCTCGACGCCGGTGACCGCATTCCGTTCGGAGAATTGCACGGCGACACCGTCACCAATTTCTGGCAGGACCCCGCGAACCCGCGTGGCGTGTGGCGGCGCACGACCATCGCCTCGTATCAAACCGCGCAGCCGGTATGGGAACCAATCCTCGATATCGACGCGCTGGAAGCCGCCGAGCACAAGAACTGGGTGTTCTCGGGCGCATCCTGTACGCCGGATTTTTCACGCTGCCTTGTTTCGCTGTCGCCCGGCGGAGGTGACGCCGTCGTCATCCGCGAGTTCGACATGGCGACCAAGACGTTTATCGCTGATGAATTTCAATTGGCCGAGGCAAAAGCGGGCGCCGATTACATCGACAATGACACGATCATCTTCGGCACCGACTTCGGCGCCGGCTCGCTGACCGAGTCCGGCTATCCCCGCATCGTAAAACTGTGGCACCGCGGCCAACCGATCGCCGACGCGAAGACCATCTACGAAGGCACGGCCAAGGATGTCTCCGCCGGCGCCATCGTGCTTGAAAGTCCCACCGGCACCATGCCGCTGATCGCGCGCTCGATAGATTTCTTCACCACCGAATATGCGTTCGTGAAGCCGGACGGCACGACGGTGAAATTGCCGCTGCCGAACTCCGCCGATGTGAAGGGCGCGACGGGGCGCCAGATCATTGCCACGCTGCGGAAGGACTGGACACCCGAAGGCGGCACGGAGATCAAGCAGGGCGCGATGATCGCGTTTCCGCTCGATGAATTCCTTGCGAGCGGCAAGATGCCGGGAGTCACTGTGCTTTACACGCCGGGCGAGCGCGGCGCGATCGAGGAAGTCTCCACCGGGCGCGATGCTGTCTACGCCGCGATCTTCGACAACGTCATCGGCAGCGTGCACGCGTTCCGTTACGACGCGGCTTCGCGCAAATGGACCGACACGGTTATTCCGATGCCGGCGAACGGCGCGACCTCGATCGTGTCCACGAACGACACCGGCCCCGAGGCGATGTTCACTTACGAAGGGTTCCTGGCGCCGACCACGCTCTATTTCGACAAGGGCGACGGCGTGCCCACCGCGATCCAGGCGCTGCCCGCGCGGTTCGACGCCTCGCCCTATGCAGTCGCACAGTATGAAGCGACATCGGCCGACGGCACTCGCGTGCCCTATTTCGTCGTGCGGCGGAAAGATGCCACCGGCCCCGCCCCGACACTCTTGTACGGCTACGGCGGTTTCGAGATTTCTCAGACGCCCTGGTATTGGGCGACCGCGGGCAAGGTCTGGCTGGCGCAGGGCGGACAATATGCCGTCGCCAATATTCGCGGCGGCGGCGAGTTCGGCCCGGCCTGGCACGACTCGGCCCTGAAACTGAACCGGCAGCGTTCGTACGACGATTTCATCGCGATCGCCGAAGACATGGCGCAGCGCGGTCTGACCACGCCGAAGCAGCTCGGCATCATGGGCGGATCGAACGGTGGCTTGCTCGTGGGCGCGGTCGCGGTGGAACGGCCCGAGCTGTTCGGCGCCGTCGTGTGCCAGGTCCCGCTCCTCGACATGATTGCCTACACGCATATCGGCGCCGGCGCGAGCTGGGTCGCCGAGTACGGCGATCCTGCGAACCGCAAGGAGCGCGCGGCGATCCTGAAATATTCGCCGTATCAGAACGTGCAGCCGAGCGTGAAATATCCGCCGATCTTTTTCGTCACCGCCACGTCGGACGACCGCGTCACACCCGTGCACGCGCGCAAGATGGCGGCGCGCATGCTGGCGCAGGGTCACGACGTCCTTTTCTTCGAGAACACCGACGGCGGGCACGCGGCCTCGGCCAATCACAAACAGGCCGCCGAAATGAACGCGCTGACATATACGTATCTGGCGCAGAAATTGGGATTGGGGCGCTGACGACAGACCGATCACTGTTATGACGAAATTAGAACAGGCGATACTTTCGAGCGCTCGGAGTGCTGAAAAGGCTTACTCCAAGATGACTGGCGGCCATCGGCTGCACCATGGACCCGAGCGCTTTCTGCAAGCGTTTGTCGCTTTCAAGATGGCTGAGAAGGGATGGCCAGTCTACATGGACGTTTCGCTGAAGCGCATCCAAGCGGATTTTGATAAAGTGCCGGGCCGACCTCGCGGCGATCGAGGTCGGCGACCCGATATCTGCATTTGGCGGAAGTCGGCATCCACCAACGTCGGAGCCATCATCGAAGTCAAATTTGCATGGAGCTTTGCCCCGATCGCAAAGGATGCAGCGAAGGTTACGAAATTTCTGACGGGCAAGAGGGTTCCAAGCAGGGGGTATTTGCTGGCCTATTCGACTGCCACACGTTCGAACCTGCACGTAACCTTCAAGAATTGGGCGTCGCGGTTGTCATGGACAATGGTGGGGTCTCACGTCCAAGCAGAAACCTATCCGAACGACTGGAGCTGGGGCGTTTGCTTGCTAAGGGCTCCGACTTGACTACTTGGTCATAGGCAAATAAGTCCCACGCCATCCGGAAAGGCGTCAGGCTCTTCCGGTCCCGGGCCGGGCCCGGGATCGCCCCCAGGCAGCGCAGGTGCGCCCCCTGGGGCGTTCGGCGTTTGGGATTGAGGCAGGCATGTTCGACGCATTGCAGAAACGGCTTGGCGCCACCTTCGACCGCCTTCGCGGACGAGGCGCGCTGAGCGAAGCGGACGTCGACGAGGCGATGCGCGAAGTGCGCGTGGCGCTGCTCGAGGCCGACGTCGCGCTGCCCGTCGTCAAGTCGTTCATCGAAAAGGTGCGCGAACACGCCGTCGGCGAACAGGTCATCCGTTCGGTCACGCCGGGCCAGCAGGTGGTCAAGATCGTCCACGATGTGCTCGTGGAAACGCTGGGCAACGAAGGCGAAGGGTTGTCGTTGGGTTCGCCACCCGCGCCCATTCTGATGGTCGGCTTGCAGGGCTCCGGAAAAACCACGACAAGCGCAAAGCTCGCGCTGCAACTCCAGAACCGCGAGAAGAAACGCGTATTGATGGCGTCGCTCGATGTGCATCGCCCCGCCGCCATGGAACAGTTGAAGGTGCTGGGCGAACAGGCGGGCATCGCCACGCTTCCCATCGTCGCCGGCCAGCGCGCCGTCGATATCGCGAAGCGCGCCGTCGCATCCGCGCGCGTCGGCGGTTACGACGTGGTGATCCTCGACACCGCCGGCCGTCAGCACGTCGACGAAGCGTTGATGGCGGAAGTCGCCGAGGTGAAGGCGCTCACCCAACCGCACGAGACGCTGCTGGTCGCCGACAGTCTCACCGGCCAGGACGCGGTCAATATCGCGAAGAGCTTTAACGATCGCGTCCACATCTCCGGAATCATCCTGACGCGCGCCGATGGCGATGCGCGCGGCGGCGCGGCGCTCAGCATGCGTTCGGTCACCGGCGCGCCTATCAAGTTCCTGGGCGTCGGCGAGAAGCTCGACGCGCTCGAGGCGTTCCATCCCGAACGTGTGGCCTCGCGCATTCTCGACATGGGCGACGTGGTCAGCCTCGTCGAAAAGGCGGTCGAGACCATCGACAAGGAAGAGGTCGTCAAGCTCGCCAAGAAAATGAAAAAGGGCGAGCACGACTTCAACGACCTCGCCGATCAGCTGCGCCAGATGCGCAAGCTCGGCGGCATGCAGGGCGTGATGGCGATGCTGCCCGGCATGGGCAAGATCAAGGACCAGATGGCCGCCGCCGGGCTCGACGACAAGATGCTGGTGCGCCAGGAAGCGATCATTCAGTCGATGACGCGCGCCGAGCGTTTGAAGCCCGACCTGATGAGCGGTTCGCGGCGCAAACGCATCGCCAAGGGTGCGGGCGTCGACGTCGCCGAGGTCAACAGGCTCTGCAAGATGCAGCGGCAGATGTCCGACGCGATGAAGAAAATGGGCAAGATGGGAAAGCTGCCCTTTGGGATCGGCAATGCGGCCGTCACGCCGCAGATGCTGCAAGGCATGGGCATGCCGCCCGGCCTGCCCCGCAAATAATCAACGGCTCAACAGGAGAAACGACATGGCACTGAAACTTCGTCTGGCCCGCGGCGGCACCAAGAAGCGCCCGCATTATCTGATCGTCGTCGCGGATTCGCGCAGCCCGCGCGACGGCCGCTTCATCGAGAAGCTCGGCTTCTACAATCCGCTTCTGCCCAAGGATCATGCCGACCGCCTGAAGGTCGACTACGAGAAGATCAAGGCGTGGATGGCCAAGGGCGCCGTCGCCACCGATCGCGTGCATCGCTTCATCTCGGATGCGGGCATCGCCGAGAAGCGCGAGCACAGCAACCCGGAACGGGCCAAGCCGAAGAAGAAGGCACAGGAACGCGCCGCGGCGGCGGCCGGCGGTGAAGCGCCCGCCGCGTAACCGTGCCGGAGAAACGCGTTCTGTTGGGCGCCGTGATCGGCGCGCACGGCATCAGGGGCGAGGTGCGCGTGCGTGCGTTCACCGAAGACCCGTCATCGCTGGGTTCCTACGGAATGCTGGTGACCGAGAAGGAGCGCGAATTGCGCGTCGATCAGGTGTCGGCGGGAAAACCCGGAGAAGCCATCGTGTGGTTCGGCGGAATCCGTGATCGCAACGCGGCGGAGGCGTTGAAGGGCACCCAATTGTTCGTGCCCAGAAGCGCGCTTCCCGATCCGGAGCCCGGCCAGTTCTACCACGCCGATCTGGTTGGGCTGCCCGCCGAAGATGAAGCCGGTGAAACAATCGGCCGCGTGAAGGCGATGCACAATTTCGGCGCTGGCGACCTGATCGAACTTGAACGCGGCGATGGGGCCACGCGTTTTCTTCTTTTCAGCGACGACACGGTGCCCGTCGTCGAACCCGGCAAGCGCATCGTGGTGCGTCTGCCAAAGGACAGTGACGATGACGGCGATGCACGTTGATCTGATTTTCCGGGACGCGATGTCGAGTGACCTGCCCGAGATCGTGGCCCTCCTTGCCACCGATCCGTTGGGCAAGATGCGCGAGCGCGTCGAAGACCCGTTGCCGCAGGCGTATTGGGATGCGCTGGCGGCGATCACGGCGGATCCGCGCTCCAAACTTGTCGTGGTGGAACGCGACCGCCATATCGTCGGCGCGTTGCAGCTTACTTTCATGCCGGGGCTGACATTCCAGGGTGCGGAGCGCCTGCTGATCGAAGCAGCGAACCTCGTCGGCGATCCGCGCGAAGAAGGCATCCGCGAGGCGATGATGCATTGGGCGGTTGACGCGGCGAAGGCGCGCGGTTGCCGCTTCGTCACGCTGACGTCGCACAAGTCGCGTGTCGACGCCGACAAGCTGTATCTTTCGATGGGTTTCGAGCAGACCCACAACGGCTATCGTCTCGAGATCGGGGCGTAGCGCATGACCGCGACGCCGGCCGACTTGATCATCCGCGAAGCGATGGCCGCCGATCTGCCGACCCTCGTTGCGCTGCTCGCCGACGATGAGCGCGGACGGAAGCGTGAACATCTCGCCGATCCGTTGCCCCAGGGTTATCTGGATTCGTTCGCCGCCATCACCGCCGATCCGCGTTCCAAGCTGATCGTCGCCGAACGCGACCACCGGGTCGTGGGCACCATGCAGCTCGTCTTCATTCCGGGGATGACCTATCAGGGCGCCGAGCGAATGATCGTACAATCGATCTTCGTCGACCGCGATCTGCGCGGACAGGGAATCGGCGAGGCGATGATCCGCTGGGCCGTCGACGCGGCGAGGGCGCGCGGTTGCCGTTTCATCTCGATCAACACGCACCGGTCGCGCGAGCGGGCGCACAAATTCTACAAGCACCAGGGATTCAAGCCGACCCATATCGGCTTCACCTACGAGCTTTCCGAATGACGTGGTACGCCACGGTGCTGACCTTGTTCCCGGAGATGTTCCCGGGCTCGCTCGACGCCTCGCTGATCGGGAAGGCGCGGGCGCGGGCGCTGTGGCACCTCACGGTTCACGACATCCGTGAGCACGGTCTCGGCAAGCACCGCCGCATCGACGACACGCCGTCGGGCGGCGGGCCCGGCATGGTAATGCGCGCCGATGCCGCCGCCGCCGCCATTGATGCGGCGAAGGCGGCCGACGATCCGCGGCCGCTGATCTATCTGACACCGCGCGGCAAGCCGTTCACGCAACAACGCGCGTCCGAGATTGCGCGCGGGCCCGGCGCGATCTTTTTCTGCTGCCGCTTCGAGGGGTTGGACGAGCGCGTCATTTCCGGGCGCAAGATGGAAGAAATCTCGCTCGGTGATTTCGTTCTCGCCGGCGGCGAAGTCGCCGCGATGGCGATCATCGAATCCGTCGTCCGTCTACTCCCCGGCGTGATGGGCGACGAGGACTCTTCAGTCGACGAGAGTTTCGCCCATGGACTTCTGGAATATCCGCAATATACGCGCCCGCACGGCTTGGAGGGCGCTGCCATCCCCGATGTTCTGGAATCCGGCAACCATGCCGCGGTCGAACGCTGGCGCCGCGAGCAAGCCGAGGCCATTACCCGCGAGCGGCGGCCCGACCTATGGGCCCTCTATGAAAACCGCCTGAAGTCCGCTAATAGCCCCCACCGTAAAGCGGCGCCGGCCGCCAAGAATGGCGGAAATCCGCCCGAAGGAGACGAAAAATGAACCTCATCCAGACGCTCGAAAAGGAGCAGATGCAGGCCCTTCGCGGCGACAAGAAGATGCCCTCGTTCCAGGCCGGCGACACGCTCAAGGTCATGTGCAAGGTCGTGGACGTCACCTACGACGAAAAGGCCAAGCAGACGAAGACGCGCGAGCGCCTTCAGGCCTTTGAAGGTGTGTGCATCGGACGCTCGGGCGCCGGCATCAACGAGAGCTTCACCGTGCGCAAGATTTCGTACGGCGAAGGCGTGGAGCGCGTATTCCCGATTTACTCGCCGCTGGTCGACAGCGTCGAAGTCGTGCGTCATGGCAAGGTGCGGCGCGCGAAGCTGTATTATCTGCGCGGCTTGCGCGGCAAGAAGGCGCGCATCGCCGAGCGCCAGGGCGCGGACGACACCGCCGAGGCATAGACGCCGGTTCTACGGAACCGGTTTTCCCGTCACCGGATGCGGATAATGGAACGGCATGATGCCCTGTTTGGGCCATCGTGGCGGCGGGTCGGTGAGTTCATCCGGTCCGCGCGGATTTTTTGGAAACGTATCGGTGTAGTTCGACACCATCAACGGCCCGGTCGGTGACTTCGCCCAACCCGTTTCGTAATCCGCCTGCCAGACGACGCGATAGTTGAACACCGCGATCTTCCAGACGCCGTCCTCCTTTACGTACTCGTTCTCGTAAACGCCCCCTTCCCAAAAAGCGGGCGGAATGTTCGGCGGCTTGTTCGCGTTGGTCTCATGCACGCCGCCCTGCATAAAGGTGCGGAAGCGGCCCTTCGCGCTTTGCCGGTCGGGCGTGACATCGACGATGTCCTGCACGATCAGATGCTCGAACAGGAGGCCATCGACAGGTCCATTCAATTGGGTAGCGCCGCCATAGAGCCGCCGCGCGCCTTCCTTGCCCTTGAACAGTCCGCCCATGAAATAGAGCCGCGCATCGTCGGCAAACAGATCAACGATCGCGGAGAATAGGCACTTGTCCATGTAGTAGCCGTACTTGAACTGAAGCTGGCGCACGGCCTCGCGGTCGTTCGCGCGTCCGAGTTCGTGCTCGAGCGCGGCCACGCGGCGTTCGAGATCCGCCGTCATAGATTTGCGGCTGGGTTGGTCGGCGTGCCAGGTTTCTTCCAGTGCGGCGGAGCACCCGCCAGCATGGCGTCGAGATCGTCTGGCAATTCAAAATACTTTCCGCTCAGCGCGTCGTACTTGCCCGACGCCAGATCGACGCAGCGCTGGGCGCAGCGCACAAGATCGCCTTCGTCGTTCGGCTTCGCCTGCTTCTCGCGCAGATGCGACACCATGCCCGGAAGCCAGCGCTGCGCCTCCGGCGAGTCGATGGTCTCCTGCGCGATGCCGGTGAAAACGAAACCTGGATCCATCGCGAACAGCGCGATGCCGTGGTCCTTCGTCTCCAGCGCGACCTCTTCGATGATGCGCACCTGCGCGATCTTGCCGGTGCAATAAGCCGAGAGGTACGCGGTCGGCCAGCGCATGGCGAAGGCGGAGATGGCAATCACGCGGCCCTGCTTGCGTTCGATCATGCCCGGCAAGAGCGCGTGCAGAAACAGTAGCGGCGCGCGGATGTGCAGCGCCTGCGACGCCCACCATGCGTCGGGGTCGCTGAGCCAAAGCGGCCCGAACGGGCCCGGCGTGCCCGCGTTGCTGATCAGGAGCGTTGGCGCACCCAAGACGGATTCGGTTTCGCGCACCACGCGCGCGACATCGTCGCGATTGGTGGCGTCGCCGGCCACGGCCAGCGCGCGCCCGCCCTTCGCCGTGACCGCGGTCACGACATCATTCAATTGTTCTTTCGACCGCGCGGTCACGCAGACCGCGGCGCCCTCGGCCGCCAGGCGTTCGGCAATGGCGCGGCCAAAGCCGCGGCCGCCGCCCGTCACGATCGCTGTTTGTCCCGCGAGCATCATGATTTCGCGAACAGATCGCCGACGCCGATGACCTTGTCGCGCGCGGCACGTTTGGCCGCGCGGCGCTGGTCCTCGATCGCCTGCCGTTCCGGTGGGACAGGCTCGTCCGGCCAGGCAGCGAGGATTTCGTCGGTCAACTCGCGGAACTCATCTTTGTTTTCGGGATGCGTGAGGATGTAGAGGTCGTTGCGCTCGATGGCGCGTAACGTTTTCTGCCCGACCTCGATCGGGTCCATGCCGTGGGTGAACAAATCCTTCAGCGTGGCGACGTCTTCGCGCGCCGCGTGCCATTTCGTGTTCTTGAATTGCGGGGGGCGATGCAGCGCCGATTCATACGTGTTCGATTTCACCAGCGCGGGTGTCATCAGCGAGACACCGATGTTGTGCGGCGCCAGATTGTCGCGCAGGCATTCGGTCAATCCGCGCACGGCATATTTCGATGCGGTGTAGATGCCGGCCTGCGGCCCCGGCAGGAACGCGGCCATCGAGGCGACGTTGACGATGTGCCCGCCTTCGCCGTGCGATTTGATCTTCGGAATGAACTCGACGAGGCCGTTCACCACACCGCCGAAATTCACGCCCATGATCCAGTCGTAATCGTCGTAGGTCGCCTCGTCGGTCGGGCCGAACACACTGACGCCCGCGTTGTTGACGAGCACGTGCACCTTGCCGAGCATCATCTCGGCCTCGACGGCGGCGCGCGCCATCTGCTTGCGGTCGGAGACGTCGAGGCGGATCGGATACACCTCCTGCCCGCGCGATTTGAAATAGGCGAGCGTGTTGTCGAGATGATCCTGACGCCGGTACGAGATCGCCACCTTCATGCCGGCGTCGGCGAACACCTTGGCGAGGCCACAGCCGATGCCCGAGACGCCGCCGGTGATGAATGCGCCCTTGCCCTTGAAATCCTTCATGCGGTTTCTTTCGTCAGTCGTTCCAGTTCGTCGAGAATCTGTTTCAGGTCCGGCGGCTTCAGCGCGGTTTGCGCGACATCCTTGCCACGCAATGCCGCCCAATCCTGGCGCAGGGCCGTCGGCGCCGACAACATCGGGTCGACACCCGCATCGTGCACTGTCTTCGCCACCTCGCGCATTTCCTCGGCGCGGCGTTTGCCATGGATCAGCGCGCGCGAAATCATGTAGGCGGCCTGCTTCGGCCAGTCGGGATGCGGGATGGTGTCCTTCATCGACGCGAGCACGTCGTTCTCGACGCCGTAGTGACGCGCCGCCAGCATCGATTCCGTGAGCAGCGCCTCCAGCCCCTTGATCAGGACTGAGCGGCACATCTTGACCGCGGATGCGGTGCCGATCTCGCCGGAATACGCCATGAGGTCGAGATTGTACGCGGCCATCGCCGCGATGAATTCGCGCGCGTGCGGGCCGCCGAGCAACATGGGCGAACGGATGCCCTTGGGCGGCACGGACGACATCACCGCGGCCTCGACATAGCGGCCGCCGGAATTTTCGATGATGTCGGCGGCGCCGATCTTGGTTTCCGGCGAGACCGAGTTCAGGTCCCAGAAGAATGCACCCTTGGTCATCACCGCGCTCATCGCCGCGTCAGTGGCGCCGGCGGCCGTGACGGCGCTGACGACCACGTCGGCGTTCATTGTGGCGTCGTGGGCGCTCGCGCATTTTTTCCACGGGCCGGTGGCGGCGGCCTTGGTTTGCGGCGCGTTTTCGTCGGGGAAAACGATATCGTAGACGGCGATGTCGGCGATGCCTGCCTCGGCGAACTGGCGGGCGAAGATCTGCCCCACTTCACCGAAGCCGATGATCGCCATGCGCACGATCGCCACGTCAGTTCTCCGTGTCGATTTCCGGTTGGGTCGCGTCGTTGTAGCGGTTGCCGTGCACCGTCTTCGCATTGATTAGCGCGTCCAATCGCGCCACCGTTGCGGCATCCAAACGGGCGTCGCGAGCGGACCAATTTTCCTCCAGATGCGCGAGCGAAGTGGTGCCCGGGATCGGCACGATGTGGTCGGCACGCGTCAGCAGCCAGGCGAGCGCCAGTTGCGCCGGGGTCAGATCGCGCTCGCGGGCGATGCGATTGTATTCGGGCAGCAAAATTTCGTTGGCGGCGAAGTTCGCGCCCTGAAACCGCGGCATGGCACGGCGGATATCCTTGGGCGCGAGTTGTTCCGCCTCCCGCGCGTTGCCCGCCAGGAACCCACGCGCCAGCGGACTGAAGGCGACAAACGCGGCCCCGAGTTCACGGCACGCCTCCAGCACGGCGATTTCGGGATTGCGCGTCCACAGCGAATATTCCGACTGCACCGCAACGATGGGATGCACCGCATGCGCGCGGCGCAGCGTGGGTGCAGACACTTCCGACAGGCCCAACGCGCGCACCTTGCCGGCGCAAACCAGCTCCGCCATCGCGCCGATGCTGTCCTCGATCGGCACCGCCTTGTCCCAGCGATGAAGATAGTAGAGGTCGATCACATCGGCCTTCAGCCGCGCCAGCGATTCCTCGCAGGTGCGCTTGATTGTCTCCGGCCGACCGTCGATCACGCGCTTGCCGTCGACGCCGGTCATCCCGCATTTCGAAGTCAGCACATACTCGCCGCGCCGATGCGCGATAGCGTTGCCGATCAAGGTTTCGTTGGCGCTGAAACCGTACAACGCCGCGGAATCCAGCATCGTGTACCCAAGGTCCAGTGCGCGATGCAGGACCTTGGCCGCGTCATCGGGCGATGGCGGCACGCCGTAGGCGTGGCTGAGATTCATGCAGCCGAGCCCGATGGGCGAAACCGCGAACGGGCCGATGCGGCGCGTCAATCGGACTCCTTCAGCGTCTTCTCCAGCCGGTCAAGCGTGCGCATCGCCGGCAGCACCTGCGCTACCGACGCGTTCGGTTCGCGTTTTTCCGCGATGGCGGCGAAGAATTCGCGGTCCTGCAATTCGATGCCGTTCATCGATACCGCGACCTTCGACAGGTCGATCTGCTGTTCCTTGCCGTCGAACAGATCGTCGTAGCGCGCGATGTAGGTGCCGTTGTCGCAGATGTAGCGAAAGAACGTGCCCAGCGGCCCGTCGTTGTTGAACGAGAGCGCCAGCGTGCACAGCTGGCCCGCCTTGTTCTTGAGTTGGATCGACATATCCATCGCGATGTTGAGATCGGGATGGTGCGGCCCCTCCATCGCGTGCGCGTGCGTGGCGGGCAGGCCGGTCTGATAGTCGAACAGATCGACGGTGTGGCAGGCGTGGTGCCACAACAGATGATCGGTCCACGAGCGCGGCTTGCCCAGCGCGTTCATGTTGGTGCGGCGGAAGAAGAACGTCTGCACCACCAGATGCTGCAGCTTCAGCTCGCCCTTTTTTATGCGGTTGTGAATCCACTGATGCGACGGGTTGAACCGCCGCGTGTGCCCGCCCATGCAGACGACGCCGGTTTCCTTTTGCACCTGCACCAGCATTTCGGAATCGGCGAGGCTGTCGGCGATGGGAATTTCGATCATCACGTGCTTGCCGGCGCGCATGCACTGGATGCCTTGGCGCGCGTGCATGCCGGTCGGCGTGGTCAGGATCGCGGCTTCGACACCGGGTTGTTTCAAACATTCGCCCAAATCGGTCGACCAGTGCGGGATGCCGTACTTTTGTGCCACCTCTTTGGTGGAATCCGGACTGCCGCCGGCCAGCGTCACCACGTCGATGCCGGGAATGTTCTTGATGGCGTCGAGATGCTTGATGCCGAACGCGCCCTGCCCGGCCATGCAGATTTTCATGAATCTCTCCTAAGCCGCGGCTTTGCCTCTGCGGCCTTCGTGAAACGCTTTCGTCTCGATGATGATGTTGCCGACCGCGGTTGACGACGCGGGCACGTGATAGAAGCGATAGACCTCTTTCGCGTCCTCGCCCAGCGCGCCGCGCATAATCAGCCACATCACCAGCTCGATCGCCTCATTGCCGGCGTCGCGCAGATATTCCAGCGGCTGGATTTTGACCAGCGCCTCGGGATCGCGCGTCAAGCCATCCAAGAACCGCGTGTCGAATTCCTTGTTGATCAGGCCGGCGCGCTTCCCCTGAATCTGATGCGACATGCCCCCCGTTCCGAAGATCACCACTTTCAGATCTTCGTCCCAGCTTTCGACCGCGCGCTTGATCGCCTTGCCCAAATTGTAACAGCGATGCCCCGTCGGCGCTGGATACTGGATCACGTTGACGGCGAGCGGGATCACCCGCACCGGCCATTCCTTCGGGCTTCCGAACATCAGCGACATCGGTGTCGTCAACCCGTGATCGACCTGCATCTCGTTGATGATGGTCATGTCGAATTCGTCCAGCACCAGCGACTGCACCAGATGCGACGCGAATTCCGGGTATCCCTTCACCACCGGAACGGGCCGTGCGCCCCAGCCTTCGTCGGCGATGGTGAATTCGTCGGCGCAACCGAGCGCAAAGGTCGGGATGATCTTGAAGTCGAAGGCGTTGACGTGGTCGTTATAGACCATGATAACGACGTCCGGCTTGACGTCGGCGATCCATTTTTTCGCGGGCTCGTACCCCTTGAACATCGGCGCCCAGTACGGCTCGGCCGTCTTGTCGTTGTCGACGGCCGCGCCGATGGCCGGCGTGTGCGAGGTGCCGATGCCGGCGATAATGCGCGCCATCAGCTTTCTCCGCGTTCCTTGCGCGAGCGCCAGCCGTCCACGCTCCGGCCGCCCTGCACCATCATGTCGAGATATTCCTGTTGCGTCATGCCGGTCATTTCGGCGGCCATGTATTGATACGAATGCTCATCGGTGAAGGCGAGCTTGGCCAACGCATACGAAATGCCGCCGAGTTCCAACAGCGTATTCCAATCGCGCTTCATCACAGCCTGCTTCTGCGCCGGCGTCACCTTGTATTGGTCGAGGTATCCGGACTCGTCGGCCAGAAACGCCTTGCGGTTGTCCGCCTTCATCAGCGAATAGAGAAACTGGTTCAGGTGATAGCCCTGCCGCGCGCGCTGCGCGTCGAACACGGTGGTGCCGGGGATGTCGTCGTAGTCCTGCGTCTTGCGTTCCATCATGTGCTCCAATAGAGCCGCATCGGGTTGTCCACGAGCAGCGACTGCTGCGCCGCCGCCGTCAGCGCGAATTTCGGAATCGAATCGACCAGCATGCCGTCGTCCGGCATGTGCGATTTCATGTTGGGGTGGGGCCAGTCGGTGCCCCACAACACGCGGTCGGGAAATTCCTCGACCAGCAATTTGGAATACGGGATCACGTCGTCGTACGGCGGACCCGCGACGCTGACGCGCTCCTCGCCGTTGACCTTGACCCAGATGTTCTGGTTGCGGTCGACCAACCGCACGAAACTCTGAAAACCGACGTCGTCGACCCCGCGCGTTACGTCGGGCCGGCCCATGTGGTCGACCACAATCTTCGCCGGCAGCGATTTGAAGAACGGCGTCAGGGAGTCGAGATCGGCGGCCTCGAAGTAGACTACGATGTGCCAGCCGAGCACGGCGACTTTTTTTGCCACCGCAGACAATTCCTCGAGCGGTGGCACATCGACCAGGCGTTTGACGAAATTGAACCGCACGCCGCGCACGCCGGATTCGTGCATCATTTTCAGCGCGGCCTCCGACACGTCGGTCGCCACCACCGCCACACCACGCGCCATGTCGTTGGAGCGGTCCAGCGCGTCGATCATCGCCCGGTTGTCGGTGCCGTGACACGAACCCTGCACGATCACGTTGCGCGCGAAGCCGAGATAATCGCGCAGCGCGCGCAGTTTTTCCCACGGCGCATCGCACGGCGTGTATTTGCGCATCGCGTGGAAGGGAAATCGGTCGGCCGGGCCGAAGACGTGACAATGCGCGTCCACCGCGCCCTGCGGCGCGACGAATTTCGGCTTGGTCGGGTTGGGGTGAAACGGGCGGTAGTCGGCGTCCATCTGCGCTCTGTCCGGGGGCAGAAGCTATAGTAATTCCAAAGGCGTGCGCCGCGCCACTCCCGGCGCATCAATACGCACTATCGCGGCGTACAATTCGCCCTAATGGGCCAGGGCTTTGGCCAGGCGCGGATAGACGCGCCGTGCGTTGCCCTCGAACAGCTTGGTTCGCGTCTTCGCGTCCAGATCCATCGCGTCGAGATAGCGCTTGGTGTCGTCGTAGTACTGCCCCGTTTTCGGATCGATGCCGCGCACCGCGCCGACCATTTCCGAGCCGAACAGGATGTTGTCGTGGGGCACGACGCGCAGCAGCAGTTCGATCCCCGGCTTATGATAGACGCAGGTGTCGAAGAACACGTTGTTCTTCATCATCTCCGGCAGCGGCGGGCGCTTCATGTCCTGCGCCAGTCCGCGATAGCGTCCCCAGTGGAACGGCACCGCGCCGCCGCCGTGCGGGATGATGAATCGCAGCGTGGGAAAATCCTTGAACAGATCGCCCTGGATGAACTGCATGAACGCCGTGGTGTCGGCGTTGATGTAATGCGCGCCCGTCGCGTGGAAATTCGGATTGCACGAGGCCGAGACGTGCACCATCGCCGGCACGTCGAGCTCGACCATCTTTTCGTACAACGGATACCAGTGTTTGTCCGTGAGCGGCGGCGAGGTCCAGTTGCCGCCGCTTGGGTCCGGGTTGAGGTTGCAGCCGATGAAGCCGAGCTCGTTGACGCAGCGTTCGAGTTCGCGCGCGGAGTGCGCCGGCGGCACACCGGGCGATTGCGGCAGCTGACAGACGCCGACGAAATTTTTCGGGTACAGGCCGCAGACGCGAGCGATGACGTCGTTGCACACCTCGCTCCATGCGAGGCTCACGGATTCGTCCCCGATGTGATGCGCCATTGCCGACGCGCGTGGCGAAAAGATCGTCACGTCGGTTCCGCGCTCGCGCTGGAATTTCAGCTGCGCGCCTTCCAGCGATTCGCGGATGGCGTCGTCGGACATCGTGGGCGGCGCGAGGCAGCTCTTCTTGCCTTCCTTGATTTGCGCCAGCTGCGCGTCGCGAAAATCCTGCAGCGGCTTGGGCGCCGTCGTGTAATGGCCGTGGCAATCGATGATCATAACGGTATCCGTCGTGGTCGTGTGCGCATGTTAGCAAGAGGAACCCCCCAACCCAATATTGACCCAAACGGCCGCAGCGGCGCACTGTTACGGCGAAGCACGGAATTCTTCGCCATGGGCACAGTCGTCACCACCATCGATCGCGCGAGCGCCGACACCGTCAACGCCTTTGGCGAGATCGGCGTCGCAACGGTGCATGAGGCGCAGGGCCGAACAGGCCTGATGGCGTCGTACATGCGTCCCGTGTGGAAAGGCGTGCGGGTGGCCGGCAGCGCGGTGACCGTGTCGCTGCCGCCCGGCGACAACTGGATGATCCATGTCGCGGTCGAGCAATGCCGCGACGGCGATGTGATGGTGGTCGCGCCGACCTCGCCCTGCGAGGACGGGTATTTCGGCGACCTGTTGGCGGGTTCGTGCATGGCGCGCGGCATCCGCGCGCTGATCATCGACGCCGGCGTGCGCGACACGGCCGATCTCACTTCGATGAAATTCCCGGTGTGGTCGAAGGCGATTTATTCGCAGGGCACCGTGAAGGAAACGCTGGGCGACGTGAACCTGCCGCTCGTTTGCGCCGGCGCGCTGGTCAACCCGGGCGACGTGATTGTGGCGGACGAAGACGGCGTCGTCGTGGTGCCGCGCGCCAGTGCCGACAAGGTGTTGAAGGCCAGCCGCGACCGCGAGGCGAACGAGGCGTCGAAACGCAAGCGCTTGAACGCGGGCGAATTGGGACTCGACATTTATTCGATGCGCGAACGGTTGAAGGAAAAGGGCCTAGTGTACGTGGACCGGCTGCCGGCGAAATAGACCTGTGACTCACCCCCCACCCGGCTCGCTTCGCTCGCCACCCTCCCCCTCAAGGGGGGAGGGTTTCTTTTTTGTTTTGCCTTCCCCCCTTGAGGGGGAAGGTGCCCGCCGTCGCGACGCTCGTCAGAGCGGAGCGACTTTGGCGGGCGGATGGGGGGTCTGAGTGCAAAGGCCCATCCGATGCATGGTGATGCGCGGCGGCACGTCGAAGGGACTTTATTTTCTCAAATCCGATTTACCTGCCGATATCGCCGAACGCGATCGCATCCTGCTTGCCGCGATGGGATCACCCGACCCGCGACAGATCGACGGCATGGGCGGCGCCGATCCGCTCACGTCGAAAGTTGCGGTGGTCGGCCCACCGACGCGCGACGGCACCGATGTCGATTATCTGTTCCTGCAGGTCGTGGTCGACGAAGCGCGCGTCGATGCGTCACAGAACTGCGGGAACCTCTTGGCGGGCATCGGGCCCTTTGCCATCGAGCGCGGCATTGTGAAAGCCACGGGCGCGGTGACGCCCGTGCGCATCAACATGCTGAACACCCAATCCGTTGCCGTCGCGCACATCCAGACGCCGAACGGGCAACCCGAATACCAGGGCACGGCGCGCATCGACGGCGTGCCGGGAACGGCGGCGCCGATCCCCATCGACTTTCTCGATGTCGCGGGATCGTCCTGCGGCGCGCTGCTCCCGACCGGCAACGCGCGCGACACCATCCAGGGCGTCGAGCTCACCTGCATCGATAATGGCATGCCCGTGGTGCTGATGCGCGCGCGTGACCTCGGCCGCACCGGCTACGAAACGCCGGAACACATGGACGCCGATGATGAACTCAAAAAGCGCGTCGAGGCGATCCGTCTGGAAGTTGGGCACAAAATGAACCTCGGTGACGTCACCAAGAAGACCGTGCCGAAGATGTGCCTGATCGCGCCGCCGCAACATGGCGGCGCCATCTCGACGCGCAACTTCATCCCGAAGAAGGTGCATAAGGCGATCGGCGTGTTCGGCGCCGTCAGCGTCGCCACCGCCTGCGTCGTTCACGGTTCCGTGTGCGAAGGCATCGCCGTGGTCGACCAAACCAAACAACCGGTGACGCTCGATGTCGAGCACCCGACAGGCTTTTTCACGGTGGAAATGGAAACGGCGAACGGCCCCAAGGGCCTCGAAATCCGCCGCTCGGCCCTTCTCCGCACCGCGCGCAAATTGATGGACGGACACGTTTTCGTCCCGGCATAATCCCCTCAACATCGGGGGATGATCCATGCTTACTCGCCGTCACGCGGTGCTCACCGGCGCCGCTGCTTTCGCACTCACCAACGCATCGTGCAGCAAGGGCACGCCCGGCGCATCCGCCCCATCGGGACAATCGGGCGGCGACAAGCCGGCGCAACTCGCCAGGCTCTACGACAAATTCATGGACGAGGCGCTGACGCGCTCGCCGGAATTCGCCACCAATCTCGGCCTCGACATCGGCGCGCGCGCGAAGGAGAAATATCTGCTGGACGATGCATCTCTCGCCAGCCGGGATCGCGACAAGGCCGACACCGCGCGCCAGCTGCGGGAACTCGAAGCGATCGGCCGCGACGGCCTCACCGACGGCGACGCCGTCGGCTACGACGTCGTGCATTTCGATCTCGAGAGCGAGAATCGCGCCAACAAGAACGCGCCTTACGGTGCGGTCGGCGGCGGCATCCCCTATGCACTGTCCCAGCTCACGGGCTCGCATTACACCGTGCCGGATTTTCTCGATTCGCAGCATTCGATCGAAACGAAATCAGACGCCGACGCATATCTCGCCCGCCTTGCCCTGTTTGCCACCGCGCTCGAGCAGGACATCGAGTGCGCGCAGCACGACGCAGGCCTCGGCGTCATTCCCCCGGACTTCCTGATCGACAAGGCGCTCGTTCAGATCGGCGCGCTGCGCCAGCCGGAGGCGGCACAATCCAACATGGTGGGCTCGATCGACCGCCGCACCAAGGGGAAAGGCATTGCCGGCAATTGGGCCGAGGACGCAACGAAGATCGTCACCGAGAAAGTATATCCCGCGCTCGACCGGCAGATCGCGCTGTTGCAATCGTGGCGGCCGAAGGCGACGCACGATGCCGGGGCATGGCGCCTGCCTGGCGGCGAGCAGTATTACGCGGACGCGCTGTACAGTCAGACCTCGACCACGATGACCGCGGCGGAAATCCACCAGGCCGGTCTCGACGTCGTCGCCGACCACACCGCGAAGATCGATGCGTTGATGCGGCCGCTCGGCCTGACGCAGGGGACGGTTGCGGAGCGTCTTGCCTTGCTCTCGGCCGATCCCAAGCAGAACTACGAAGACACCGATGCCGCCAAGGAACAGCTGATCGCGGATTTGAACGTGCTGGTGCAGAAAATCCGCGCGCGGCTGCCTGAATATTTCGGCACGCTGCCCAAGGGCGATCTGGTGATCAAGCGCGTGCCGAAGGAAATCGAGGCGGGCGCGCCGAGCTATTATCAGAACGCCTCGCTCGATGGGAAACGTCCGGGGCAGTACTACATCAATCTCCAGCACAGCGGCGATCATCCGCGCTGGACGTTGCCGTCGCTGACCTATCACGAAGGCATTCCCGGCCATCACCTGCAGATCTCGATCCAGCAAGAGACCAACCTGCCGATGATACGCAAGGTGACCAGCAACAATGCCTATGTCGAAGGCTGGGCGCTGTATGCGGAACAGCTCGCGGTCGAGATGGGAATGTACGGCGACGACGCGCTGGGCAAGATCGGCCAGCTCAACGGCGCCTTGTTCCGCGGCGTGCGTCTGGTCGTCGACACCGGGCTGCATTCCAAGCGCTGGTCGCGCGAGCAGGCGATGGACTACTGCACCAAGGTAACGGGCACGCCGCACACGCTGGAAGTCGAGCGTTACTGCGCGTGGCCGGGTCAGGCCTGCGGCTACATGGTGGGCAAGCTCAGGTTCATCGCGCTGCGTGACAAGGCGAGAACTGCTCTGGGGTCCCGCTTCGATTTCCACACCTACCACGACACGCTCTTGACCAACGGCAGCGTGCCGCTCGCGGTGCTAGAGACGATGGTGGACGACTACATCGCGTCGCGCCGCGGCTGACGGCTACTTCTTCTTCGGTTTCGTCGTTTCGCCCCAGCGTTTGAAGCCGGGCATGTCGATATCGAAATACGACAACAACCGTCCCACCGTTTCGTTGACGATGTCGTCGACGGATTCCGGCCGCGTGTAGAACGCCGGCACGATCGGCGCGACAATGGCGCCGAGATCGCTGAGCTTCGCCATGTTCCTGAGGTGTCCGCCGTGCAGCGGCGTCTCGCGCAGCCCGAGAACCAGGCGCCGCCGTTCCTTCAACGCCACGTCGGCCGCGCGCGATAGCAGCGTCGTGGTCACGCCGGTGGCAATCTCGCTCATGGTGCGGATCGAGCACGGCAGCACCAGCATCCCCGCCGTCGGAAACGAGCCCGACGAAATCGACGCGCCGACATCCATCACCGGATGCGCGACGCTCGCCAGACGTTTCACTTCGGCGGTGGAGAAGTCCGTTTCGTAGGCAATCGCCATCTCGGCGGACTTGCTGATGACCAGATGCGTTTCGATGTTCGCGGCGCGCAGATGTTCCAGCGCGCGGATGCCGAGAATGACGCCCGACGCACCGGTGATGCCGACAATCAGACGGGCCGGTCCTTTACCCACGAAACCCAGTCAATCCTTGCGTTTCCGCCACCTTATGCACGTGAACGTGAAGCTGTCAGTGCCGCACACAAGGAATGGTAACTTGCCGAACGTGAAGGGGCTCCTTAAAGCCGGAGCAAACCCGTGGCATGGCCCGAGGGGTGGGAGGAAAATCCATGTACGACCGTCGCAATCTTCTGAAGACCGGAACCGCGGCCGCCGCCGCGCTCGCGTTTACCAATCTCGCCGGTTGTTCCAAACCGTCGGGAACCGCGCCCGCCACCGGCAAGGTCGCCGACCTGAACAAGCTCTACGACGCGTTCATGGACGAGGCGATGGATCGCTCGCCCGAATTCGTCACCCAGCTCGGCCTCGATACCGGCGCGCGCGCTGCGCAGAAGTCGAAACTTCGCGACCGCTCGCTGGCCCAGGTCGCGCGCGACAAGGCGACCAACACCGACCAATTGCACCGGCTGGAAGCGATCGGCCGCGACGGTCTCACCGGCAACGACGCCATCGGCTACGACGTCGTGCACTACAATCTGTCGACCACGGAGGTCGCCAACCAGCGCTACGACTACGGCGGCACCGGCGCCGGCATTCCGTATGTCGTGAACCAGTTCAACGGCACCTACCAAAATATTCCCGACTTCCTCGACAGCCAGCATTCGATCGAGACCAAGGCGGATGCCGACGCCTATCTCGCGCGGCTCGAAGCGTTCGCCACCGCGCTCGACCAGGACGACGAACAGATCCGTCACGATGCCGGCGTCGGCGTGGTGCCGCCGGATTTCGTCATCGACCGCACCGTGCAGCTTTTGAAGACGATGCGCGCACCCGAGGCCGGCAAGAGCAACATGGTCGGCTCCATCGTCCGCCGCACGAAAGCGAAAAGCATCGCCGGCGATTGGGAAGCGCAGGCCACGAAAATCGTCGCCGAGAAAGTGTATCCGGCCGTCGAACGCCAGACCGCCGTGTTCGAAGGTATGCGCGCGGGCGCCGTGCACGATGCCGGCGTGTGGCGCCTGCCCAAGGGCGATCAGTACTACGCGGACTCGCTGATCGGCTGGGCGACCACCGACATGAAGCCCGAGGAGATCCACAAGATCGGTCTCGACGTCGTCTCCGACCACACACGGCGCATCAACGAGTTGATGCAGGCGAACGGGCTGACCCAGGGCACGGTCGGCGAGCGCCTTGCGCAGATGTACAAGGATCCGAAGTATCAGTACCCGAACACCGATCCCGGCCGCGAGCAACTGCTCGCCGACCTGAACAAGCGCGTGCAGGAGATGCGTGCGATGCTGCCCAAAGTGTTTGGCGTCGTGCCGAAGGCCGACGTCATCATCAAGCGCGTGCCCAAGGAGATCGAGGCGGCGCAGGCCGGCGGCTACTACAACACGCCGTCGCTCGATGGGAAGCGGCCGGGCATGTATTACATCAATTTGCGCAACACGGCCGAGCAGCCGAAATGGGGCCTGCCGACGCTGACCTATCACGAGGCGATTCCGGGCCACCATTTGCAGGGCGCCATTCAGCAGGAGGCGAACCTGCCGCTCATTCGCAAGGTCGCGTTCTTCTCAGCCTATCTCGAGGGCTGGGCGCTGTACGCCGAGCAGCTCGCCGACGAGATGGGCGTCTATGCCAACGATCCGTTCGGTAAGATCGGGCAGTTGCACGACGCTATGTTCCGCGGCGTGCGCTGCGTCGTCGACACCGGCATGCACGCGATGAAATGGTCGCGCGAACAGGCGATCAAGTACGCGATGGACGCGCTGGGCGATCCGTACGAGGCGACCAAGACCGAGATCGAGCGCTACTGCGTGTGGCCGGGCCAGGCATGCTCGTACATGCTCGGCAAGGTCACGATCCTGAGGTTGCGCGACAAGGCGAAGCAGGAGCTGGGCTCCCGCTTCGACATCCACAAATTCCACGACGCGATTCTGACCTGCGGCGCGGTGCCGCTGACGGTGCTTGAAGCGGTCGTGGACGGCTACATCGCCGCCAACAAGGCCGCCTAATTACCAGCGCAGTTCGACGGAGGCGCCGACCACGTCGGCGTCGACGTCGGACGAGCCGATGAGCGTGCCCCGCAGTTCGTTGCCCGGTATGGCCGGCGTCTGGTGAATCGGCGCGTCGTCCAGGAACACGTGCGCATAGGCCAACTTCACGTCCATGCGGTCCGTCATGTGCCACGTCGCACCGGCCGCGAGCCAGAAGCGGCCCGTGTCCGGAATGCGCGGGCTGCGCGTGGAGTCGGGAACCGGCGTGTCGTCGTAGGCGGCGCCCGCGCGCAGAGTCCACGCCTCGTTCATCGCGTATTCCAAACCGGCGGAGACGAACCAGGAATCGTCCCAGTTGGCGGTGGTCACGTCATCCGGCTGCACCGGGTTCGCCATGCGCACACGCAATTCCTTGAACACGCTCCAATTCGTCCAGTCGACACCGAGAAGGCCCGTCCACTGGTCGTTGAATTGATAGCGCAGGCCCGCCGCGACCACGTCCGGCGTGGTCACGTTCACCGCGACATGGGTATCGGCGAACAGGCCCATTGCACCGTTGATGCCGGCGGCGACGCCACCCGCGTCCCAGGTGAAATGGATCGGACCCTCGACGGTGTGATGCACGCTTGAGCGATACGACACGCCCAGGGTGACGCGGTCGCTCGGATGGAACATCGCGCCCGCGACCCAGCCCCAGCTCCAATCGTCGGCATTCTTGATGATGGCGCTGCCGTCGAGCGTGCCCGGCGTGGTGCCGAAGCCATTGACCGCGCCGATCAGGCCGAAGTCGATCGCGTTCGACAAGGTGCCCTTGGCGTATTGCGCGTTGATACCCACACCCAAAGCGAAGGTCGGCGTCACCTGATACGACACCATCGGGGTGATGCTGGCGACCGTCAGCCGCGTCTTGCCGGCGTAATAGCGCCCGGCCCAGTCGCCCGGATATTCCGTCTTCAGGCCCCACGGCACGTTCACCGTGATGCCCACCGCCCACTGTTCGTTGATGCGCTGGCGCAGGGAAACCTGCGGCACCATGGCGTCGTTCACATATTCGCTCGGCTGCCCATCGCCGCCGGCATCGTTGCCGAAAGAGGTGGTGGCGGTAAACGAACCATCGGAGTGCGGGAAGATGAACGTCACGCCCATCGTGGCATCGCCGTTTTCGACGCCGGCGAGCGACGCCGGATTGTAGGCGAGATAGCTTGCATCGCTGTCCGACGCTGCCGCGCCCGCATAGGCCACGCCCATCGCATCGACACTGTGCTCGCGCAGGCCGTAGCCTGCCGCCAGCGCCGGCGTCGCCGCGCCCATCAGCAAAATTGCCGCAATCGAACGAAGTCCCCGCATCGTTTCTCTCCCCGAGAAATCGAATTCGCGGAAAACTTGAATTAATTGGGTTGCTAAATCGCTAACGCCGTTTAAGCGCCGATTAAGCGTTAAGTCCGGCGTGTAAGTTCGAAACGATGGATTTATCCAAATTTTTACGTGCCAAAGCCGAGGATTGGCCTGTAATCGCGGAGAAGTCTGCCCTTCATGGACTCCTCGCTCGACTATCCCGAGCAGGATTACCGGTTTGACCACTTCCGGGTGCGATTCCGCAGTCCGCAGGTGGAACAGACGTTCGTGCGCGAGACGCTCGAGCGCGCGATCAACTTTGTCCGCGTCTATCTCATCGCCGGCATCGGACTCTATCTGTGCTTCGGCGTGCTCGACTACATCGTCGGGGGCGAGTCGCTCGCGGCGCTGTGGACGATCCGGTACGGTTTCGTCTGTCCCGTTCTGCTGACGATCTTCGCGATCACGTTCACGCCCTTGTTCGACCGCCTGGCGCAGCCATTGCTTGCGCTCGCCATGCTCACGTCGGGCATGGGCATCATCCTGATGACGTCGATCATGCACGGGCCGTTCAAGGCGCACTACTACGCCGGCCTTATCATGGTGGTAATCTATTGCGGCAGCTTGATCCGGCTGAAGTTCTTCCACTCGCTGTGGATCTCACTGCTGTTGGTCGCGCTCTACCAGGTGGTGATTTTCTGGATCAATCCGCTTGCAACGAACCTTGCCATCAACAACGACTTCTTCCTGGCGATGTCGACGGGCGTTGGTTTGTTCTCGGGCTACATCCAGGAGATGTATATCCGCCGCGGCTACATCAGCCAGAAGATCATCGAGGACAAGAACGCGGTCACCACGCTCCTCCTCCACGAAGCCAATCAGGCGAACAAATCGAAGAGCGAATTCCTGGCGACGATGAGCCACGAATTCCGCACACCGCTGAACGCGATCATCGGCTTCTCCGACATCATCAAGAACCAGGTGTTCGGCGCCGTCGGCAACAAACAGTACGCGGACTACGCGAACGACATCAACGCGTCGGGCCAGCATTTGCTCGCCATCATCAACGACATTCTCGACCTGGCGAAGGCCGACGCCGGAAAGGTTGTGCTTCAGGAGCGCGAGTGCGATCTGACGGACGTGCTGCGCCGCTGCGTGCGCATGTGTCACGAGCGCGCGCAGAGCGGCAAGGTGCGCCTGTTGTTCCCCGATTGCACCGATCCGGTTTACGTGTTTGGCGACGAGCGCCTCTTGCTACAGGTGGCGATCAACCTTGTCTCAAACGCCATCAAGTTCACGCCGGAAGGCGGCGACGTGCGCCTCACGCTGCACGCCAAGACGGGTGAAGGCGTCACCTTCAAGATCGCCGACACCGGGATCGGTATCCGCCAGGAAGACATCTCGCGCGTGCTGCGTCCGTTCGAGCAGGTCGAATCGAGCTACGCGCGCAAACACGGCGGCAGCGGCCTCGGCCTGCCCTACGCCGACCGCCTGGTACGCCTGCACGGCGGCGATTTGAACCTGCAGAGCATCGTCGGCCGCGGCACCACCGTGACCGTGCACCTGCCGCCCGAGCGCCTGATCGGCGTCGGCCGCCATCCGTCCCTGAAAGAAGCGGGTTAGGCCGCTAAGGCTTCACCGCGAACAGCATCCGCACGCGGTCGGTGGGCTCGGTTTCCGTCCACGCCTGGGCGGGCTTCAAGGGCGCCACCCAGTTCAGCATCTCCGGCTCACCGCGATAGTGCAGCGTCCAGTCGGCGATGAACTCCATCGGCCAAAGATTGGACAAGGGCACTTCGTTCATGTTGCCGATGATCAGCATTCCCCCAGGCGCGAGCAGCGAATACAGACGCTGGGTCAAACCGCCGGCGCGGCGATCGACCAGATAGTCCAGCAGGCCGACCGAATAGACGAGGTCCTGCGGCGGGAGGTTTTCCATCTGCCCGGTGCCGCGCAGGATGTCGGTGAAGCTGATGTTCACGCAGTTCACGCGCATCCGGCCGTCGGTCTTCAGTGTGTGCGGATAGGCGTTCTCGTACGCGTACTGGAGCGCCTGTGCTTCCTGGTCGATCAGCGTGAATTCGGCACGGCCGGAATTGGCGTGCGGGCTCGAAAGGAACAGCTCCACCTCGCGCGCCGGGCCGCAGCCGAGCGAAAGAATGCGCGCCGGACGATCGGCGCCCTTTTCCTTGACCACGCGATTGATGGTGTTCTTCACCACCTCCATGCGCGTCTTGATGCATTCCGCGACCTCGAGTCCGATACGGTGCATCAGCATGCCGTACACGGTGTCGCCGCGGCGTTCCCAGTCGTAGACCATGTTCATGACGTCGAAGTCGCCGGGATAACCCAACGGCTTGGAATAGGAACGGTCCCAGATCGCGCCCAACGCGAGCTCCGGTGTCAGCACGAGTTCGGTGTATTCCTTGACCGCAGCGTACACAGCGCGATCGTCGCCGATCTGGCGCACGATGTCGTTGCCGGTGCGCCATAGCGAACGCCAGTGATTGACCAGCTGTTCCTCGCACGCGGCATAGGCCGCGTCGGCGTCAAACGCGCGCGCGAACGAATTGGTGATGCACATGTTCTGATCGAGCACCGCGCGGTACGAACGCAGATGGCGCAGCACGTCGGCGGTGAAGGCGCGATATTCCTTCGGCACCAGCTGGCTGGCGTCTTCGTTCAGCAACGACGCTGTGCGCGCGAGCTGGGCCTGCGCGTTGCGGTTCAACAAGCGGTCGAATTCGACGAAGCCGTCGACCAGGTTGAACGCCACCTTGGCGCCGAACATGGTCGGTTCCTTGCGCACCACGCGGGCGCGGCTTTCGAAGATCGGCAGGCCGGATTGCTGGAGCGTCAGGGGCACCAGTTCGCCGACGGAAAGGCCATCGTCCGACGGCGAATGCGACACGGCCGCGATGCCGGACAGCGAAATGTTGTGCAGGTGATAGACCTGCGACCGCACGCGCACGCGCGGACGGGTGTGCGGGAACAGCTTGCGGGCGTCGTAACGGGGAGGACGGTAGAAAACTTCGCGGCCGGCGGAACCCTTCAGCTCTTCATAAGCGAGCACGGCAAACCTCATCGGTTCGCCACAGCGCACGCCCCCATTGAGCCACATGTCCCTTGGCCGCGCTTTCCCCTTGGCGGCTACCCCGAACGACTCACCACAACGCTGTGACAGAGAAAACTGGTTAACGGTTGGTTAATTGTGCGCGCCGGACAGCGCAGCTGTCAACCGGGACGTACACACACAAGTATCGGGAATACTACGTAAGTAAACCTGCGAAGGATTGTTCAATATCCAGCGGGTCCATCAGGGTACGGACGAACAGTTGCTCGTTAACGGGTCAGTCCCGCCCGGCATTGCCGGCCCCTCTGGACCAACACATTTTTGGAAGCTGCGCCCTTGCCGGGCACGTGCCGCGCGCGTTACTCCGCTCGCTCTTTCCCGAGGGCTGCCATGACGAAGAACGCCGACCTGCTTGCCCGCCGCAACGCCGCCATCCCCAAGGGTGTTTCCATCGCCACGCCGGTGTTCGCCGAGCGCGCCGAGAACGCCGAGATGTGGGATGCCGACGGCAAGCGCTACATTGATTTCGCCGGCGGCATCGCGGTGCTGAACACCGGCCACCGGAACCCGAAGGTGATGGCGGCGGTACAGGAACAACTCACGCGATTCACCCACACCGCGTTCCAAGTGATGTCGTATGAGCCCTACGTCGCGCTGGCCGAGCGGCTGAACGCGATCGCGCCGATCAAGGGCGGCGCCAAGACGGTATTCTTCACAACCGGCGCGGAAGCGGTCGAGAACGCGATCAAGATCGCGCGCTACGCGACCGGGCGCTCCGCGGTGATCGCGTTCTCGGGCGCGTTCCACGGCCGCACGATGATGACCATGGCGCTGACCGGCAAGGTCGTGCCGTACAAGAAGGGCTTCGGCCCGATGCCGGCCGACATCTTTCACGTGCCCTTCCCCATCGCGCATTATGGCGTGACGGTGGAGGACTCGCTGAAATACCTGACGCATCTGTTCAAGGCCGACGTCGATCCGGCGCGCGTCGCCGCGATCATCGTCGAGCCGGTGCAGGGCGAAGGCGGCTATCATCCGGCGCCGTTCGAACTGTTGCGCGCATTGCGCAAGCTCTGTGACGAACACGGTATGCTTTTGATCGACGACGAGGTGCAGACGGGCTTCGCGCGCACCGGCAAGATGTTCGGCATCGAGCATTCCGGCGTCGAGCCTGACCTCATCACCATGGCCAAGGGGCTGGGCGGCGGGTTTCCGATTTCCGGAGTCACCGGCAAGGCGAAGATCATGGACGCGCCGGAGCCGGGCGGCCTGGGCGGCACCTATGCCGGATCACCGATGGCGTGCGCGGCGGCGTTGGCGGTGCTTGATGTGATCGAGGAAGAGAAACTCGCGCCGCGCGCGATGGCGATCGGCGAACGCATGACCGCACGCCTGCGCGAGACGGCGAAACGCAATGATAGCGTCCCCATCGCCGGCATCCGCAACCTCGGCGCCATGGTCGCGTTCGACATCGTGAAAACACGCGGCGCACACGAACCCGACGGCGAAACGGTGAAGCGCGTACAACAAAAGGCACTGGCCGAAGGGCTGGTGCTGATGTCATGCGGCATCTTCGGCGAGACCATCCGCATCATGACGCCGCTGACGATCGGCGACGCGGTGCTGGACGAAGGTCTCACCAAACTGGAAAGGGCGCTGATGCCATGAGCGGATTTCGGGGGGCGGTTGCCGCATTTGCATTTGCACTGTCCGTTGTCGGCGTGACGCACGCGGCCGACGCGCCGCCACCGGCCGCGCCCGCCGGTCCGCCGCCCGAGGCCTGGCGCGATGTTGATCCGGAAAACCTCGTCCTCATCGACGACAAATACGGCCAGATCGCCATCGAGCTGGCGCCATGGGCCGCGCCCGAGCACGTCAAGCGTTTCAAGGCGCTGGTGCGTGCGCATTTCTATGATGGGTTGTCGTTCTATCGCGTGATCGACGGCTTCGTCGCGCAGTTCGGGATCGGCGAAGGCACCGCGGCGACCGCCGGCCGGCCGATCACGCCGGAGGTGAAGAACGCGTGGCCGCCGCTGAAGGCCGAATTCGAAGTGCCGACCAATCCCAAGCTGCCGTTCGCGGCGTTGGGCTCTCCCGACTTGTTCGTGCCGGAGCCCGGCCACATCGACGGCTTCACGGTCGGCCGCGATCCGCAGACGCACACGCAATGGATCGTCAATTGCTATGGGACCATCGGTTTCGCGCGCGATGAAGACGCCGACACCGCGACCACCGAGCTCTACATCATCACGGGCCAGGTGCCGCACCGGCTCGATCGGAACCTGACGATGATCGGCCGCGTGATCTGGGGCATGGGCAATGTGCAACGCGTCGAACGCGGCGATCCCGCGGTCGAGTCGGGCGTGATCCAGGAGGCCGGCCGCGCCGACAAGATCACCCGTGCGATGATGGCCGCCGATTTGCCGGCGGCCGAGCGCCCGCGCTTCCAGGTGTTGCGCACGGAATCGTCCCAATTCGCGCAACAGAAACAGGAACGCCGCGTGGTGACCAACCCGTTCTTCCACCATCATCCGCCGGAGGTTTTGGATCTGTGCCTGATGCCGGTGCCGGTGCGGAAGGTTCCGTAATCACTGCCCGGGGCTTGGTCGAATCCACTTTGCGATGCGGAGAGCAGAAGGGTTCACACTTCCGATGCAGGCAACTTGACTCGCCTTATGCGCGTCGCATGCAGCAATGCGCTCTACGACGATCGTGATCATACGTCCTTCGAGTTCGTTTACATGGGCCTGCAGATATGCGTCCCTGATCAGAGTGTCGGCGCAGACCGATCCTCCGCACTCGTAAATGAAAACGTCACCATCGATGTAGCGATACTGTCCCGTCAGCGTCATCCGGCCGCTGAACAGCGCATTGACATCATAGGACGGAAACACGCGGTCGCCAGCGCAAGCTGACAGTGCGAACGCGAATCCGAGGGCGATTCCGAATCGCATTTACGCCGCGATCGGCACCACGCCCTTGAACGGTTCGTCGATCGAGTACGACGGCTCGGTGAACCATTTGGGCCCCTTGTCCGTCATGTAGAAATGATCCTCCAGCCTTATGCCGAATTCGCCCGGCAGCACGATCATCGGCTCGTTCGAGAAACACATCCCGGCCTGTAACGGTGTCTTGTCGCCGCGCACCAAGTTCGGCGCCTCGTGCACGTCGAGACCGATGCCGTGCCCCGTGCGATGCGGCAGGCCCGGCAGTTTGTAGTCGGGTCCCAGCCCCGCCTTCTGCAACACCGCACGCGCGGCGTTGTCGGCGCTCTCGCACGGCTTGCCCAATTGCGCCGCATCGAATGCCGCCGCCTGTGCCTCTTTCTCCAGCGCCCAGGTCTCGCGTTGGCGCTTGGTCGGGTCGCCAAACACATAGGACCGCGTGATGTCCGAGTTGTAGCCGTCGAACGCGCAGCCTGTATCGATCAGCACCATGTCGCCGTCCTTCAGCGCCGCGTCGCCTTCGGGCCCGTGTGGCAAGGTGGTGTCGGTGCCGAACGAGACGATGCAGAACGTGTTGCCGCCGTCGGAACCGAAGGCGCGGTGTTGGTCATCGATGAACCGCGTCATCTCGCTGACGCGAACGCCGGGCTTCAGCGCCTCGCGTGCGCGTCGTTGCACCTCGAGGGTCACGTTTTTGGCGTGCTGCATCAGCGCGATTTCGGAGGCGTCCTTGATGCGGCGTAGTTTGTTGATCACCGGCCCCGCATCGGCCAAACGCTCGTCGCCCATCGCCCGGCGCAAACCCAGATACGTGAACAACGGCATCTGATCGTCGAGTGCCACCTTCCCGCCCCCCGCCGCGTCGGCGATCAACGGATAGGGGCTTTCGTGTTCCTGCCAGGTGCGGAATTCGCCCGGCACGGTGACGACCGAGGAAACCTTGTCGCGCTCGAAGCCGGGACACACATAGGTGAGCCCCTTCGCCGTCACCACGATTCCGGTGAAGCGCTCGCTCGGGTGCCAGTGCACGCCGGTGAAATACACAAGACTTGTGGTTGCGCCGATGACGACCGCATTGACGGCCGCATCCGCCATGCCCGCGCGCAGGCGGTCGAGCCGCGCCTTACGCTGATCCGGGGTGATTTTCGCGACACTGTGAGCGGCCATGGCGTTTTCCTTTGTGCTAGGGTCCGCACCTTATCGGGGCACGACTTGGTAGTCATGGGGGGAGATGCATGCGTTCGTTCGCGGCGATGGCACTGGGTTTGGGGGTGGCGATGACGGCAATGCCGATGATGGCGCGGGCCGAGGCGGCGGATGCGACGGCCGCCCTGCACCAATTGTTCAACGACGAACAGCAGACCGGATACCGCGAGTGCCCCATATGCGCGACCTTCGCGGGCGTGCACGAATACGACGACCGCCTGTCGCGTGAAACGCCCGCCGACCAGGCGCGCCGCGACACCGAGAACAAGGAATTCCTTTCGCGCCTGCACGCCATCGACCGCGCGAAGCTGAACCAGACCGATCAGCTCAGCTACGACATGTTCGATTTCATGGTGACGTCGCGCGTGCGCATGGCGCCATATCGCGAATGGCGCATGCCGCTGAACAACGATTCCGGATTCTACGCCGATCTGTTGCAGCTGCCCGATGCGCTCGATCTGGTTACGACGAAGGATTACGAGAACTATATCGCGCGTCTCAACGACGTGCCGCGGTACTTCGACGAGAACATTGCCAACATGCGCGCGGGCGCGGCGGATGGATTCACGCTGGCGTCCGAAATCCTTCCCGGCGTGAAGGGCATCGTCGACGGCGCGCAATATGCGCGGGCCGAAGATTCGCCGTTGTGGCGGCCGTTCACGAATTTCCCCGCGGGCGTGCCCGAACGCGACCGCGCGCGGCTCGCCGCCGCCGGCAAGGCCGCCATCGAAGGTCCGGTGCGCAAGGCCTATGCCGACTTCAAAACGTTCTTCGACACCGAATACATGCCGAAGGCGCGCAAGACGCTGGGCGCATCGGAACTGCCGAACGGCCGCGCGTACTACAAGGATCTGATCTGGCATTTTACCACGCTGGAACTCACGCCGGAGCAGGTTCACCGCACCGGCCTGAACGAAGTCGCGCGCATCCACAAGGAGATGGAAGCGATCATCAAAAAGGTCGGCTTTCACGGCGACTTCGCCGCGTTCCTCGCCTTCCTGCGCACCGACCCGCAGTTCTACGTCACCAAGCCCGACGATCTGATCATGCGCGCGCGTTACATCGCGAAAGAGATCGACGGGCACCTGCCGGAATATTTCGGACATCTGCCGCGCCTGACCTATGCGGTCGAACCGGTGCCGGCCGAGCTCGCGCCGAACTACACGTCCGGCCGCTATTCGCCCGCGCCGCTCACCGGCAAGCGCGCCGGACGGTATTGGGTGAACACCTACGCACTGGACAAGCGGCCGCTTTATCAATTGCCGTCGCTGACCTTGCACGAGGCGGTGCCCGGGCATCATCTGCAGGGCGCGATCGCGCAGGAGCTGACCGACCTGCCGGAGTTCCGGCGCAATCTGTATGTCGACTCGTTCGGCGAGGGCTGGGGTCTCTATTCCGAAAAACTCGGCATCGAGATGGGCATCTACAAGACGCCGTATGAGAATTTCGGACGGCTGACGTGGGAGATGTGGCGCGCCTGCCGGCTGGTGGTCGACACCGGCATCCACGCGATGGGTTGGTCGCGCAAGCAGGCGCAGGATTACCTAGCCGACAACACCGCACTGTCGCTGCATGAGGTGCGCACCGAGATCGACCGCTACATCGCGTGGCCGGGTCAGGCGCTCGCCTATAAGACCGGCGAGTTGAAGATTCTGGAATTGCGGCACAAGGCGGAGAAGGCGTTGGGGGCGCGGTTTGATTTGCGAGCGTTCCACGACGCGGTGCTGGAGAACGGCGGCGTGACCTTGCCGATCCTGGAACAGCAGATCGACGCCTACATCGCTCGGGCGAAGGCGGGCGGTTAGACCCCCACCCCGCTCGCGCGTGCCGCGCTCGCGACCTCCCCCTTTCAGGGGGAGGCAAGAAAAAGTTGCCGTGCTTCCTCCCCCTGCAAGGGGGAGGTCGATCCGTCCAAGCGCAGCGCGGACGGATCGGGTGGGGGTCCTTTGCCCTGTGTGCTAAACCCCACGCGCCACCCATGCGGACCCTCGCATGTACGACACCATTCTTTTCTCGATCGACGGCGGCGTTGCCAAACTGACGCTGAACCGGCCCGACCGGCTGAACAGTTTCAACGAACAAATGCACGCCGACATCGCGCGGGCGTTCGATGCGATCGACGCGGACAAGAGCGTGCGCGTCCTGCTGCTGACCGGCGCGGGGCGCGGCTTCTGCGCCGGGCAGGATTTGTCGGACGTGGGCGTGTCACCCGCCGACGGGCCGGTGAATCTCGGCGACAAGGTGCAGCGGCTCTGGGCGCCGCTGATACGGCGCCTTGTGGGATTCGCCTTCCCCACCGCGTGCGCGGTGAACGGCGTCGCCGCCGGCGCGGGCTGCAGCATCGCCATCGCCTGCGACATCGTGCTGGCCGCCAAGAGCGCCAAGTTCATCCAGTCGTTCGCCGGCATCGGTTTGGTGCCCGACTCCGGCGCGACCTGGCACCTGCCCCGTCTGATCGGCCAGGCGCGCGCGCTCGGCATCGCCATGACAGGCCAACCGATCGCCGCCGAGCAGGCAGAGCAATGGGGCCTGATCTGGCGCGCGGTCGACGACGACAAGCTGATGACCGAAGCCAATACAGTAATTGGCAAGTTCGCGCACGCGCCGACGCGCGGCCTCGCGCGCACCAAACAATTGATCCGCGGTTCGTGGAACAAGACGCTGGACCAGGCGCTGGACGCCGAACGAGACGGCATGCATGAGCTCGGCTCCAGCACGGATTATGCCGAAGGCATCGCCGCGTTCCTGGCCAAACGCCCGCCCAACTTCACGGGAAAATAAGATGAAACCGCTGAAGCTGATGAACTATGCCGAGGGCCGCTGGGTCGCGGGTTCGGACCTCGCGCCGATTCCCTCGGCGATCACCGGCGAGACGGTGGCCGAAACCGGATCGCGCGGATTGGATTTCGCCGCAATGGCCGCGCACGCGCGCGCGAAGGGCGGCCCAGCGTTACGGGCGATGACGTTTCACGACCGGGCACGGATGCTCAAGGCGCTCGCCACGGCAATCATGGAGCGCAAGGAAGAACTGTACGAACTTTCCTACAGCACCGGCGCAACGCGCAACGACGGCTGGATCGACATCGAAGGCGGCGCGGGGACGCTGTTCTCCTATTCCTCGATGGGGCGGCGCGAGCTGCCCAACGACACGATTCTCGCCGACGGCCCACCCGTCGCGCTGTCGAAGAAGGGCACCTTTGCCGGGCAGCACGTGATGACGCCGTTGCAAGGCGTGGCGCTGCACATCAACGCCTTCAACTTTCCCGTCTGGGGCATGCTGGAAAAGCTGGGGCCTACCTTGCTGGCGGGCGTGCCCGCGATCGTCAAGCCGGCGAGCGCCACCGCATATCTCGCGGAAGCGGCATTTCGCATCATGATTGAAACGGGCGTGTTGCCGCCCGGCGCGCTGCAATTCATCGCCGGAGGCGTGGGCGATCTGTTCGACCACCTGACCTGCCAGGATGCGATCTCGTTCACCGGCTCAGCGAGCACAGCCGAGAAATTGCAACGCCACCCGACCGTGACGCGCGAATCCGTGCGCTTCATCGCCGAGCGCGATTCGTTGAACGCCTCCGTGCTCGGACCCGACGCCACGCCGGACCAGCCCGAATTCGATCTGTTCGTGAAGGAAGTCGCCCGCGAGATGACGGTGAAGGCGGGGCAGAAATGCACCGCCATCCGCCGCTGCTTCGTGCCGTCGAACCTGATCGGCGCGGTGGGCGATGCCATCGCCGCGCGCCTCGCCAAGACGGTAATCGGCGATCCGCGCGCCGTAGGCGTGACCATGGGCGCGCTGGTCAGCCAGTCGCAGCGCGACGACGTCAGGAAAGCTGTCGCGAACATCGCAATAGAGGCTGAATGCATCTTTGGTGACCCCGACCGCGTCGACGTGAAGGATGCCGACGCGAAGCGCGGCGCGTTCCTGTCACCCATTCTCATGCGCTGCTGCGACCCGATGACCGCAGAACGCGTGCACGAAGTTGAGGCGTTCGGCCCCGTATCCACCTTGATGCCGTATCGCAATCTCGACGATGCGATCGCGCTATGCAATCGCGGACATGGGTCACTGGTGATGTCTCTGTTCACCTACGACACCGATGTGGCGAAGCGCGTGGTCGGCGGTGCCGGGGCCTATCACGGCCGTGTGCTGATCAACGATCGCGACTGCGCCAGGGAATCGACCGGCCACGGCTCGCCGTTGCCGAACCTGATTCACGGCGGCCCGGGCCGCGCCGGCGGCGGCGAGGAAATGGGCGGCATCCGCGGCGTGATGCATTACATGCAGCGCACCGCCGTGCAGGGCTCGCCGCGCACGCTGGCCGCCGTCGCCAATCGCTGGACGCCGGGCGCCCCCATCGACGATACACCGCCGCATCCGTTCCGTTTGCGGTTCAGCGAGCTGGCGTTGGGCAAGACGGTGGTGACGAAATCGCGCACCATCACGCTCGACGACATCGAGCACTTCGCGCATTTCACGGGCGACACGTTCTACGCGCACATGGATGAAGAAGCCGCGGCGGCCAACCCGTTCTTCCCCGGCCGCGTCGCGCACGGTTACCTGATCCTGTCGTTTGCCGCCGGATTGTTCGTCGACCCGGCGCCGGGGCCGGTGCTGGCGAATTACGGTTTGGACAATCTGCGCTTTCTGAAACCCGTCGTACCGGGCGACTCCATCAAGGTGCAACTGACCGCAAAATCCAAATCGCAGCGCAACGACGAATACGGCGAGGTGAAGTGGGACGTGCTGGTCACCAACCAGAACGATGAGACAGTCGCGACATACGACCTCCTTACGATGAACGCGATCTAGCGGAGTGGGGACATGAAGTTCGGCATTGGTCTGGCCGCGTGCATCGCGGCGCTGTCATCGTTCGCGCGCGCAGCGGATGCGCCACCGCCGATGCCGCAGTTGGCAACGACCGAAGGCGATTACGTCGCCAACGATTTCCACTTCCGCTCCGGGGAGACGATGGCCGAGCTGCGCCTGCACTACACGACGCTGGGCACGCCGCATCGTGACGCGCAGGGCCACGTCGACAACGCCGTGATGGTCCTTCACGGCACAGGCGGCAGCGGCCAACAATTCCTGCGGCCGCAATTCGCCGGCGTGTTGTTCGTGCCCGGCGGGCTGTTGGACCCGGCCAAATATTTCATCGTGCTGCCCGACGGTATCGGACACGGCAAATCGTCGAAGCCGAGCGACGGCCTACATGCGCGCTTTCCGCATTACGATTACGACGACATGGTCGCGGCCCAGCACGCGCTGCTGGTCGATGGTCTGCATGTCGATCACGCGCGCCTGATCATGGGCACCTCGATGGGCTGCATGCATGCGTTCGTCTGGGGTGAGGCGTATCCCGATTACATGGATGCGCTGATGCCGCTGGCCTGCCAGCCGGTCGCGATAGCCGGCCGCAACCGCATGTGGCGCAAGATGACCATCGACGCGATCCAGAACGACCCCGCGTACCTCGGCGGCGAGTACAAGACCCAGCCGGTGAGCGCGTTACGCACCGTGGCCGACCTTCTGGTCATCGCCGGCTCGGCGCCGATCCCGTTGCAGGCAGAGCATCCGACCCGCGACTCCGCCGACGCGGCGCTCGCGGAAGTCTTCGACCGGCAATTCAAAACTCTCGACGCCAACGATTTTCTCTATCAGGTGTCGTCGTCGCGCAACTATGATCCTTCGCCGAAGCTGGAAACCATCCGCGCACGCGTAACCTGGATCAATTCGGCCGACGATTTCATCAATCCCCCCGAACTTGGGATCGCCGAACGTTTGGTCGCGCGCATGCCGCACGCGAAATTCGTACTCATCCCGGCCGGTGAGAACACCCACGGCCACGGAACGCATACCTGGGCCGCGATCTGGCGGGATCATCTTGCGGCACTGCTGCTCGCGACCGAAGACCGCTGATGGACCTGCCGCGGTTCAAGTATCATCCGGACCCGATCGCCACCGGCGCGGTCGTTGCTACTGACGACGAATGCGCGCGTTGCCGCCAGAAGTGCGGATATACCTACGATGGAGCGCCCTATGCGCTCGCAGACGATCTAAAAATATGCCCGTGGTGTATCGCCGACCGCTCGGCGGCGAAGGAGTTCAATGCGACCTTCGTGCAGGATATCGAGGAAGACCTACCCGACCACATCCAGAAGGAAATCTACGAGCGAACGCCTGGCTATGTCAGCTGGCAGGGTGAAAAATGGCTCTGCCATTGCGGCGACGGTTGTGAATTTCACGGCGATTTCACGCGCGGCGATCTGCAAGCGCTGAAGCCGGAAGACGAGGCGCGGTTCCTCGAAGACAACGACTGGATCGAGGATTGGTCGCGCATCAAGAAGAACTATCAGCCGGCCAGCGACCTCGCGCTCTACAAATTCATATGCCGCCATTGCGGCGCTGTACGCATCGGCGTCGATCTGTCCTAGATCGCACGGCTGATGAACTCCTCGAACTTGCCGTTTTTGCCGACCGGAATCTTGCCGTCGAAATAGACGAAGGCAATTTCGAACGGGTGGCCGAGGCTCTTCTGAACGCGCTCGCGCACGAGCCGCTCATCGGTTTCCGTTAAGGGCGAACTGACCGCGAGTCGCGCCTCCATGCGATCGCGATCGAGCTGGACAAGCTGGTATTGCCGGATCTGCGGCAGCACATCGCGCAAGTGACGGCCGCCGGTCAGCGGCCAATGGCGCGATCCATCCGGCATCAGGATCAGATTACGTTCGCGGCCCAGGATGCGCGCGAGCGTCGGCAATCCCCGGCCGCATGGGCACGGCGCGCTCGCCTCGGCGTAATCGCCGATGTCGTAACGGACCAGCGGCGTCGCGAAATTGTGCAGGTCGGTGATAACGACCCGCCCAACCTCGCCATCGCGGCTCGGCGCTCCGGCTTCGTCGAGCACCTCAACGATCATCGTTTCGGCCATCACGTGATAGAGGCCGCTTACCGGACACTGCAGCGCGATGTAACCGACCTCCTGCGAGGAATAGCAGTCGGCAAGGTGCACCGAAAAGAATTCCGCCGCCTCGTCACGCACCTGCGGGTTCAACGTTTCACCGATGGAGCGAATGTGCCGCAACGACGGCAGCGAAACGCCGTTCGCGCGGCAATACTGGACCAGTCCGTCGAGGATGCTGGGATACACGAGCAGGCTGTCGGGTTTGAACCCCGCCAACAGTTCGTATTGGCGTGCGATGTCGGTGGTGATCGGAATGCCCAACGACGGGCCGGTGTCGAACAAGAGGCTCGCCGGTGGTCCCCAGTCCGGCAGCTCCTTATGCACCGGGATGTTGGCGCGCACCGCCGCGAGCCCGCCCGAAAAGTCCCGCTCGGCCCAAAAATGTTCGCGCATCGCCATGGCCAGCCAGTCCATCTGACTAACGGCCGTGCGCCGCACCACCACCGGCTCCCCGGTGGAGCCGGACGTGCGCGATTCGGCAAGCGGCTCGTGACCTTCCGGTACGCGGTCGCAAAACAGATCGTCCTTCGCCGCCTGAATATCGCGCCGGCCGAGGGGCGGCAGGCGCCGCAATCCATCCGGCGAGGAAAGGTCATCCGGCTTCAGGCGTGCCCGCGCCAGGCGCGCCTTGAAGAATTTCGAATGCTTGTGCGCGTGGCGCGCGAGGTCGACGAGCTGGTGGAACTGGCGCCGCGTAATTTCGTCGGGTGGGAGCCATTGCGTTTCCTCGAGCTCGCGCAACAAAGTCGACAGCACGGCGTGCGGCCCAACGGATAGCGGCGGCCACAGAATCGCGGGCATGTTGCTCTTCAGCCGCGACCACGCCGGATTTGGCCGACGCGTGGGCATCACGACACCTTGCACACGAACTGTTCGAACTTGCCCGCCTTGCTGGCCGGGATTTTGCCCTCAAGATATTTCAGCTCGAGGGTAAACGGATGGCCGAGCACCGTATGCGCATGCGCGCGCACGGCCTCTTCTTCCGCCGCGGTCAACGGCCGATCCGTGACGAGGCGCAGCTCGATGGACTCGCGCGTCCATTGAATGAACTGAAACTGCTTCACCGGTGCGACGGCGCGTATCGTCTGGAATCCTGCGACCGGCCAGTGGCGCCGCCCATCGGGCAGCACGATCAGATTGCGCTGGCGACCCATAATGCGGTTGAGCGTCGGCAAGCCGCGGCCGCACGGACAGGCGCTGCCGCGCTCGGCATAGTCGCCGAGGTCGTACCGGATCAACGGCGTCGCATAATTGTGCAGGTCGGTGACGACGACGCGTCCGATCGCACCTTCCGGCACCGCCTCGCCATTCTCGTCCAGCAACTCGACGATCACCGTCTCCATCGTGTGGTAGAGGCGGCTGTTCGGACACTCGAGGGCGAGGTAGCCGACCTCCTGCGAGGAATAGCAATCGACGACGTCGGCGCCGAACACCGATGCGGCCTCTTCGCGCACATGCGGCCACAGGGTTTCGCCCAGCGTGCGAATGGTCGAGATGCTTGGGATCGCGATCCCGTTGTCAGCGCAGTGCCGCGTCAGCGCCTCGAGATTGCTGGGATGCATCAGGACAATGTTCGGCGCGAACGCTCGCAGGAGCCGTGCCTGTTCCGCGATGTCGGTTGTGATCGGAATGCGTGCGCCGGCGCCGGTATCGAACAGAAGCGTGACGGGCCGACCCCAGCTGTCCGCCTCCTTGTATGCTTCGGCCTGCACGCGCACGGCGGCCATGCGGCCGGAAAAATCGCGCCGCCACCACAGATGGTCGCGCATGGTGATCGCTGTCCAGTCGACCTGGCTGACGGCGGTGCGCTTCACCATCACCGGTTCGCCGGTCGATCCGGACGAGGTGTTTTCCGACAGCGGTTCATGGCCGGGCGGGACCTCGCGGCAGAACAGGCGGTCTCCCGCCTGCTGAATGTCCTGCCGGATAAGCGGCGACAGGCGCCGGAAGCCGTCGGGAGTCGCGAGGTCGGAAGGCGAAAGATTCGCACGCGCGAGACGCCCGGCGAATTGTTCGGAATGTTTCTGCGCGAAGGCGGCGAGCACGCCGAGCTGGCGGAACTGCTGCGCCTCGATTTCACCGGCCGACAGCCATTGAGTGTCCTCCAGCTGATGGAGCAGGGCGGTCAGAATCGCCGCTGCCCCCGAAGGGATTGCCGGCCACCCAATGGCTGCGGTGCCCGTCTTCACGTTGGCAAGATCGGCGATCGTCAAGGCGCGAAATCCATAGCGAGCACCGGACAGCGGTCGGCGAGTTCGTATGTGCCGGACGAAGCGAACCGCGCATTGCGGAACGCTTGCGTCGCTGCGGCGAGAATCTCCGCCTGCGTCGGAAAACTGATCGTGTCCGCGACGCCCTTATACCAGTCGATCGCAACGAGATCGTTCGCCTGCCAGCCCGCGCCGGTCAGCAGCGATTCCCGGTCGGTGAAGGTTTCTTCGAACGCGGCCTGAATGGCGCCGCGCGCCACATTGGCATTGCCAGACGCCGCGGCGACCGCCATGCCCAATCGCCACTTCAACGCGTCAATCGCCACGATCTCGCCGGTGAGCGCGGCATCGCGGATATCTGCAAGACTCTCGCATGGATCGGGTGTCGTGAAGAAACGAACGGCAAACCGTGCGCCCGGGGTGAGCACGCGTGCGAGTTCGGCAAAAACCGCGCGATAATCGCCGGGATATTGCAGACAGTTGAAACTGCCGTCGCCGATTGCCGCGGTGAAAGTGGCATCGTCGAGCGGCATGGCGCGCCAATCCGCCTCGACGGCGCGGCGCTCGGCTGTGTCGCCCGGCCACACGCGCGCGATCAGGGACGCGTTCCAATCCATGGCGACCAGACGATCACAAAGGCCGGTCAATGCGGGCGTGACGCCAAGAAGGAGACCGTAACCGTTCCGGTCGCCAATGGCCTCCGCAATCGCAGCACCCACTTCCGGTGTCGATGCGAGCGGCGGTTTCAGCGTCGGAAAATGCTGCGAGAAATCGCGGTAGGGGCGGTCGTTCACGAGCCACCAAAAAGACTTGCGCGCGCATCCCATGGGAATGCGCGCGCAAAAACAAGCGTCAGTGAGGCATCAGAACCGGAAGACGACGCCCACCCGGCCGATGGTCGCATGGCTCTTGACGCGGGCGGCAGCCTCGGACGGCCAATCGTCCGCGTGGTGCCCGGCGTCGTCGCCGAGATCGACGTAGAGGAGTTCGACGTTAATCGCGGTCCGCTCGCCGACCATGAAGTTGAGGCCACCGCCCCACGCCCAGCCGTCGGAAGAGTCGAGGCTGATGCGATGACCGTTGCCCGCAGAGCTGTTGAACGTGTGATTGGCATCACCCCAGGCCCAGCCAGCAGTGACGTAGGGCATGAAGCGCTCACCCGCGAAGCCGAGAACGGCGCGCAGGGTTCCGACACTGCTGAGGTCGGAGGTCACGGAGTCGGGACCGCAGCAACCCGTGAAGTGGCGGGTCTTGCCGACATCGAGCCAGGTCCAGTCGAGAATGCCGCCGAGGACGACGTTGTCGAACTGGAAATTGTAGCCGAGGCCGACGCCGCCGCCCCAGCCGTTGTCCTTGTCGTCGCCGCTGAAGAAGGTGGTGTTGTCGTAGCCGACGGGGGTCGGCAACGATCGGGCTGCGAGGCTTCCGCCTTCGGCAAAGCCTTCGGCGCCGTCGAAGCCGTTCCAGTCGGCCTTGCCCCAGGCAAAGTCCTTTCCAGCACAGTGGGATCCGAAGCTTGGAATTCACGTGACTTGAAGTCGCG
>JADMIO010001132.1_pt1 | contig 48166 bp, 66 predicted proteins | sample 8958161 | NCBI WGS metagenome assembly JADMIO01 (sample SAMN16585339, study PRJNA669376) | soil metagenome | isolation source: Crop rotation soil | place: USA: Cullars Rotation, Alabama | collected 2011
GCCGCGACTTCAAGTCACGTGAATTCCAAGCTTCGGATCCCACTGTGCTGGAAAGGGGGGAAGCGAGTCGATCCCAGATAGGGGTATGCCCCCGGGGTCAATAACACCCCAACGCCCATACAATCAGGCTTTTACTTTACGCATCAGATACGGTGCTTGCTAGCAGTGTCCAGTTATGGCTATAATTGGACACTGAGTATATGCATCCAGCAACACCGCAAAGACTGATGGGCTGAGAGATTCGGGCATCGCATATCCAATCGACACATATCCATTCGCAATCCATTCGCAATAGTGATTCTGATTAGTTCTACGCAACTTCAACCAGGAGTGACCAATTATGCAAAATATCCCACCTCCAACACGCCAGAAGAATAGTGCCGTCCGCAATCGAGAACGGCTCTATTTAGCAGAAATCGATGCAATCATGGTTGAAGCATCCAAGAGAAAGCTTGGTATGCGAGATTCGTTGCTGCTCGAAATCACTTATCGTCATGCATTAAGACCATCAGAAGCACTGCATCTGCTGTGGGATGACATTCGATTTGAGGAGCGCATCATCAACATCTACCGCAGTAAGACTACAAAACCAAGTGAGCATGCGATGCGACCAAGAGAATATCGGAGACTGCTTGCATGGAAGAAAGAGCAAGCGACTAATTACGAGTTTTATGGTGGAGATTCAACGTTTGTTTTTGCAAGTAGGGAGCGTGGTAATTGCAGGACTGCTGACGAGAAGAGAGCAGGACAGCCATTATCAGTAAGGCAATTCCATCGAATCTTAGTTGAGAGTGCAAGAGCGGCTGGTATCAAATTCAAAGTACATCCGTACATGCTGAGACATACAAAAGCGATGGAGCTGTTAGGGCAAGACATTCACAGTGAAAAGATAAAGCACTTCATGGGACACAGGTCAGATGGAGCATTGAAACACTATTTGTCAATTTCATCGGAAGCGATCGCTGATTTGAGCAAGATTGGAAACGAGTGGCTTGATGACGACGATGACGACGATGATAACGATGATGAAGACGTGTAGGGTCGTGCATAGAGTGCTGTCTTGGCAACCTCGGCATACACGCATCTAACCCTTTGTGTCCCAATCGATTACGGGAAGTGAGTGAATGCGGTGCAAGGTTTTTCCTATTCTCGGCTTGTGTGTGCGCGTGCGTAATTATTACGCGCGTTATCGTGCGTACGACATAAGTATTAATTACGGGTGTGCCAGCACTTTCTAGAGAAACCACACACACTATACATTTATAAGTTTTTGCGTCCCGAATCAGTTGTACTAACAGCGTTTCGAGAAGTGCAATGTTTTTAGTAACCCAACACTAAACTCAGCACAAAAACACCTTACTCTACACAGATATCAAGTGTTGGTATTGCATCTGGTGCAAGCTAAAATGCTTCCGAGAATGAGAAATCGCTGTAAAGACGACCCCCGTGGAGGCTGTAGCTAATGCAAGTACAAATAGATATCGATGACATACTTCTGGAGTTTTTAACAGAGCAGGCAAAAGCAGCCGATTCCACGGTGGAGATTCTGGTATCAAATGTGGTGAATACGCATTTCACACAGGACATGAAGCAGCAGAGCCAGGGCAAAAGGGCTTATGAGTTGCGTGATCTCTCGTTCTGGTTATCAAACAATCATCACGATCCTGCTGCACGCCAGGTGAGCCTACTGCTTCAGCAATACTTTCGCGGTGGAAACATTCCTGCGCAGCGTGAGACGCCTATTGCTACTGATAAGAGAATCAGCGTTCTGTAATGGACGACAAGGAAACGAGCTGGGAGCGTCTTAACGACAACGAGCTTCGCTTGCACAACGCAAAAGGCGACAAGCTCGCGTTCCACTATCGCGCATCAACAGGCGAGATTGCGATCATGACAGGGCGCAAGCTATTTGTAGTCGCTCTACAAGTGCTTGAAGATTTCGTTCTGGATCAGAAAGGCTGGGAGGAGATTCAACCCAAGTTCTTACCTGCTACGGAAGAGAGTCCTTAGGTATTTCCATCCACACAGTACCGCCAGTCTTGGTGGCAGCTGAAATCCAACATCTTCCAGTGTCTGTGTCCACAAGAAAAGTATCAAAGCGATTGTGTGGGCTGTAGAAGATATGCCAGCGTTGCTTGCAGTCAATGACTATTGGACCACTGTTGGCTGGGTTGATGTGCCCTTGGGCAATGGCTGCCGATAGCACGAAGACTGAGCCGAGGGCTGAGCCCAAAAGAATGAGAATAGCGATAGTCACTTTACGCATTGCATCTATATATACCATTTCGACCTTTTACGCATCCACCATTTGGGTAAGACTCGAAATTACTCTGCCCCATTTGGGTGATTTTTACTGGCGACAATTTTCCAAACGGGTGAAAATCTGGTGAAAGAGCAAACACAAATTGATCGCAATTTCTGCATATAGGGTTTTCCCTACTACCGAGAAAATATGACGTTGTGAATAATGGAATAACCCACCCAAACCAAGGCGCCCCAAGGCTTCCCGATCTTTTACACGGATTTAACATGGCGTATGGCAGTATACGTTTGTATATCTAGACGCGCATGTATCCGATAGGCAACAGTAACGGTAAGCTGCAATTCAGTGTCAATTGCGAACGAAGCGCAGCTAAACCTTCTGAATCTCTGAAAAATTGAAAGAGGAATTCTGCATGGCAAATCTTGTCGGCTACGGTCGCGTTAGTGGCGAAGGTCAACGCGATAACACTTCGTTAACTACTCAGAAGGAAGCAATTAAAGACTACTGCAGGCGCAACAACCATAAACTGATTGCATACTATGAGGATGTTGAGTCAGGCTCCACCATTGAGCTACGAGAGGGGTTTCAGTGGGCGCTTGAGACAGTCTATGCAGTAGCTGATGGTCTTATTGTGTTCAAACATGACCGACTCACCAGGAGCGTCGAGGATGGCGAGAAGCTTAAGCGTACATTCGCCAAGTACGGCAAGCAATTGCTGAGCGTTAATGATGCCATGGATACTGAATCCACAGATGGAGCATTCGTTTATACAATCAATAGTGCGATTGCTGAACTTGAACGCAAGCGCATTGTGGACCGCTGCCATCGTGGACGCGAGAAAGTTAGAGAGCAGGGTGGCTGGTTAGGTGGAGCTCCACCTTACGGCTACCAACCACACAAGAAAGGGCTGATTGAGGTTCCATGCGAGCAGAAGACAATCAGCTTGATTATGCAGCTCTATTACGAAGGCTTCACGCTGCCGGCAATAGCTGAGAAGCTGAATGAGTTGAATATACCTACAAAGCGCCGTAGCCCTCGCGGTTGGCGCTGGCAGGCTATCAAAAGAATCGTTGACGGTGAGCCCGAAGTGGTAGTTAAATTGAGAGAGAACGGCAAGATACTACCAGCGAGCTATTGGGAGACGACCTATGGCAAAACGGGGCACACCGGCACGATGGGTGCCGCCTATGACGGAGAAATTGCTTAACGGACGTGGCGTTAAGAATGCGTGCCTCGAAGCTGGTTTAGATCCAAGTACGATTAGAAAGCTCTATACAAGCGAGCGTCAGCAGCTTGCCAATGTGCTGAAGTGGTTGTCTGTGCTTGGTTTTACAGACGACGAACCTGTCATGCAAGTTCTAAAAGAACTGGGTGGACAAAATGGTGGCGATTCGGCTACCATTGTTCTAGGTTCAACACCAAAACCTAGCAAAACCTTTTCCGAGTCTGATCCTGTTGCTAACAGTGATACGGATACAAAAGATAAGTCTTTTGCTTTGTTAAGGGTTGCCTGAACCTAAAGCGCTAATAGTTCAAAAATTAAATCTTGGAGTCCGACAGGTTTTCTGTTAGCGCAGAGCTTGGCGTGCGTTGGGGTCTTTTGACCCCGCGCCTGCCTTGTGCACCCTTCAGAAGCAAGAGGTTGTATCAATAATATGGACAAAACTTTCACATTCGAACTAACAGTGGAAGAGATGCAGGTCACGGCTGCAGCTCTCAAAGACTACTGGGCTAGTAAGGTCCAGGCTGTCGCCAAAGGTCCAATGGTCGTCAATTCTTTCTCGCTCTCTCAGAAACAGAAAGAACACGCTGAAATCATTCTAGGTGAAGAGGAGCGCAAGTGGACTCGCCAGGCGCGTGTCGCTGATACATTGCGCCAACGCCTTGAGCCACTAGTAGAAGAGCACGAAGAAACCACGAGAGTGGCGGCTAATGTTCGCTCCTAAACCTATGTTCTCGGTTAAGCAGCGTCGCTTGATTCCGGAGAGCAAAATCAATTACTGCCCGACATGTGGAGGACGAATCGCATATTACCCGGTTGGAGACAACGGACTTTTGCGAGCACTCCATATAACCAGGCAGAGACGCAATGGAAACTATATGGTCCACAACAAACTGCATGAATGCAAAAGGAAGAATCAAACAAATGCCGAAAAAGAAAAACGACACGCTGATAGACAACGCGACAGAGAAGAGCGAATCAGGAGAGAGCGTGCTGAGCGAGTCCACAGAGAGATTGCAAGAGAGCTCGCCAACGGTAGCAACGGCTGAGCAAGACTTGTCTCTAACTCTTCCTGCCTCAACTCCACCAATCATAGTTGCTTTGACTGAGCGTGAAACCACTCTGATCATAGAAGCGACTGGTGAGTACTTCCCGCCACTGGTGGTGAAAGAAGGGCGTAAGCGTCTAGCCGACGTGAACGATTCAGTCGTAGTCCGCGAGAAATTGCTCACTCTCCTGAACGCCTATCGCGGTCAAGATGGGCAGTCCTGATAAATGGCAACGAGCATGGAAAGAGACGTGCTCGTTCATGGAAGCGGTCGTGAACTTCTTTAGGGAACTTATTGGTTGCGAATCCTGGCAATAGATCCTGGAACTGAGCAAAGCGGATTGGTACTACAGCAGGTGCCCCGCAAACCGCTCAGGTTCAAGGTCATGTCGAATATCGAAATAGCCCTAAAGATGATATCCAGCGGCACTCAGCAATACTCGCACGTAGTGATTGAGATGTTCAACGGATACGGAATGCCGGTCAGTGAATACGACATTTTAACTGTCTTATGGATCGGTGTGTTTACTGCGATCGCAATGTTCATCAACAACTGCAAGGTGTCTTTAGTCTTTCGTAAGACTGTGGTTTCAGAGCTTTGTCATTCAAGCAAAGCCGGCGATCCGGAAGTCACCAGGCGAATGAAGGACATATATGGTGAACCTGGTACCAAGAAGAACCCAGGCACCTTATACGGTATCAAGTCTCATGCGTGGCAAGCCCTGGGCTTAGCCACTGCATGGGAAGACATCTATCCTACTGGCGAACTTGGTTACATGACCTTGCTTCCGGATGGTAGATGGGAAGACCAGAAGACTCGAGACGCGAATGCAGCAGAGAGGAAGCAAGTACAGGATAAGAAACGTGCAAAGCGGAAAGCCGCTCGTGAAGAGCAGGAAGAGAAAGAGAAGCTGATGCGCGAGATTAAAGCGGAATTTGAAGAGGAGATGAGATCAGCATGAATAGAGTGAACCTGATTGGGCGACTAGGGACTGACCCCGAAGTCAAAGAGCTGGATGGAGACAAGTTAGTTGCAAACTTCTCGATCGCAGTACAAAGGACCAAAGACATAACAGACTGGATTCCGGTGACTGCGTGGGACAAGTCGGCTGAGATAGCCCGCGACTGGCTTCACAAGGGTGATCGAGTAGGCGTGGATGGCTCTCTTAAAGAGGATGTCTGGAACGACAAAGAGAGCGGGCAGAAGCGAAGCAAGCTCAAGGTGGAAGTTCACAAATTTACCTTGATAGGCGACAAGAAAGGGGACAGCGAGCAAGCTCCTGCAAAAGAGAAAGTGGCTGCTGGAAACGCAAAAGGTAAGAAGCAAACTGACGAAGAGATTCCATTCTAATGCTTCCATCAAACATTCCCTCTTATCTCAAGTCGCTTGACCAGTGGGTTCTCTGGAAGAACGTCATGCGTCACGGAAGTTTAGCAAAGGTGCCATTCCAGCCAAACGGCAGGAAGGCTCGATCTAACGAGCCAAAAACATGGGCATCATTCAATCGCTGCTATGCGGCATATGAGAGAGGTAAGTTTGAGGGGCTGGGCTTCTGTTTTGCAGAAGGCGATGGTCTTGTAGGTATCGATCTAGATGATTGCTTCGAGCCTGATGCACTGAACGTTCTGAAGCCCTGGGCAAGCGAGATTGTTTTTCGTTTTGACAACACATGGCAGGAGCGAACGCCGTCAGGTGAAGGGCTCCATATATGGTGCCTTGGGAAGGCGCAACGATCCGGACTCGGTATTCGAAATAAGAAGATCGAAGTTTACGATTACCGCTCTCCACGATACTTCACGGTCACAGGCGCGAGCTTGAACGGCTACGGGATTGAAGAAATGCAAGAAGACCTTGATTGGTTACACAAGCAAGAACTTGAATCACCAATCACCCCCGTGGAACAACTGCCCTTTGTCCCACGAACCAACGACGAACGCGAGGTGAAACAAGCATTGGAATGTGTGTCAGCTGATGATTATGCCACCTGGATTAATATCGGCATGGCATTGAAAGCCGCAGGGTATGCGCTTTCGATGTGGGACTGGTGGAGTTCGCGATCAAGCAAATATCATCCTGCAGCATGTGCGGCGAAGTGGAAGACATTTAAAGAGGGTGGCAAGATTGGCTTAGGTACAGTGTTTTATCACGCGAGGCTAAATGGATTCCATAGACGATCAGCCTAAAGTCGTGAACATGAATGAGGCACGCCGGCGTAAAGAAGAGGATGAGATTGATGATGCTGAGCTGGAAGCCGCGGGTATACCGTCTCGTTTAGATAACGACCTGGAAGCAGCTAATTACTTTTGTAATCGGATCATTGGAGAAATTAAGAGCGTTCCGAATGCATGCAAGTCAGGTTGGATGTGCTTTAGCGGAAGGCAGTGGGAGACAGACGACGTTCAATATATGGAGCGCGCAAAAGCAATCGCAAGAGAATTGGTAGCGCGAATGGACATACCAAAGAAGCATCGAAAAGACTACAAGAAGTGGGCAATGGAAAGCATGCGAAACATAGGGAGCATCAATGCAATGGTAAAGACCGCAAAGTCAGATATAAGAATCAAAGACGATCTGGCGAATTTCGACAGAGAGCCGCTCTTGTTTATATGCGGCAACGGCGTTTTGAATCTCAAGACGGGTGAGCTTTTACCATTCTCGCCCCAATACAAAATAACGAAAGCGACTGACGTCGATTTCAATCCGTCGGCAGATCAGACTGAATGGCTCAAGTTTCTTGAGGTCGTGCTTAAGGGAGACAAAGAGCTGGAATCATTCGTCAAGCGCAGCGTTGGCTATTCGATGACAGGTCAAATGCACGAAGAAAAGTTTTGGTTTCTATATGGTCCGCCCCGCACAGGCAAGACAACATTCCTGAAGTGCATCACGACTGCGCTTGGTAGTCACGCGTCTTATTGTCCGAACACTGTCTGGATGAAGACTTACACGACCGACCAGCTCAACACACTAGCTAGATATCAGGGTACCAGGTTTATCTGGGTTGGAGAACTGGAAGCGAGCGATCGCATTGACGAACCAAAACTTAAAGGCTGGGTTGGCGGAGACACTGTAACGGCTCGCAAATTGTATGCAGAGCCAGTGGATTTTACTCCGGTCGGTAAGTTGTGGCTTGGTGGCAATTATCTACCTAAAGTCTCAGCATCAGATTCGGTGTTTTGCAAAATGTTTGTCGTGCCTTTCGACAACACAGAGATCCTCAAGAGTCTCATGAATAAGGGGCTCAAGACTGAGCTGCTTGCAAATCACTTAGAGGCAATTCTTGCATGGTGTTACGAAGGTTACCTTGAGTACAAGACTATTGGATTAGGCGAAGCTCCAGAGCGGGTGCAGTTTGCGACTGAAAGCTATAAAGAGGACGTTGATACCATCGGCAGTTTCATTGATGAATTGTGCATCAAGAATCCAGAGTTCATGGTAACTGCTTCCAAGCTCTATAACGCTTATCGTATACACGTAGAAGCCCAAGGGCAGCGAGCAGAAACACAAACATTTTTCGGAAGAGAATTAGCTCGACGAGGGCTAGAAAAAAAGCGCTCAAACAGAGGCGTTTGGTATCAAGGCATCACGTTGCGAGACTCAGAAACCACAGAAGCATAGGGGGTTCATTATGCACGGACAAAGAACACAGACGCACCAAGCGCATGTCCCAACACACACTCACATGTCGATCATGGAGCGCAAGCTTATCGCAGCGCGCAAAGAGAACGATCAACAAACTGACGTGATACTTGAGCAGCGATCTGAAATCGGACGCTTGAGGGTATTGCTCAATCAAACGCAACGGCAACTATCAGAGGCTGGCGAAGCATATCAAGCGCTGCTTATCAAAACCCAATCAGGTGGTCTTTAGATCGACTGAGCGCATGCATCGCGAGTTTGCATGTGCAAGGCGGTCACCCCTCCGATCTCCGCTTGCTCCACAAGGATATCGGAAAGCTCTGGAGAGCAGGGCAATTGCTAGAGAGTTGCCCTGCTCAACAGAGAACACAAAGAAGGAAAGAGAATGTTATTTCAACCAGCCGTTAGGCAAGCCGGAAAACTAAAAATGGCGCTAACTGGACCATCAGGTTCTGGCAAAACGCTCACAGCTATGCGGATTATTAGATACTTGTCTGGTGACAAACCGTGGTGTGTGCTTGATACCGAAAATGGTACCGCGGCTAAATATTCTGGTTATGGTGGTTTCCAATTTGATCACGCAATACCAGAAGACAATCATCCGTCAACCTTTGTTACTGCAATCTACGAAGCATATAAAGCTGGGTATGCCGGCTTGATTATAGATTCGCTTTCGCATGAGTGGGTCGGCAAGGGCGGCTGTTTGGAGACAGTCAACAACCTAGCGAGTAAGGACAGAAGTAAGAATAGTTATGTTCAGTGGGCTCATGTTACGCCAGCTCACAATGAGCTTTTCGAGAAAATCAATCGTGCTCCCATTCATATCATTTGCACGTTGCGAGTAAAGATGGGATATGAGCTGCAGAAGAATGACAACAATAAAGTAGTACCGGTCAAGATGGGCTTGGAGCCTGTCACTCGCGATGGCGCAGAGTATGAATTTGATGTTGTGATGGACATGCATGAAACCATCGGCAGAATTGCAAAGACTCGATGCCCGCAGCTTCAGGACAAGGTATTTGATAAACCAGGCGAAGAAGTCGCGGAGGTATTGCGAGCATGGCTAAACGGCGAAACTCCAGCAACAATGCTTTCTTTCCTGAACGAGACGAATTCAGAGAAGTTTTCGGAGACTCCTGCAGTGATTGTGGCAGAGCCGAGTGCATCTGCGGAGACAAGCAAATGAGCACGAGTAGTCAGGTTATCGTTTTGTATGAGGACGTCGAAGCAGCCGCTTCCACGGGGGGTCTCCCTGTCGAAACTGCATCCGAGATATGGAACGACCTCCATCAATTAGGATTCGAAGACACGCGCGAGAAGCATAAACTACAAGGCTCTCAATTCAAAAGAGACTGGGAGACGGCGACCGGCAAGAGCTACGACTTCAAGAAAGCCAAAGACTGGGTCCCTGAGCATTATGTAGATAAAGAGTACTCGGAGCTCAAGAAGCATTGCGAGGAACTCAAGGCGCTGTACACGAAAGTAGTAAACAAAGAGAAAGTCTCAGGAGAATTCCTCGAGGAGCAGAAGAGACTGGCGGCAGATCTTCCGGAACTCTTGGAAGACCTGCAGGCATTGGCAAATGAAGTTAAGAATGCTGAGACTCAGGTGAAGGTTGCAGAAGCAGAGCTAGAGAAACTGGAGATACCAACAAAGCTCTCTTACGCATGCCCTGATTGTAATTGTCAGTTTCTAATTCAAGGAACGAAAGCTGTAAAAGCCGATCGCAAAACTGGTAGCCCAGAAGAGATCCAGCTGGCAATGCATGAAGTGTCGAAACAGCAGAAGGTAGTGACGCAGGCAAAAGCATATTGGTATGGCATGCGTGACTCTTACGAGCGCACCGCCAGTGATGTCAATGCCGCGAGAGCTGCTGAGAAAAGAATCAAAGAAATAGAAGCCATGCAGTTAGAGGAGTTGCCCCCCGTGGAGGCACTGACGACCCAATTGCACACGGCAAACCTACAACTCGATGCCTGGGTTGTATTCAACGAAGCACAAAATATTCAATGGAGGATAGAAGAAAAAGTAGCCATCTTGCAAGTACTGAAAGTCCTAGAGCCGACAACAGGAGAGGAGGCAGTAGCATGAACACACAGACCATCACCCTACGCAACACATGGGCAGACTATCAAACAGTCCGCGCAATGAAAGAGAAGACCCGCAAAGACCATCAATCGAAACTCTACAAGTGCTGTCCAGAGTGGCTGGACATGGACATGTCGAAGATTACAAAAGACATGGTGCAAAAGAAACACCAGAGCTTATCGGCAACGCCCATACAAGCTAATTCTGCTTTGCGTGTTGTCAGAACTCTCTATAACTTTGCCATCGAAAAGTATGACGACGAGGACGACCAGCCGATTCTCAAGCGCAACCCAGTGAGAACTCTTTCAGCGCTCAAAGCATGGAATGAAGAACCACCGCGCACAAGAATGATTGAGCCAAAGCAACTCAAGACATGGCTAGATGCTGTGCTCATGCTGAAGAACACAACTATCAGAGACTATCTGATCCTCTGCTTGCTGACAGGTTTTCGTCACAGTGAATGCGCAGGCTTGCTCTGGGAGAACGTAAACTTCGAAGAGCGTACGATGTTTATTCCAGTGACAAAGAACGGCAAACCTCATTGTCTGCCGATGAGCAATTTCATATTCGGCATTCTCATAGACCGGCATTCTGAGCGGGTCAATGAGTATGTGTTTCCTGGCGGTCGTTCTGGGCGAGCTGGAGGAATGACGTCACCATACAAAGCAATTGCCGTAGTAACAAGAGCAACTGGTATCAAGTTCTCTCCGCATGATTTGCGTCGAACATTCCAGAACTATGCAGAAGATTTAGACATATCGGAGTACATCCGAAAACGGCTCATGAACCACAGCTTCGGAGACGTGACAGGTAAGCACTACTCGAAACCGAAAGTTGAGAAGTTGCGCGAGCCAATGGAAAAGATCAGCCAGTACGTGCTGAGACTGGCGGAGTTAGCTTAGTTAGATAACCAAATACCTGAGTGAGAGTGATCCAATGAAAGTAGAGTACATCAATAACATACCAATTGGGTATTTCAGGCTAGTCGCGGAGACACCATGCGACCGTGATTTACTTGGGCTGTTTATTCGCTATGGCATCGAGAATCCAAAGGAAAAGCCCATCGGCAGCGGCGGAACGCTTCAGGTCGGGAAAGGATTTTTGAATTACAACATCCGATATCAAGGAGGTGCCAATGATGACAATAGAGCAGGCAATTAACAAGCTGGAGTATGAACTTAAATGCGCTGAGCCGCGCAGTATCGAAGCAGAGCTTTATTTTGTGGCGGCGGAAGGACTCAGAGAACTTAAGGAACTCAAACAAGCCTTGAAGATTGTGCACGACGCAACGCACGAAGTAGATGACTAGATAACCTGATGGGAGATGACCGTGGGACATTACACACAAATTAGAGGTTGGTTGAACGTCGGTCGAAGCAATGAGCACATCGACACGACCGCAGCCCGATTAGAAACCGCAAAGCAGGACTACGCTAATCGCTATCCCGACAGTCGGGACTGGATTTATCAAGGCACGCATTTTCCCACAGAGAACAATGGCTTCAATGGCGAGTGTTTTATGTTCATCGGCGTAGAACTCAAGAACTATGACGACGACTATGACCGCTGGCTGAATGTACTTCTTGAGCACTTCCCGGAAGCTGATGGCAGATGGGATGTGCAGTCCGAAGGAAGACACCCAGGCGACGATTTTAAATGTGGAGGCGAAGGCGCTGACAACGTGCTGACCATCCGAATCCGAGACGGTAAGCGCAGAGACGATTGGGAGGAACTATGTTGGTGCTAGCGAAGAAAGACGATTGTGAGCACTGGTTTAAACCATTAACACTCGGAATTGAATATTGCTGCTATTGCGGAAAGCCTTACATCTGGCTTCCGTTGTTCGAAAAGAAAAGATGACTACTTAACTAGGAGATGGCTATCCATGCCGACCTCACATGACATTGCATTTTTAATTGGCTGCCTGATTGTATTACTGATGGCTGCCAGGGATTCGCGTAGATACTAACTAAGGAGATTGATATGGAAACGACAACCACAAAACGAGAAGTAATCGACAGCACACTAGACAAGCTGCTAGCCAATTACGACAAATGGAACAACAAGCCAAGCGCTCAACGGACGGCTCAGGAATTATTGCAAGTCATCCAAGAGGCGCGAACAGCTTTGTATGCGCTTCTCGAAACTGCTGAATAGGAAGTGAATCGTGAAAGAGCTTGCTGAAGAGGAAACGATTGAAACCTACTGCCCTAAATGTCCTTGCTGCTCTTCGTGGCAAGAATTCGAGGGTCATATGGACGATTGCACGGATTTAAAACAGCAGTGCATGTCTTGCGGACAATACTTTTACCTGTCTGTAAGCACTTCGACGACTTACGAATGCAAGCCAGCCAAGGGCTCAACGTTGGTAGGGGAATGGGAGATCGACGACTACATGCGTCGAAATCTACTTGGAATAGATAAGTAACAGAGAGGTGGTTATGAAATGGAAAGTTGAAATACGAAGGCACTTCAATACCTTTGTAGAAGTCGAAGCCAAGACCTATCGAGATGCTCACAATCTCGCAAGCGTACTTTATGAAGAAGAAGCGGGCACGGACGGACTTGAAGCCGAGCGCCAAGAACGACTGAGCAAATTGGAATGGACGCCTTTAGAGGCAGAGATTTTTATCGAGGACATTACCGAGATTTGCGAGCACTGTGGAGACAAACTAAAACGATACGACGATGGCTGTTGCCCGGCGATTGGGCTTGAGGTTCGCCGAGAACGGAAGGCGAGACTTCTGAAGCAAGCCGAAGAACTCACGCAAGAAGCCGATGGGATCAATGTCTAACTGGGAGTCAAACGTGAAACCAGATTTAAAAACTGTGATTCAAAGCCTGCAAACAACCATCGCTTTTGACAGCCGTGATTGGTCTATTGATAAGCGTCTTGCTTGGATCTATGGCGTGCTAATGGGATGGGATGACGAAGCAGGTGAGCCCTTTACTTTCGAGGACCGTCCGAAAGGTCTGAGAGACTGCCCGAAAGAGGACTACGAGCGAATGCACGAGTATCGAGCAATCGTTAGACAGTACAAACAATCTGCTGATTGATCAGGTGAGCGAAGATGGCAAGACAAGGAAATAAATGCAGAGCGCCCAATTGTGACAAGCAGTTTCATTACTGCGGGTCATGTGGTGAGCCGCGTTGGAACGGGCTTTACTGCTCCGAAGAATGCTTCAAGGTTGGACATGCTGAGCACCTACAAGCGTTTCTAAAACGGCATGATTTAACGCTTCAGCAATACCGCGATCTGATTGATGACGATGACGAAATCTATCAGAGCTTGACCTACATTTTGACCCGCACATATGACGTTGAGGCAGTCGAACATGACGGATAAGCTATGCGATAAGTGCGGAGAAAAGCCTGTGGTCGTGATTGGTGGGCGAAGCTCCAAGAAATGCCGGGAGTGTTTAAGCGCTGCTCTAAAACAGGCGCACGAAGACGCAGAGGAAACAATCAAGCAGCTAAAGAAAGGGCGAAGTCTGCATTGCACTTGTTGTCCAATTCACAATCAACGGTACAGATAATTGAGGCAGAAGAATGAACCCGCTTGTAATTCATGAATGCCCCGAGTGCGGGCAAATGTGCGACTGTGACGGCGAAGATTTGTTTTATCCAATCCCGCCCCATGATTGTGAGTGCGAAGAAGGGCACCACGAATTTGACGGCGAGCATTACGAAGACGACGAATGACTATCGAATAAGGAGCCAGTTTTGAAACCAGAAATGCGCCCAAAACAGTGCCCGCGTTGCGGAAGGGCAACGCACTTTTATTACACAAGAGAGAAGGAGGCTCGATTGCGTGCGCCTCTCTGCTGGGGCGAGTCCGAGCAAGACTGCCCAGGTTATGCCAAGTACAAACAAGAGCGCGATGCCGACGATGAGTTCGGGCGCAATCTGATTTATCAACACAGTTAGAGGAACTAGTTTTGCGAACCGGAATAGATTGTTTCGCCGGTATCGGCGGGTTTTCACTAGCGATGGAAAGAACTGGTATCAAAGTGGTGGCACAGATTGAAATCGACCCCTATTGCCAAAAGGTACTCAAAAAGAACTTCCCGAAAGCCAAGCGCTTCCGAGACATCTGCGCCGTCTCAGCTAACGATCTTCGACGCTATCGACCATTCATCCTCTGCGGTGGCTTTCCGTGCCAAGACATCTCAAGCGCTGGTAAAGGTGTCGGCGCGAATGAAGGCGAAAGATCTGGCTTGTGGCGCGAGATGTGGAGACTCATCCGAACCACACGACCAACTTGGTTGCTCATTGAGAACGTACCTGCGCTCCGAACTAGAGGCGCTGACAGCGTGCTTATTGCCCTGGAAGCACTCGGCTACACCGCTTGGTCGCTCGTGGTGGGTGCTCTCCATGTCGGCGCTCCGCACCAAAGACAAAGGGTCTGGATCGTGGCTCACGCCGAGAGCGATATACGGAGAGCACCCAGGAATCAAGAGCGAGACTCATTTGACCGGACAAGTGCAAGCATGGGCAACACCAAGAGCCAGCAAGAACGAGAACCGGACAACAAAGCCAACGCCGTCACAATTGAGCGGACAGCATGGCCTTTACCTCGCGGTCCAAATCAACATGACTGGGAATGCCCAAGGGTACTTGAACCCGGACTGGACGGAACAACTCATGGGATATCCGGTAGGTTGGACCGACTTAAAGCGTTAGGCAATGCGATCGTTCCGCAAGTTGCAGAAGCCATCTTAAGAAGCATCATTGCGGTAGACGACAAGCTGATCAAATAGGGGAGAGAAAAACGTGAAACGAATTTTAATAGCACTGACATTATGCATGGTGGCACTTCCAGCATCTGCGGTCGATCTCAAAGAGGTTGCGCAGAAGCTCATAGATAGTGGGTCGATACTTCGGCACAAAGGGGAGATGATTCAAAGTATTTTGACGAGTCGGGAAGCACTTCACTTAGCAAACCAAGTGCCTGGCAATAAGTACTCATATATCCGACTGCGGGTCTACACGCAGACCGGAGACGGTGAGGTGATTGCAGAAGACTTGGAAATAAAGGCTGATGAAAAGGGCTTCTCCAATTTCAATGCCGCAATTGATATTGGGTTGAGAAACCTTCAAGCGGATTACACAAACTAATGAATACCTTAGAGAAGCAGTACCTAAGCGAGATTGAGGATGCAATCGCCAATCTGTGGACAAGCGTGAACGTTTATTCTGGTCCGAACAAAGACAAAGTGGAACTGATTAAAGCCCTTCAAGCTATTTGCCGCAATGAAGATCTGGATTGCACCATGTGGCTGAGAGTGGTTGAGACGAATAGCTGATCGAATAGGAGATGACTGTGGCAACTTATAGAGTTTATCGAATCATGGAAATGCATGGCTACCAGGACGTAGAAGCCGACAGCGATATCGAAGCAGTAGCGAAGATATTCAATGACGATGCAGAGTATTACAAGATTCCAAAAATCCCATGCGTTTTTAACGGCTACAACATTGATGGATATGGAATGGGCGATACGTTCTACGTCCACACTGAAGACGGCAAGGAAATCAAGCCTCAACCAACCTTCACCATAACCGACAAGACAAAGGCGGAAGCATGAAGGTGCTTGTCACTGGCGGGCGAAAATATTACGACAATGGCGCTCTGTATCGGTGCCTTAGCGTGCTTCATGAAACACATAGGCTTACGCTAATCATTCAAGGTGGCGCCACCGGTGCCGACCATATGGCGAGGATGTGGGCAGAAGCCAATGACGTTCCTTGCCGCCAAGTCGATGCTGACTGGGACAAATATCAGGAAGCCGCCGGCCCAATCCGAAACGGGAAAATGCTTGACCTGGAACCGGATTTAGTTGTCGCTTGCCCTGGTGGCAACGGAACCGCCAATTGTGTCAAACAAGCACGCAAGCGCGGATTTGATGTTTACGAGCTTGGAATAACTGATCAAAAAGGAGATGCGCAGTGAGCGACCGATCAGAACCAGTCAGGCTGCCCCGATATGAATGCACAATGGCGCTCAAGTACTCCAGTGGCATTGCCTATGACCCTGACGATTACGGCTTGATTCATCTCGGCTCAGACAGCATGTCAATGATTTGCGGAATGAAAGGGCTGGGCGTGTTCCAAGACAAGATATCGAAACAGATATTTTGGGGCGAATGGTCTGACAATTGCGAGCTGCATGTTAAGCGCCAAGGCGATTACGAATGGGGCTGCTGGCTGCTTCCACCGGAACGACTAGAACGGTTTGAGCACTTCGTTCTTGGTTGGGCTTGCGAGTACTGGAGCTATGACCATGTGCAACGGCTGAAGATAATAGCCACAGTGCGGGAAGCAATGAAGGAGTCACCGGACGACGATACTCTTGAGTTGTTCTATCGACGCGAGAATCACAAGGAAAAGCTAGACTGGGTAGCACCTTGGGAAGTTGGCACAACTCCCAGAAACGAAGGTGAACAAGAATGAGCTGGTGGGATTTGCGACCAAAGAAAGACCAGAAGCCGAAGCCGCCAGATATTCGGATTGTCGATTGCATCAAGTGTGGTCGCTTGGTTTACCAGATTCAGAAGCCACAAAAGGTGATATCGCCAGCGGGCTTTAAGCACGACTGCTGCAATGATTGCTATCAGGCGCTAATCATCAACCTGATGGCGCAAGGAATGACTGCCAAAAAGGAAGTCGAACGTAATGATTAGCGTTTCCAGTCCGCGTTCCCTACTTCTCTCCGCAGTGTCGATGACAAGACGGCGTTACGTGTTTCGGGAACGGCCCCGGATGAAAACCCAGGGTTCCAACTGGCGACGCTACGACTATTATACAACTGACCCAGAGGAAGAGAAACTTGAAGAGAAAAGTGACTGAGACGTTCCAGATAACTGGTCGAGGATTGGCTGTAATCCTTGATGGAGACGCAAAAACCAACCACAAATTGGTTCACGACACTAGATTTGTAATGGTTAATGGCAAGAAGCAAAAGTTCTATACCGAGTCTGCGTGCGGTTCGACCGGGGTTATTACATTCAGCATCGTGCTTCCAACCTTGACGAAAGAAGAGGTTCCAATTGGCACTGTGATTGAGATTCCTGAGACTGGGCGCGATTTTATGGACCTGCTCGACAATTATTTAGAGCTGCTCGACGAACAAAAGACGCATGAATGCGAGGCGTATCATTGCGGGTATCAAGTAGATTGCTGTGTGCATGAAGCGCCAGAAGTGCGGCGGAAGCTGATTGAGATGGTAGATGACTTCTCCCGGAGCAGTTGAGCAAGAATGAGCTTTCCCGAGGCACTAGTAGAGTTTGCCTACTCTAAAATTCCCGACGTGAAATATGACCTACGCTGGAATGCGAAGAAACAGGTGTACTATCTACTTGTTTACCATGGAGGGAAGCTCTATCGGACTGCTGATGTGCTGTGGGAGTGGCTCAAAGACTTGAAATACACAGCAGTAATTCAGGCGCTCCACAATCTGACAGAGCTTGACCTGAAGGCAGGAGAGCAAGACTGGCGACCAACAGAGACAATACCAGAGGACTATTACGCATGAGCAAAAAGCAACGAAGAATCCACAAATCTCTTCGTATGGTGAGAGCACTTGAGAAGCGATACCCGCTGATGCTCTGCGCACCGTCAGAAGGATGTTGGGTTACGATAGTGGCTACCAAGAATCATCATCATGAGGAATGGAAGCCGTTCGACCCAAGAGAAACAGACCTAAATGCACTACTGGACGGGATCGATGCTTCCAAAGGAGATGCGCAAGACCTATAGTCTCTTGCGCACAACCCACTCTTACACGAGAATTCTATTGTAATGATAAAGGAACCGATTGACAACTAATCCAGCGGGTAGGATAGATATATTCTCGTCTGGAGCAAGATTTTATGTACGACATCCTCGACTACTACCGCGACAATCTCCCGCGACCTGTCCTCTGGATGTTGAAAGCTTTTGAAGTCTTGTTTATCGTCGGCGTTGTAATCGCGCTGATTCTAAAGTTCGCCCTTTAGTTGCTTGTAGACAACGAATGCACCAGGGCGTCGATCCTTCGTTTTGATCCGCTTGCGTCCGGTCGGCGATGTTTTGTCAGGTATCGAGCCAATGATTAGCAGCCCGGTATGGGCATTGTCGTAACCGTTGTAGACGTAGAAGCTTCCACGGGGGGAGCCTTGATATTTAGCCTTCCCGTTGTATCCCCAAAAGAAATCTAATATCGCCTCATCGCTGCAATCCGGCGTGATAACTGGATTGCAATGATCTCTGCCATGGCATGCAGCAAAGAAGCTCGCGGCATAGAAATCGTTAACGCCCTTGGAGACAAGTATCTTCTTGTCCTCGAAGGAAAGATTTGAATACTTGTTCAGCAAGTCGAATAAGTGATGCATCTCTGGTACTGGATCGAATTGAAACGGACCACCTGGCGTAGCTGGAGGAGTCACGCTAAAGGACTCTCTATACCAGATGCCTGCGATCGCTTCCCAGGGCACCCCCGTGGAGGCTTCGACCTTCTCGAAATGCCCCTGATAATCTCGACACCGCTTCAGCTGCGCTGGTGCAAGTCTAATGACCATAGTAGCGCATCAATCCTGCCGCCATCGCGAGGTATCCCGCAATCAGCGCCAAGTGAAGAACCGATTTCGTTTTTGCACACATGATTTACTTACCTCCGATTTTTGGTATTGATTGCGTCAACTCTTTGGCGCTGACACCAATTAGCGTGCCAAGACAGATAAACAAAAAGCTCATCAGAGCAAAGTCGATTTTGAAGTCGAACTTCGCATACTGAGCGAAGCACGAGAACCCAATCACTCCAAGAAACGTCAGGCACATAGTGAATGCAACAAAGACCTTGGTAATGGCTTTAGCCCAGTCTGCAAGCTGAACTTGATTCTCTACCATGACCTTGCCGGTATGCGACAGTTCGCCCTCGCGAGGGCAGCAACGTGGGCATTCCTTGTTGCACTTCTTGATCACGCCAGGTCACCTGCGTTCTGCGTGAGCAAGGCAACCTTCTCCATCGCTTCGACTTTTTCAGCCGGCTTAAATTTCAGGTAGTAGCACATGAGTAATGCGGCAATTCTGGTGGAACCACCCGCAATAAGTTTGCAACCCTGCACGACGTCGCCAGCGTCCCTCTGGACCTGCGCAAAATCTTCCTCGCCGTTACCATCCTCGTCTGCGTGTTTGCGTGCCTCTATGAAGGCGCGAACGGCGTCTGAGAGATCTTTCTTCGCCTTATTGACGAATGGTTTGATTAGTACAGATAAGAGGCTCATGGTTTCTTCTTGACTCCGTCTTTGATCTTGTCCCACTCAGCTTTCTTCTTAGCTGAGTCCTGCATATTTGAAATTCGTAGCAGACGCGCGTACTGCACATCTGTGATTGTAGTATCGTCGGCAGTGGCACGCAAAGTCTCGCGAATTTCCTTCTCCATCTTCTGATCTTCAGTAAGCGCTGGAACCGCTTCCACGGGGGGTTCATGGACTATCTTCGTGAAACCGTCTCGCTTGAGTTCATGTATCGGTTTTCCTTTCATCTCTTTGGGAAGCTCGATAACAGTTGACTCTGCCGGACAAGTCTTGCCAGCAATAGGAGGCGAGGAGGCATGCCAGATCATCGCGGCTCTGTCGTCAGTGCGTTTGGTTTGTTTGTCTTTTCGGAAGACCAGGTAGGTGTTCGCCTCCACGGGGGGCGTGGTCGCCCCTAGCAGCAGCAAGACATATACGAGGGAGTAAGTTAAGCGTTGCATTTACCTTTCCTCAATACGAATTGCACCGCAGAAAAGATCTCGTTCAGCAGCGGTCAACGTGCGAATGTTGATATTGGCTGCAAGTGCGTTGCCTGCGTCTGGAATGTTAGTACCAGTGATGGTGGCTCCAAGAACACCATCCACGTAATACTTAATAGAAGCTGGATCGCTACAATCAATACAGAATGAATAGCAGGTATTGGCTGCGACGGTCACTCCCGTATCGCTAATCGAGCCGCCACCAGAATTATCGTTCGCCACTGCCTGCCATTTTGTGTCAGAAGCGCTGGTGTCAAATCTAAAACCAAGATGATAAGTGACTGGGTCAGCGGCTGCGTCTTGTGTCGCCGCGTTCGATGTAACGCCAACCCAAATTCTTTGGGATGTTAATGGAGTAGAAGTCCGAACGCGGAAAAATAATTTTGCGCCAGTGGTGATCGGATCGCAGACCGTTGCAGCCGATGTACAACCAGCATCATTACCCGAACTTGTCGTGGTAGCGACAAGCAGAAACATCCCCGCGCCACCATTAGCGCTAGGTGAAAACTTGCTTGTTGTGACCGCAAAGGCGCTGGTGGGCGCACTCATTGCAATGCCTAAATCTTTATATGTGGCAGCGTCAGTAGAGCCGCATATAGCTTGTCTTACCGACCAAGGCGTTGCCGTCGCGGGCATTGAATTCGACGAACCCCCACCAGCCGCAGCCGCACTCGTCCAGTTGGTTCCATCGCTGGTGAGCACATTGCCGCTGGTCCCAGGAGCCGCGTAAGTTTCTGTAGACGCTACCCAGTTGGTCCCGTCTGACTTGATGATCTTGCCGCTGGTGGCACTGGCATTAGGAAATGTTGGGGTTGATTCGACGTAATTGGTGCCGTTGCCAACAATGATCTTATTGTTGGTTGCTGCTGTTGGATGTGTCGCCGTAGAGGCAATCCAGTTAGTTCCGTCTGACTGAATGATCTTTCCAGAAGTTGCAGAAGCATTCGGAAATGTTGGGGTTGAGGCAACGAAGTTAGTTCCATCTGAAACAAGAACTTTTCCAGAAGATTGAGACGTGATCGGATATGTCGGAGTTGTCCAAAGCGGAATAGACGACCCGCCCATAGCCAGCAGTTGACCACTACTCCCCCGTGCCAATCGCGCCGCCGTTCCGCTATTGTCTGAGCTGTAAATGATATCGCCTGTGGTGGTCATTGGATTGGTAAATCCTGCTGACAGAGTGGCGAATTCGTAGGCGGTATTGCCTGCATTCCTACGAAGAACCTGACTGGCAGTACCAGAAAGACCGGAGATAGCAGTAAGGAGCGTGTCGAGCGGTTGTTTATTGCCAAGGTCTGTAGTCAGATTCGTGACTTGTGACTCTGCAATGTTTGGAATGTCGCTTGCAGTAAGAGAACTAAATGCTGGTGCAGCAGTTGACCCAGTGTTGTTGCCAAAGAATGTATGAGCTGTAGCAGTTGCTGCAGCCGTTCCGCCCTGAGCTACTGCAAGCTGACCGGATGTAATGATCGAGGCTGGCAGGTTCGGTATGTGACTGGCTGTAAGTGAGCCCAACTGAGCAACGCCTGAGCCATCCGTCATCAAGACTTTGTTCGCGGATAAGCCTGTGGCGTAGGATACGGTTACACTGACAGACCCCGTAAGATCCGGCACTCCAGCAACACTGAAGAAGGAAGGCACTGACATATCGAACGATGTCAGGTCACCAGTTCCGGAAGGATCGAACACCGTCGCATTCGGCAGCCTGGAGTCCGGCGCCGAGATGATGTAAGGCGATGTTAGAGGAGCAGGCTTAACGTTGAAACCCAGCCCACCAGCTTGTGCAGGCATTGCCGACAAAAGCAGAGTTGAGATTAGAAAGAGTATCTTGAGTTTCATGCTGCGTTCCCCAATTCAACAACGTCAGTAACAAAGCAAGTCTCAGCCTGAGACTCGCCTAAAAGCTGTATGTAGGCGACCATGTTCCCGCCTGAGACTGCGCGGCATATGTCGCGATGGTCCATGCCTTGAGCAATCATCTCGCGCACGTTATCGCTCTCTTTGAGCCAGCTCATAATCAGCGTGGAGGGCGTTCCTTCCACAATGAGAGCGTAACCATCCTGCCCGGGTTGTCCGTTACCACCACTACCCACACCATTTGTAGCCGCGCCCCCGTCATGCACTGTCGTGGCAGAGACGGTAACCGTAGGCGCATAGTAGACCTGCAATCCACCGCCGCCACCGCCCGCGCCACCATTGTTTCCAGAGCTGCCAGCATTCGAAGCGTCACCGCCTGTTGTTTCCACCTGGGCAGAAACATTGACGGTAATTTCGTCCTGCGAGAAAAAGCCGATTGTTGGCGAAGCGCCACCAGCTGAGCCACCGCACCGCTCAGGGCTACCAGCCTGAAAAGTAGCATTGCCCCCGTGAGCAACGATTAACGCATCGTCATCAATGTGTATGTATCCAACTGCGCAGAATATCAAGGAAGGCAGACCACCGCCTGCCTGACCGGGCTGTGATCCTCCGCTGTCTCCAGAGCCACAACCACCACCACCAGATCGCGCAAACAACTGGAAGTGTGGCAACGTTTTCGGCGTTATGTGATCAGTAGCATTGGTGCCGCCGAATCCGCCCCATGCAACCGCTGAAGCTGCTCCACCGCCACCACTTCGCAGATTCTCATATGCTCCTTTGCCGCCTCCAATGCCACCGCCATCGATGCCGATATGGTCACCACCACCAACTAGTAACGATGTCCCTCCGGTCTCAGTATCGCGATTAACGGTGACATTCCCATCTATCGTTATATTGCCTGTTGCGTTGAGAACTGCTGTGTATTCAGTAACGAACAGCCCATCGACCGTATCAGTGATATTGATATCGGTATACTGCCCTGTGCGATAAGGATCGACGTTGAATCCACCTGATGACACACTAAGAGGTCCATCGCCGCCGTTTCCGCCAAAGCTTGAATTGTTAGGAGCCTGCCAGCTTGGTATGTTCGACGCACCCATAGTAAACACGTCGCCCTCAGAGCCTCCAGAAGAGATCTGCATGAGAGAGCCATCACCATAGGGCACACCACCAGCGGTGTAAGAGTCGCCCTGGTCTTTGAGCATGGCATCTGAATTGGCGCCAACATCCTGGATTCTGACTTGTCGTGCAGCTGCTGGATTAACCCAAGTAAGAGTGTAATTAGCTGTCGTCTGCTTAAGCACGATGCTTGTCTCAGCAATGAGAGACACAGCAGTCTTGTTGGTTAAAGACTGAGCACTGGCAAGATTAACTAAGGTGTCTGTGGCTGCCGGGAAGGTGATTGTATTCGCCCCCACGGTGATGGTGCCGGTAGATAGCACTGGGGCAGACGAGAGTGTGAGCACACCAGCTTTTGTCTGAGCGCCTTGGCTCATGATAAAGAAGGCATCTGCTCCGACGTCTGTCATGTTGTAAGCTCGTGCAGCAGCTGGAGCACTTGCGGTGATAGTTAAATCGTTTGAGCCTTTCTCAAAGATGATGGTGTCGTTTACGATCGGATTCGTCAGAGTCTTATTCGATAGAGATTGCGTGCCAGTCAGAGTCACGACGTCGGTGCCAATATTTAACGTCAGATCACCATTGGCGCCACCATCCGTTAACGTGATCTTGTTGGCAGTACCGACTAGTCTGCGCTCATTGGATAAGCCGGCATCAAGCGCTAAGACAAGATACTGGACGTTTGAAGGTCCAGTAGCTCCTGCTGTTGCCCATTTCATTCCTGTTGCTTGGGTGGCATCAGAAGTCAGAAGATAATCATCGCCTGCAGCCGCATCGAGAAGTACCCAATTTGAGCCATTACCTGCAATGATCTTACCCTTGGTTGGAGTTCCGATGAGATTGATCAATGCACCAGCTGCGGTGCTTGAGCCTGTTCCGCCATCCGTTACTGCAAGGTCTGTTCCTACATTGAGGGTCAAGTTTCCATTTGGACCGCCATCCGTAAAAACGAAGAAACCATTACCTGAAACAAGCGCTCGTTCTTGATCAAGCCCATCCGTTAAATCAGTGACTATGAATGGAGCCGAAGACGACGCAGTACCAGCTTGACGCCAACCCAAACCTGTAGGCTGCGGCGTATTCCTCGCCAACGTTGGCGGAACACAGGCAATCCAAAATAGGATCAGCGCTAGGATCAAACGATTCATTTTAGATATCGTCTCCAGAGTGATAAATGTTATTGGTAGTCGATGACGACTTGATATAAAACAACGCTCCCGGCGGACCTTCAAAGAAATCGAAATTTCCGCTAGTAGTGAAATCTTTTTGGTATGAACCTGAATCGGTTCCAGGAAAGATCCAGTGCCTCGACGCTGGATTGTAGGTATAGATTGTGAGAGTCTCAGCAACCCTTGCCTCGACAGCAACAACTCCGCTATCAGGAATTTTTCCGATAGCTAAATCTTCTGCTGCTCGCGGACCAGTTACACCAGAAGGTGGACTGGTCGTGTTAATACTTTCCAGCTTGTGTGGCAGCTTGAGCCCATTTCTAATAACTTGTGCAAGTGTTAATCCAGCCATTCTATTGTCCCCATCCTCCGAGTGTTAATACTGCTTGCAGTCCTGCCAAATTTATATGCTGACCGCCTGTTCCTTTAATTCGAATCGTCCAGTACCTGCCACTTCCGCGAGGCTGAAACTCTGTGAATTTAGGATAAGTCGTAGTGGTACCACTTGTCCAAGTCTGAATCGCGGTGATACTATCCGCGGTGATTGAGAAATCGTGAGTGTCTTGCAAATACCACCCCGTGGTGGCGTTCACGCGCTGTGTGAGCGTGTATGCCTCACAAGTGAACGACTGATCAGGACCATCTGTTAATACGTCTATTCGGCGCACTGAAGCATTCTGAACTGGTGAAGTGCCACCAATGAGCGGTGAAACATAAGACCATGAGTACGCGGTTCCACCATAGGTATCAGCAGAGAAGCCGAGCACAAGCGGAAGCTTTCCGGAAACAAATCGTTGGTATTGTCCATATACCGTTGTTTCTACATTTGAGAAGCCCGCAGGAAATTGGAACACTGGTTGATTGATGGTCAAGCCGCATGAATACTCAACTCCGCTTCTTGTAGAAAACACAGGATTGTTAATACTGTTGGTCACGACACCAGTGTTGTAATTGAGTACCAAGGCATGATCGCAATGTCGTGATGTTCCTGTCGGGAACCAGAACAACAACTCTTGAGTGCTAGGACGTGGAACAACAAAGGCTTTCCGCGCGGCTCCTGGTCGATCATCAACAGAGACTGCATTTGGATTACCTTTGTTTATCTGTTGAAAGATTTCACGAACGTTGAACGATACTGAAGCATTAGAGAGAGTAGCCAAACCGCTTCCTGTGGAGAATTTGCGAAGTCCATCAGTTGCAAGGAAAAACATTTCATTGCCGAGCTGCGCCCAAGTTCGATTTGAGAGCAATCCAAATTCTTCTGTAAGTGGCACGCTTGCAAATGACAATGCGTCATAGCCGGAAATCATTCCAAAGCCGTGATCGAAGCCTACGATCAAAACCTCGTCTGTGTTTGATGTGTTATCAAGACGCATGCGCTTGATTCCAGTGATGTTCCCAAGCGTGGCGGGGAATGTAATTGCACCAGCATCGGTGGCAAGCGGTGTGCCGGAAACTAAGAAGCCGTCGGGATCGTTATACTCCGACAACACAACTGTGCGCGGATGATCAGCCATGCCGGCAAATGCCATCCGACTCGCAAATGTTTCAAGGAATTTTGGCTTGGAATACTGCTCTCCAAGAATCGTAACGGGCCATTCGCTCGATGCTGTGAATACGTTTGGAGCATGAATGCCATTGCCTTCCCACTCATAGATCATGGGCTGGACGCTTGGATGCGCAAAGAAGATCTGAGTGTCACTAAATGCCCGGAAGCATCCAACTTCATCTCCGTCCAAAGTCAGCGATGCAAGCGGTTCACTGGTATTGCTTAGCGCCTGTCCATAGTTGTAATTAACAGTGGCTCCTGAAATGATTGCACTTGCTGATGGTCCTGAACCATTCGTCCATAAGTACATAAACAAGTGGAGAGGCGCTGTCTTAGCCGTCGGATCGTATGGGTCTACTGTGGGCGTTTCGTAGATCTCATTAAGTTCCGTCATGCTGGAATGAGACGCTGGAGCTATGATGCTCTGCGCCGCATGTCCCAGCCCGCGAGACGTCCAGCATCCTCGCTTTGTCATCTCGAGATTGTCTAAAACTTGCGCATACTGATCTGCTCGACCAATATCCGTGATATTAGTCTGGACGCCCCCCGTGGGGGTTAAAACAACCGGCTTGAGCGATACGCCCTTCTCGGTCAACTCAGTGCGCAGGGCAGGTGCCGAGTCGCCCCCTGATGCATCCTGTTGTGCCAGCACGGGGGAGCAGAATACGCAGAGACTGAGGAGTATACAAAGTAGCCTGTTTACCAATTCCATATATCCGCACTCCCGCGTCTGCCCCAAATGTTGAGCGCGCCACCACAAGTAGGGTCAAGGCGTAAGTGCTCGCCAGCGACCGGCACTGTGTGTTGCTCAAACTCATCTTTCATCTGTTGCGCGTAGCCCTGGAAGTCTCCACCCTTACCTTCAGACTTGAGAATCTCTAGGAATACTGTCGCCCCAAGAAGAAAAATATGCTCCCACTCTGCGTCAACACAAATTTGATCGGTAGCTGCAGACAGCTGATAAGGCTTCAAGAACGCAGAATATTGAATTGTGTAAGTGGCATCTGGTGGAGCTGAAAAGCCGATCGCGTCAGGTCCGACTGCTGCAGTTCTGTGTTTGTGAAAATATCGAGTCGGTCGCCCTACGGCTTCGTTGTCACGAGGAAACTGCGTTCGATATTCCATCAAGTCCACATACTGAATAGGACCGAACTCGGCACCACTCGTAGTGTTAAACATCGAATCCTCAAGCACACGTTCGTAATTTGTCGCAGCGTTGAGGTTGTAGGAATTAACGCCATTTGACGTTGTGATTGTGTAATCGCGCAACAAGAAACGTGCGCGAGGAGTGACCATCGCCCACGTGTGATTTAGCGCATACCACTTTTTTGCCTGAAGCAGAACTTTGGGCAACGTCGCTTCTGCTGCGAACTCCGTACCGTCCGCAATGCGACGCTCACCAACCAGATCAGCCAAGTCGTTTACAGCAGCTAAGAAGGTTTTTGCCATAAGGCTCCCTCCTTATTAGAAATCAGTTGGTTCGAACTCGACCAATACTTCTACGTCTTGAGCATCAACAGTCTGGTTGCCGGCGTTGTATTTGCAACGGATCACATCAGTGGCAGCAAGCGAGAGATCGCCTGTGGTAGCCGTCAAAGTAGCGTTCGACATCGTATAAGCAGTGATGCCGTTGGCGTCCAATGTTGCGGCGTTTACCAGCGTGGTCGTGTTGTTCTTCAGCACTTCGATCGTGTCAGTGCCGACAGTCGGAGCAACCGCTGCTGTGTAGCCAATTCGCTTTACTACGCCTGCACGGTTGAAAGCAACCAAGCCGGCATAAGTAGTCGAGTCGGCACAAGCTCCAGTTTCAGGAGCAAGGCGAACCATCTGGAATACACGCTTAGCAGATCCTGTTTGGATATTGGCAGCGGTCAAGCCGCCAGTGATTGTTGGAGCTGTCGAAAAGGTCTTCGTGCCGCCAATTGTCTGAGTGCCAGCAGTCATAACAAAGGAAGCGTCCCCTACATCCGGAATGGTGTAAGTGTCGCTGTTTGCTCCGATTGTGCCGGTAGACAACGTGGGTTTGGCAGTAAAAGTTACTGCTCCCGTTTGTGTCGTGGCACCAGTTACAGTGCTCGTACCTGAGACTGAGAGGTTCCCAGTGATCGATACGTTCGACTTAAGATGCGTAGTGCCTGCTTGTGCTTGTCCCACCGACACGCAAAGAAGGAAAGCAGCAAGCAGGAACGACGCAAATTTAGTTCTCACAGAAAGCATTCTCAGACTCCTACACTTCGCCGGTGTTACCGTCTACGCCTACCCAATCGGTCCAACCAAGGGCGATTCGGCATCTTGTACGGTACAAATAGTTGTCGGTTTTTTCTTCACGCACCATTCTGGATTGTGGCTTGACTCTCCAGTAGAAGCGCAGCTTCATCATGTCGGGGTCAAGCAAGAACCAGTTATTAGGGAACGGAGATTCCATCAAGAAGCGCATGAGAATTGGCTCGCCAAGCAAGCTATTGGTCATGACGTTCTTGTTGCGATCCGCAGTGCCAGATTCCCAATCGTTGGAAAGGAGCTGCTTGGCGTTGATGATTTGATCTGGACCAACCAGCAACTTCTTAGGCATGACAAGCAAAGGATCGCCGTGCGAGTCGCGCTGCTTCATCATCGCCGTGTATCTGGCTTTTAGGTTCTCCATGTTCAAACTCAGGTTTGAACGGTTGCCATAAGTCACAGGGTTGTCACCTAGGACAAGTGCGTTGGAGTGAGAAGTATTGAAGATCGAAACGCCATCGATACCGGTTGCGCTATCGAAGCCGTTATAGATGTTTCGTGCAGCAAGACGCTCAAGCGTTCTGTGCATCGCAGTCGAAAGCGCCTTGGCGCCGTCAGTCAGCTTCTTGAACTTCAAGTCCTCGACGGATTCTTCAGAGAATGCCATCTCAGATCGCAGAGTGAATACTGTGTGACGCTTACCGCCTACGCGATCGATTCTGACTCGCGGATAGCCTTCGCCTTCGCCAACCACGTCTATTTCAGACGGAAGCTGGATCTTGTAGTCGTCAACCCACGGATCTTCCGTGGTGTCGGTTTTATAAACCTGTTCAAACTCAAAAGGAGTTTTGTTCCACTCGAGCGAGTAGAAATCGTCTAAGTCTCTCTTAATTGTATCGAGAAAATCTGCTGTAACCTGGACTGTCATGATTTAGAATCTCCTATTCAATTAAGAAACTTAAGAAGGGTTGAGCGAAACGATTACGGTCTTCTTCGCCAAATCGACTGCGTGCACAGTCAACTTGCCTGAAGCCAATTCAGCAATCACGTTACTGATGTTTCTTTGAGGATTCGCTGAAGCGAACTGAACAGTAGTGTCGCCAGGTCCAAAAGGAATGATACGGACGGTATCGCCGGTAGTGACAGCTCGCGAGAAGGCTGCGGTCGTCAACGTGACTACGTTGGACGAATAGGTGTTTGCGGTGATCAGCTTCGCCTCTCCAAGTTCGGGGATGTAGACGTAGCCGCCAACAAGGTCGGAAGAAGAACCGTCAGCAAGTGCGACCTTTACAGTTGTCGTCGAAGCGTTTGACTCAGCATCAAGATCGTTTACGAGCGGTGTGAAAGAAAGTTTGAACTTAGTTCGTCCGCCGTTTGAGAGTTGTACTCTTGCAAACACTTCACTAGTTGCAGTGGAAGTAATCGGGAGCGGCGATTGAGTGGTGATATCAGGAACGGAAGGAGTGGTCGGATACATGCTTGATCCGGGCTTGCCAGAAGGTGCAGCGACTACGCCGATTGCGATGTCGGTCTGACCATTAACAACAGTGATCTTTCCGTTGGAAAGTTTCACCGCGTCGCCCGGATACAACGTCTGTGACGCTGCGAGTTGAAAAATCTTGTAGATTTCTACTTCGCCGCTATCAGGGAAAAATTCAAAGCCTGCCATTTCTTCCGTTCCTCTCTCGAATAACTTTTAGCTGGACCTTATTGATTTAGCTGAGCGCATCGCTCTGTCGTGTCCTAGCTCTTTGACTGCATCATAATATTTCCGACCCGCCATGTCCAAGCCGTTGACACCGCCGGTAGTATTAACACTACCCGTAGTGCCCCTGGATGGTCGTGACGATTTTAAGGAAACTGGCGGCTCAGGCTTTGATATGCCTGCGATTGCGGAGATTGCATCGCTTGCTTTTGCTGCTACCTTGTCGGCAATTCTCTTAGGAACGGCATAACCGTTAAACGCTCTTTGTCGATGTTCTGCAAATTCCGGATCTGTTGTCCAGACTTGATAAGCCTTTTGGTGTAAAGATGCTTGCAGCTCGCCGAGTTGAGGAATTGCTTCTACAACTTTGTCGAGCGCATCATTAAACGTTTGGTCAACAGCGCGATAGTGACTTGCCTGTTCTAATTCAAGCTGCCTCTGGCGCTCCATCTCAGCCCTTTGCTGAAGCTTTAGATCAACAAGCTTGTCAACGCTCTGCACCGCTGCTGGTACCGCACCGTTTTCAAGCAAATTCTGTAAGTGTCTTTCGTATGCAGTTGGCTGATTCGCTTGTGCCGAATGTTGATTGGCAAGCAGCTGAGCTTGATACATCTCCGCTGCCATTTGTTTATAGTCAATTGCAGGAGCCGGCGGTTGTGGCGGAGCAGCTTGTCTCTGCTGGGGAGCAGGTTTGGCTTCTTCTTGCTCTGCCGGTTCGGGTGTAATACTTCCCGACATGTCCAAGTAGCTTGGAGAGTTTGTCGCAATGCCGCCGCTAGGGCTGGCAGCAGGAGCAGCCTGTTCCACTGGGGGGGCTGATATATCGGTCCAGCCTACTTCACCTTCAAAGTCGTCCATTTTTCTTCTTCCTCGTAGTTTCTAGCCATACCTGTTTGTGCTTCTCGCAAGCCGATCTCTGCTTCCTGATTGATTTGAAGAAAGACCTGTTCGATGACATCGCAAATCATCTTGTAGTCCGTGTATTGCATTTTTTGCTCTTCCGTTTTGATCGGAAGTGGCACATGGAACTCGTTGTAAACGTCCTGCGCGACCTTCTTGATCGCGTCCAGATGCTGGGGCAAGTTGTATCTCAATTCAGCTAAAAGTCTTCTGCGGGCAACATGAGCTTTACTCATCCGAGCGTCCCCCGTGGGACCTTGCAGCTCCTCGTCCTCGTCTTCGCTGTCGAACATTTTTCTACGCAACTTGAACCTCCTGTCCTATTTGTTGTGGTTGTCCTCTGTCTGGCAGAGCCAGAACATTTCCTTGATCTGGTGGTCCTTGTGGTGGACCTGCGCCAGGAGGCATTCCGCCTTGACCTTGAGCAAGCATCTCCGGCGGTATCTGACCTGATGCAATCTGTTGAGCCATCATCTGTAGCTGCTGCTGAATCATCGGATTCTTGAGCAACAACTGAATCGCATCTTGCTCGTACTGCTCCAGATCCTTCATGCCAAGCCGTCCCAGGATGTTCATGAGCAACTTGTTCGACAAAGGAACAAGCATCGGATTCGATTGCGCGAGCACCGGATTCGGTGTCGTGACGTATTGGTACATCGTCTGGAGCTCTTCCATCTCCTGGGCTTTGTTCGTTTTGGCTTTCTGACCTGTAACGCACATCTTCCAATCCATCTGCATCTCTTCAGGACTGAGTGTGTCGCCAGTGATCTTGCCGTCGACTGCGCGCTCAAATTCTGCAACCCCTTCAGGGTTGTATTGAATCGATGCATACATGACCGACTGCGCCATTGGTTCAAGCGATCGCACAATGAACTTCTGAAGCAAATTGTTCGTAGACATTGAGCCGCTGGTATTCTCGGTATTTATTTGAGTTGCGGTTTTACTACGCGTAATCGTACGATCCGGAGACTGCATGACCGCGCCATAAGCTCCCATTGAGCCAAGGATCTTCTGACCATAGAATTGCTGCGATTGTTTTCCGTCCATCTGTCCTGTGCCAGTCACTTGCAGAGGAGCAATGAAACCAAGCCCGACATTGGTCCGTTTCACCAGATTGATGGCACCACAGCTAGGGTCAAACTTCTTGGGATTAACCAGAACATCAACCATCAAGCCAGTAGGCGGGAACGTGTTAACAAGGTCTGCTTGAAGTGTTAGAGCGCTGATTACGTTCTTTGATTGCCATGCTGCAGTCGCTTTCTCGACAACACCTGTTTGATATGGAGTGTTTGCAATAAAATCCGAGTACGTATCTAGAAACACGCAAGGCATGCCCATGTCAGAAGGATTTTCGTACGTCCGGATCAGCCTGCAACCAGAAAAATCTGACGTCAGCGCAAGCTCGAAATATGTATCCACCCACTGATCAGATGAGTTATCCAGCTTCTGCAATTGCCGATGGAATGTCAGGATCGGCACATAGTTCTTGTCCGTCATGTTCATGCCGAGTGGATTTACACCCAGAGTTTTTAGCGATCGATAACGCGCTTCCTGATTGCGATAGATCGAGTGCATGCTCGTCGGCTCCAAGCCTTCGAGGTTGGAGTACATGTCGTTTCCGTCATAGTCTTTCGACGCCTTGAGTTCTTCCAGAGTCTTGTATGTCAATACTGCCATTGGAACGTCATGACCAGGACCAATGCGCACAGTCGGATCCAAGTACACGTCATGCATGTCCAGCGTTTGAATGATCGGACCGTTGAACGCCAGATATTTGTCGCGGTCGTGTTGGCGAACCAGTTTAGGATCCACTTCCATGCCGAGAATCTGAGACAGCGCATGTGCTTTTATTTGAGCTTCAGTGAAGCCCAACTTGCGCATGCGATAGACTTTGCGCCATTCCCAGTGAATTGCGGAGACTCCGCGCACGAGCGTTTGCGTCACGTGGACTTCATAGTTGCCACGGGTGTCAGACTTGCGGTGCAGAAACTCTTGATAGTCGCGCATCTTGTTCTTGCGCCATTGATCATCGGTCTTGAAGCTGTATAACTCACACCAGGAGTCATCAGGCGGCATCAGTGCAAGGACGATAGCGTTCGCTAGAAACTGCACACCGTCTCTAATATCGGTGTCGCCAAAATCCGATTTGTCAGCCCACCGCATGCCCTTGTTTCGAGGCAGATCACGACGGCAAGCAAAGGCGTCATCACACGCAGGCCAGATCTCGTTAATCAATTCATGACGAGCATCATCACGCCATTTGTACTCGTCAAAGAGTTGCTTGGCTAGCTGGTTTGCCTTCTCTGAACTCAGATTCAAAAGAGGCGAGTGCTCGTATTCAATGCTCCTAAAATTTGACATTATGCTGACCTCTTGCCTAACTGTCCGCCCCACTTGAAATTGGAGTCATCAATTCCGAAATCCTTCTCGCTGTAACCGTTGTCGATGACTCCCCATTTGCGTAAAATCGCGTAGCCGAGCGTGTCTATGGCGTCGCATGCTGGACGTGATTCTTGAATACGTTCGCCTGGTAAAGCCTTGCCGTTCTTGTCCGTTTTGAAGCGATAGCCCGACATGAGCGCCTTGTGCGTCTCTGGGCAATGCGTCTTATCAACCAAAAACTTCATGGTGCCGGCTCGTACCTGACCGCGCGGTCCTGGAGCATCAGCAACAAAATCATTCAGGCAATTCTTGATGGCTGTGTGTCTTGAGCTTTCGCGCATCGACGTTGGTATGTCTTGAATGAAGTCATAGCTCACGAAGATGTCGAACTCTTCTTGCAGAGTCACATAGTCGGGATGGTCTACGCCTGCCCCAGTTCTGGTGGCACCCTGCGGGTCGCCTACATCATCAAAGTGAAGTTCGTAATATGGATACGACTTCTGAAGCTCTTTCGAAATCTCAAGAACGGCGCGTCCAACCTCGCGCAATCTTGCCTCTTTCATGTGCAGTTCGCGCAGAACGAGCACACGACCGAATTCGTCAAACTGCACCCACAGAACAAAGAAATGCTTCTGACCAGGGTCGTAGCTTCTGATGATTTCTCCGCGCTTTTGGACTTCAACTAAATCTTGTCCATGCTTATCCGGAACGTATGTTTTGAACACAACACCGCGGGCTGACTTGTCGTATTCGATATCGATTTCTGCCGCGACATCTTCAGCTGACATAGTCTCAACGCATTCTGCATACCAGGGTGATGTCCACTTGTTGTTACTGTCGAGATAGAGCCCAGCCGCTTTTGTTGGGTGCAGTCTCCATATAAGCGACTTAACATCTACACGCCCGTGTTGTTGATCGCGAAGCTCGAAAAGCATGTTATCCATGCCGTCCGAAGTACCGACCGCAAGCCGACAACTGGTGGATTGAGAGCATGATTTCCATGCTGCGTTTCCGTACTCCCAGCTCTGAATTTCGTCCATCCAGACAAGCAGGTTTCTACCCCCTCGTCCAAAGTCAGGACATGAGGCTTCTCCTACTATCTGACCGCCATTCGGGTTAATGAATAAGCGCTCTTTGTCATGCTCTCTCGCATTGAATTTTGCGGGCACCAAATACGGAGGCAGGAAGTAAAACATCTGCCGGATTTTTTCAAAAGGTGTATCCAAGTCACCTTTCTTATCGACTTCTTCTTCCTTCCGCGAGCCAATCAGGAAGTTTCCATTCAGGAACAGCAAGAACCACAGGAAGAAACCGCAAATTAGCCACGAGATACCCATATCCCGCGATTTTTCAATGCATAAGTTCGCACGCTCAATTGAACCTTGCGTGCGGAAAATATTCGCCATCAGCCAGCGTATGACGTCCTTTTGGAAGTCATACAGAATGAACGGAACCCAGGGCGCATCTACAAACCGTGGGTTATACGTCCAGAGGAACCAATCGAAGAAAAAGAAACAACCGTTCTCGTATTCGATCGGCGTTGGACAAATGTCCGGATGTTGGAATGTAAATGGAGTGCGCGAAGAACAGAATTTGAAAAGCACCGCCTGTACTTCTACATCATGCTCTGCGAGCGTGCGAAGTAATAGACGGCGCCTTATCCAAAGCTTGACTTGCTTCTCATCGGCTTCTTTCGCCTTCTTGTACTCGAGAAGCGAAATGACCTTATTACGAGATTCAGGATCTGTTATGTCCTGAGGCTGCGGCTGTTTCTCTAGCGGTTCTGGCTGCGCGCTCAAGGGCGATGCTCTCTTCTAACTCAGAGAGGCTATGCCAGAACTGCCTTTTACCTTTTCCGATCTCGACGTTGAATGCTTGTTCGTTACCGGAATGAACCCAATCATTGAAATATACAACATTAACAGTCGTTTTAACAGTTTTCTTTCCAGCACCGTCTGTGGTACCGGGGGGATTTACACGCAAAACCATTGCGGGGTCTGGCTCATTTCTGTGATTCATGTACCCGCCCCAGTCTCCGCGTTTGGGTGTATAGCCTTCTGCTTCTATCTGGAGTTTTTTCGCCAGCATCTCGATCTGCTTTCCCATTTCAGGAGTTTCTTGTATCGGGTCTGGAATAGCCACTATTGGCTCTACCTCTGGCACCACATCTGATACCTTAGACTTGTCTTTACTTGTATCTTTACTCATTTATTACTCTCGCTTCGTGCCCGCTATTGCTCTTAGAATAGCGTTCGTTGGGTCTTTTTGGTAGCCATCTTCTATGTTCCAAGATTGTGCTCCCTGGGTTGCATCGTTGATCCAGTTCATCAAATTGTGCTCGCGGAAGTGCTCTTCTTCCTTTGCCAACTGTCTAGTCTTAACAGCGTTTTGTACACCTGGTGCAAATTGGTCAAAGAAATTTTTAATTGGATTTATTCCAAGTTCATCCAAAGAAACGTCTTCGCTCTGTCCGTAGCGACCCAGCTTGCCGTAATAGCTAATCTTCTTTGTGCCTCTAATCGACTCCTCAGCAGCTTTCTCAATTCCAAGCGCTTGCTTGACTGGACCTCCCAAAAAGCGAGGCTTGAACAAGGATGCGATATTGCCCAATGCTTGATTGGCTTTTTCTGTCGAAAATTCACCCTCAGAAATTTTCTGAAGGGTATCTATCGATGAGGTAATCACGTTGCCTGCTGTTGAACGTAATGGATCAGATGACATGGCGACTGGCGCTAGCACTGACCACTGAGTTTTGGGTGTCAAGCTCTTGCCTGTAAGATACGAAGCCACTTCCATATGATCAAGCACTTTTGCAGCCATAAAATAAGCTTTTGGATCAACACGTTTCCAAGTTTCTTGTGCCTCAATTGGAATGGCAGAGTTACCACCAGCAAGAGCCATCGCTCCCATCATCACGTAAAACTTCTTCGGGTCGTTCGCCAGATAATGCAACATTAGATTGGAAACTCGTGCCGGCTGCCTGACAAAAGCAGACAAAAATGGTGCTTGTGCGGCAAAAATATCCATATTCACACGCATCGGATCTGCGCCCAGCGTCCGAGAGAGCGTTTCCGCAACATGAGCCCATGCATCCACCGCTTCGTCTGGCTGCAATTGGTTCGACAAAAGTTTCTCAGCAAATTCCTCGTCGGATCCTGCGAGTTTATTCAGCTGGCGATACTGAAACATAGCCGCCAGCGCAGCTCGGTCAGCATTAACCTTGTCTGACTTAAAGTCTTTCAGTTCAAATCGTTTTTTCGGCACAGCAGTACCGCCGACAACGCCAGCTTGAATTTTCTCCGCTTCAAATCCGCCGGCAAGGTTGGAATGGTGGAAAAGCTTTCTCAGTTTTGCATTGCCAACAAGAGCCTTGTTTGCCGAGTAAAGATTCATCGGTCCAACTCGAGGCGCAACAGAAATCAATTGATCAGATAAGTTTGTAAGATGAAACGCAGGATTATAGAAGAAATGGTAGTCCATGAACTTCCGCAAGCCAGCACTATATGCTTTATTGAGCTCGCTAGTTTCTTTACCAACTAGTGCAGTACGCATCTCTTTGAGTGCATCAAGACCAAGCTCCATTCCCGTGCTCTTAAGATCGCGTGCATCCATCTCAGCAAGAGCTTCTTTGGCTTCTGCAATTTGTTTATCTACAATCTTGGTTAGATTGCGTCTCACTTCATCGTAGGTTAATAAAGCTGTCTGTTGTTCAGCATTCAGATTCAATTTCTTGAAGCTACCCATCTCTCCATCACGCAACATCTGCATAGCTTGCTGTCTTAAATCCGCGTCGATCTTCACACCAAAGGATGCGTTGTGGACAGCACCAAGATGTTGCCAGATCTCGTTTGCCGTTTTGGTTCCCATCTTGAGATCAAGGGCCTCGATTCGCTGAACTGTGTCATTGAATAAAAGAGACAATCGTGTGTTTTCTGGATTAATGATTTTTGCCGCAAGTTTTGGGCTGGCATAAGCCAAAGCTGCCGCACCAAGTGCAATACGTCCAGCCGTGCTGTAATCAAATCCTTCCTTCTCGTCCTCGCCATCTTCAGCTTTCGCTTTGCCTTGAGTGAGAGCAAGAGAACCAGCAGCAAGAGCCAATGCTTTCTTGGCTTTCGCGACGTTCTTGGTGTTCATTTTGAAATCAAACTTTGGTTGATAGTTTCGATTTTCCGCCTGCTCTTCGAACTTCTTGGATCTGGCAGCCGCAACGATCTCCTCTGATTCTTTTGAGAGTTTATGCCTCATTGCGTTGTGATCCAAGGAAACATTTACATCCACTTCTTCCTTGAATGGCGTCTTAACTGACGTTGAAGCATTGAAAGAAGCCTGAGGATTTTTCTGCCTCATGACTGTCTGCTCTGCTTCAAAATGAGCTTTTCCTTCAGCCTTCAGAGCATCGTATCTCTTCTGCGTTTTCTTGACCGCTCGCTCAAGCGTCACTGCATGATCAAACGCTCTTTCGACATCATCTGGAAGTTTGGTATTAGGTATTTTCAATCCGAAATTACCTTCGCCGCCAAACTTACCTCCAGTGATTGCTGAGACGTGCTGAGATCCTGTGGTTCTCTGCACCCCCGTGGAAAGCTTCTCCCTGAGCTTCGTTAGTTCCTTCTCGGCGTGCGGCTCCAACTCTTTGAGCTGTTCTTTTGTCATGAATGCACCGTTCTTCGCAACAAATGCACCACCAGGAGCTAAGCCTCTGTCTTCGATTATCTTCCAGAGCTTCTCTTTGTAGTCATTCAAGACGGCAGTTTGATAATCAAGCTGAACCTTTGCCTCTGCCACCATTTGTGCAGCAGATTGAGTCTTTGGCGCAAACTGGTTTATCAACTGACCTTCATCAGCTTTGTTTCTTCCGAATGCAGTCCGGCGATGACGGAACACCGCTCCATTGTCTTCGGAGACATTACCTTTGAGCGGCATAGCAGCCCGTTCCACGGGGGAGACAGGTAGTTCTGAACTCACTGGTTGAGGCGCGAGTTGATTGATGATCCCAGCCTCTTGGGCTGCTTGTGGCTGCTCTGCTGCATCGGCGAATCGTTTAAGTCCAAGACTTTCAAGCGATCGAGCTTGTGCATTAACCTCAGGTCCGCGAAAGAGCTGATCAAGGCTCATGCCTTCAGGCAGTTTCGGCAAATTTGATTCAAGCTCTTGCGCGCCTTTGCCAAAAATCTTGCTGCCAAGTTTGCCAAGTCCGTAGCCGGCTGCTCCGCCAATTGCGCCCAATGGAGCAGAAAGACCAGCCGTAAGAGCCAGCTGCATAGGATCAATCTTGCCAGTCTCGCCAAGTTGATCGCCAGCATTGGTGATACCACCCACGATTGCATTCTCTAGGGCGCCAAGACCTGCAGCCGTAGCAGCAGAACCTGCCTCTAATCCTGTACCCATCGGTAAAGCCATTTGCCCAGCCATACCGCCGAGCTTAAATGTTTCAGGAGAATAGCCTTCCTGCTGAGACATGTAATCACGATACTTTTGTGCAGCATGTAAAGGCTGATACTGTGGTATCACTTTGTCTACTGTCGGGCTCTCAAATTTCCCACCAGAGAGCATGCGAGCGGTGCCTTCGATACCACGGGGAACGGCTCCAACAATTTGATTTGCTGCCCAGTTCACAGGGTAAGCAATGTTCTCCGCGACATCGCCAAGCTGAAGCATGCCGTATGGAATACCGGTATCAATATTTTGCGCTGTTTGCTCCACAGGATTATTCTTTACTTCCTGGACGAGAGGAAGATTATTAAACCACTGACCAGCAGCATCAAGACCAAGCTGAAACGAGTTCTTACCCGTCTGTTTCATCGGCACGTCCGTCACTATGGGCGGTGCATACGCAGCTCCAGCCCCTGCAATTACAGGCGGAATCGAACCACCTTGAGCGGGAGTATGAGCCCCGCTTTCACCGGTAGACATTGCAGGAACTGGGTTCTGCGCAACCACGGGACCAACACCGGACTGCGGGGAAATCTGTTTAAACTCTTGTTCGCCTTGATTCAGCCATGCATTCGCATCAAAACTCTGCGGCTCAGATTGAGGCACAGATTGCTGTGGTTGCAATGGTTGCGATGCCTGATATTCGCTTTCGCCTTGTGCAAGCCAGGCTTGAGGATCAAAATCAGCCATCGCTTACTCTCCAGGATCGTATCCGTAATTAGCTTTAATCGCTTGTCTGGCGGCTTGTCTCATTGGTCCTTTAGGTAAGGACTGGTAGCGCTGCACCTGGTGTTGAACAACAGGCGGAAGCGAATATAACTTCTGGAACGTCTTGGTTGCTGTGGCTTTGCCCTTATCGCTCAAGTCATTAGCCTTGCGCATGTTGATGTTTTGCTGAACAGTTTCCGTGCGACGATCACCAGCATCGATATTCATCTGAGTACGATTCGTTGCAGCGTCTTGTCCGTAGTAGAAACGCTTATCGGTGGAATTTAGATTCTTGTTGAATTGCTCATCTTGCTGGCTTTGTCTCGCGTCAAACTGATTTTGATTTTGATCTAACTGCTTGTCGGCGCGCTGATTGTCAGCAATGAAATTATCGATGGTTGCTTCCATTTGCTTCTTCAAGCGAGCTTCAGCTTCTCTACTCAAACCAAGCTGATCTTTTGCAATATCAATTCTCGCATCGGCTTCTTTAAGAAGCCCCTGCTTATAGTTAGCGTTGGCAGCATCGGCAGCTGCTTTGCGTTGAATTTCAGACACACGATCAGTATGTTGATCGCTAACACTCTGACCATAATAAGAGGCTCGATTAGCATCAGTTTGCGCCTTATACAAAGCAACCTGATTCTTAATGACTTGAGGATCAGTTGCTTGCAGATATTCTTGCGCTTTGTTTTGGCGACCCGCCAATTGATTGATAAGTTCTGTCCGTTCTCCACGTCTTCCTTGAGCTTGTCCCATCCAACGATCAGCCATTGCATTCGCACCTGGCACGTTATGCATCATGCCTCCAGCAATTGGAGCCACGACAGATCCAAAGAAATCGTCGCTGTTGTCGCGAGCCGACCGACGCTGTAGATCATTCTGCGCATAATTCAGCCACGCATTAGCTTGATTGTTGCTATTCACCAGCTGCTCTGCGTACATGTTCTTCATCAAACCAGAGACATCCGGAGAGCCATAACCTGAAGCTTGTGAAGCTGCTGGAGACGGTGCACCATAGCCATATTGCCCGACTTGATTTCCTGGCACTCCGTTTAGTGGCTGTCCAGGATACTGAGGGATATTCTGGAATGGTGTGAGTGTTGGCGCGTTGGGATCATAACCACCAATAACAGGGGCAGCGGCACCAGAAGCGGTGCCGCCAACATTTTGACCGAGTTGCCCAAATTGATTAATTACCTGCGCTGGACCCGGATCTTGAGCCATTGCTTTTACGTACGCTTCATTCCAGTAATCTTCAAGCGCTTGATCTGTGGTATCGACTTTATCCAAAACGCCCATCGGCTGCTGAGAAACAAAGCCCTGGGGTTGTCCTTGCTGAGCTGCTTGTTGTTGTGGAGTGAATTGATTTATGTAATCCGCCGGGCTCGTCACAGGAACTCCAGCACGTAGAAGATGCTCAGGAGCTGGAGCTTCTCCTCTCCAGTTCGGAGTCAGCATCATGCCGCCATTCTGCGATGCAGCTGCAAACCGAGGATCATCTTCTGACAATTGAAACGCTTGCGGCTGCGGAGCAAACACATCATGCGCAGCTTGACCTATGCCTCTTACAAGACCGATCGGATTGAATACGTTACGAGAGTTCAAAAATGACATACTGCGCTCCTAGTACTTCTGCATGCTGTTTAATTGCTGTTGCCATGTTGGTTGCGGATGCATGTCGGCATATGTTGCCATGGCTCCTGTTGCTTGAGGACTACCAAACCCAGAGAGCGTTTTTCCGATATACAATTTGCCAAACGGATTCGTGCCTGCAAGTGGGTTGTAGAGGTTATTCCACTCTATGAGCTGCTGTGCTCCTTGAGCAGTCTGCGGACTAGTCAACCATTGTCCAAATGGTGATTGGACTGCATCCACAAACGTATTATTGCCCCACTGCGCAGCCTGTTGCGCAGCTTGTCCTGCTAATTGTCTGGCTTGAGTACCAGCCTGGCTCAGTACATCAGCTATTACATTTCCTTTTGCTGTTCCGCCAAGTGTTTTACCAGCTGTCTCCGTCTGCGACGTACCAACGCTGTTCAACCAGTCTTTGTTTAGGTCTGGATTCTTGTAACCTTCTTCTGGGCTGCCACCATATACGGAGCCCTGACGCAGAGTACCACGCCAGCCAGTGCCACTAGCAGAGCTGCCTTGTTCTGGATGATAGCCAGGCATGTCTTGCAACGTATAGTCATTGCCCGACTTACTTGGATCCGCAAATCTCAGTGGTCCGCCTTGTCCATACGTTGGGACAGTAGTCGGACCGCTAAACCCAGAATTACCGTTCTGCGGTAGCTGCCCCATCTTGTTGGCAGTCCACGAGCCGCGACCTGGACCATAGAGATTCGGAAGCGTGGCAATAGCCGTAGCACCGCTATTGGTGACTCCCGGTTGCTGAGAAGTACTACCGAGAAGAGAATTGTTTTTAAACGGAGTCGGAGGATGATAACCAGCATCGTATGCCTCCTGTGTTCCCCAGGGGTTATTTGCAGGGCGAGGCACAGAAGAGACGCCACCACCCCAGTTATTTGCGGACGCCAAGCCACCGCCACGATTACCCCAGCCAAGATCAGGTGGATTCGGATCTACCATGGAAAACGATTGAAGATTTCCTGAGCCCTGCCCAGCCATACCAGCACCAGCCCTGGTGCCTGAGTTCGTCTGGAGCGCGTTTAACACAGGATGAAGTTGGTCATACCACCAGTCATGAGCGCGCGCGTCGTCTCTAACCATCTGACCTGGATCAATTCCATGGTTCATCTGTGATGTGACGATTCGCTCAAGCTGATTGCCTTCTGGACGTGCAACTTTAGTCTGATCATTGATCGTAGAAGATGCCCACGTGTGGTTATTCAGCGTATCTGCTGCAACTTGTTTGGCGAATGATGGCTGATTACCGTTATCTTCGTTTAAGCGATTCCATGCAAGCTGATCATTGAACCTGTCTGTCCATCTGTTGTACTGCGCCTGAAGATCAAAATTCATCGACTTATTGCCGATCGTGTTGTTCTCCAGATTGAATTGATCCTCGTTTGTAAAATAGCCGTTTCCGGTCGTTCTAGCCAATTGCTTCTCTGGCTCAGAGAGCGCGTTATAGGCTTGCTTCTTCTGCCACAGCGCTTGAACCTCAGGCGTCATCTGTGGCATGTAGCCTTCGACTTGCTTGTACATCGGCACGCCAGAAAATCTCTGCGTTTGCGCGAGCATGTCCATCTTTTGGGACGCGCTGTTATTGGGATCGTAAGGGTTGTATGAACCGAAGAAGCTGGACGCAGCAGGAGCACCAGCAGCTGGCATTGCCAACGGATTTGAACCTGCTAACCAGTTACTTACGACATCTTCATACATTACGGACGACCACCGAACAGCCGGCTCAGAGGATTTGCAGGTGCGGTCATGAACGAGTTAATACCGCTGCCGATATTCCTCCCTGCGTTGCTCGCAAGATTCGACAGCGTTCCGCCAAGGAAGTTATCAACACCCTTTGCAATGCTCAAACCGTTCATCATGCCACCGGGCATCATTCCAACATTTGAAGTTCCAGGAGCTGAACTCATTGCAGGCTGTGGCGTACTTGGTGGCATAAAATCACTGATCGGTTGCGATTGAGGCATGCCCTGATACGCTTGCCTCATTGCAATCAATCGCGAGATTTCCGCATTTCGAGCGTCTTGCTCCACTTGATTCGCCTGCACGTTGTTCGCGGCTCTTTGCGCTGCCGTTCTTTGCACCGCAAACGAGTTGCCGGATCCACCATACTTCTGCTCATTCGATCTTGCTAAAGCATTAGACGGTTTCGCGGTGTTCTGCATGAAGCTCGTTCGCGCCTGTTGCCCCTGCGTTTGCCCCACTGATGGTCCGAATTGTAGGAAGCTGGGTAATTGTGCCTCCTGATTTGCGAAATATCCCATCGGCGAGGTGTAGTTCATCAGACTGAAAGTATTCATCAACTGCTGCTGTTGCTGCGGGTTGTTCTGTGACTGACCCAGCATCATAAGCTGCATAGGATTCATTGGGAGCTGGTTGTACATGTGGGCTTTCCTCGTCTTCCTCTAGGTTTATCTCTTCACCCAAACTCTCTTGAGCACTTCGCTGCCACCGCGGGTGAAGGCGCTCTAAAAGTATCTTATCTTGCAGAAGTCCTTGTATCAAAGTCTCGTTCTTGAGACGTCCCACTTGCTCAAAGCCAGAAGCCAGACAGGCAGCCAATTCATGAGACATCTTTTCTGGTATTTCCACCTTGATTTTATTAACAACTTTCAGCATGGTATTGCATATGGTGTTAAGGATTTGAGGCGCCATTTGGCAAAATTGCACGTGCAGAAATCTGCCGTTACCCTGGGGAGGGCTGATCAGGGCAAGTCCCACGGGGGTGGTTAGATGATATTGAACGAAGATCTCATAGCCAGTGTGTAAAGCACGGAGAATAAAAGGCAGGTCAACTATAATCTCTCCGCTCTCGTCGTCGTTATGTGAAAGCACGACGCTTGTTAATAGTCCAAGCAGTGGTGTTAACTCTTCAGCCAGTTTCGCTAGGCGCGTCGCCAGCATCGACTCCGGAAGCGGCTGACCCTCCGGATCCAGGAAGGCACTTTTGTTGAAACGTATCAAGCGCGGTTTCAAGCTCTGTTCCTGTTGTGCCTGTTGTTGTAACTGTTGTTGCATCGGGACTCTCCTTTTTCTCCAGTATTTCGATTTCGACATTCATCTGCTGACCAAAATTTCGCGACATCAACAACCGCTGTGCATCCTCTGTCGACATAACGCGAGCGATCGCAAGCATGCGTGTGATTTCGTCCATAGTCTTCTCTTGACCTTCCGGACTGCGCTTGTATTTTTCGTTCAAAAGAATCAGGTGAGACTTAATCAGATCCGAGATAGCACGCGTTTTCTCAAGCTTTATCCTGTCTGCTAACGTTTCCTCTGCGAGCAATTGGTTAAAAGCTATGAGATCGTCAATAGTCCCCAATGAACCAATGTTGGCAAAGGAATAGTCTGCCGGCGGACTATTGGCGGGGAACTCTTTAAGCGGATGCTTTGAGCAACGCGTATACCCTGGACGTTGATTCCTAAGGCACTTCTTACCTGACGCCAAATAGTAGTCGCAACTGGGTCGTTCCCTCGCAGGAAACATCGGGTTCGGGCTAGTGTCATCGCTCTTCTTCTTTCCCCCCATTTACGTGCATGAGCTCCTCAAGTTTTGACCTAACCGTCTCGTCCTCAAGCTCGAGGTGATCCAGGAGTAGCCCATACTGTTGACCCCAGCTCCACTCAACCAGCGCGCGTATCTCAGCCTCCGGGTTAAAACTGTTGCCCTTCGACCATTGATACTTAAACTTAATTCGCTCCCAGAGAACAGGGTCGTTGAGTTTGCGGATCTCGACTGCCATACCAAGAATCTCCGCGTCTTGCGCTGCCTGAGAGAGCATCGCGATTGCGATGTGTTGGAGGAAAGCTCCTGCGGAGATTTTATGCTTCTTAGGTTGTGCATCCAAGTTTAGAGTCTTTACTTCGTTGACATTCAAATGTGGGTTGATACCATATTTGGTGAGCTACGAAATCCAGGCTATTCCGCCTGCCTTAGGAAACTTGAAATGCCTCTGCTTGAACCCCAGGGGTATTTTTTATTGCTGAATCATCGTCGCTGTTCTATTCGTCTCACGAGTATGTCTATATGCGCGCTCGCGCTCAATTGCGTTCGTCATTCGCAAAACGATTTCGTCATAAGATTCCGCAGCATGGATTTTGTCTTGATGCTCAGTTCCTCGTCTGCATACAAGAAACACGCCTGATTCTTGCGATTCGATAACTGAGAGAACGTCAAAGACGTGCCGTGAGCGTCTTTTCCCTTCAAGCGAAGTAAATTCAAACCACCCTTCCATGCTATTTACTCTCCTTTGTTTTCGCTCTTACTTCGCGCTTCTTCTCGTCTTTCTCTTGAGCCGCAATCATAGCGTAGCCGTATGATTTCGCAAGCTCAACCGACTCGACAACAGTGTGATTGTTATAGCCAGAGTTCGAATTAGCGAGAATTCCCGTTAGCGCTGCCGCCGTATACATATGCCTGAGCGTTTCCTTGCTGCGTGCGTCCAGTCCCGCTGCAGCTTGTGCACGCAAGGCTTGAAGCTCCGCTGGTGATACCAGATTGAACTGCTGCTCTTTCTTCTCTTCTGCGCCCGCGTTCCCCAAACTGAGCGAGGACATCATTAGTCCAATCAGTAGGGCTGTTAAAACGTGTTTTTTCATCTTTCTGCTCCTGTTTTTTCTCAAAAAGTGGGTCAAATCCTTCGTATCCATCCTGAACTTGCGTCATTTGCTTGACAGCAACGCGCAAAACATCTAATTCGCGGTGTAAATCGGCTAAATGAGCGCTCATTTCGCTGATTTTTGGTCCTTCACGCGTGATTTCGAGGATATATTTCATTTCTAAACCCGCGATCCGAAGATTGCTGCGCTACTGGAGCCGCCAGGGACTGTATTTACTGCTCTAACCCCCAGCAAAGCATTAAACCAAGCTGCCAAAGTGATCGCGTCGTCTCGATTTGCAAATTCAGACATAGCTAATCGCGGGTCGGCACCGTGAGCGTTGATTCCATATGTCCCGTCGTCATACTCGACTACGTCAATGTACTCAAGTTTTTCGGGAAGCGGAATCCGAATCATGTTTTTCTCAATGCCTTCGATCGCTTTCTCTACATGAGCATCTTGTTCTTCGTTCGTCATCGCTTCAAAGTTCTCTTTGTTCATCCTAAAATCTCCTCGCGCCCAAAATACATGTCGTTCCAATGTTTGCGCAGCCAGCCAGAAAGCTCAGCAACCCGTTCGTCCCGTCCTCTTCACACCTTTTGCCGAATTGCTTCGGGTGCACCACAGGGAATACCACTTTTGCAAACGTTTTCTTCGGGTGAATCACAGAAGAAAAACAAGCTTTTATTCTGGGGTGTTTGCTAATCGGGCTGGCTGGCTTAGGTTCAGGCGCTTTCTGTTCCACGGGGGGCAAGGTTATTTCAGGTCCATTACTTTCCTGTGAGGTTCCCTTTCCAGGCAGAGGAGCGCCAGCAGGAGCCACGGAGCTGCCAGAGTTTACAGGACGTGCCGTGGTATCCGCTTGCAACTCCTCTGCCCTTGAGGGAGAGTTTGCACATAGGAGGAGCAGTAAAATCAAAAAACTATTCTTCGCCAACACGTTGCTTCCTCCGACGCTCAGCAATGTTTATCGTTTCAACAGACTTGATGATTCTGTCTGCAACATCCTCAATCGTGTTGTCTTCAATGAACTCTTTATGCAGCTTGATTCCTGTCGTCATCGATGGGAACTTAACCGAGATGATCAAATCCAGAGACATCGGATCCGGCTCAAGCTTGTAGTTAAGATCAGCCTTCTTATCGACTTCTTCGTTGAGTAGTGCAATCGTTTCATGCCGTGATTCGTACTTCATTCGCATAGCCTCCACATGAGAAGTGAAAAGCCAAGCACTGCGCCAAGACAGCAAACAAGAGTGCACAACGCTTGAGGCTCAAACATGTGAATAGCCTCCTAAGTCGTTCCAGTTAAGACCCGCTCGTTGAGCCATCTTCCCAATGATCTGAGAGACACGCATCCGCGATATCCCCCACTCTTTACCAATGCTCTCAAGCGTGCGACCGTCACGGTAAGCTCTCCACATGGTGGCGTTTCGCTCTGCGTGGCGATTGCCATAAAGCGGAGCCTGCTGAGGCATTGCCGCGCGTCTTTTAGCAAGCTGAATATGTAAAGCATTCTCTGTCATCTATCATCCGCCCATTGTAAGCATCGCTGAATCTGTTTCTCGTGATCGTCTAGTCGCTTCATCACAGCAGCTAAGACGCTTTTGCACTCGTGGGAGACGACGTTCCCCAGAGTCTCTTCAGCTCCTGCTGAATGGTCTGTCTCTGGAAGTAATCCTTCTTCGCTTGCTTCACTGCCGCTAGCGGATACATCACCCTGCGATGCCCGCCTGCGCTGCGCGAGACTGACCACAGGCGTAAGAACACTACCCCTGGTGACGTTCCCGAACTCAGATGCTGGGCACTTATCCCCAGAATCTTTGCCGCCTGAGAACGGGTCACTAATTTTTGTGCCATTGCAAAACCACTCCGTGCTGAGATATTGCCAATCCCCTTCGCTCGTGATCTTGGATTTAGTTATGCGAGTGTATGACTCAACACTTGTTGAGATGAAATCAAAACCTGTGGAACTCGCGTTATCTTCCGCCAAGACGTGTAAACACCTGGGGTAATGCGAGTTAGTAAAGATTTGTCAGCTCCTGCAAGGACTGCTCCACGCCATCACATGCGGTGCTTAACATCGCCAATCTTAACAAGTCAGCGCAAGAATGCAAGGGTGTTAAATTCGTTTTAGAGGCGATTGGATATAGAGTGAAAGTCTGTACATTGCTGGTTTGCGCTAGAAGCTGTCTGTAGTAAAAATCCGGTAGGTTGATACTGCTGGTAGTGCAGAAATCTAATAGCGGGCAAATTTGATGGAGCAGAGAACGGATTTTGTAATCTCACTGTAGCCTTTTGTGTAATTTATCTACTAGTAGCAATAGTAATAGATTGGATTTATGGTTTGTTGAGTGAGATGACGGGAGGGGGAAGCGAGTCGATCCCAGATAGGGGTATGCCCCCGGGGTCAATAACACCCCAACGCCCATACAATCAGGCTTTTACTTTACGCATCAGATACGGTGCTTGCTAGCAGTGTCCAGTTATGGCTATAATTGGACACTGAGTATATGCATCCAGCAACACCGCAAAGACTGATGGGCTGAGAGATTCGGGCATCGCATATCCAATCGACACATATCCATTCGCAATCCATTCGCAATAGTGATTCTGATTAGTTCTACGCAACTTCAACCAGGAGTGACCAATTATGCAAAATATCCCACCTCCAACACGCCAGAAGAATAGTGCCGTCCGCCTTTCCAGCACATTGGGATCCTAAGCTTAGAATTCCACGTGGACAAGTTGTCGCGGCCGCTTCTATAGTGTCACCTAAATACTAGTGACTCCAGCGTAACTGGACTGGCCACAGTTAGGCCGCAAATGTAATCACACTGGCTCACCT
>JADMIO010792750.1_pt1 | contig 48164 bp, 26 predicted proteins | sample 8958161 | NCBI WGS metagenome assembly JADMIO01 (sample SAMN16585339, study PRJNA669376) | soil metagenome | isolation source: Crop rotation soil | place: USA: Cullars Rotation, Alabama | collected 2011
GCCGCGACTTCAAGTCACGTGAATTCCAAGCTTCGGATCCCACTGTGCTGGAAAGGTTGGTATTGCTCACCCAGGAGCTTATCCTCACGGGGGATGAAGAAGCGACTACGTTGAGTCATCGAACACCTCGCTCGATCACCTGCGTCAACCGCCATCGCGTGTCGTCCGTAGATTGCAACACAAACTGAAAAAACAAAATGTCGGCGTCGGAGGCTCCGCTTACGCGCTCCTTTGCACTCGTCTCGAACCCAAGTTTCAACCGTTGACGCAGGGCACCGTGATCTGGGAGAGCCGCGAGCCCCTTTGTCCAATATGCCAATATCAAGGTCTTTGGAGAGTTCTGCCAGCGATGGTAGGACAACAGGAGACTGCTCACTTTGCCGGCCAGTTTTCCTTCATCCGTTTGCCCAGAGTATCTCTCGAACTCAACCAGGACAGTCGGAAGATCTAATCCCGATGGGAACCAAACCGAATCGTTACGGACATCGTCCCCGACAAATCCAAATACACCCTCAGCCGGGGCTGGCATTTCTGCAATCGCGTCGAATCCAGCAATCGTGCCCATGAGATTCCAGTAAGTCATTCCGATACTGTGGAGTGCACACGACGTATCTGCGACGCCTCGGTCAGTCCAGAGCCCTAAGTGCCGTTTAGCAAGCGACAACTCGCTTGTCTCTTTCCGTATTGCTTCAACTACCGACAGTGCCATTTGGTCGCCCCCAAACGCGTAGTACATCGGGTGATTCACCGCCGTGCATCAATGCCTTCGTGCCAATCTTCACGAGTAACGGTGCAGCAATGGAGCGCCCGAAAATTAGGGCTTCGCCGGTGGATAAGCTTGGTAATTCGTCAAGGTCTGCCTGGCTGACCATATCGGATGTGCGAGCGATGAATCGTTGATCATCGGGGTTTTTGAGCCGCATCACGATTAGAGTGTTGCATTGTGATGTAACATCGGGATCAAGTTTCGATGGGCGCTGACTAATCACGGCGAAGCCCACGCCAAACTTGCGCCCCTCTCCGGCAATCTTACGTATGATGCGATGACTTACAGCCGCCTGACCTGCCGGAGCGAAGTTGTGTCCCTCTTCGTAAATCAACATGCAGGGTCGGATGGGATCTGATTTGCTAGATGCAGCTTGAAGTACCTCGCTGGAAATCAGGGCCGTGATGATTTGCTTAGCAGTGTCACTCAAACCCTGCAAATCAATCACGACCAACTTCCCATTTTTGTCACTGGCACGTCCGGTCATCTCGTAAATGTTCGTTGGTTCAGCAAGGGCGGCAGAGTAGAACGCCTGTGCTTCGGCAAGCACTCGCGAAAGCTTCATAGATGCCACCGCAGCACTACGGCTGTTAAGAGCTGCCGCTTCCGCCTGACTCAACTCATCCCACTGGCGGACATCGTCAAGACCGTCGCTGAGGAAGTACCGAAGACGGTTGATATCGCGTGGTTCTGTGGCATCGACTGTGCGCCAATATCGAATAGCAACATCGAGCACTCGCTGCTGCGGTTCTGTAAGGCCTGGAAGAATCTGGCTAATATCATCCATCTCGAAATGGTCAAACTGCAACGCCAGTTCCCGATTCTTGCCTGCGTACTTGTTGCGAAATGCAGGACTCTGCGGGGTGTATACCATGATTCCTGCACCAGCCTCGGTAAGCCGCCGAAGAGATTCTTGAATCACCGGGAGTGATCGCTGATCGCGCGGATCCTCGATACCGGACTCGTGCGAACCAAACTGAATCTTGCCACCCAATAGGGCTCGTCCGTATTCGCCGTGGGGGTCGAACACAATCACCGTCCCATTATGTAGAGCCACCAATCGTTCGATGATTCGACCAACGGTGTATGACTTGCCGGCACCTGTCATTGCCAATACCGCGAGGTGCTCCGTCACTAGCTTGTTGACGTCCAAATAGACGGGAACAATATTGTCGCCTCTGTCGTAGCCAACCAGATTGCCGATATGCAAACCTGATTGTTCATCGAATTCATAGAATGCACTGAGGAAGTGGTAGTCGACCGTCTGGACCTTTGCCCCTGGGTCGAGCGGACGTCGCGGGATGCGAATCTGCCCCGTCGTCGGGTCATTGAATCCGATCAACTCAATCTTCCCGATGACGCTTTCGCCGGTCACACGCGCTCCCGGCATCAATTCCAGTTCAGTGAGAGAATTTCCCATGCCGGCGTCGTACAACGCGTTCACTCGGCTGATACTTGCAATCCGCCCAAGGACATCGCAGGCAGGTTCGCTGTCGCGTTCCTGATGGCTAATGCGAACAAATTCGCCGCGCCGCGCACTGAACGACGACGACATCACCATCATCACCTTTGTCGGATCCCCAGTGTTTCCGACAAGCGTCTCCCCGTGCAGGACGGTTTCGAGCAGAAAAAGAGAGAGTCCTCTCTGATCCGGGCGAGCTTGGGCGCGAGTTGGTTAGCTGAAGCAAACGACGGCCAAGACGAGGCCATCGACGATTAGGTGGCGCTGTGCAAAAATGAGGCTATCTCTTAGCCCCTCCAGAGTTTGAACAAATTGCTCATGCGGAACATCTATCGCTCCCTTTTGCTGCTAATTGCCGGTGCCACTCAGAAAGAATTGGCCCGGCAGATTCATTATCTCAAAATTGAAAACCGCATTCTACGTAGTAAGCTGCCCCACCGGGTGCCCGTCACGGCTCAGGAACGGAATCGGCTGGTACGATTCGGCTGCAAACTGGGTAAGGTACTCAATGAGCTGGTGACAATCGTTCATCCCAGCACCCTACTTCGCTGGATCCGTGAAGACCGTAAAGGAAAGAATGTCGTGCCGGTCAAACGAGGCCGTCGCCCCACTGCCCTGCAGATTCGCCGGCTGATTCTCAAGTTGGCCCGCGAGAACAATTGGGGATATACCCGAATCTTAGGTGAGCTAAAGAAACTCGGCATTCAATCGCCGTCGCGGAATACAGTTAAGAATATCCTGACCGCTCAAGGTTTCGATCCCGGTCCCAAACGTGGCGTCAACACCTGGGATGAGTTTCTCAAGATCCACGCATCCACACTTTGGCAATGTGATTTCTTCTCGAAGAAAGTACTGACACCCAAAGGCTTTCGTGACCTATTTGTGCTGGTGTTCCTGCATGTCGGCAGCCGGCGCGTCTTCGTCACGAACTCTACCTATCATCCCAATGAAGCCTGGGTCCGGCAGCAAGGAGCAACTTTCCTGCATCGGGCAAAGGATTCCGGTCTCAAAGTCGATTTGCTCTTTCATGATCGCGATACCAAGTTCACAGCTGCCTTCGACAACGACCTTCGCGCAAGCAACGTTACGGTGCGCCGCAGCCCATACCGCTCGCCAAACACTTTAGCTTTCGTTGAACGATTCATTCAGACGCTTAAGCACGAGGTTCTAGACTACTTCATAGCCTTTGGCGCTAAACATTTGGATTTCTTGGTCTCAGAGGCAGTAGCGCATTATCATGCGGAGCGGCCGCATCAGGGGCTCGATAATGAATTGATCGTTCTTCCGCGATCAAGTCCGAGCAAAAAGAAATCCAAACCTGCGGTTGTTCAGGAACTGACAATATCACTTTCATCGGTTGGGTGCCGAAAGCGATTGGGCGGACTTCTGAAACACTACTACCGCAAAGCTGCCTAAAGTTTGCCTCACAGTTCGCACCGACGCAATTTCTATGGTACCGGTCCGCGCACATCCGATATCGAGTGGCTGTCCGTCAGCACATTTTCAGCTCGCAACCGCCTACGCCTTGCGATTTAACCATCCACTACTGCGCCGCGATCGCAACCTAGCCGGCGAATTGGCTGAAACTTCATTTTTACACAGTACGCGGATCTACTTTTTGCACGGGCGACTTGCCTGGATGGGAACTCTCCATCAGTTTCTTTGAGTTCTACTATTTCAGGTCGAGCTTGAGCAGGCGTCCGTCAGCCAATCCGGCCACTAGTTTTCCGCCTACCCAAGTCAGCGCCGTAATGTCCTGGGGCAAGCGCTGCTCTGCTAGAACCTTTCCGCTTGGATCGGCAACGCGGAGCGTTCCGCCCCAATAAGCAACTGCGACTCGACTGTCGCCAGGCACCACCAATTTGATCAATCGGTCCAGTCGCACAAAGGGTTTGGCCGCGTCGGCCGGAGGATCGGACAAAGGCTTGCGTCCCGCGACCAAGTCGGCTTTTTCGGCCTCAGCCGTTTTAACCACATGACCTTGGCCGTCGAGCGTGGTGGAGGAGCCATCATGCGTAATCACTACTAGGTTGTCATCCGTGCTTCGTACCGCCAAAACACGATCCGGCAGGTGGGTTTCCCAAACCACTTTTGCACTCGATGCAAGATGGCCATCCGAAGTAGCAGGCGACTCGTTGCTCGTCTTGGCCCATTCCCAACGGGTCAAAGGCTTGAGGCCAGCCACGGCTTCGTACAACGTGCCGACCGCTTCGTTCAAGCCGGCCTCGTCATACGCGATGCAAGTAATCGATTCCTGTTGCTTGCCAACGCCATCGCGCTGCCAAGCCAAGTAGCCCCGTCCGGCGCCGGGAAAAGAGCCCGCGACGGGAGCGTATGGCAGGAATTTGGTCTTATGCAAGAAATCAATGAGCGGATTGTCCTCGGGAGTACCGAGCAAAATGACCGGTCCATGCACAGCGAAACCAGCATGGGCCAGGGCGGGATTGTTGGGATCAACCTTACCAGGTTCGAGACCAATCCAAGTAGATGCTTCGGCGCCGCTGATCGGACGGGGCTTGGCGGCTTCGGCCAAAGGCATGCGCTTCGATCGGATGCCCCAAGGCTCAAGAGCATTTGCCAGGCGCGCCGCGGCGGCTTCGCAATACGGGCTTGTGCCGGTAACAATGGTCACTTCGTTGAACGAACGGCCAAAGCGAGAAATGTTATCCACATCATCGGGAAAGATGACTGCCCGTGCCGTTGCTCCCGCCAAGGAGTAGGCTTTGGGTGATTGATATTCGAAATTGACGCTATCGCCCGTGTTGTTGAGCATTTCGTGCACGGTGACCGTCCACTTACCGGGCGGATCGTTGGCCGCCAACGGCAACGAGATGGCAAACTGCCCAGCCTTCGTGGCGCGATAGAACTGATAGCGTTCTACGCCCAGCGGGTCGGTTACTTGCACTTCCAAAGGTATTGAGCCAGCAACAATATGACCATCCGCGGTAATTACCGTTGCCGCGATGTCGAGCCCTACTGGGCGGTTATCGACGGCGAGATCGCGAGTAACTATCGGCGTCGACACGCGCACGCCAGCAATCGGCTTCGTCGTGCGAGCAAAGACTCGCATTTGCCCAGGACCAAAACGGAAGTCTCCTTTCAACTTTCCACCGGAGGATTGGAACGAATTGACTGGGCCACCAACGATCGCGTCATAAACGGGTCGACCATCGTCAGCAAGTCCGATGGAGGAGTTGGTAGCTTTCAGAGCGTTGTGATCGACCTTGCCTTGGTTGTCCTGATTGCCTTCGGCATACGTGGCGTTAACGGCGAAGAGATATTCGACATCGCCGGCTGCCTGGCGCGTGGCCGCGATGTAAGGCGAATCGGATTCGAGAATTGGCTTAATGCCTCTCTTGTCGAGTTGCGCTTTGATTGCCTGCATTAAGGGAGAAAGAGCGTGATGAGTTTTGTCCAACGTGATATAGGAAAACAGCTCGTCCCACTTTTGAGCTTTTGCCAATTCGTTGATTTTGGCTTGGTCCTCAAACTTGAAAGAAACGTCGAGATTAACGGCGCCAGGAATTTGCACCTTGCATTCGCCAACCAACAGGACCAAACCACCGTTGGCGATGAAGCGTTCGAGCTCCTTCACCACGCGTGCATCCAGATAATCGACGCTGGTGATGATTAACGCTTTGTGATCGTTGATTAATGATCCATCTAGTATATCCTCATCAAGCACAACCAAAAATTGCTGCTGTAGCATCTTGCCCGCGAGATAAGTGTACTGCAAGTCGCGACCTTGATTCGAATTACCGAGATAGAATTTATTGTAATCCTTTGCTTGGTTGCGAACCGCGTCGGCAAGCGAATACAACATAGCCACCGGCGGCTTGGTGACGGGCATGGTGTTGAAGATCGGTCCCAGCTTCTGAAACAGCAGATTTGATTCAACGATGCCTTGCCTGGTGAAAGCGGACATGGCGGGCTCGCAATCGGGTGGAGTCATCAAGCCCTGAATGTTCGTTTGGAACGATAGATATTGCTCGCAGCGCATCTGATCCGAGGTAGTGTTGCCATACCAAGTAGGCAAATACCAATTGGGGCGAGCAAAGTCGCGAGCACGGGCAATTTCCAAGTACCAGGAGGGGGTGAAGTAATGCAAACCGCCATCATGATATCCGCCGTGGCCACTGATTACCGGCAAGCTACGCACGACATTAAAGTAATAACCATCTGAAAAGGCCATGTAGCCATATTGGCTTTGCGTGGCCGTGAGAAAACTGGGTTTCACACGCTCGACGCCAAATTTGCCGTCGGCCCAGGCGGCGTCCATCAAGCCCAGCTTCCAACGAGCCCATTGGTCCCACTGCGCCAAATGATCGGGATTATTGGGGTCAATTTGGTTGTAACGAATAGAATCCTTGCCATATGCTGAAACGTAGGAGCGATGCTGCGCGGGGACTACGCCATTAACCATTTCTCCGGTCTCCGGATCCTTGCTCCAGGTGAGACCTGGTTCGTCATAAAAGTGCACCCCAATCGCGTTGGGATACAACCGGTCCATCAAGGCCCGACGGACGACGCGTTGCGTGCCCCCCTTGATGACATAAGGATCCGACCAGTCACATTCCAGGCGCATATCCATTTGATGGGCACCACTCATCGTACAGTTGCACATGTAATCGACGCTCCCGCGAATGTAATTGGCGTTTTCCTGATGCCCATGGGCCATGTACATCAAATTGTAGCCCAGACAATCTTCGCCTTGCCAGACTTGCCCTTTACCCGTAGCGCGTCCCCAGTTGATGAGTTTGAAATCGGACCTACGGACGTGTGAGTAGATGTTGACGTCTGCCTTAGCGGTTGCGCCGTCCGAGGCCACATTGATGGTGTAATTTCCGGGTCGCAAGAGCCAACCGTTCAGATGTAAATGTTCCGTGCGCTGGGCGGCGCCATTTTGCGCATCGCCTGCATTGACTGGGAATGTGAATTCAAGCTGGCTGCCATCGGCGCCGGCCAGCTTCAGTTGCAAATCGCCCGCCGAAAGAGCCTGAGCAGAAGTACGGACCACGGAAACGTCGATTACTTCGTTGGTCTGAAACGCATCCCGGGCTTGGGGAAACAAAACCTTAAGTTCTGCCGCGGGCAAAGTGGAGTTGGTAGTGGCGAAGCACGGCAACGAAATCGCAAACAGCGCGCAGCGTAAGGTCATCGTATGCACGGTCAAATTCCTTGAAGTTACAAGTGAGAGGGTTTTAAGGAGAGCTTGGGGGCGGGTACGAACAAAACTATGCGATCGAATTTATCGGAATCGCCTTATTCGTAACACTGAGTTTGTCAAACGCTTGACCCATTTGCAAATATTTTCTGACAAATGAATGAGTTTTTCCAACGTTTGAATTTCGTCGATAAAATGGCATCCATCTCTCATTTTTGATCCATGAGGAATTCATGATTTTGAAGTGCGTTACATCTTTAAAGGAGATGGCAGCAACAAAAACATTTGCAGTGAGTGCATATAAATCTTTCACGACAATTGAATGATAGCCCGACAACTTTAAGCACCCTCAATTATCATGCGATCTTGACAAAAAGCAGAACGGATTTTTCAAGTCGGCTTGGCATAGATTTTATTCGCGCCAATCGAAAACCTTGCTACCATCACCTTGAGAGTGGCACAATTGAGGCAATATTTGTGACTATTTGTACGGTTGCAATGTGGCATCGCTGGAAACGGAAGCTCATGCCGAAATTGTGAGATTGTCCACGTAGAAATAATCGTCCGCCGCACTCATCAGCGAACGGAAGCGAACTTGGAAGCTACTGGTCATCGTATAGGCCGACAAGCTGATATCGGCGTGGTGGTAAACGTTATCGGCCTGGCTTTGAGTGATCGTCATCACGTTAACCCAAGCAGTTCCGTTATAGATTTCCACCACGGCCGTTTCGCCTGATTCAAAACTATTGGCCTTCCAATCGAAGGACAGGATGGCATTGGTTGCTCCAGCAAGATTCACCGCCCGGCTAGCCACGCCATTATTGCCGGTGAGCAGCAGATGATAAGTGCCTGTCTTAGGCGTACCGGTGTTAACGATGGAGGCACTTCCGGTGAATGACCAGTTACCGCCCCATCCCATGCCGCCACTTACAGTCGCGGTTTCAAATCCGTCATGAGCCAGTTGATGGGTTAAACCGTAGCTATTGCCATCGGTCGTATTGCCTACGCCGGTCCAGCCGGGATCGGCACTAAAGTCAACGGTGCCGGTGTGCCCGCTGTACTGGAGATTGTCGATGAACATCTTGGTGCTGGAGGAGGGATCATCGCCTGTCATTGATTCCATGGTCTCGATGCCCATGCCGAACGAATCGAACGTGGAACCTGCATCGCGATGGGAGCCATCGTTGATGGCATAGAGCGTTGAGTTGACGGTCAGAGCATCATTGTAAATGTGCAGAGCCAACCGCCCTTCAGGGCCGGAATGGGTGCCGTCGTTTTCATAGTTGGGATCGTAGGTGTAGTCAAAGTGGTAAGAACCGCTGTCAGCGGCGAGGTTGACATAAGCGCTGCTCCAGGCATCGCTTACCGCATCACCGTTGTAGCGATAGATCCTCGCTCGTACGCCGATTTGGCCGTCGTTATCACCTTCGATGAACTCAGCCCCCATGAACTCGCGACGGTTGTCGGCCGTTGACGAGGAGAAGTGACCGACGAACATCTTGCCGTGCATCGTCTCGGCATCCTGGAAGAAAAACGTGCCGGACGCCGTGATCGTGTTGTTCAAGGTATACGACTGGCTGAGATGCGTATCGCCAAAGTAGCTTTCGTTGTCGTTCCGGGCGAAGGTGCCACCGGCTTCGGATGCCAGATAGCCGTCGTTATCGGCGATTGTTACGGTGGCATTGCTGGGCGTGCTAAGCTGGTAGTTGGCGTTCGTCGACAGTAGTAGCGTAACCGTTTCGGGAGCCTCTGGTGCGGTGTCGTTGATCGGAACGACAGTGACATTGACGGTCGCCAATCCGGTCGGAATTGTCACCGAGCCCGCGATGGATGAATAATCCGAACCATTGGTGGCTGTACCCCCGAGTGTATAGTAAACCACCAAATCACCGGAAGTTGTACCACGAGTAATCGTAAACACACCGGGATCTTGGCCCTGCTCGGCGGCGCTGGGATCGGTGGCAGTAACACTCACGGTGTTGCCAGAGTTCGAAACCCAACCGTAGCTATTTCCGTCGCTAGTGTTGCCTACGCCAGCCCAACCGGGATCGGTATTGAAATTCACCGTACCCGTGTGGCCGCTATAGGTCACGTCGTCGATAAATAACTTGGCGGTGCTATTAGGATCGTCGCCGGTCATAGATTCCATCGTTTCAATGCCCATGCCAAAGGCATCAAATGTCGAACCGGCATCTCGATGAGAGCCGTCGTTGATCGCATACAGTGTCTGGCCAGCGACTACCAGAGTTAAACGACCTTCCGGACCAGCGTGCGAAGGTTGAGCGGGATCGTCATAGCTGGGGTCGTAGGTATAACTAAACGTAAAGGGCCCGCTCGCGCTGTTTAAGTTCGCATAGGCGCTGCTCCAGGCATCGCTTACCGCATCACCGTTGTAGCGATAGATTCTCGCTCGTACACCCACCTGGCCGTCCACATCTCCTTCAACAAATTCGGCTCCGATGAACTCGCGGCGAGTGTCGGCCGTCGATTGGGAAAAATGGCCGACGAAGAACTTGCCATGCATCGTGTCGGCATTCGAGAACGTGAACGTGCCGGAAGCCGTGATGGTACTATTTAATGTATAAGACTGGCTGAGGTTGATATCTCCAAAGTAACTCTCATTGTCATTGCGGGCAAACGTGCCACCAGCCTGGCTGTTAGTGACTATGCTACTATCCGCAATAGTTACCGTGGCGCTGGTCGGCGTTTTGAGCGTATAGTTGACATTGGAAGAGAGCGACAAGACGACGGTCTCGCTCGGTTCCGGTGTATTGTCATTGATCGGAAGTACCGAGACATTAACCGAGGACGATCCGTTGGGAATCGTAACGGTGCCACTCAAAGCCGTGTAATCGGTTCCACCTGCAGCCGTGCCTCCGATGGTGTAATACACCGGCAAGTTACCAACAGTCGAACCGCGGCTAATTGTGAACACACCCGGGTCGGCTCCCTGCTCGGCGGCGTTGGGATCGCTGGCGACAACATTAATCAAGTTCCAACCGTAGCTATTTCCGTCGCTAGTGTTGCCTACGCCAGCCCAACCGGGATCGGTATTGAAATTCACCGTACCCGTGTGGCCGCTATAGGTCACGTCGTCGATAAATAACTTGGCGGTGCTATTAGGATCGTCGCCGGTCATAGATTCCATCGTTTCAATGCCCATGCCAAAGGCATCAAATGTCGAACCGGCATCTCGATGAGAGCCGTCGTTGATCGCATACAGTGTCTGGCCAGCGACTACCAGAGTTAAACGACCTTCCGGACCAGCGTGCGAAGGTTGAGCGGGATCGTCATAGCTGGGGTCGTAGGTATAACTAAACGTAAAGGGCCCGCTCGCGCTGTTTAAGTTCGCATAGGCGCTGCTCCAGGCATCGCTTACCGCATCACCGTTGTAGCGATAGATTCTCGCTCGTACACCCACCTGGCCGTCCACATCTCCTTCAACAAATTCGGCTCCGATGAACTCGCGGCGAGTGTCGGCCGTCGATTGGGAAAAATGGCCGACGAAGAACTTGCCATGCATCGTGTCGGCATTCGAGAACGTGAACGTGCCGGAAGCCGTGATGGTACTATTTAATGTATAAGACTGGCTGAGGTTGATATCTCCAAAGTAACTCTCATTGTCATTGCGGGCAAACGTGCCACCAGCCTGGCTGTTAATAGCCATGTCGTCGTCGTGAATGGTCACGGTGGCGCTACTGGGCGAACCCCTGAAGTAAGCACTGCTTGAGGAGATTGTCAAAACCGCAGTTTCATCTCCTTCCGCGATGGCGTCATCCTTGGGGATGAGCGTCAACGTAATGGTGGATGATCCACTGGGAATCGTCACCGTGCCATTCAGGGATGTATAGTCGGTCCCATTCACAGCCGAGTTACTACTCATCGTGTAACTGACTACTAGCGTAGCACCGCTGTTGGACCGGGTGAAGGTGTACACACCCACGTCGCTTCCAGGCTCCGAGGCATTCGGATCGCTAGCGGCAACCGTGACCGTCGGTTCGTCATCGTGGATTGTCACGGTGGCGGTATCAGGAGTGCCGATAAAGTAAGTTGGGTTCGGTGAGACGGCCGCGAGCGAGAGAATGACGCTTTCATCTCCTTCGGCCACGGAGTCATCAATCGCAGTGAGGGTCAATGTGACCGACGAGGAACCGCTGGGAATTGTCACCGTGCCGTTGAGTGATGAATAGTCGGTTCCATTGGTGGCCGCGCCCGAGGCGCCACTATTGGTGGTATAGAGCACCACCAAGGCAGCGCCAGCGTTCGTGCGAGTGAAGGTATAAACACCCTTGTCGCTCGATCCTGGTTCACTGGCATCGGGATCACTGGCGGTGATCGTCACGGTCGGTTCATCATCGTGGATCGTCACCGCGGCGGCATTGTTTGTGCTGCTAATGAAGTACGTTGCCGGGGACATGGGCGCTAGGGTAAGGGTAGCTAATTCGTCCCCTTCCGCGATGGAGTCATCCTTGGGAATAATCGTGAGCGTGACCGATGATGAACCACTAGGAATCGTGACCGTGCCACTGAGCGATGAATAATCGGTGTTATTCACGGCTGCGCCACTCATCGTGTAACTAACCACCAAGGCAGCGCCGTTGTTCGTCCGGGTAAAGTTATACACACCCGTATCACTGGTCGGCTCAGAAGCGCTATTATCCGTAGCGCTAACCGAGACGGTTGGCTCATCGTCGTGGATCGTGATCGTGGCAGTGTTTGTGGGTGCACTGCTAAAGTAGCTAGAACTCGAGCTGATGGTCAGTGTGGCGGTTTCGTCTCCTTCGGCCAAAGCATCGTCCTTGGGAATCAGAGTCAAGGTAACCGCTGTCGACCCACTAGGAATCGTCACGGTACCACCGAGCGACGTATAGTCGGTCCCGTTGACGGCCGAAGTGCTGCTCATTGTGTAGCTGACCACCAAGGCAGCGCCAGTTATATTGCGCGTAAAGGTGTACACGCCCGTATCACTGCCTGGCTCGGAAGCGCTAGCATCGGTGGCGCTAACGCTGACGGAATATTCATTGTCGTGAATCGTGACCGTGCCAGAATTGTTGACGCTATCGATGAAGTAGGTGGCTGGTGACATGGCAGCCAGCGTTAGCACAGCCGTTTCATCTCCTTCGAATAAAGCATCATCTTTGGGAATCAGAGTCAGCGTAACCGAGGATGATCCACTGGGAATGGTTACTGTTCCATTGAGCGACGTATAGTCGGTCCCATTAGTGGCCGAGTTACTACTCATCGTGTAACTGACCGCCAAGGCAGCGCCAGCATTCGTGCGGGTAAAGGTATACACCCCAGTATCGCTGCCTGGCTCCGAAGCACTATTGTCCGTGGCGCTGACCGAGACCGTAGGTTCGTCATCATGGATGGTTATCGTGGCACTGGGAGAACTTCCCAGGAAGTAATTGGCGCTACTGCTGATCGTAAGCGTGGCGGTTTCGTCTCCTTCGGCCACGGTGTCATCCTTGGGAATTAATGTTAGGGTAACTGAGGTCGATCCGCTGGGGATCGTGACCGTACCGTTCAGCGACGTATAGTCGGTCCCATTAACGGCCGAAGTACTACTCATCGTGTAGCTAACCACTACTGCCGGGCCAGTATTGGCGCGAGTAAACGTGTATACGCCGGTATCGCTTCCTGGTTCCGAGGCGATTGCGTCCGTGGCATTCACCGAGACGATGTTAATTACGGTGGAACCGGCGTAGGACACGTCGTCGATGAAGAACTGCATCGTTTTGGTGTTGTCGATGGTTGAGCCGGACTCATTGCCGACCATGCCGACGCCAAAGGCATCGAATCGCGAACCGGCATCCCGGTGTGAACCATCATTGATGGCGTAGACCGTGGTATCGAAACCACCGGAGCCGGAGATATGCAGCATCAAGCGGCCTTCCGGGCCTGCATGACTAGGATCGTTTTCATACGTTGGATCGTAGCTGTAATCGAAATGATAGGCTTGCCCGGCGGTCAAACCCACGTAGCCGCTCATGGCATCGGAATTGGGATCACCGTTGTAACGGAAGATGCGAGCCCGCACGCTTATTGCACCAAAATCATCGGTGACTTCCATACCGATGAATTCGTTCTGAACGGAACCCGTGGCTTGGGAGAAATGACCGACAAAGAACTTACCTGGATCGAAATTTGTGACGGCCCAGGGAGAGAATGTTCCGGACGCCCAGAGCGTATCATTCAGCGTGAACGATTGACTCAGATGAATGTCGCCGTAATAGTTTTCAGCTCCATTCTTGGCGAAGGTACCACCTACTTCTCCCGTGGCGGCGCCACCAGCATGATTGGTGTTGTAACTCCAGCCGTAGCTATTGGCGTTGCTATAATTACCCACCCCGAACCAGCCAATGTCGCCAGTCGCCTCGTTATCTTGGATCACAACCTTATCGGTGATATTTCCGCCTGTGAGGTAGTTCGCGCTGCTACTGATCGTCAGGCTGACAACCTCACTTGGGTCGTTGACCGCATCGTCGATCGGGGTGACGGTGACATTGACCGAAGTGGATCCGCTGGGGATCGTCACGGTACCAGTAAGCGACGAATAGTCGGTTCCATTCGTGGCCACACCGGTCACGCCCGTGGCGCTATTGGTGGTGTAGTTGACCACTAAAGCATTTCCCGTGGTCGTGCGATAGATCGTGAAGACGCCAGGATCGGTGCCAGCTTCAGCGGCCAGGTAATCGGTCGCCTTTACATACACTGCTGGACCAGCAATGTTCACGATTTCTGATTGCGTTAACGGATGCTCATAGATTTGCAGATCATCGACCAAGCCATTGAAGTAACCGCCAGCCTGCGAACCACCACCCGACGGCTCGGGGCCACCAACGTGAAATTTATCTCCTTCGACCCAGAGGTTTCCAACCAGATTGATCGGAGTCCCTTCCTCCACGCCGTTGACATAGAGGTGCATCACACCATCGCTCTTAGCCGTTACGGCCACGTGATACCAGGTGCCGGATTGAACAATGGTGCTGCCCGTGATTGTTTTGAGCGCGCCACCCACCGTTAACAGATGCTCGAATTTGCCATCGGCGTTGATGCGAATTTCACCCAGAGTGCCCGCATAGCTGGAAGAGCGTCGATCGACGATCACCTGGTTCGTGGCCGCGGAATTGGGCTTTACCCAGAGCGAGACCGCGTAACCATTGAAATCCGTCGGATAAGAAATATCCAAACTTGTTGAGCCATTCAGGCTAAGAGCCGCCGAGCCTACCTTGCCGGTTGTATAACTGGCTGTGCCAGTGGTCACCGTGGCGTTGTGTCCGCCAACCGAATCGTTGAGGGTGTTGTCAAAAGTCCATTGGCCGGTGATTCCAGTGGTGTAGCTATAAGAGAATGTGCCCGAAAAGCCCGCTTCCGAGGGACGATGGATCGTGTTCAAGTTATCGATGCGCCAGCGATTACTCTTACCGAAAAAATCTTCCTCGCCATAGAAGTAGGCTTTTCCGGTGAGGGGATTAGTGAAGGCATCGACCGAGAAGGGATGATCCATCCATCCCCAATAAGGCCCGCCATGGCTGGGACCACCCGCGAACTGGCTCACGAACAGGCCGTCGGAGCTCACGATGTAGCCGTTCGCGATGCCGCCCAGGTAAATAAAGTCTGGCGAGCTATCAGTCTCGTCCAAAGTGAGGCTGATATATTCCGACGAGTATATCCCTTGGACTGGGATGGGCTGCATCCATTGCAGGACCCCGCTGCTGTTGAATTTGGCGAGCCATCGGCCACCACCATTTCCCACGTAGGTACCGAAGACCGCTCGGCCATCTCCCAAGGCATAAATATCTCCGTTGCCTGCAACGCGGACCTGTATGGGAGCGAAGCCCATGCCAGCGGGGTTATACGGCACCACGACGGTTTTATTGGCCGCAGCCCAATTGTAAAGAGGATTGTGCTGGGCGTCGAAACCTTGCAGGGGTAATTTGACGATGTTGTTTTGATTGTCGACGTACCAAATGGTGCCGCTGGAGTCAGTCCAAAGGCTGGTTAAACCTCTCAAGTCACTGGTCTGACCCAATGGTTTGTACCAAGAAACCTCTCCGTCGGAGCTGCCTGAGCCGACGCCATTCCAATCGATGACTCCGTCACCGTCGGTGTCGCTCCAGTTGAATTGTCCGGCAATTACAAGCCCGATGTTCGCAATGTAATTGGGAACCTGCATCCTGCTGACACCCGTCCAGCGATCGCCGATAATGGTAGATAGCCGTTGAGCGGAGTCAATATTATAAATCGCCAAACCCGACGAGGTCTTCATGTAAAGATATTGGCGTTGCGTTCCGCCATCATTTAACTTGACTATCGTTCCCGGGCTTCCATTTTCCTCTCCATGAGGAGTGTAATAACGCGCCACAAGCCTCCAACTGCCGTCACCCAACCAACCCACCCTCGGGCCGCCGGTGTACTCTGCATCAACCTCATAGACGTAGCGGTTGCTCAGCATGTAGTGCTTGCCGCCGGCGCTATAGTCATATCCCGTTCCCGTGGGAAACTTGGTTTGGTTTGGGGCCGGGGCGTATTCGCTAAAGATCGATTGATAGAGCTCGCCTGGAGTGTGAGTGCCCACCGTTGTGCTGTAGAATCGCTGAATGCGATGATCGTCATTGACGCTTAAGATGCCTGTCGAGTCGATGGCGATGCTGGCCTCATTGCCCCAATAGTCCCAATAGAACTGGCTATCCCCTAACGCTCCACCTAAATGCTTTGAGCCAAACTCTCCGCCTGAACCGGCAATCGCCGCCAGCGATCCTGCTCCGGTAATTTGTGTTCCACTGGTGTCATATTCGCGGATTTTGGTTGTTCCGCTGAGTGCCACGAATATGTGATTATTCGGACCACCATAGGTAACGCCGGTCGGGTCGCTTAATCCCGAGAGATTGACCGCTCGGGTGAAACTATAATTGCCACTACCATCGACCGTGTAAGTGAACTTGGTGAGTGTGTCACCCGCGTAATTAGATTGCGAAGGGGCCGTCGATCGATAGGTGACCCAGATCGTGCCACTGGTGGGTGTGCTGGCCTGCACGGCGATGCCAACCGGTCCGTTGAACCCAGGAGTGCCGACGATGGTGCTTGATTTAAGCTCTTGCACAACCGCCGAATTGTTTTTGACGGGCTGGCCAGTCAACTTGTCGTAAATCTTGACCGAGTTAGTTCGATAATCGGTCACCCAGACGCGGTTGCCATCCACCGCGACTCCCCACGTCGGTTGGACCGTACGAAATTCGAAAGGCGTATAAGCGTAATCGCGATCCAAATAAAAGACCTTGCCAGTGCCCGATTCGGTAAACGTTGGCCGCGGATCAGTGGCATTGGCGCCGCTATTGATCACAATGTAATCCACACCTGGCGCGAAGGGAGCGATGTAGCCGTCTTTGCTAAAGTAACGATAAAGCCGATCTTCTTGGGGCTCGTTGGGATCTCTCGGATCATGCTCCTTGTTAACGCCAAAGGTTGGCAAATTCGCATTAACGAAAACGTGGCGGGTCGAGTAAACGTATTTTTCATCGGCGGCGATACCCAAATAAGAGCCCTTTTGATTCCAGATTACCGTCCCACTTTGATTGAGCTTCTTGCTTTCGAATCCTTCCTCGATCAAGGACCCGACGAATAAACTATTATCGATGTTATTGTACGTGTTCCAACCATAAGCATTGCCACCGATGGTATTTCCGACTTGAGTCCACCCAGGACTACTCTCGAAGTCGACCACGCCCGTATGGCCGCTGTAGCTGACGTCATCCACGAAGATATTGGCGGTAATGGTGGAGTTGTCCGCATTGGACTCGTTCTTCGCGATGCCCATGCCGAAGGAGTCGAACGTGGAACCCGCGTCTCGATGAGAGCTGGAATTGATGGCCGTGAGGGTATAGGTCGCGCCAGCGTTGTTGTAAATGTGTACGGTCAGCGCTCCTTCAGCGCCTACGTGGCTGCTATTGTTTTCGAAATTGGGATCGTAGCTATAGTCCCAACTGTAATAGCCCGTCCTAAAGCCCAGGCCGATCGTATTGCTGACGCCGTCGGGGATACCCGTTGTGGGGTCCTGTCCAAGCGAATAACTATCGTTGTATCGATAGATTCTGGCGCGCACGCCGAGTGGATGGTCCGAATCTCCGCCTCTTTCGAACTCCAGACCGATGAATTCAGAATCATTGACGCCAGTGTGGCTCTTCGAGAAATGACCGATGAAAGCCTTTCCCTGCATGTTGGCGACATCGGTGAAGTACAGCGTGCCAGAGGCCGTGATGGGAGTATTAAGTGAAAATGTTTGGCTGAGCGAAGTATCGCCGATATAGCTTTCGGCGTTTGCGTTCTGGGCAAACGTGCCGCCCAGGTCGCCGTGGGTTCCGCTAAGCTGATTGACAGCGAGGTTTTGGACCGTATAGCCCATGTCCTGGGTCAAATCATCTTTGTTGAATGCCGAGTCACCCACGCCCCCCTGATCGACGATGCTGAGCTGACTACTCAGGGCCTTCCAAGTATAGGTACCACTATCGATCACCGGCCGCCCCAGATCGTCCTTGCCATCCCAGGTGAGCGTCACGGTGCCGGCCGACTTCGAAGCTTGAGCCAAGAGCGTGCGGACGAGCTGACCGTTGGAGTCATATACCCCGGCGCTGAGATAACCCGTATAGGGCATCGTCACTGTGCCGATTTGGGTATCGAGCACAATCCGCTCTTCAAGAGATTCAAATCGGGTACTTCGGCTAAAATAACCTAAACGCCTTTTGCTCTTACTCATGTCGGATCTCCATGCACTGGCCTTCGATGGCTCATGCAATCCTTGAGGATGCCTGGATATTAGTTAGTTGATTCCCGCAACGATTCCCCTGCTGACCCCTCTCTGCCCTTTTGCCTCAACCTACTTATTTGAACGAACTGCAATTTTTTCTTGGCGCGTCTTGGTACGATTTACTTTGATCAACGAATTTCATGGGTTCTGCGCTGACCTTCTCACACACCGCGAAGGTTTCAATCGTCATCGCAGACATTCACGCAAGGAACGAACAAGCGTGATGGCTTTTCTCTCCTAAACAGGAGGTGGGGCGAGCATGATGCTATTCTCACCCCACCTCCGCTACAGGAGATCACTTCGAAATATCAAATAACACTAATCGTTAGCATTACTACACAGAGCGTTTCCGAAATCGCCAGCCGAGCAAGGAGACTCCAAACACCATCAACAAAGCACTGCTTGGCTCGGGAGCGGCGACATAACCCATGTTAGGTCCTACGTATTGGATGTCAGCGCCGAAGCCAAAGCTCGTCGTGCCACCCACGCTGGGGAACGGATTAGCCGTGTAATACGCAAGCTGGCCGAAACCAAAGTTGCCGAAATTGGTTACGACCGAGTTGGCGTTGTTAGACCAGGTGTCCGTGTCTGCGGTCGCCATCAAGGCATACCAACCATTGCTTTGGTCGGTGTCGGTGAGTGTCACCGTCGGAATAGGCATCCAACGAAAGCCGTTCTCCAACAGCGCGCCCGTTCCGGCTGGAATCGTCGTCGTGGCCAGTAGTTGATAGGCAGACCCATTGTAGTGATAGAGGCCTACCTGATGAGCCGCTGCCAATCCGTCTCCTCCCTGGTCGAAATAACCGAGCTGGTTGACCTGCGCAGTCCCAGATGGATTGGCAGCAAAGCCAAATCCCACCTGCGGGTAAGAGTCATTGCGGGGGTCAGGCAGCGTCGCTGACACAAAGGGCGCAATCGTCGCCGCCGAGGCCCACGGCGCACCCATCATGCTCGCTACGACTGCGAGCAAGAAGTAGACACGAAATCTCATAGTAGCTTCTCCTTTGTAAATATGAACATTGTTGATTGACCTGTGCCTCTTGTCGCGCTCTCTTCCACCACGAGGAAAGTCACCATATTCTTGGCGTAACATCGTTCGCCAAGGTTTCACGGGAGTTACCTCACCGAGCATCGCAAGTAATTGAAAGACGAAATGAAATTATGAAAAACAGACGCAATTATTTTTTGAGTGGCAGATACTCGAATGAGCCGGCAGCAGCGCCGATTTTTTGTTTAAGTGACTTTCCGGGAAACGTCCCTGATTGGCCATCTCCAATGCGTGAACCAGTGGCGAAAACTGCAATGCCTGATTCCCTGTTCCGCGCGGACTTTTGTGCCTTCGCTTCACCGGGATCTCCAGCTTCGGAACTCCATCCATAACGATTCCCATCATTGTCATTACCGACGCCAATCCAGTCGGGATTCGAATTAAAATCGACGACCCCGTTGTGTCCGCTGTATGCCACATCATCAATGAACAGCTCACTGATCGAAGCTGGGTCGTCGCCTTTCATAGATTGCATCGTTGCGACGCCCATGCCAAAGGCATCGAATGTCGAATCGGCATCGCGATGAGTGCCAGCATTGACAGCGTAAACTGTCTCATCCACGGTGCGCTTATCGTTATAGATACGAAGCGTCAAGCGTCCTTCGGGACCGGCATGATCGCTATCCGCTTCGTAGTTTGGATCGTAGTTGTAGTCGAAGTGAAATCGGCTACCCACACTCGACAAATTCACATATTGGCTAGAAGCATCGCTAGGTGTGTCGCCATCAAAACGATAGATTCTCGCCCGCACACTCATCATGCCGGCAACTTCTCCTCTGCCAAATTCCGCGCCAATAAATTCACGACGATTGTCGGCCGTCGACTGGGAAAAATGGCCGACGAAGCACTTGCCATGATGTGTGTGCTTAGCATTTAAAAAAGCGAACGTACCCGATGCGGCGATGTTGCTACTGAGCGTAAAAGCCTGATCGAGCTTCGTGTCGCCAAAGTAACTTTCATTGTCGTTACGGGCAAAAGTGCCGCCAGCTTGGCCGTTCATGACGGTCTTGTTTAGGGCGACCACCGAACCCACCTGCATAGAATCTTTTAAGACGCCAAGAAACGGATTCTGATTGTGAAGTCCATAAGCGACGACTGAGTATGAGCCAACCGGCAACTCGACGAATTTAGCCAGCGGCTTGAACCGATGGCCCATCCGCAATTCGCCGGCGTCCTCGGAAGTAAATTCTTGCGATGCCAATATCTCGCGGCCCAGGTCATCACTGGCGTCATCTGGAGTTCCTTTGTTATTTCGTCGCCAAAGCTGCACAATCGGCGAAGAGCTGTGATCGAGGCCATCACTTAAATGATCAAAGACGCCAAGACTGAGAATGCGGATTGGAGACGTAACGTCAAAATCCAAGCCGATACCGCCATTAAAATCAGCTCGATCTCCCGATGTCCGATCGGGAACACCATAGGCGACGGCTCGCGCTGGAAGCTGAGCCAAAGACTCAAACGGTTTGGCGAGGGACGTTCGCATCACTTCATTGAAATCGACTGAATCGATGGCCAATCGCCCCGCGTCCAGATGAGCTGTAACTGCCTGACCGGCTGTGAGAATGCGATTCCTTTTATCCTGCTTACCCTCGTGGCCTTTTGGCTGGGCTGCTGCCCCAACTTCAACTTTCCCGGCTAGAACAGCCGCTTCAACAAGACCTCCCTGCGACACCGCAACGCCAAACTCTGTTCCGAAATCAACAATCTCAGTTGTGGGCGTTATCACCGTGAAGCCAACGGCTCGCCTCGGGATTTGAGCTGCTAATTTTCCATACTCAAGCAGCACACGACCCGGACATTGAGGAACCAAGCATGACGGCCCCTCCAGGACGACACGAGCGCCATCGCTAAACACCAACTCCGCGGTACCAGCGATCAACTCCAATCGATGAGCACCAAGTGACACACCTTCCTCCAGAAAATGCGATCCTTGCTTCCAACGACAATCCGTTGTCGACACGAGAGTAACGAAGGGTTTATTCGCTAACGATCTCGGAGGTTGCTCGCCACGATCGCTCATCACCAAAACGGCCAAAAAGCCAAAATAACCGAAAATCAAAACCGACGCCGCAAAGCCAAGCCAACGCGAGTTCAACGACAATCGACCAAACAAAGAATTGATGGCCGGAAACGGTTTTGAAGGAAAGTGTGACTGCGGCTCATTCGAGTTCTCGCAAATCTCGGGAAACAAAACCGCCACGTTCTGCCTACCCAATTCAGCGTCATTACTTGCTGCGCCACCCCATTGCAGACATGCCAGCATGTCAACCAGGTCGACATAAGCTTGGCGCATTGACGGCTGCCCGCAGACCAACTCGTTGAGTCGCCCGGCTTGATCGTCGGTCAAGCCGTCTTCGCTCAGCAAGCAAACAAGTCCAAGCAATTCCTGGAGTTTAGGAGAAGAACCTGCATCGGGATGCATAATTAAATGCCTTCCTTATGGAGTGTACGCTCGATGCAGTAAAATAAAGCTTCTCGAATACGACTAAGCGCTTTGTAAACGGCGTTGAGCGACCGATTTACTTCCGCAGCGGCCGTAGCAGCTGTCGCGTCTTTCCTGTACCGCCGATTAAGTAAATCGCGATCCCGCGCGGATAGCTTCTTAATGCACTGAATCAGCGCTTCCCGCCGCACATTGAAGCTTGCGGGACTAGCCGAAAAACTGTCCTGCATCGACTCAAGGAATGCATCGCTAAAAGGCAATGGATCACGGCGTTTTCGCCGCCGTAAATACAAGACTCTCAAATAAGCGACTCGACAGGCCCAGGCTGTGAAGTTAGTTCCTGGCGTAAACTCCGCGAATTTATTCCAAAGAACAATTCCTGTGTCCTGAAAAGCCTCATCAGCGTCGGCCCAGTTCGGCAGGATGGACAAAATAAATGCATAGACCTGCTTGGAGCTGGCGCTCCACAACAGCACAAAGTCAGGATTTTGTACCTTCGTATCCACGGAGGCTCCGCGCGATGATCACAATCAACTAAATGTGGACCCTATAGAGATATTACAGACGGTCAAAAATATTCACCGGTAAAAAAGGGAAAGACTTTACAAATTCTTGAAGATATTCAGAAAGCCTTACCAGTAGGCAAGTTAAGTCTTTATTTAATTATGTCCAGAGAGCGGTTCATGTACGGGGCAGAAGCAACGGCGCAGTCTCACCTCGTTTACGTGCGGGGCGATAGCGAGGAAAAGAGAGTTTTCAAAGCGACGAACCGATCGCCTACTAAAAAGTGGTTTTTCTATCTTGCGAAACTAAATTTGACGAGCCAATTCCTTCTGGATCGCATTGGCCATGAGCACTAAAAGCGAGCGATAGATGTTCCGCATACAGATCTGTGCAAGTACTTGAAGGCTTAGTAGATAGCCTTTTTTTGCACAGTAAGAGGCCGAGCGAAAACCGTCGCGTAGCATGAGGAACTCTCTCTATTTAGGCCAGTATCGATCAGAAAATGAGAGATCGCTCCATTACGATCCAATTCTCAAGCGATGAATTGTTCATCGAGCGACCTCTCAACACCTAGAGCTGAATATCGCGCCGATCGCCCCCCATTGGAGGATCGGTAATGAGCTAATCGCCAAACTGCGATTTGGTCCGCAAGAAAAAACCCGCCTTACGTCGACCGAGAGTCGGCTTTGCAACTCGCGACGGTTGACTGCGTATCGCGAGCCCAATTCCAAGTCTAAGCTTCGATCCTTCATTTTGAGATCGGGTGTTAATTGGGACCGCTCGAAGTATAATCGGCTTTAGCGATCAGCCACTCAGACCTTAGGCGCTCGTTCAATCTTGTTTAAGATTCTGAGGTTGGCGACGCGGTGATTGACCCTGCCACAACATTTTGAATCGCATTCCAATTTATTTTGCAGTCCTCGCGGATGCTCGCGTTGGCCGTTGCAATCGCACGGAGTCCATACATGAGCAAAAGCAAGAGGCATTCGTTTCGTTTTGATCGGCGCTCTCGATTCGAGTTTCTTGAAGAGCGAATCGTGCTCGATACGCAAATCGGCACGGTCACGATGCCGTACGCAGGCTACCTAAGCGCGGCGGTATACGATTCCAACGGACAGATCGTACGCACGCTGCTGGAACGCGCGCCGGCATCGGTGGGCACAGTCACGCTCACTTGGGATGGCATAGATGATTTGGGCCGTGCCGTTATCCAAGACGGTACGTACAACTGGAAGGCTTTCATTAGTCAGGTTCAAATCGTCGATAATGGCGGAGTGGGCGAAACCGGATACGATCCGAACAATTACAATTTCTTTTCCAATATGGGCTACTTTGTCCAGTCGCTGGCCATCAACATGGTCGGCGGCACCTCGGGTGATATCGGCGGCACTTTTGCACGCAACGACAACGAAAGCTATTACGGCGACACCAATCTCAGCCAGAGCTTCTCGCTCGAAACTCCCATCGCAGCGTCCGGCAGATTTTTAATGACCGACGCCACAACGATGCAAGGCAAGTTCTTCGTTGGCCATTTTTCCCAGTCCACTGCCAATAATCGTCGCGAGTTCATCGGCTTGGAATTCGCAGAAGGTGATTACGACGAAGCGATCGATGTGCGAGCCCGAATCTTTCGCTTCAATGGCGACCCGGTCAGCGACGCTTACAGCAATACTATTGTTATTCCTGTTGGTGCGGGATATTTCAATTGGGATTACAGCTATGATCCCAGCTACGAGTCTGATGGCAGCCATGTCGGTCCCGAAGGCAGATTGACGGTCAATATCTATAACAATAACGGCGTTAGCTATACCTTATACGCCGACAACGCAGGTACTCATCGCGATGCGGGCTCAACGTTCGATGCGTTTGGCATCGGCATTACTACTCAACAGGCTTTTACCGGCGACAATCCCAATAGCACCGCCAAGGTCTACGTGGACGACGTGAGCTACAGTGGCCACACTGGAACGTTGAACTTTACCACCAATCCCGGCTGGACCGCCGTGGGCAATACAACCGATGGCAACAACTACGGCTGGAATCAGTACAACAATATCGACAACAGCCTGTACATGGCTTCCTATGTCGAAGAAGGAACTGAGATCAATAAGGTATCGCAGAATGGTACATGGGGATGGGTCAGCGGCGATGCTCAGAATTTCGGCATCGGGGTCGACGAACAGTACACCTATGTCACACGGCGAGTTGGGACCACAGACCAACTGTTCCGCTATTTTTCGCGCGATGGATACCCAGCTCCATTTGCGCCTGGAGTGCCTTCGATCGTGATCAACGCGAACGCACCCGATTCCAGGCCAGCGGATCAGCCTGACTTTACTTACACGGCAGATCAATGGCGCACGCTGGCGTCCACTTGGGGAGTCGCCGCCGATGGCTATCGCATTTGGGTCACCAATTATCGCAACAACCGCATCGAGGTTTACAATCGTGATACTGGCGCGCTGTTGGGCCAGTTTTCAGTCACCAAGCCCATGGCCATCGCCGTCGACAGTTCTAGCGCCGGTTCGGCCACGGTTTGGGTCACCAACAATGGTGATCGTGCAACGAAGATCAGCTACAACGGCAGCTTCTCGGCCACCACCACGATTTCTGGCTTGTCCGATCCGACAGGAATTGCGATTGGTGGGCCGAACCACCATCTGTTCGTCGCCGAATCGGGCCTCACGCGCATCGGCGAATACGACATCAGCTCAACCCCCTCCCTGGCTGGCCTGCAGCACTTTGGCTCAAAGCATGGCGGCGGAACCCCGCTAGGAGATACCCAGTTTTATTGGGACACTTTCGGCAACACCACCAGCCTCGCGATCGATTCCACCGGCATCTTGAGCGTCAACGATGATCATCGCATTCAGCGGTTTTATACGGTTACCAGCGGCGGGCATAACGCGGGCGATTTGTATCAATCGATGTTTAGCGAATTCGCCCCCGCTCCGCAGCAAACTTATAACTATTCAGCCGATGGCAAACATTACTTAGTAAGCAATCGCTATATCTATGAAGTCGATCCTAACTACACCAGTGGTCCGCGGACTGGTTGGATGGGCGACGGTTCCTGGCGATTAGTGAATCGATTCTACGTGCCACGCGGTCAAGAGAACCTTTCGCCCGGCAAGCTGATTACTCTGATGGACGGCGCTACACCGCGTCAGTACTTCTATCTCACGAATGGAGATATCCTAGCCCTCGAGCCCACAGGTCAACGGCTTTCGGCAATTGTCGGCTACAACTGGAAGGGGCCGGACCAAATGAAGAACCCGCAAGCGGGTCAGTTCAACTGGACCGACACCGACGGCGACGGGCAAGTCGATTGGAACGGCATCGGCTCCGGTACGGACGGCGAGGTCAAATGGTATGTTCCGCTGGGTCAGCCGCCAGCCCTAAATACTTCGGCTTATACCTGGGTTGATACTAATGGCACGATTTGGTTCATCGACACCAACTCGAATATCTGTAAGCTTTCCGTCGAAGGTTTCGATGCGGCGCATAACCCCATTTATAACTGGGCCCACTCCATTGTCGTGATCCCCTACGATTCGACCGGCTTAGGTTTCGTGCCTCGCCAAGTGCATGTTGCTGCGAATGGTGAAATCCTCGCTTTTGGCTCCACTAAGGTAATTGTTGGCAGTGGAGCGATCAATAACGGTGGCGATTGGATTGCCGTTTACAATTCAAGTGGTACGCGGCTTCTCTTGCAACCTTCACCAGACCTGTACTATTCCAGCATCGCCCTCGATGATACTGATTCCACGCCCGACTACTATTTCGTTGGATCCCAGAATAACGTTTACATGTACACGATTGATGGACTGCTGGTTCAAGAATTTACGGATCCTAAAATTCTTGGCTGGCGCGATCATCCGTACTCCCTCGACGCTTTTACCAATCCTTTGACTAACAAGACTTACCTCTATTCCGAAGAGGATTATCTCGGAAAGAGCAACCTCTATCGGGTCGATAACCTCAACTCTGTCCAGCGTCAACAAGGGAATTTCAATTTCACGCACGCCACAGGTCCCAACGGCCAATGGGCGTTCGAAAACAATCTGAACGATTCGGTAGGACCGAATAACGGCACGTTCGTTGGCGGTTCGCCGGTATATACAACTGGCAAGGTTGGCACGGGCGCCATCGATCTGGACGGAGTTGACGACTATGTCAACATTCCTTACGCCAGCGACTTCTACGCCTATACGATTTCGGCTTGGATAAAGGCCACCGATACATCGTCGGTCAATATCCTTGATCGAACGAGAGCTTTTGGTGGTTTTTCCGATCAGCTCTTCATTACTGCCAACGGCAAATTTGAGCACTACACACTCGATGGCGTCACACAGCGAACCATCATCGGAACTACGACCGTTCAGCCCAACGTCTGGTATCACGTTGCCATCGTGGCCGATAACAACGGCATGATGAAATTGTTCGTCAATGGCCAGGAAGAGGGCGTCTCTCAAGACATGACTGGCGGATTGTTGTGGACCTATGGCGACCAGTTCCATCTGGGTGAAGCAATCCCGGGACTCGGATTGGGCTACTTCGATGGTCAAATCGACGATTTGCGCGTTTATAACTATGCGTTGACTACAACCCAGATTCAGGCAATCGTTGGACCAACGGTGTATGTGAACGCATCCGATAACACGACCGCCGAGGCCGGCCCTGATGTTGGAGTGTTCACTATCGGCCGCACCACCACAAGCGGCAGTCAGGTCATCAACTACACGCTTAGTGGTTCGGCCGTCAATGGCGTCGACTATTCATCATTGACCGGCACCGTCACGATTCCCAACGGATCGAGCACGGTCAACATCACGGTGGTTCCCATCGATGATTCGGCCATTGACCCCAGTGAGAATATTATTCTCACGCTTACTCCTAGCTCCAACTACACGGTCGGCTCACCCGATCACGACACGATCACCATTACTGACAATGATGCAATCATCGCTGGTCAAGCTGGTGGAATTTTTGCCCGCAACGACGATGAAAGCTACTACGGTGATACGCATCTGAGTCAAACTTATACTCTCGAAACGCCAATCTCTGCATCGGGAGTATTCACCGTTTCGAACGCCGAGAACATGCACGGCAAGTTTTTTGTCGGCCATTTTTCGTCGGCGACTGATTTCAACCGACGCGAATTCATCGGTATGGAATTGTTCGAAGGAGATGCGGACGGTTTCGTTGGGGTCCGCGCCAGGATCATGCGATTCAACGGCACCGCCGTGGACGATGTTTACAGTGACACTTACTTAAATATTATCGGCGGTACCGGCTACTACCACTTCGAGTACAACTACGATCCAAGTTACGAGGGCGATACGAGCCATGCTGGTCCCGAAGGCCGCCTGATGTTGCATGTCTATAACGATGCCGGCACGGTGAACCAGACGATGTACGCAGTCAACGCTGGCACCCACCGTGATGCTGGTTCGACCTTCGATTCCTTTGGAATGGGCATTAGCACCTTGGAATCGATGACTGGTGACGATCCCAATTCCACTGCCAAGATGTTTATTGACGATGTAAGCTATAGCGGCCATTCAGGCATCGTCAATTTCAATACCGATCCCGGTTGGACGGGTGTTGGCAATACCATCAGTGGAAACAACTATGGGTTCGCCACTCAAACCACAAGCCTGCTCAACGTTACGGCCAGCGATCCCAATGCCGCGGAGCAGGGCCAAGACCCCGGGGTGTTCACGATCAACCGTGGTATCATCACGGGCAATCTGACGGTTTTCTACACGCTCAGTGGTTCGGCAACCAATAACGCCGATTATTCTTCGCTCACCGGATCGGTGGTCATTCCCAACGGTTCCTCCGCCGTCAATATCACCGTAACACCGATCGACGACCCATCGCCAGAAAGCAACGAAACCGTGACGTTGACGTTGTCCGCCAATGCTAACTACGGGATCAGCTCGCCCAACAATGCCACGATCACAATTGCTGACAACGATTCCAGCACCGGCCTCGGCTTCGCCACCAACCCCGGCTATAGCGGCTCGAACCGCACGAGCTTGGGCAATAATTTTGGCTGGCAGCCGGCCAGCAGTCAGGCGGGCGGAACATTGGGCGAAATCGGCGGCACATTTGCCCGAGCCACCAGCGACGCCTACTTTGGCGATACGTTCCTTACGCAATCGTTTAACCTGAGCAACACGATCACGGGCTCGGGCAAGTTCGATCTACTCAATATCACTTCCGGCTGGGCAGGCAGCGGTAATAGTGGCTTGTTCATCGGTCACTATTCGATCAATGCTACGAACAACGAGTTCATCGGATTGGAACTTAAGAACGATAGCGGTGGATTGACCACCCAGATGCAAGCCCGAGCGAGATTGCAATTGCCTGGTGGTGCTGGCACGGCATTTAGCAGTTGGGTGAATGTGACCGTCAACGGCAATCATACTTTTAGCTATACCTACAATCCCAGCCTAGGAACCAATGGCCGCTTGACGTTGCAAATCGACGCCCTGTCGCCGTTGACCGTCGACCTAAGCGCTGCCGATCGCACCAGCGGCTCGTCGTTCAATGGTTTTGGCTTGGGCTACACCAGCAATCTCAATAGTGAAAATGCGCCAGCCAAGACCGCGCAAGTGTTTTTGGATGATCTGCAATACAGTGGCTACCAACCTTCCGTTAGTGTGGCAGCCACAGACAATAGCGCCGCCGAACAAGGCTTGAATCCTGGCGTGTTCACGATCACTCGCACCAACACCACGGGCGATCTGGTGGTGAACTATCTACTGACTGGTAACGCCATTAATGGAACTGATTACGCGACGTTACCTAGTTCGGTAACGATTCTCAATGGCTTGACCTCAGCCACGATCACGGTCACCCCGGTGAATGACAACACGGCTGAAGGAGACGAGAGCGTGGTGTTGTCATTAATCAGTGGCAGTGGCTACCACTTAAGCACTCCTTCCAACGCCATCGTCAAGCTTGCCGATAATGATCTGTTTGCCATGGATAATTTTGAGAATGGCAATGGGGCCGGTGGCATGGGCTGGAACGGAGCTTGGACGTTTGGGGGCACGGCTACGGTCACTTCAGCTGGTTCCCCCAATACCGGCAGTTTCCATCTGCAACTGACCGGCAATGGAGCCACGGCCACCCGCGCGGTAAGCCTGGCTGGCGCGGCCAGTGCCCGAGTTGTCTTCGATTGGAAAGCCAGCAGTTTTGAAACGGGTGAGACCGCCGTGGTCGAGGTATTCGACGGGACCAATTGGCTCAACCTGTTGACGATCAACGCCGGCCAGGCAGATGGCATCTACCACCATGCCGACCTGACGGTTCCAGCGGCCGCCCGGAATGCCAACTTCCAGCTGCGGATTCGTTCGGCCATGAGCTCCGCCGATGACCTGTTCTACGTTGATAGTGTGCTAGTTGTGCCTTAGCATACCGACCGGCCGACGATCCGAGTCGACATCACAAGTGCAATGGAGCGCAAATCCGAGATCCTACCCATGCAGGACGGTATCGAACGAAACCGGGGAGAGCGCTATCTCTCGTGGGCTGAAGAATCTGGCGCTGTCGTTAGCCAAGTCGACCGCCAGTTATTGGAATGGCATCGACGGCCAGATGGCCCTAAGACTATGACTCGTCGTCGGCGCAACTCGCCGCAACGGACGACGATCTATTTATTGCACAGGGCGCCCAAGCAGCTCCGTTCAATACGGGCTCGCTTTGCGCGCCGACCGCGCGACAAACGTTGCGGCTGACGACCAGGCAACCCGTTTCCGAAAGGCATGACTGCAAAACGGCGACTCATCGACCCGCAATTCGCGACGATCTATTAATTGCACGGGGCGACTGGATTGCTCGCACGGCCAGTTCGACCGGTTTTTCGGTCAGGTGGATCATCGATTGCGGATTAACTTTTTTCACCGACCAGACATCGACCGCGTTATTCGGTCCCAGAAATACATGTGCGGCCCCCTCGCGCCAGCCGTAAAAACACCACTCGTGATTGCCCATAAAATCCTTGCGGGTAAGCACGGGATGTTCTTTCACCCAAATGATCGCTTGCGAGAAATACAACTCGCAGGTCTTCAGCACGGGTGGGTAATTGGCACAGTTGGCGTACCCACCCCAGATGTAGAATGCCCGCCCAGGCTCGAGCACGCGAGCAATATTGCCGAACCAAGCCGCGAGCAACCGATCGAATTCTTCGTCCGACACAAAATCGTTTGCGAGAGGGCGATCTTTCGGCCGAAGTTTTTTGTCGGTGGGAATCGCCTTCTTGGGGTGTCGGGCCAGGTCGAGCCCCTGATGATGTGTGGCCTGAAAGGAACTTAGCCCTGCAGCGATCGCGTTGTTACTGCGCGGTTCGACTTTCACGTTGTACGGCGGATCGGTGTTGATCAACTGGATTGCCGCGCCCTCAAGCAATCGGTCGACGTCAGCCGGTTTGCTAGAGTCTCCACAGAGCAATCGGTGGTTTCCCAAAACCCAAAGGTCACCTGCCTGAGTCGTGGCCTCGTCAGGCGGTTGGGGCACTTCATCTGGTTCGCACAATCCGTCGCGGCCACCTGGATCGAGCAGCTTGGCCAGTTCGTCCTGGTCGAAGCCGAGTTGCTCCAGCTCATAGTTCATGCCTTGCAGATCCGTTAGCTCGATCGGCAACAGTTCGTAATTCCAATCGGAGAGCCCAGCGGTTTGGTTGTCGGCAATTCGATAAGCCTTTTTCTGAGCTGGCGTCAGATCGGTGGCCACATGGACCGGCATCTTGGTCAGCCCAAGTTTATGAGCGGCTTTCCAGCGAGTGTGGCCGACGATGATCATGCCATCGGCATCGATTACGATCGGCTGGCGAAACCCAAATTCACGAATCGATTGTGCCACTGCGTCGACGGCTTGGTCGTTTTCGCGCGGGTTATTGGCGTAGGGGACAATCTTTGACAGATCACGTAGCTCGACCTGCATGGCAAACTCCTTTCGCGAAGAATCGGCCATTCGCATTGAATGGCTTCGCTAGAGATAGAGTCTGACATACCGTCATGGACAGTTTTGGAGAACGAACTGTCCACGAATTGTCCACGAAGAGTCAATCAGAAGTGGCTGGAGAAAGGGAAAGAATTGTTCTTTCGATTAACGGCCGGCCCCGTTTGATAGCGAAACTCAGTGGGACGGGCGGCTTTGCCGTGGCCAATTTGCAGTTTAATCTAGACAAGAACTTGCTAATTCGATTGCGCTGACGCAATTCACTGCGGTACCGCTGGCGCCAGAGAGCCGTCTTACCAACGTACATGAACCTGATTATCTCGCTGAGCTCTTCATGGATCGCGATCTCAAGAAATACGGATTCCCTATGATTCAATTTGCAGCGGAACTCGCGTCCCTGCCAGATGATGGTATTGGCGCCGCGCGGACCGTCTTGCTGGTCCGCTGAGGAGGGAATCGCGAATGTCTGCCAGTCAATTGCCAAACTTTCGCTTTCCGCAACCCGATCGAGAGCAACTACTATTAATCGTTCCGCGTCAAGCAACTGCTTCTGAAGCGAAGCCAGGCTGACCGGTCGCGGAGCGAGAACTGCTACGTATCGTGTGGAACGTCGAATGGCTCGACAGCGCGTAACGAACTCCGTAGCATCGTCATTCCTCCCCGTGCAGGACGGTATCGAGCAAAAAATCGAGAGAGTGCTCTCTCCTTGCTCGAACTTCGACCGGCTAGCGGCTTGGCGGTTGATTTTCGTCGGCTATGGACGGCCGCATAGCGGAGTGCAAAAATAGCGCCATCTCGCCATAAACCAAGCGCTTACATCCAATCGCTATGCGGAACATTTACCGAGGACTTTTGCTGCTGATCGTGGGGCAACCCAAAAGGAATTGGCCCGTTACGTTCGTTACTGGAAGACCGAAAATTAGATTCTCCGCAGCCAGTTGCCCGCCCGAGTTGCGGTCACCCCTCCGTGCAGTGCTTGCTTCATACGAAGCATAGGCACCATTCCGTCGACGTGGCTTTTTTGCAACACGGCGAGACTGCCAAGCCAAAGCTTGGCCATCGTGCATCCAATTTAGCCCAAAAAGTTCTTCCGGGCTTTTCGCATTCAGCCCCATGACGCGGATCTCGGTCTCGGTCCCCGTAATTTTCGAGACAACCGTCACAAATGTCTCGACACCCGTTGCATTTTACCTAGCCTGTGTATCTTTATCATCTTCTCCTAATTACCATAAATATTCACCCTCCCCGTGCAGGACGGTTTCGAGCAGAAAAAAAGAGAGAGCGCTCTCTTTCTTGAACTTCGATCCCCTAGCGGCTCAGCGATTGATTTTCGTGGGCTGTAGACGGCCGCATAGCGGGGTGCAAAAATGGCGCCATCTCTTCAGGCACCAGACACTTGCATCAAATCGCCATGCGAAACATTTACCGAAGACTTTTGCTGCTGATCGTAGGGGCAACTCAGAAGGAATTGGCCCGTTACGTTCGTTTCTTGAAAACCGAAAACCAGGTTCTTCGTAGTCAATTGCCTGCCCGTGTCGCGGTCACCTCGCAGCAACGGCGCCAATTGGTCCGGTTTGGCCAAAACCTGGGCCGGGCCCTCGATGAACTAGTAAGTATCGTCCATCCCGATACGCTGCGCCGGTGGATTCGCGAAGAGAAGAAAGGGCGTAAACCCGTAGCTACCAAAGGCCGACGCCGGACGGCTGAAGATATCCGTAAGCTGATTCTGAAGTTGGCCCGGGATACGGGCTGGGGTTATAGCCGCATCCTGGGGGAACTCAAGAAGCTCGGCATTACCTCCATTACCCGCAATACGGTCAAGAACATCTTGAAGGCTAATGGTTTCGATCCTGGCCCACAGCGTGGACCTGGTACTTGGGACGAATTCTTGAAAATTCATGCCGCCACACTTTGGCAATGCGACTTCTTCTCCAAACGAGTGCTTACGCCCAAAGGATTTCGGGATTTGTTTGTGTTGGTCTTTTTGCACGTTGGGACTCGTCGGGTCATTATCGCGCCATCGACGTATCACCCTAACAGTGCCTGGATGGAAGAACAAGCTGCGGCCTTCATTCGACAAGCAAAGCTCGATAAACTGGGAGCCGACCTTCTGATGCACGATCGGGATGGCAAGTTCATGGCCACGTTCGATGCAGCCCTCAAACAATCCGGGGTCGATGTCAAGAAATCTGCTCCGCGGTCTCCCAACACCGTGGCTTTTGTAGAGCGGTTCGTTCAGACCATCCAGCAGGAATGCCTCGATCATTTTGTGGTCTTCGGCTCCAGGCACATAGATCACCTGTGCTCACAGTTCGTCGAGCACTATCACACCGAACGACCGGATCAGGGAAAAGAGAACGAGTTGCTTGCCCGATCTGAAAAAAAGAGGCGACGTTCAGTCGCCGCTACCTCTAAAACCGAATCGCTACCGCTGAGTAAAATCCGTTGCAACCAGCGGCTCGGTGGATTACTCAAGCACTACTATCGCTCCGCGGCGTAAGAGCTACTCGAAGCAGCTCCATTCAATACGAGCTCGCTTCGCGCGCAGACCGCGCGACAAACGTTGCGGCTGACGATCAGGCAACCCGTTTCCGAAAGGCCCGGCTGCAAAAATGGCGACTCATCGACTCGCAATTCGCAACGATCTATCAATCGCACGGGGCACGGGGCCGATCAAGCGGCGTTTCTAGAAGAAAAATACGATGAGCCGATTACGTTGGTTCGCAAATTTTTCGGCCAGTCGTGACACGATCGTGCGATGCAGCGCCAGCCGCAAGACGGTTTGCCGCAACTCTAATAATGCCAATACTTTTGGCGCCTGCCGGCTCACGCGATTCTGGTATCGCCGCAGCTCCGAACCACTGTCAGCGCGCCGACGTATTATCTTTGGTCGGAAATGTCCGCATTGGCGTTCAGGGCCTCATTCGGAGGGAGTTCACCAATGGAATCGACACTTGCTCGCTTAGCTTCTCGCAATCGTCCGTCCGCGTCCGGAGCTGCCGTTCGCGAAAGATCGCCCGCCTCTCGCCAGGCGCCACCTGGTCAAGTCAAACTTGCCCAGCGACGCGGCGCGCCGCCCGCTCCCGCTGGTAAACCAGCATTACGACCGCAACCGACCCCTGTGCCCCTGAGCGCGGCCTTGCCGCCGACCCCAGCCTCGAGCAGGGCGTCGCCTGGATTTGTGCTCGAAAAGATGTTCACTGTGCTCGGGCTAACGGTCGGATCGCTCATGGTACTTCTGTTTGGACTCGATCTGGTAACCGCGCTCCCGTTTCAGCGCGCGAGCTTGGTGGCCGATGTGGGGTTCCTCGTGAGCGGCGCGTTACTGGTTTATTTGAGCATTGATGTGCTGCGCGACCAGCGTCGGCGTGGGCTATGGTGAAGATCGCCAATCTTTGGAGAAACCGGATCGCCACAGAATCCAGATTGCACGGAGCATAAGTGTCAAGCGATGAAGCGATTGCAGGGAAAGCCGATCTCGCCTGGTTATGGGTCGGGCACCGCCGTTGTGCTAGAGGCCTCTTTACAGGCGGTCCCAAGGCGGGCCATCCGTGGTTCACAAATTCGCACGGAGGTTCGCCGGCTAGAACGTGCGCTTGCGCAATCTATCGGCGAGCTTGAGCACATGCGCCGGCGCGTGCTGCGCGAACTTGGCAAATCGCATTCGGCGATTTTCGAAGCGCATTTGGCGATCTTGAACGACCCGAAGTTCAAGGAGCGCGTCAAAGCGAGAATCCAAAGCGAGCTTGTCGGCGCCGAATTTGCGCTCGAAATGGAGATTACGGAGCTTTGCAATCGGCTGGCGCAAGTCGGCGATGCCTACCTGAGCGAACGCCAACAAGACATCCGTGATATCGGTCGCCGTGTATTAGGCCACCTTGTCGGGTCGCCTATCGCCAGTTCACAGAGCTTACCGCCTCGCTCCGTACTCGTAGCGCGCGAGTTGCTCCCCTCTGACACATTGAACATCGATCGTAGTCATTTGACCGCGATAGTGACCGAGGAAGGAGGCGAAACTGGCCATGCCGCGATTCTTGCGCGGGCGATCGGGGTGCCCGCTGTAACCGGAGTCGACGGACTACTCCAAAGCGTACGACCCGAGATGGAGGTGCTCGTCGATGGTGAGGCTGGCGAAGTCATCCTGTCTCCCCTGTCTGATCAGGCTACGCAATTCGCCGGAGCGGCCGCGCGGTGGCAACATCAGAGAGAGGAGACCCTCGTTCAGGAAGACTTGCCTTGCGTGACCACCGACGGCGTTGGCGTTGAGCTTTACGCGAACATCGCTCGTCCGGAAGAAGCCTGCCAGGTAGAAGAACATCACCTCAATGGGATCGGTTTGCTGCGTACCGAATTCCTGTTCTTCGATGCGGTAGAAGCGCCGAGCATCGAATATCAACAGACGGTCTATCGGAACATTCTCGATGCCGCTGGGGGCCGGCCCGTGGTCTTTCGCACCTTGGATATGGCGTCCGACAAACACCCGCGGTACTTAGCGCGGCGGTTCGATCATCAGCTTTTACCGTTTCGTGGTCTGCGGTTTTCGCTGAAAGAGAAGACTCTTTTCAGGGAACAGGTTGAGGCGTTGGTCACACTTGCTCCGGGGCGCGACGTGCGTATCTTGCTCCCGATGGTCATTGACCCTCAAGACGTGGATCAGGCTATCGAAATCATTGAGACCTTCGCGGCACGGCACGGAATTGCGCGGCGACCACAAGTGGGACTCATGGTTGAAACGCCCGCTGCGGTGGTGATGTTCGACCGCTTGGTGGAAAAAGTGGATTTCATCAGCATTGGCACCAATGACCTGACGCAATATCTACTCGCGGCTGATCGCGGAGCGATTGATAGCGACGAGGACTATTCCGTGCTTCATCCGGCGGTGTTGCGCGTGATACGCGGCATCATCGCCCAATGCGATAGCGCCCACAAGCCCGTATCCCTTTGCGGCGAGGCAGCTGGTGAACCACATTCCGCTTGCCTACTCGCGGGGCTTGGCGTCCGACAACTTAGTATGAGCCCTGTTCGTGCCGCGCGCGTGCGTTACTGCCTACGTAGAGTCAGTATGGCACGCTGTGTGCAGCTAGCGGGCGACGCGCTCGATTGCACAACGACGAGCGATGTACGCTCGCTTTTGAGGAATGAGCTTTCCCATGACTATGAAGTGAACGATCACATCGGTCCGTTTTCTCCAGAAGTGGACACGAAGCATTTACCCCTGGGAGAACGAACAACAAAAACTGGATAAATAGACGTGGAAAAACTGCAATGGATACCAACAACGAAAGGACGATTTCGACTGAAACCGGCTTCCATGATGGTCAAGCTCGCGTGCCGGCCGAGGAAACCACGAGCGAAAGCGAACCCGCCGCGCCGCCATTCTACGTGGTCGGCGTCGGGGCTTCCGCAGGAGGATTAGAAGCGCTCGAATCATTTTTCGAGCACATGCCCGCCGACGCGGGCATGGCATTCGTGGTCGTGCAACATCTTTCTCCCGACTTCAAGAGCCTGATGGATGAGTTACTATCGCGGCGCACCGAGATTGCGATTCATCGGGTCGAAGATGGGATGGCGGTGGAGCCGAACGCCATCTATTTGATCCCACCCAAGAAGGAGATGATTATTTCCGGTGGCCGGCTGCTGCTCACGGATAAAGATCCAGCCACGGGATTAAGTCTGCCGATCGACACCTTCCTTCGGTCGTTGGCCCAGGATTTGGGCGAGCGGGCGGTCGGCATTGTCCTGTCGGGAACCGGCAGTGATGGATCACGTGGCGTTCGCGCGATTCACGAGGCTGGTGGCCTGGTGATCGTGCAAAGCGAAGAAACCGCCCGATTTGACGGCATGCCGCGCAGCGCCATCGAAACCGGCGTCGTGGACCTGGTTCTTCCTCCCGGCAGCATGGCCCAAGCACTCTTGGACTACGTGCGTCACCCAGTTCACGGCTCGAACGGGGATACCTCGCGCAGCACGCTGGTTTCAGAGACCGGGATGAACGCAGTGTATGGTCTGCTGCGCGCTGAATTTGGAATCGACTTCAGCCACTACAAGCCGAACACGGTTTTGCGTCGCATCGACCGTCGTTTGCAGCTCAACCGAACCGTTGATTTGGAGGAATACGTCGCGCAGTTGCGGAGCAGCCCCGCCGAGCTGAACGCACTATACAGGGATTTGCTGATTGGAGTGACGCGGTTCTTTCGCGATCCCGAGTTCTTTGAGCGTCTTCAAGCGAAAGTCATCCCCGACATTCTTGCCAAGGTATCGCGCGAAGAGGAGATTCGTGTCTGGATCGCCGGTTGCGCCACTGGCGAAGAGGCCTACTCCGTAGCCATCCTCTTTCACGAAGCGATGGTCGCCGACAACAGGCCGGTCAATGTCAAGATATTCGCCACGGATGTCCACCGGGCCAGCCTGGAGTTCGCCAGCGCGGGCCTCTACGACGAAGCGGCGTTGACCGAAGTATCTGCCCCTCGGTTAGATCGATACTTCACTCGCCAAGCCGCGAAATTCCAGGTGGCGCCAGACCTACGCAAGCTCATCGTGTTTGCGCCCCATAACGTCATCAAGGACGCGCCGTTTACGAAGTTGGACTTGATCAGTTGTCGCAATCTGTTGATCTATTTACAGACGCCAGCCCAAAAAAAAGCCCTCTCGCTCTTCCATTTTGGCTTGAAGACGGGCGGCGTGCTGGTGCTGGGGCCGAGCGAGAGTCCGGGAGAAATCTCCGACGAGTTCGAAACCCTCGATGGCCACTGGAAAGTCTATCGGAAACGTCGCGATGTCCGGCTGCCGACTGACATGCGAGTACCGCTTTCCCCGCTGTTACCTCAAATGCAGGCCGCTGGGGTGGCACAACGAAACCCGAAGGCGGCCTTGCCCGACGCAAACCTGTTACGGGCCTACGACGAACTACTTGGGTCTTACGTCCCGCCAAGTTTTTTGATCACGCAACAGCGGGAGTTATTGCACACGTTCTCGGGAGCGGGTCGGTATTTGCGAGTGCCTGACGGTCGCCCCTCCTCCGACATTCTGGACTTGGTGGACCACGACCTGCGATTGGCAATCGCGGGCGCGCTGCAGCGAGCGATCAAAGACTCCAAGCCGAGCGCGTACGGCGGAGTGCGTCACACCACCGGGGACGAGCAGAACCGGCTTCGGGTCTTCGTCCGTCCCGTGGCCCTCCGCGCCACGGGAGAGAACTATTTTCTCATTTCGTTGGAACCTGATGAGGAACGGCCCCGAGTGGCTAGGGAGCCCGTTGGCGATTTGCGCATTGACGCTGCCTCGGAGGAACGCTTGTTCGAACTCGAAGACGAGTTGCGCTATACCAAGGAGAATCTCCAGGCCACCGTCGAAGAGATGGAGACAACGAACGAGGAGCTTCAAGCCACTAATGAGGAGCTCGTCGCATCGAACGAAGAACTGCAGAGTACGAACGAAGAATTGCACTCAGTCAATGAAGAGCTTTACACCGTCAACGCCGAATACCAGCGAAAGATCACGGAACTTACCGAACTCACCGACGACATGGACAACCTCTTGCGGAGCACGGATGTCGGTACGATCTTTCTTGACCGGGATCTGTTGATCCGCAAGTTCACGCCAAGAATTGGCCATGCCTTTCAATTACTGCCACAAGATATAGGCAGACGGATCGACAGTTTCGCTCACAACATTCTTCACGACGGGCTGATCGACGATGTGCGCCGCGTTTTGGAAACCGGAGAATCCATCGAGCGTGATGTCCAAGACAAGCAAGGCGAGTGGTTCCTGCTGCGCATCCTTCCCTATCGCACTAAGACCGCGGTTGAGGGAGTTGTAGTGACGCTCATCGCGATTTCACGTCTGAAGGCCACTGAAGAAGAATTACGCCGCCTTTCGAAAGTCTTTATGGATGGAGCCGACCCCATCATTATTGAAGACCTATCGGGTAGAATCGTCGACTTGAACCGAGAGGCCGAGCGCGCCTACGGCTGGTCGAGGAACGAGTTGTTAGGTGAACGCGTCTCGAAGCTTATTCCGGTCGAGGAAAGTTACCATCTCGATGCGTTGCGTGAGCAGTGCTGCCGAGACGATTCGGTGCGCAATATCGAGTCGACGCGTTGTGCTAAAGCTGGGCAGGCGGCTCCGATTCTGCTGACGTTGTCGCTGCTGCATGGGGAGAAAGGCGAGCCTGTGGCGATTGCCAGTATCGCTAAGGACATCACGGCTCAAAAGCAAGCTGAGAGGGAAGCTCGTGAAGCTGCTCGGCGGAGAGACGAGTTTCTGGCCATGTTGTCGCACGAGTTACGAAACCCGCTGGGCGCCATGCTGAACGCAACGCGATTGTTTGAACGCGCAGGAACCCAAGAGCCGGACTTGGAGCGAGCATGCTCGATCATCGAGCGTCAGTCGAAACAGATGGCCAGGCTCCTGGACGACTTACTTGACGTGTCCCGCGTAACGCAAGGGAAAATTCGCATTACTAAACAGGTGATTGACGTAGTTGCCAGTGCACAGGAAGCTGCTCAAGTCGTTCAGACGCTTATCGAAAAACGTGGCCACACGCTTAAATTGGACCTCCCGAAGCACCCAGTCTATGTGGAGGGAGATCCCGCGCGGTTGTTGCAAGTTCAGGAAAACCTCCTGGAGAATGCGGCTAAGTATACGCCGCGGGGAGGGGAGGTCCGTCTGGTCATTCGAGAGCAGGATGGTCAGGCGATCATCTCGGTTCGCGATAATGGCATTGGCATCGCCCCCGAAATGCAAGCAAAAATCTTCGAGCTGTTTGTGCAGTCGCCGCAACAACTCTCAGATGTCGAAGCCGGAATGGGAATCGGACTGACGCTGGTTCAATCGATCGTTCGCTTGCACGGCGGACAAGTCACGGTTCGCAGCGACGGTCCCGGCACGGGGAGCGAATTCGAGGTGCGGCTGCCGATCACCGATAGGCGGCCAGCCGATGATGTCGCGGATGAATCCGTAACTGACGCAGACACTCGCGTCGTCCTCGTCGAGGACAATGCCGACAGCCGCGAGATGCTGGAATCGCTGCTGAAGATGGATGGCTATGAAGTGACCACCGCCCAAGATGGGCAGCAGGGATATGAAACGATCATCAAGCAACAGCCTGACGTCGCTTTGGTCGACCTGGGACTACCCGGCATCGACGGTTACGAAGTTGCCAGGCGCGTGCGTGTCGAGTTGGCTGGTCGTCGGATACGACTCATCGCTTTGACCGGTTACGGACGTTCGGTCGACCGGGATGCCGTCTTTGCCGCCGGTTTCGACGAACATCTGGTCAAACCGGTTGACCCGGACGACCTGGTGCGAATCCTCAGAAGGCCGTGGTAGCTGAAAGAAGGCAGGAGCAGAGACGTATATCTCCGCTCCTGCCTATCAATTGGCTAGGACCGTTCCGTGCGGGTAATCTTCCAAATCCCTGAAAGCCAGCCGCAGGCCGGCCCGCGCGCGTTGCCACGCTTGATCCTGCCTGTTCTGTTGACTCACACAGACAGCATTTCCTCCGCGGCGTCCAGTCGCATGGCTTCGACAAGCTGCTCGGGATCGACTGGCTTCGAAAACCAACGATTGACTCCGTCTGGTCCAACGGTGACCGCGGCTTCCGCCGGATTCGTCCCTGTGACCGCGAAGATTTTCAGGCTTTTGTGTTCCGGATGTTGGCGGATTGCCGAAACGGTCTTTGGCCCGTCAAAGCGAGGCATCTTCATATCGAGCAGGACTACGTCCGGCCGATCTTCTTTTGAGAGGTGCACCATTGCCTGGAGACCGTCCATAGCAGTATCGACTTCGAATCCACTCAGCCTGAGATAGCCGGCTAGCAACTCCCGTTCGTTCGCGTCATCTTCGACGACCAAAGCGCGACGGTTGTTAGAGCTGCTGGGGGGCAAGCCTTGTGGTGGTCGATCACCCCCTAACTCCTCCTCGATCGCCTTTAGTTCGTTGAAGATGCGAAAAATCGTTGGCTCGGCGTCGTCAGCCTTGCCCGCGTCTAGCAATCGCTGCAACATTCTGAGCCCGACGGTCGCCTTTTGCAAGCGGTTACGCATCAAGTGGCTGAGGCCATCGGTGGGCGACTGGCTCACTGCTACTGATTCCTGAGTTTTATCGATCTCGGCGCGCACAATGGGGACGCTCTTTGGTGCATCAATGCCAAGCCGAACGTTTTTTCCGTCGATGCGCAAAATCTCGACTGTTATGCCGAGCGTTGGGAAGACAACCTTATCATTTCGTCCGCGCGATAGAACAAGCATAGCTGGGCCTCCTTTCCCGTGAGGTGGAAATAACCAACCCCCGGTCGATCGTGTGCAGTCAAACTGCCTGCGGTGAAGTTGTATGATCGCCTGCCGATGATTCCGCTAAATCGACGGCAGGGCACTTTCGTACCGACATCGATAGGTAGCAGAACACGCAGCCCAACTTCCTTGTCGAGAAACTCGTGGAGGTCCATTCCACGTAGGCCGAAATCTGGCCAGTTGGATATTTCTAGCCAATCGTGCTTGATTATTGCAAGAGCGCCTAGCGATTCATGGACGGGGCCGTTTCGTTCAAGCTAGCTAGCACCTTCGACTCGAGAAAGGATCCCCCTGTCGGTTTTGCGACAGCCCTGCCTCACACAACGGCGAACCTGTCAACACATGCAAGGGTAAAGAATTCCTTACATCTCACAGACGGCCGAGAAGCAATTTGCAGGTGAACAAACCAATTCCTATCCGCGTAATATTTTGTGCGGAAAAACAGAGGTCTACAACGCACAATCAAGTGAATGGGAGGACACAATAATGTACAGACATTCATCATTGCCAATAATATTTTTAGTGATTGGTTGTTGTCATGTTCAGATTGGGGCACAGGTCACCAAAGCCGTCGATATCCCAGATAAGAAGTTGGAGGCAACACTGCGTGCGGCCGTGTTCGATAAAATGGACAAGCCTGATCAGGAACTGGCAGACGAAGACCTCAAAAAGATATTTGTGCTTGATGCTAAGGGGAGAGGTATTCGCGAACTAACAGGTTTGGAGCGCTGCACCAACCTGATGTCGCTCGACCTCTCGCAGAATGCAATTACTAACGTCGAATCGCTGGGGGCTATGGAGAATTTGCAGGCATTAACGCTCTCGAAGAATGATATAAACGACTTGGCGCCCCTCAGAACACTTACCCGTTTGCAGTACTTGAATGTGGAAGACAATCAAGTTCGATCGCTTATGCCGCTCGCGAAATTCGAACATTTAACGGCGCTATATGCCGGTGGCAATAAAATCAGCGATTTAGCACCGCTTGCGAACTTAAAAAGACTGTCGTCATTGAGCATGCCAAGAAACTTGATTAGCGATGCCGCGCCGCTGTCTTCCCTAGCGCGATTATCGCTCTTGGACCTAAATGACAATCAAATCACGGATGTGTCACCAATAGCCCAGAGCACAGAGGTATGCCTGCTGATGATTGAGCGCAATAGAATCTCTGATCTCGCGCCGCTAGTTGAAGCGACTGTCGCTGATGCCGCAGATAGGCGAAGATTCGCTCCATTTTTGCGGCTATATATCGCGGGAAACCCTGAAGTACACCATGAACAGATCAACGCACTGAAATCGGCCGGTGTCAAAGTGTTTTCTGACAACTGAGTGATTTAATCCAAGTGATTATAACCATCAATCTTAGCTGGATTTATCGTAGTGTAGTCGCTAAGGAAGCTTATGTGAGCAAGCCGAACGATATCTTTGGTGGCGACACTCCAAAAAACCTTTGACATTCGGCCACTCCCCGTGCAGGACGGTATCGAGCAAAAAATCGAGAGAGTGCTCTCTCTTGCGATGAAAAATACTGGCTGTCCTTAGCCAAGTCGTTCGCCAGTCACTGGGGGTCATCGACGGCCAGATGGCCCTGTGCAAAAATGAGGCTATCCCTCAGCCCCTCAAGTATTTGCACCGGTTTACTCATGCGGAACATCTATCGCTCACTTTTACTGTTGATCGTAGGCGCCACCCAAAAAGAACTGGCTCGCCAGATTCACTATCTTAAGATAGAAAACCGCATTCTGCGCAGCAAGCTACCCCCTCGAGTATCGCTTACGCCGCAAGAACGAAATCGGCTGGTAAGGTTTGCAAGCAGGCTAGGCAAAGCACTCAACGAATTGGTGACAATCGTTCATCCCAATACTGTCCGCCGCTGGATGCGAGAAACTCGCAAAGGATGCGTAAATTCTGTCGTTAAAGGCCGACGTCGAACGCCGGAAGACATCCGTCAACTGGTTCTCAAACTAGCCCGCGAGAATGGCTGGGGATACACCCGGATTCTCGGTGAGCTCAAGAAATTGCGGATCCATTCTGTCTCTCGAAATACGGTAAAGAACATTCTCCGAGCCCATGGCTTAGATCCCGGTCCAACACGAGGTGCAGGTACTTGGGACGAGTTCTTGAAACTACATGCTGCTACCCTTTGGCAGTGCGACTTTTTTTCTAAAAAAGTACTGACACCAAAAGGCTTTCGGGATCTGTTCGTGCTGGTATTCCTGCACGTCGGCAGCCGGCGAGTCTTCTTGACGGCCTCGACCTATCACCCCAACAATACGTGGGTGCAAGAGCAAGCCGCAGCCTTCCTTAAGCAGGCTCAGCAGGCTGGTCTTGGGACGGAATTATTACTGCACGATCGTGATTGCAAGTTTACTGCATCGTTCGACGCGGTGATGAAAGCGGCCGGCTTACGAGTCCAACGAGCGTCGTACCGTTCGCCCAACACCGTGGCATTTGTCGAAAGGTTCATCCAAACCATCAAGCAAGAATGTTTGGACTATTTTGTGGTGTTTGGCGAACAGCACATGAACTTCTTATGCAGCCAGTTCGTCGAGCATTACCATCTGGAACGTCCACATCAGGGAAAACAGAACCAACTGCTCGACTCAGAGAGAAAAGTGAATAAGCAACCACCTGCCGACGCTAGGATACCGGCTACGGTTCTGCTCAAGGAAATCCGTTGTCACAAGCGGCTCGGCGGTTTGCTCAAACACTATTACCGAGCAGCGGCATAGCTACATCTGCATTCCTCAATTGCTGAACACAAGCAATCGCTGGACGCTCGCATCTGCGTTGCGCGACTCGAATCGATCTTTCCTCAGAGCGATCTTCAGCAGTTTCCTTCGCTGACTCGAGCTGTGGCAATCCATGTCGATCGCAAACTTCGTCATTTTTGACTGGAACTTCATTTTTGCACAGGACGAGGCCTAACGATTGTGGGATGTGGAGTAGTGGCTAGCGGTTGCTTGGACACTATTGATCGAACAAAAAATAAGGCACGGGAAACGCAACAAGTACCAACCACATCGCAACCGATTACCAATCCACCGCCAAAGGTCGATACTCCCACAACACTCAAAAACTCCTCGTTGAAAACGGAACCTGCAATTCCGAATCCAAAGACTATTGATCTTCCAAACGACATCGAAACGCCAAAACGGTCTACTACGTCGTACGACCCGCCAAGCTATCCCCACAAGCATCGTGTGCGAATTTGGACGTCCCACAATGGCCATAAAGTAAACGCCTCGTTTCTCTGGCGCAATGCAGGGACCGTCGCACTGATTCGCGATGACGGCACAACCATCAAAGTACCGTTCGATAAGCTTAGCGAATCCGATCAAAAGGCGATTCGTCAAGGTAAGTTTGACTGATCGCTAATTCCTATAGGAAGTGGGCAAACTAGCCGCCCGCTCCGTTACCCCGTAATTCGATTTTTGAAGGCAAATATGCATAGTCTCGAGGCCAATGATTAGCAGGCTCATTGATCTAAAAGAATTCTAAACAATCTACATGAGAACCACTGGCTGTCGTAGCGCCTGTGAGGTAAGTGTGTGTCCTGTAAGACGTCGATTGTCGACTTCGCAAAGATCCTCAACCACGGGAGCACAACGATGACCTCCACAAATATCACTGCCGATAAAGCTACCTCCAAGAAGAAGGTACGCCGTGTAGAGACGAAGCAAACCGCACACACTAAAAAGACGAAAGTATCCAAAACGAAACAATTCAGCGCCCTGGATGCGGCAGCCAGGGTTCTTGCCGAGTCAAGTACTCCAATGTCAACGCAGCAAATAGTCGAAGCCATGGCCGTCAAGAATTACTGGAAGAGCCCGGCTGGCAAAACACCAGCTGCCACTCTTTACAGTGCAATTCTCAGGGAAATCTCAGCCAAGGGAAACTTGACAAGATTCATTAAAACCGAACCCGGAAAATTCTCCCTTAATGCTGCCGTGCAACTTAAATCTGGCGAATGACGTAATAGCCGTCGCGCTCATTTACAATGGCGATTGATCCTATGTAACGATTAACTCGATTCAATCACACTTCAGCTTTGCAAATTGTCGTTGCCATCTCTTAGCTAACTGACTAGCAGTCAATAGATGTGGGATCGGCCTGCCCATCTTGTTGAATATATTCGGCAATTCAGTAACAGTGGGAGCCATACGACATATCTTCTCGCTGTAGTTTTTCAACAGCTGGCTCTGATAATTGCATTGAATTAAGTAATCCGGGTCAACACCGATTGACGAAGCGAATTGATTCCATGCTTCCGCGCCGATGGCAAATCGGTAAGCGCCGAGTCGTGCGGCCAACTCCCATTGCTCGACAACATCATTCGCAGCAGCACTTGGTACTGTGGCGCTCAAAAAAAGGCCAAGTTGTTCCTGCTGTTCGGCAATATGCCTTAAGGCCAGAACATGTAACATCATTAGTGGAAGCATCGTATCTGGCGCCCAATAACACTTGCTCGGGGTTGCGCCTGCGATCAATTCCAGTTGCGTTTCATCCCTATTGGCTTCAGCGGCCAATCTTAGAGCAGTCCGCTTGTTGCGATCCACACTTCCTGATGACAGTCGTTTATTGTTTGTAAACAAATCACGGCTATTTTTTGACTTGCCGGCTGTCTTTGGCGGATAGAGCCCAAGTAATTGAGCCTCGTCCTTCATTACCGTCAGGGCCCCCCGGTAATCACCATTCTTCAGGTGATGCGCCGCGAGCATTCTACGTTGAGCCACCTGACGCCCCAGCGCTTGCCTGTGATCCTGCTCTGCTATTTGGGACAGTTGCTTATTTGCTTTCGCAACGTACCTCCGAATCTGCCGATCTGAGACCTGCCAATTTTTCTGCACCGCAAGACGACGAATCTCGGGAATCCCTCCTACCCCGGCGACGATTAAGTGTCGGACATCATCCACACGCCGTTGTGTGGTTATTTTATTTGACTTAGCCATGACCTTCCTCGCTATTATTCGGTTGAGTAGGAGCACTTGGTATCGAGGCGTCCATCGCCTTAACATCTTGGTCTGGAGTGATGCGCGTACCTTCCTGGTTCTGGACTACTGCCCGTCCATGAGCATCCAAATCAAGGCATTGGCTATCAAGCACTACAATAGAACGTAAGACCGGACCTATCTTTCGCCTTGAATCGCGATTTAAACTAACCGCCGCGATTTGCGCGTCGATTAACGCTTGAATGTCGACATCAGAAACACGCCAGACTTCACCCACAACGCGCATCAACGATCCTGTTTCAGGCGTTGGGGTCGAGCTTGGCGCGTCTGAAGAATCTTCAGGCGCCTGCTCGTTCATGGCGTTCTGCCTTTCGACCCGTGAAGTGTTCCCAGCGTTGCACGATCACATCGCAATACAACGGGTCGAGTTCCATCAAGAACCCTTTCCGCTCCATTTGTTCAGCGGCAATTAACGTCGAGCCGGAGCCTCCAAACAAATCCAGCACGTTCTCGCCGACATTTGAGGAGTATTGTAGGGCTCTGGCGGCTAACTCGACTGGCTTTTCAGTAAGGTGGATCATCGATTGCGGATTCACTTTTTTGACGCTCCACACATCGACTGCATTATTGGGGCCAAAGAATTGATGGCCTGCTCCCTCCCGCCACCCATAGAAACACCATTCGTGATTTCCCATGAAATCCTTACGAGTCAGGACCGGGTGTTCCTTCACCCAGATGATTGCCTGTGAAAAGTACAATTGGCAGGTTTTAAGCACCGGAGGATAGTTGCCGCAGTTGGCATACCCACCCCATACGTAGAATGTACGGCCGGGCATCAGAACTCTCGCCATGTTTTCGAACCATGCATGCAGTAAACGTTCGAATTCGGAGTCGCTCAAAAAATCATTCGCCAAAGGCCGATCTTTTGGACGAAGTTTTTTTCGGACAGGCTTAGTCTTTGTGCCATCCTCGACATGATCCGACGATTCCGTTGGCGCAATGAACGAACTAAGACCTGCAGCAATGGCATTGTTTGATCGTGGCTCGACCTTCACATTGTAAGGTGGATCAGTGTGGATCAAATGGACTGGTAAGCCTCCAAGCAAACGATCGACGTCCTCAGCCTTTGCTGAATCCCCACATAACAATCGATGATCACCCATTATCCATAGGTCACCTGACTTAGTTACCGGCTCATCCGGTGGGTCAGGAATCTGATCCGGGTCGCCCAAGCCTGGCTTGCCATCCGGATCGAGTAGGCGCGCAAGTTCATCTGTCGAAAAGCCAATGGAGTCCAGCTCGAAATCCACCTCTCTTAACGCTAGTAACTCACTGATCAAACGATCCTGATCCCAGTCAGACAATGTATTAGTCTGGTTATCAGCAATGCGATATGCCTTTGCTTGATCCGGAGTTAGGTCAGAAGCAATGTGCACAGGAACGTTTTCGAGGCCCAGTTGCTGAGCTGCCTTCCAACGAGTATGGCCAACGACAATAACCTTCTGGGCATCCACGACGATGGGCTGGCGAAAGCCAAATTTACGAATGCTCGCGGCCACCGCGGCAATGGCATTCTCATTCTCGCGTGGATTGTTGGTATAAGGTTCGATGTCAGTTAGTTTCCACAATTCGATCTTCATTTCATTTTCTCCACAAAATATAGGCAATGTAGACCATTGAACTGACCCTCCTTGGACACTTTCCAGCACATTGGGATCCTAAGCTTAGAATTCCACGTGGACAAGTTGTCGCG
>JADMIO012791335.1_pt1 | contig 48153 bp, 48 predicted proteins | sample 8958161 | NCBI WGS metagenome assembly JADMIO01 (sample SAMN16585339, study PRJNA669376) | soil metagenome | isolation source: Crop rotation soil | place: USA: Cullars Rotation, Alabama | collected 2011
CGACAACTTGTCCACGTGGAATTCTAAGCTTAGGATCCCAATGTGCTGGAAAGGCGTCCTGAAGTCGAAGGCGTCAGCCGTGGGGCCGAGGCGGGCGATGAGATCGAGCTTTTCCCTGCCCTCCTTCAGCGTAGGCGTTGCGCCGGCAGGGAGCCACCAGAGGGCGAGATAGCTTGGCAGCTCGATGAACCATTCCTTGCGGCGGCGCATGACCGTGCGGTGGGTGAGGTTGCGGTAGGCGAAGGCGGAGAGGTTTTCGATCCCATCCCACACCGTCATGTTGGTGGTGACCTGCGGGTCTTCGTTCTCGCCCTCGCCCTGCATGCGCCAGATGAAGCCGGGAGAGGCCTCGGCGAGAGCATTCACCTCGCCGAGGGCTGCTTCGAAATCGGCATTGACCGGGTCAGCCCGGTCGGCGCGGAAGATGGCGTAGTTGATCTGGGCGATATGCCAGTTCACGCGCATTCGTCGAGAATGGGTGGAACTTCAGCGCCATGCGGCGGCGGGAAGGGCTGCTTGAACGTGAAGGCCGCCGCGGTTGGGCCCAGGCGTTCGAGGAGGGCAATCTTCTCCATCGCTTCCTGCACGGTGGGCGTGTGTCCCGCCGGGATCCACCAGAGGGCCATGTAGACCTTCATCTCCTCGAACCACTCCCGCCTGCGGCGCATCACGCCGCGATGATCCATGTTGCGGTAGACGAAGGCGGCCAGCGCTTCGGGATTTTCCCAGACAGACATGTTGATGGCGAGACGCGGGTCGGCGGCGGACGGGCGGATGTCGGTGGCGTTGTTGCCCTCGCCCGTGAGGCGCCAGATGAAGCCGGGCGAGGCTTCGGCCAGCGCATTGACATGGTCGAGCGCATTCATGAAGTCGGCGTTGGCGGGATCTTCCGGCGGCTTGATGAAGCGTCCGATATTCACCTGGGCGAGATGGTAGGTCATGCGTCCCTCTAGCGTTGGCTGTCCTTGAGGAAATAGTCGAGGCGCTGCATCAAGCTGCGTTCGTCCTGCGCGCAGTGGATATCCGTGATCACTTTCTTGCCGCCGAGATCGGACAATTCCACGCTGACGGTTTGCTTCAGGTTGCTGCCTGGTTCTGCGACGCGAACCTCGAGCTCCACAACATCCCTGGCCCCGTCGTGGCGTACGCCGAGGATGGAATAGGATTGGAGCGTTTCCTGGGTGCAGAAGAAAGGATCGGCGTCGAGAGCCGCGATCCCTCCCGTGGCCAGCTCCGCCTTGTGGTTGTCCGACAGACCTTGCCGCAAGGAGGGGTGCAGATAGGCAGGATAATCCTCGAGGATTTGAAGATCCGGCGCCTTGAGGTCCTTCGGCTCTCGCTCAGCTTTCGGCTTCCGCCTCCATTCGTCTTGCCGCCTGACCAGTTCGGCGTAGTGGCCGTAGAACTCCGCTGTGACCTGGTCAGCGGATGGATTGCTTGCCGCGAGCGGACGAGCTGCATCCGAGCACGCGCCCGCTCCAAAAAGGGGCATCAGGCTTGCCAATGCGCCGGCCAGCACGAAACTGTTCATTCTGGTTCCCCCTTCCCCGCGCACGCTGCTGTTAGGTTATGGTTACGTGCCCGCAAGAGCGCAAGGACGGTTCGATGCTCAAGATCATACTCTGCCTGAAACGGAAGCCCGGCATGTCGCGCGAGGACTTCCTCCGCTATTGGGAGAATGAGCATGTTGCGGTGCTGGCCAAGGTCGCGGGGCCGATGGGTATACGGCGTAACGTACATAACCACACGATCAGCACGGCCGCCGATGCACGCATCCGACAGGGACGCGGGGCGGAGATGGATGACTATGACGGCGTCGCCGAAAGCTGGTTCGACAGCTATGACGCCCTGATGGCGGCGACGGCGACGCCCGAGGGGCGGGAGGCGGCGCGGCTGCTGGCGGAGGACGAGGCGCGGTTCATCGATTTCTCGCGCTCGCGGATTTTCTTTGTCGAGGAGAAGGTGGCGATCGGGTGAGAGCTTACCCGCTCGTCAGCGCCACGAACACGTCCTCGAGGTCGGGCTCTTCCGTCGCGAGGTCGGCGATGCCGATGCCGGCTTCGCGGCAGCGGTGGAGGAGCTGCTCGATCGAGGTCTCGCCCGTGCGGTAGGTGATCGCGATCTGGCCGTCCTTGCGCATCGTGGGATCGAGATCCTTGAGACCCGGAGGGATCGCGTTGAGGTGTTCGCTGGGGCGCACGACCAGCGTCTTGTAGTTGAGGCGGCGGAGGAGTTTGGCGGTGGGCTCGCAGGCTGCCACCTGGCCATGGTTGATGATGGCGATGGTGTCGCACATCTCCTGCGCTTCCTCGAGATAGTGGGTGGTGAGGACAATCGTCGTGCCGAGCGCATTCAGCTTGCGGACATATTCCCAGAGCGAGCGGCGCAGTTCGACGTCGACGCCGGCAGTGGGCTCGTCGAGGATGAGGATGGGGGGCGTGTGGACGAGCGCCTTGGCCACCATCAGGCGGCGCTTCATGCCGCCGGACAGCTGGCGGACGTAGGCGTGCTTCTTGTCGCCCAGCCCAAGCGCGTCGAGGATTTCGTCGGTGCGACGCTCGTTCACGGGCACGCCGTAGAAGCCGGCCATCAGGTCGAGCGTTTCCCGAGGCGTGAAGAACGGGTCCATGTTGATCTCTTGGGGAACAACCCCGAGGGCGGCGCGGGTCTCGCGGGGATGCTTGTCGGCGTCGATGCCCCAGATGTTCACCGTGCCGGAGGTCTTGTTCACCAGGCCGGCAAGGATGTTGATGAAGGTGGACTTGCCCGCCCCGTTCGGCCCCAGCAGGCCGAAGATCGAACCGCGGGGAATTTCGAGGTCGACGCCCTTCAGAGCCTGCTTGGCCGGCATCTTCTTGGAGGCGGCATAGGTCTTGGCGAGGGCCTTTGCCTCGATCGCCAGGGCTGGGACCGCTCTTTCCTGCATCGTTAGCCTTCCGGGGTCGTTTTGCCTGCATTGACGTGTCAGGCGCCGGTCCCATACCTAAGGCCTCCAATGGAAGACTCAAAGGGGCCTAGCCGGCATGTCCGACCAATCCTGGTATGTTGACCACCCGGAAGTCATCGTGGTGACGACCCCCAAGATCGCCTGCGACGGCGGCGGCGGGGCGCTGGGCCATCCCAAGGTCTGGTACGACATGTCCGAAGAGGACTTCGTCGAATGCAAGTATTGCGACCGGGTCTATGCCCTGAAAGGCGGCAGCCACGATCCGGGCAAGACGGCCGCGAAGTAAACGGCGCAACCCGACGCGCCGGCTTTGTGCCTGAACGCGCCCTGAATGCCCCCAGGATATCGCGGGCGTCATGCGAAGATATTCAACGGCTTCCGGTGCTGGAAAGCCTCTTCGGGGCGCGCTATTCTGCATGTGCCGTTTCAAGGGGGCGAACCCATGTCCCGGATGTCGTTCAAGATCGCCTATGCCGCGATGGTGCTGGGCCTGGCTTCCGCCTGCGCGGGCGCGCCCAAGCCTGATCCGGTGGCTCTGGCTGCGGCGCAATCGCAGTGCGAGGCGCTTGCGGTGAAGTATGCCGAAGCCGTGCGCGATGCAGGCGAGGCGACGGCAAAATGGGGCTCGGCCAATTCGCGACGGCAGGAGCTGGAGCGGCTGCAGTATTCGCTGCGCAACGAGATGACGCGGTCGGGCGCGCCGGATGTGAGCCGCGTGGCGGCCACGGCCCTGGGCGCAGAGCTGGCGCAGGCCAAGGCGGAGCGGGCGTCCCTCGAGGCGCGCTATGGCGACGATCATCCGCGCACCCAGACGGCGGCCGCCGGGGTTTACGCCCTGGAACAGGCAATCAGCGCCGAACTGTCGCGCAACGGACGCACCTGAGGCTTTCTACGAGCTTTCCGACGCGAACGCCCCTTCTCCCTGCTTGCGCATAGCATCAACAGGGCTATTCCTTGCCCCCAATCGGCGAGGGAGAGACGCCCCATGAAAATGGCCATGAAACGAATGATGCTGGCCGGCATTGCGGCGCTGGCCCTGGCTGCGTGCGCGGGGGTCAAGGAAGAACCGATCCTGGTGCAGACCCCTGCCCCGTCGGCCCCGCGGTTCGATGCGGCGATCGCGGCATTCGAGACGGCGGACAAGGAAGCGATGCCGCCCAAGTGCGCGACGCTGTTTGTCGGCTCCTCGACCATCGCGCGCTGGAAGACGCTGAAGGAGGATTTCCCGAAGCGAACGGTGATCAACCGCGGCTTTGGCGGATCGACGGTGTGGGAGGTGGACGCCTATTTCAACCGCGTCGTGACGCCGTATCATCCCAAGGAAATCGTGTTCTACGCGGGCGACAACGATCTCGCGGCGGGACGCACGGCGGATGACGTCTATGCCGACTTCGCGGCCTTCATGCGCATGAAGGACCAGCAGCTGGGCAAGACGCCGGTCTATTTTATCTCGGTGAAACCCTCGAAGCTGCGCTGGTCGATGCAGCTGCAGATGACGGAAGTGAACGCCCGGGTGCGCGAACTGGCTGAACAGCGTGACGATCTCGTGCTGATCAATGTCGTGCAGGCGATGCTGAATTCCGATGGCACGCCCAAGGACATTTTCGTGGAGGACAATCTCCACATGACGCCGGCCGGCTATGCGATCTGGACGCCCATCGTCGAGGCGGCGCTGACGCGCGGCCAGAAGGACAAGGCGCCGGGGTGCTGAGGTAGGCCATGCGCCGATGGGGTTGGGTTGGGGCGGCGGCATTGGCAGGAGCGCTGCTCCTGCCTGCCTCTGCGCAGCCGCCTGAAGGATACAAGCTGGCCCCAAGGGTTGAAGCGCGGCTGAAAGCGTTTCTGGCGAAGAAGTACTGCGAGGAGGAGTTTGCGGACTCCGGCTCGAGTTACTCGGCAGCGCAGGTCCGACTGGGGCCGGACAACAAGCCGCTGGTGTTGGTCTACGTTCTTTCGCGAGGCTGGTGCGGATCGGGCGGCTGTCACCTTTCGCTCTACGAAGACACTGGCCAATCCTTCCGTCAGGTAGTCGATGGCTTCACAGTCTCGAAGCCTGTGATCGCTCTTCTGCAAACACGCACGAATGGTTGGCGCGACCTCAGCATCGGCGTGCATGAAGGTGCGGATGGCGTTTTCCCGGGACGCCTGAGTTATTCGGGGGGCTCGTATAACTCCATGGACGAGAAGGAATACGAGGCCAACAAGCACAAGGGGCTTCCCTCAGGCGCGGTGATCCTCTTCGACGACTACGGGGACAAGCCGCTGTGTGGATCAGCGGTTTCCTAGACGCAGAAGTCGCCTTCAATAAAATTGAAGTTGACTTTCGTTTTGTGAAAGGCAGTATACGCCCATGCCCGACAGGGAGGCGCCGACCTCGATCACTCATCTGGACGAGACGGATCTTCAGTTCGTCCGGCGGATGATCCTCGCCTCGGGGTCGCTCAAGGACCTCGCGGCGGAATACGGCGTCTCCTACCCGACGATCCGGCAGCGGCTCGACCGTATCATCGAGCGCATCCGGGTCATCGAGAAGCATGAAACGGCGGATGCGTTCGAAATGCGCATGCGACTGCTCGTGGCTGACGGGAAGATCGATCCGCGCACGGGCGCGGACCTGTTGAAGCTGCACAAATCCACGAAGGGAAAATGAGATGGACGCCTGGATTTCGCCTGAGATTGCGCCGTGGTTCTCATTCTTCTCGCTGACATCGGTGGGCGCCACGCTCGCCGTGTTCGTGCGGCGCGGAGAGCATCGCGCGCTGGTGACGGCGGTGTGGAGCGCAATGGCGCTTGTTGGGGTTGTGATGCTGGCAGGCTTTCTCGCCGGCGCGGCGATGGGCCAGCCCTGGTATGTGCTGATCGCGCTGGGCGTGCCGGGCGTCGTGCTGAGCCTGGTTTATGGCTGGTCGGTCGCCAGGCTTGGCAAGGCGTATTCAGCCTCCGAGCTGCGGCGCACGATGGCCAAGGACATCTGAGGCGATCAGGGCCCCGTTGTTCCCGTCCTTGCTGCCGGCGCGCTGCCCGCAGGCGCATCCAGCCGGAGCACGGCGTGCATCTTGGCGACGAGTTCACGCTGGTCGACGGGTTTGGACACATAGTCCGTCATGCCGAGGGCGAGGTATTTCTCGCGGTCGCCGCTCATGGCGTCTGCCGTCAGCGCGATGACAGGGAGATTCTGCCATTTCTCGTTGGCGCGGATGCGCTTGATCGCTTCCTTGCCGTCCATGACAGGCATGTGCACGTCGAGGAGGACGATGTCGAACTCGCCGGACGCCACCTTGTCGAGGGCTTCCTTGCCATTGGTGGCTTCGGATATCTCGCAACCCTGGGGCGCGAGGAAGAGCTTGATGACCTGGCGGTTGATGGCGTTGTCGTCGGTCAGCAGCACGCGCATGCCGCGCAGGCCAGAGCGCTTGGGCTCTGCCGTTTTCGTGGCCGTGGCGGGGGCAGCTTCGGCGACCGCGTGAGCCTCCTGGGCCTTGAAGGTGAGATGGAAGGTGGAACCGCGGCCTTCCTGGCTCGTCACCGTGATGTCGCCGCCCATCATGCGGGCGAGCTGGCGGGAGATGGCAAGGCCAAGGCCGGAACCGCCGAACTTCCGCGTGGTGGCGCCGTCGGCCTGGGTGAAGACCGTGAAGAGCTTGTCCATCACCTCCCTGCTCATGCCGATGCCGGAATCCCTGACGTCGATATGGACCGTGAAGGACTGGGGCTCGCCATCCTGCCGGGCGAGCGGCTTCGCCGAGATGCCGACCTCGACCTCGCCCTGCGCCGTGAACTTGATGGCGTTGGAGAGGAGGTTCGACACGCACTGGCGCACCCGCACGGGATCGTAGGAGAGGCGCTGGGGGAAGTTCGAGTCATAGCGGACGAAGAGATCGAGGCCCTTGTCTTCCGCGGTCGACTGGAAGAGCTGGCGCGTGCGCTTCATCGTATGGAGGAAGTCGCCCGGCACAGCCGAGATTTCGAGTTTGCCGGCTTCGATCTTGGTGAGATCCAGCACGTCGTTGAGGAGGGCGGTGAGCGACTTTCCGGAATCGAGGATGATGCCGACCTTTTCCTTCTGCGAGGGCGTGAGGCCGTCAGCCTCGAGCGCCTGCGCCATACCCAGGACGCCGTTGAGGGGCGTGCGGATCTCGTGGGACATGTTGGCGAGGAATTGCGACTTGGCGGCGGAGGAGTTCTCGGCCGTATCCTTGGCGGCGCGCAGGTCTGCCTCGATGTTTTTCCAGGCGGTGAGGTCGACGACGGTGCCGATCAGCTTGCGGCCGTGGATGGCGTTGGCCTCGATCACCTGGGCGCGCAGCTGCATCCAGCGATAGCCGCCGGTGGCGATGCGGATGCGGATTTCCTGCTTCCAGCCGGAGGTGAGGCCGTCTTTCACCGAGGCAAGCGTGTTGAAGACGAAGTCTGCGTCTTCCGGGTGCACGCGGTCGCGCAGCGTCTGCATGTCTTTCGGACCCGGATCGAAGCCGAGGCCGCGGGCAAGCGCCGGGTTGGGCGTGTAGGTCATCGTGTTGAAGTCGATCTCGAAATACCCATCGCCCGCCGACTGGATGGCGAATTCGAGACGCTCGCGCGTGGCGGCGCCTTCGGCGAGGGCCTTTTCAAGTTCGCGGACATTGTCGTTGGCAAGGCGCGCCGAGGTGGCGATCGAGAGGATCATCAGCACGGCCGAGACAGTCGCGGGGATGGCGGCCCACACCGGGAACTGCGTCCACGACGACATGAGCAGGCACGCCAGCAGCGGCACGACGCAGATCGAGAGCACGGCCAGCATCGCGCGCAGGTCGCGGTGGCCGGAGTACATGACGTGGATCGACCACGAGCATGGGATCGTAACCGCAAGGATCCAGCCCGCCGGCTCGCCCGTCGAGAACAGGGCAATGGCGCAGACCATCCAGTGCGCAACCAGTGCAGCTTGCGTTGCCGTCATCCACTTGCGGATCGATTCCTCGCCCATCATCTGGCGCACGGAGAAGGTCACCAGCACAACGAGGCCCAGGACAGCGGGAACGACGAAAGCCACGGCCCAGGCCCAGCCGAAATAGACCGCAACCGGCGCCCCGCCGCACACGGCGAGAACGAGACCCAGATAGGTCGTCGAGTTGTTGAGGTAGGAAAGGCTCCATGCCGGAATCTTCGCTGCCGGCGTGCCCGGCGCGGCGTTGCGTGCAGCGGCGATGGTTTGCTGCGTGGTCATGAAACTCGTGTCCCCGAAAGTCGAAATCTGGAGCGAAATTTTTCGGGATACTGGCAGCTATCGATTAATTTCCCGTACAACGCGTTTGTCATCCGTGCCGTTTTCGGGCGACAGTGTTAAGCGCTGTCAATCTTCCGGCCTCGTTTCTGGCTCTTGGGCCGCGCGCCTGTTAGTGAAAGGGAGAGGGAGCTTAAGAAATGCCTGTCCGCCGTCCGGTCGACAAATCGAGCCATGTCTATCTGGTCGATGCGTCCGGCTACATCTTCCGCGCTTTCCACGCCCTGCCGATGCTGAACCGCTCGGACGGATTGCCGGTCAATGCCGTCTCCGGCTTCTGCAACATGCTGTGGAAGCTGCTTGAAGACCTCAAGGCAGGCGAGCAGCCGACGCACTTTGCATGCATTTTCGATGCGGCGAAGACGAACTTCCGCAACAAGATCTACGACGACTACAAGGCCCATCGCCCGCCGGCGCCGGAAGAACTGGTTCCGCAATTCCCCTACTTCCGCAAAGCCGCAATCGCGTTCGGCACGCCGGCGCTGGAGCTGGAGGGTTTCGAGGCGGACGACCTGATCGCAACCTATGCCCGGCAGGCCGAGGCCAAGGGCGCGCGCGTCTCGATCGTGTCGGCGGACAAGGACCTGATGCAGCTCGTGACCCCTCTGGTCTCGATGTACGATACTGTGAAGGACAGGAAGATCGGCGCGTCGGAAGTCGAAGAAAAGTTCGGCGTCGGGCCGGAGAAGGTGATCGACGTACAGGCGCTGTGCGGCGACACGGCCGATAACGTTCCGGGCGTGCCGGGGATCGGCGTGAAGACGGCGGCGCAGCTGATCCTCGAATATGGCGACCTGGAAACGCTGCTGAAGCGGGCCGGCGAGATCAAGCAGCCGAAGCGGCGCGAGACGCTGCAGACCAATGCGGAGCTGGCGCGGATTTCCAAGGTGCTGGTGACGCTGCGCACGGATGTGCCGGGGCTGACGTCTCTCGATGAAATGGGCGTGTCGGACCCGGATGGATCGACCCTGCTCACCTTCCTGCAGGAAATGGAATTCAAGACGCTGACCAAGCGCGTGCAGCAGACGCTGGGCGGAGAGGCTGCCCCTGCGCCCTCCTCTTCCGCGGGCGGCGCGGCGCTGGCCAATGCGGTGGCGGCTGAGAAGAAGGCGGGAGCGGCCAAGCCCGCGGCCACAGCCGCGCCTGCGGCAAGCAATGGCGGGATGTATACGTCGAGTGAGTGCATCGCGCCGGACAATGTTCCCTTCAATCTCGATGCCTACGAGACGATCACTGACGCCAGGCAGCTGATGGAATGGATCGTCGAGGCGAAGGCGCAGGGATACGTCGCGGTCGACACGGAGACCGACGGGCTCAATCCGGTGAGCGCAAAGATCGCCGGCGTCTCGATGGCCCTGGCGCCGGGGAAGGCCTGCTACATTCCGCTCTCCCACGGATTGAAGGGAGGCGACTTGCTGTCGGGTGAGGCGCCGAAGCAGATTCCCATCGGCGAGGCGATGGAGCTGTTGAAGCCGCTGCTGGAGGATCCGTCTGTCCTCAAGATCGGGCAGAACATCAAGTACGACATCTCGATCTTCGCCGGCCACGGCATCCGCGTGGCGCCGATCGACGACACCATGCTCTTGTCTTTCGCCCTAAGCGCCGGGGCCAACAATCACGGGATGGATGAGCTCTCGGCGCTTCACCTCGGCCACACGCCGATCCCGATCAAGGAGTTGATCGGCACGGGCAAGACGCAGATCACCTTCGACCAGACGCCGATCGACAAGGCCACGCGCTACGCGGCGGAGGATGCCGATGTGACGCTGCGCCTCTGGCAACGCCTCAAGCCGCGGATCTCGAAAGAAGGCGTTGCGACGATCTATGAGACACAGGACCGGCCGCTGATCCCCGTCGTCTCCGACATGGAGCGGGCGGGCGTTCTCGTCGATCGCGACCGGCTGTCGAAACTATCCGGCGAGTTCGCGCAACGCATGGGCGCGCTCGAAGCCGAGGCGCACCAGCTTGCGGGTCATTCGTTCAACCTCGGCAGCCCCAAGCAGATCGGCGATATCCTGTTCGACCAGATGGGCCTTGCGAAGGAAGCCGGGGCGAAAAAGACCAAGACGGGCGCCTGGGCCACGGGCGCAGATACGCTGGAGGATCTGGCGGCCAACGGCCACGCCCTGCCCCGCGTGCTACTGGATTGGCGCATGCTGTCAAAGCTGCGCTCGACCTATACCGAGACGCTGAGCGAGGCGATCGACAAGGATACGGGGCGGGTTCACACGTCCTACTCGCTGGCGGGCGCGCAGACGGGGCGTCTCGCTTCGACCGATCCCAACCTGCAGAACATTCCGATCCGCACGGAGGAAGGCCGCAAGATCCGCGAGGCGTTCATCGCCGCGCCGGGCAATGTGCTGGTTTCAGCCGACTACTCGCAGATTGAACTGCGGTTGCTCGCGCATGTCGCCGACATTCCGAGCCTGCGGCAAGCCTTCCACGACGGCGTCGACATTCACGCGATGACGGCATCTGAGATGTTCGGCGTGCCGGTGAAGGGCATGGACCCGATGGTGCGCCGCCAGGCCAAGGCGATCAATTTCGGCATCATCTACGGCATCTCGGCCTTTGGCCTCTCACGCCAACTGTCGATCCCACGGGATGAGGCGAGCGCCTACATCAAGAAATACTTCCAGAAATTCCCGGGCATCCAGGATTACATGGAACACCACCGCACCTTTGCGCGCGAGAACGGCTATGTCTCGACCATCTTCGGACGGAAGGTCTGGCTGCCGCAGATCAAGGCCGCGAACCCGGCCGAGCGAAGCTTCGGCGAGCGCCAGGCGATCAACGCGCCGCTGCAGGGCTCGGCCGCCGACATCATCAAGCGCGCGATGATCCGCATGCCCGCGGCGCTGAAGGCGGCGGGGCTGAAATCGAAGATGCTGTTGCAGGTGCACGACGAACTCGTGTTCGAGGCGCCGCAGAAGGAGGCCAAGAAGCTGATGGAAGTGGCGGTCAACACCATGGCGCGCGCCCCGCTCCCGGCGGCGCAGCTCAACGTGCCGCTGGTGGTGGAAGCCAAGTCCGCCCGCACCTGGGCGGAGGCGCACTAGAATTCCGGCTCCGGCTGAGCTTAGTCTGGCCGACGCTTGGAACGGGGGGACCTCATGCGGTTCGGCGGTCTGGTTTCGGGACTTCTTTCGCTGGCTGCGATGCTGTCGGCGCCGCTGGCCGCCGCGCAGCAGTCGCCCGCGGCGATCCTGCAGAACGCGCTTTCGTCGGCCAAGGACAAGGACGTCTTCCGGCTCGGCGAAGACAAGGCGGTGCATGTGCAAAGCGGCCTTGCCTGCCCTGCACTGGTTGGTAACGCCACGCTCTATCAGCTGATGACGTTCGACTCGTCTGCAGGCAAAGGCATGGATGTCGGCTGCGATTATGCGCGCCCTGCCTCGCCGGGGTCCGACCGGATGGTCGCGAAACACACCATCTTTGCCGTGAAGCTTCCCGAAGGCTGGACGCTCGACACTGCGTTCGCGCACTACCAGGAAGAGATGCACGGGGTGACGCCGCCGAATGCACGGTCAGGCGGCGAGTCGCTTCACATGCAGGATCCGCCGCCGGGCTTTCCTGCCTTCCGCTCCGAAGAGATGTTCTACAAGAGCGGCAGCGGCAAAGAGATGCAGACCGAGGTGATCGTCACGGTCATGTCCGGCTGGATCATCGAAGTGCGCTCGACGCGAGCATCGCAGTACGCTCTCGAGGCGAAGGAAGAAGCCGGCGACCAGTCCATTGGCGTCATGCTGTTCTTCAACGCGATCGGCGCGCTTGGCGGCCCGAACTTCAATCCGACTTTCGAGGTTGTTCCGAGCGAACATCCGGCGCCGCAATCGCCCAAGCCGGATGCAATATAGCGCTTTCTCTACGCCGCCCCGAAATACCCCGGCTGGCCGATGTCCGCGATCAGGCCGATCTCTCTCGGCTTCCATCCGAGGCGTTGCTGCGTAAGCGCGCTGGAGGCCGCGCCGTCTGCGCCGGCCATCATGCTGAGCCAACCGAAATAGGCGCCGGCCTCTTCCTGCGGGACGGATCGGGCAGGAACATTGAGGTGGCGCGCGATCACCTCGGCGACCTCGCGGACGGGCACGCCTTCCTCGCCAACGGCGTGATAACGACCGCCTGGCACACCTTTCTCCAGCGCCAGGCGATAGAGACGTGCAACATCGAGCCGGTGGGCAGCCGCGATGCGATTGGACCCATCGCCGGTGTAGCCGGCAAAGCCTTTCTGGCGCGCCAGGGCGATCGAATATTCGATCAGGCCCGCCTTGCCGTCGCCGCCATGCACCTGTGGCAGCCGAACCACCATCGCCCTCACGCCGCGATCGACAAAGGCAAGCGCGGTGGCTTCCGACACACGCGGCACGCCCGGTCCGGATCGCGGCGTATCTTCCTCCGTGGCCACGCGGCCCGGCGCCAGCATCAGGACGCCGCCCGTGACGATCAGGGGCTTGTTCGACCCCGCCAGCACTTCGCCCATCGCCTCGATGGCGTGCTTGTCGATCTGCCCGTTCTCCGCGAATTTCGAGAAGTCGTGGATGAAGGCAAGGTGGATCACGCCATCCGCCTTCGCCGCGCCGGCGCGCAGGCTGGCGAGATCCTCCAGCGACCCGCGATGGACTTCCGCGCCCATCTTTCCGAGTGCAGCCGCATTTGCGTCCGAGCGCGCGAGGCCGATCACCTTGTGCCCGTGAGAGATCAGCTCGGGGACGACCGCCGACCCGATGAAGCCGGCCGCGCCGGTGACGAATACGCGCATTGAAACCCTCCATGGACTGGACGCCCATCCCACCCGGTAAGATAGTGAGGCCAACCGGAAAGAACCACTGCGGCCCCATGTTCTCCCCTGCCGATCTTCGCTTCATCGAGCTGTCCTTCGAGGAGGCGCGCAACAGCCTGAGCCAGAGCGGCCTGCCGATCGGATCGGTGCTGGCGCGTGGGGATCAACTGATCGCGTCGGGGCACAATCAGAGAGTGCAGCAGGGCGATCCGATTGCGCACGGCGAGATGGACGCGCTGCGCAAGGCTGGGCGGCAGAAGACTTACCGGGATACGACGCTCTACACGTCGTTGAGCCCCTGCATGATGTGCTCGGGCACGATCGTGCAGTTCAAGATTCCCCGCGTGGTGATCAACGACACGGTCAATTTCGGAGGCAATGAGGACTTCCTCAGAAGCCACGGCGTCGAGGTGATCGATGCAGCCCATGCCGCCTCGATCGAGCAGATGCGGGCCTTCATTTCCGCCAACCCGCATCTGTGGGATGAGGATATTATGGAATAAGCCGCTAAAATTGCGGGCTTTTCCCTGAGCTTCCTTAACCCGTTTCTGTTAGCTAAATACGGCTCCCCACATCCGGGCGGAAGCCCGCGATCAAGCTTTCTGCGATCAAGACAATGCCCACAAAGAAAAAGAAACCGGCGCCGATCAAGCCGGGGCCCAAGACCAATCCGCAGCGCAACCCCGCGGACCTGCCCGTCGCCCCGCTCGCGGGCGGCAAGCATGCGAGCGCAAAGCAGATGGCCTCGCCCGCCTACCGGCTTGCCGCGATGGACCAGGATTTCCTGCTCGGCGATTCCATGCGCGGCGTGCGCTTTCTCATGGAATACGAGAAGGTCGAAGAGGCGCTCGACCGCTGGGGCGTGCGCTCGACCGTCGTGGTGTGGGGCTCGGCGCGCATCTCGGACAAGGGACCGCCGGACCACAAGCGCTGGTACAACGCCGCGCGCGAATTCGGCCGCATCGCTTCCGAGCGCGGCGGCGCTCTCGAGGACCGCTATCCGCGGGACAATGTGATCGCCACGGGCGGCGGCCCGGGCATCATGGAAGCGGCAAATCGCGGCGCGCATGACGTGGGCGCGCCTTCGATCGGCTACAACATCACGCTGCCGATGGAGCAGTATCCCAACGCGTTCTCGACGCCGGACCTGACCTTCCGCTTCCACTATTTTGCGATGCGCAAGATGCACTTTGCGATGCGGGCGAATGCGCTGGTCGTGTTTCCCGGCGGGCTCGGCACGTTCGATGAGCTGTTCGAGATCCTGGCGCTGCGCCAGACCGGAAAGTCCCCGCCCCTGCCGATCGTGCTTTATGACGAGAAATTCTGGCGCGAGGTCGTCTCGTTCGAGGCGATGGCCAAGCACGGCGTGATCTCTAGCCCGGACCTTGCGCTGTTCGAATACGCCGAAAGCCCGGAGCAGGCCTGGGACATCCTCGTGAAGGGCGGCGTCCTTACGAAGTGGCTGCAGGAACAGCACACGACCTGAGGCGCTTGTCTGCTCCTAGGACAACAGCCCCTTGAAGATCAGCCTCGCATAGAGATCGAGCGATGCATCCGGCGTCAGATCCGGCACCCAGCTGCGCAGCTCGGCTGCGGAATTGATCTGCGCCATCAGCATCTGGCCGGCGATACGCGCATCGCAAGGCCGTGCGGACCCGTCGACAATGCCGTCGGCGATCATGTCGATGAAGCGGCCGACGATGCGATCCATCTGAGCTAGCATTTTCGTGCGCGTTTCAGGATTGACTGACATCAGCGCGGAGTTGCGCAGGAGCGGCCCTGCCTCCGTCTGCTGGCGATGGATGAGGGAGGAGGAGGAGGCGACTGCCTGGGCGAGGCCCTTGTCTTCTGAAGCCAGCGCGCTGCGTTGAGCTTTTTGCAGAAGTTCGTAGTTGCGGTTGAAGCATTCGACGACGAGATCAACCTTGGCGTCCAAGTGATGATAGAACGAGCCTTTCGTCACGTTGAGGCGCGCGGCGATGCGTTCGACCGACGCGCCGCGATAGCCCTGTTCGTTGATGAGGCTGGTGGCGACGCGCAGGAAGCTGTCGCGCGAGATACGATCCGCGGGCATGTCTTCATCCAGCGGCGTGGCGCGTGGACGAACATCGAAGCCGGGCGCGGCAAGGCCGTTGATCAGGATGTCGGCGAGGCGCTGCTCTACCCTTTCCAGCTCCTCGACGCCGTAGTTCGGCAGCCAGAAGACGGAGCGCATCAGCTGCGAGATCAGCATGTGGGCGCGGGCGTTTACGCGCTTGCGGTCGTTTTCTATCTCGGCCTTCTCGGCGACGATCGAACGCACGACGCGGAACATCTCGACATAGTGCGGCCAGACCTGGTCGGCATGGCCGCCGGCGAGCGAGCGCAGATCGCCGAAGATCATGACTTCAGGGGCCGAGCCCTCGCGGATGCGTCGGCGGAAGTCGAAATAGCGATGGATCATGTCGCGTACGCGCGCCTCGGGCGGGCCTGCGGCGAGAGAAAGCTTCAGGCGTTCGCAGTGAAGGCTGATCGAGCGGAGATAGCATTCCGCGACCAGATCGTCCTTCTTCAGGAAGTAGTGGCGGATCGAGGTGAGGTTGAGGCCGACCGATTGCGCGACGGTTTCAAGCGTGGCGCCGCGCACGCCGAGGAGATTGAACTGCTCGGCGGCGCGCTGGAGAATCTGCTCTCGTTTCTGGACGTACTTGGCCGATGGCTGCTTGTCGCGGCCATCCCTGTCGCTGGCCCGTCCATCCATCTGGCCATCCATCGCGTGCGTTCCCTGCGCGGGAACATAGCGCCCCCTCGCCCAGCCTCAAATGCGTCCCGGAGATTCAACGCTCACGAAGGCGCCATCCGTTTCGGAGGCGATGGCTATTCCGCATATCGATTAGGCAGCGGACTCCTGACGGCTCCAAGAAACCGCTCAGTACTTGCGTTCGGCAAATCTGCAGAGCGCTAGCTCGTGTGTTCGTAGAAGCCTGCAACTTCGAGCTTCACGGCGACGGGCTTGCCGGAATCGTTCTTGAGATACCAGCCGTGAACGCCATTCCACGGCGCAGAGAAAGAGCCGTGCTGCGTCGCGCCGCCGGTCTTCGAATAGAACATCAGGTCGCCATTGCCGTCCGCGCCCTTTGGCGTGTGGCCGTGAAATTCGCTGACCATCAATCCGGGATGTTCGAGATCGCCGTAGGTGATCGAGTAGACGACGGCGTCGCCCTTCTTCATCGCAAGCTTGTATTCGAGTTCGCCGTTCGCGGAGATCGGGATGGTGATCGTTTCGGTCTTCCACCTTGCCGGCTGGATCTGGATGACCCCATCGCGAAGAGGGTATTCGCGCCAGCCATTTACTGCGGGTGGAACTGAGGGCTCCGCGGCGGCAATTTGCGCCGGCGCGTTCGCGGCTTCAGACTGGACGGGTTGCTGCTGCCCGCAGGCAGCGACAAGACAAGCGGCGGCCAGGGCGGTGCTCGACATCAGTTTCATGGTGGTCCCCTCAAGCTTGGTCCTGGATAAGCCTAGCTCGGCCCTTTGGGCCGGACAGCGGAATCCCCAGCGGAATCGAGGCTTCAGCCCAAGGTAACGAAGGTGTTAGCGGGGCTTTTCCATAATTCACGTTGCGTCACTTGACGGTGTCATGTTGACAGCGTCTAGTCCGGCCCGATCGCCTCCCTGCGATCGATAAACGGAGATCAAAAATGACCCGCCTTTCCTCCCTCATTTTCCTCAGCGCCGCCGCAGTGGCTCTCGCTTCCCCCGCTCTCGCCCCGGCCGCCATGGCCAAGACGTCGATCGCGGCTGCCGAGAACCTCTGCAAGGCCGAGGTGAAGAAGCAGCACTCGCCGAAATCGCTGAAAGTCGACAAGGAAGAGACCAAGGCGACCAACGACGCCTTCGTCTACATCGTGAAGATCAAGGGCGCGGACGACACCAACTCCAAGCTGCGCTGCACGGTCGATCGCGAGTCGAACACCATCTCGCTGGCCGTCGCCGAATAATCGACGCGTCTTCCGGATGATTGCACCGGCGCCTGGGCTCAGCCCAGGCGCCGTTTGCTTTTTTTGCGCTGCTATCAAGCGTCGGCGGTGGCGTGCTTGCGGCGGAGTTTTTCGGATGCTTCGGCAAGGCCGCGCAGGAATTGCCGGCCTGCTTCCGCTTCGGCCTGGCCGATTTCGGCCGCGAGCAACTTGTTGGTCTCGACCCAGGTCTTGGCTGCGCGCGCGTGGAGCGCCTTGCCTTCCTTGGTGAGATGGACCTGCTTGCCGCCCCGGCCGCGGCCGCCCTGCGCTTCGATCAGGCCGCGTCGTTCCAGCACCGAAAGATTCCGCGCCATGGTGGAATCCTCGATCAGCATCGCCTCGCCGATGGCCGAAAGCGTCGAGCCAGGCATCTTGGCGACGGCCGCGAGCAGACCGAACTGCGACACACTGAGATCGAGCGGGGCCATGCGCTCGTTGAAGAAATTGGTCACGGCCCGGGCCGACCTGCGCGAGGCATAGGCCAGGCAATCGAAATCAAGTTTTTCTGATCCAACCATGCAAAAATGTATATACGATATTCCTTGCCATTCAAATCGTGTATGTGCATGATTTGACTGCGGCCGCCCTCCTCATCGCCGAATCCGGCGGGCTTCCCCTGCGGCCGGAAGGAGAAACAGACATGAAAACGGTTTCCGTGATTGCCGCTCTCGCGGCAGGCGTGATGCTTTCCGCGGCGCCGGCGCTGGCCAAGACATCGGTCTCCAAGAGCGCAAAAATCTGCGAAGACACCGCCAAGGCGGCGAGCCCTGCGCCCAAATCCGTCCGCTCGGAAGATTCGAAGATCACCTCGAACGACGCGAGCGTGACCGTTCCGCTGCGCGTGAAGAATGCTGACAACTCGTCGGCTCAGCTGGTCTGCACCGTCGACCGCGAGACGGCGAAGGCGACGCTGGCGCCGGCGGCCTCGTGATCTACCCGGGGTCAGGCTGGGGCAATTGAGGAGCGGCCCCATACGCTCCCTCGAACCCGGAAACCCGGATCTGGGCGCAGCTTCGGCTGCGCCCTTTTCTTTTGGGCTCAGCGTTTCACGTCGAAGACATAGAGCAGCGTGCGCTGCGCGGACGAGAAATTGTTGTCGGAGATCAGGTAGAGACGGATATGGCCATCGGGCATTTCCTTCGCCGCGATGCCTTCGAAATTGTCGATGTTGTAGAGGATGTTGAGCTGGGCCAGGCGATGCCGGCCGGTCTCGCGGAAGCGATAGTGCGAGCGCTCGTTGATGTCGTCGGTGATGCGGGCGGGAAGTCCTGATTGATCGAGCACGCGGTCGAAATCGGTTTCGAAGATGGTGATGGCGTTGCCTGAGAGCGCGCTGAAGGCGCGGTGCAGCGAGAAGGCGCGCACGCCGGGGTGGGCGCCTGCCTTTTCGATCAGGTCGAGGCCGACGAATTCCGGAGCGCCCTCGCCGAGGCGGAGGCTGAAATCGAACGGGGCCTCCAGCGGGCGGGCCGAGAGCGGGCTTTCATCGCCGACCTTGGTCTCGATGCCGGTGAAAAGATACCAGTCGCGGGTGACGGCGAGCGGTTCGGGCCCCTGATTGCTGTCGACGTTTATCTTCGCCTGCGTGAAGCCGTCGGACATGCGCGAGCTCATCCCGCCCAGCGTGAGCGGCGCACCGCGGGCTGCGGCGCCGCAGGTTGCAAGATCGTAGGCAAGGACGCGGTAGTTCCGCTCGAATGAGACGAGCGCCATGCCGCCATTGACCGCGACGCCTTCGGAATCCCCGTCCGCCTTGCCGCGAAGAACGTTTCCGCTTGCATCGCGCATGGATGCGATCTTCGCGCTGACCGGCGTTACGCTGTCCTTCGCAAGATTGATCCAGACGAAATCGCCTTGGTCGGAGATGGCGAGGAGATTGCCGTCGTCCAGGACCTCGATGCCGGAGAGGCCGCCGAAGCGCTGGTCGGTCGAGGTGAGATGGAAGCCGCCGACGAGCGTGAGATCGCCCACCACCTTGCGTGAGGGATTGAGCGACTGGAGCGGGACGTTCTTGGTAGCAAGGTCCACCGGATCGGGTTCGGTGCGCCGCGTTCCGGGCGGGCATGAGGCGGCTTTGAGGCTGGCGAGATAGGCGTCGAACGATCGCGGTGCAGGAGCTGCGGCCTCAGCAGCAGGATCGGGGACCGGCGCCGCGGGCAGGATGGGCTCGGCCGGCGGCGGCGCCGTGACTACGGGCGGAGGCGTTGGCGCAGCCGGCGCAATGGTAGGCTGAGCCGGTGAAGGTGCGACAGGCGCGTTGGATGCGCAGGCGGTGAGAAGGAGAGATGCTAGGAAGAAGGAGAGGCGCCGCATCGCTGCCTGCCCTACCGGCGCGAGCTCATGTCGCGCACTTTCTTTGCGACATCGTCGAACTTGCCGGTCTTGACGGCGCGGGCGTCGACCGGGGCGCGCTTGCGTTGCTGCTGGGGCGCAGGGGCGCGGGAGGCTTCCTTGGCGGCCTTGGCTTCTTCCTCACCGAAGAGTTCGGCGAGCTTGTCAGTCATGGCGCCGCCGAGCTGTTCGGCGTCGACGATGGTCACGGCGCGGCGATACCAGCGGGTGACGTCGTGGCCGATGCCGATGGCGATGAGCTCGACAGGAGACGCCGGCCCTTCGATGTGCGCAATCACTTCGCGCAGGTGCTTTTCCAGCGGGTTGCCGACGTTCACACTGAGAGTGGAATCGTCGACCGGCGCGCCGTCGGAGATCACCATCATGATCTTGCGCTGTTCGGCGCGGGCCATCAGGCGGTCATAGGCCCAGAGCAGAGCCTCGCCGTCGATGTTCTCTTTCAGGAGGCCCTCGCGCATCATCAGGCCGAGATTGCGGCGCACGCGGCGCCAGGGGGCGTCGGCCGCCTTGTAGATGATGTGGCGCAGGTCGTTAAGGCGGCCCGGCGTCTGCGGCTTGCCTGCCTTGATCCAGTCTTCGCGGGAGAGCCCGCCCTTCCATGCCTGCGTGGTGAAGCCGAGGATTTCGACCTTGACGCCGCAACGCTCCAGCGTGCGGGCGAGGATATCGGCGCACAGGGCTGCGACCATGATCGGCCGGCCACGCATGGAACCGGAATTGTCGAGCAGCAGCGTGACGACGGTGTCGCGGAACTTGCTTTCGTCCTCCATCTTGAACGACAGCGGCGCGGTCGGATCGACGATCACGCGCGTGAGGCGCGAGGTGTCGAGGACGCCTTCCTCGAGATCGAACATCCATGAGCGGTTCTGCTGCGCCATCAGGCGGCGCTGCAGGCGGTTGGCCAGACGCGAGACTGCGCCCTGCAGGCCCTGCAGCTGCGCATCGAGATAGGCGCGCAGGCGGGTGAGTTCTTCTGGATCGCAGAGCGTGTCGGCGTTGGCGACTTCGTCGTGGGCGGTAGTGAAGGCCTTGTAGTCGGAGGTGAAGGCGTCGCTCTCGCGCCAGTTGGGGCGGATAGGCGTGGCGGGCTCGTCATCGTCCGCCTCGGAAGCCTCCATGTCGGCGTCCTGGTCGAGCGAGGCGGTGGCCTCGATCTCATCGCCCGGCTCGCCTTCCCCGGCTTCGCCGGAATCCTGTTCCTGCGCGTCGCCTTCTCCTTCGCCCTCGCCCTCGGACTCGTCCGGAGCTTCGGCCTTGGCTTCGCCTTCCTCTTCCTGTTCGCCTTCCTTGTCCTCGTCGGAGGAGGAGTTGGCGCGATCGTCCCCCATGTTGAAGTCGCGCAGGATGTCGTGGACCAGGCTGGCGAAAGCTTTCTGGTCATGCATTTTCGACTGCGCGTCGGCAAAGCGCTTGGCTGAGTTCGCCTCGAAATCCTTGCGCCAGACTTCGGCGACGCCCGAGGCGGCCGCTGGCAGCTTCCGCCCCGTGAGCGCTTCGCGCAGCAGGAATTCGAGCGCGTCATCCATCGGCGCGCGGGACTTGTCGACGGTACGGGTATAGCCGGCGCGCTCGCAGCGCTGGGTGAGCGAGGCGTCGAGGTTTTCGGCGACGCCATCCATAGCGGCGGCCCCGATCGACTCGACGCGGGCGCGCTCCGCAGCTTCAAACAGCCGGCGGGCGTCCTCGCGCTGGGGCATCAGCTTCATGTGCTGGCGCGCATTGTGGTGGGCGACTTTTAGGGCGAGCGCATCGGCCTGGCCGCGGGCGCGGGCCGTGGCGGCGGGCGTGAGATCGCGCGGCGGCGTGGAGAGGGTGATCTGGCCTTCCTGCACGCGGCCGCCGTCGACGGAGAATTCCACAGCAAGCTCGTCCTGCCCCGCGATGGCGCGGGTGGCGGCCGTAAGGGCGGACTTGAAGATGTCCGTGCGGTCGACTGGCTTATTCAAGGGAGGGCTTGTTCATGATGTTTGCGTAACGCGTCCTTGGGGTCCGTTTAGAGCGCCATGACGCACAAGGAAAGGGCGTTCGCGCTGTACGGCTGGTACAGTTTTATCGGCCCGGAAAGCAGCATTCAGAAAGTGCGGACCGGGAGCGGGGTTCGAACCCGCGTCTCGCGAACCTCTCGACAGGCTGACCACGCGTCCTACCTGCATGCTGCAGATCGAGCCAACACTTTGAACGATCCCGGCCGCGCAGGCGATATTGGCCGGGATTGTGGCGGAAGTTGAGTCTTCTGCGCGGGCTTGGCGAGACTTGCCTCATGCTCATCCCGAATCGGAACGGGCACAATTTCAGTGCGTTGTCTCCAGGTCTGATGCTGGAGACGAAATCATGACGGACATGAAAGCTATTATCGGCGCGGCTGTGATCGCATCCTTCCTCGCCCTCGGCGCCTGCGGGACGCTGGCGGGCGCGGCTGTCGGCGGCGCGGCTGGCGCGGCCATCGGCAACAACACCGGCGATGGCGATGCACAGAAGGGCGCGGCCATCGGCGCAGGCGTCGGCGCGATCGCCGGCACGGTCGCCGACCACTAGTTCGCGGAGCACGCCCTTTCCGAGGCATATGGCCGAGGCTTGGGTCTGCAAGGCGCGACGGATCAGGCGGACAGTCCAAAGGCCGCCGCGATCTGTCGCGCAGCCGCATCTGGTTTTACCCATTCCGTATCGATGAGGAGATCGGCCGCCGGCATGGCGGCCGAACTTTTTGCGAAATCCTCCCGGAGCGCGCGGAGCACATCCAGCGACGTGAGCTTGCGGAATTCCTTCCGGCTCTCGTTGGCGATGCGGCGTTCCTGTTCTCTCTCGGAGAGTTCAAGGCGCACGAAGCGGACTCTTCCACCTTGGCCTTCGACCAGCTCCACGACGCGTTCGGGAAATCCCTCCGTGACGGTGGGCTCGGGCGCGAAGGTGAAGATCAGTGAGCGGTTGGAGCGGGCGGCGGTTTCGAAGGTCGCCATCCACATCGCCTCGCGCAGGCGCACGAATTCGGGCTCGCCGAAGGAAAGCTTTTCGAGAAGCGCATCGACGACGAGGTGATTGTGGAAGAGCGGGATGCCGGTGAGACGCTCCAGCTCGCGCCCGATGGTGAGCTTTCCTGATGCCGCCGGGCCGTGGATGAAGATCAGGTTCATGTTCGGTTTGGCGGAGGATGGGCGCCGAACATCGTCACCATCACTGTCTTCACCGCATCAGAGATCGAGAGCGTGAAGATGCCGCCGCTGGCCGATTTCCACTCCTGATAGCCTCCGGAGAAGTCGAGGCCGGCGCGCGGCTTTTCGCTTGTAAGCCTGTCGAGCGATGCCTCCAGCGCCTTGCGGTCGAACGGCATGTGGCTGATTTCCCCGGTGAACTCGGCGAATTTCGGAAGCCCATAGATCGAGATGTGGACCGCTTCGCGGCCCTCGGCCCAGGGCTCGATCTTCTGGATCACGACGCGGGCTGTAGTCGCGGGCGCGTCCTTGAAGGTCCAGACCTGGCCTTCCGAGATGCGTGTCTGCGCCATGGCGCTACCCTGAAAGATGGCGGCGAAGGCCATCATGAACCCGAGAAGCGCAAACCGCATCAGCGTCCCCTTCCCTCACTCAGCTCTTGCCGAACAGGTCGATCGTGCGTTCGAAGGCCAGCTTGTCGGAGGCCGCGTCATAGTCGGGAGAGTTCTTGCGGGCGAAGCCGTGGCCGGCGTCGTAGACATAGACGGAGAGATCCGGGTGGGCTTCCTGGATCTTGTCGACTGCCCCCTTGAGCGGGATGTGCGCATCCTTGGCGCCGAAATGGAGGATGGTGGGGCATTTCGGCTTGAGGCCGACCATCTGCGGGATGTTGCCACCGTAATAGCAGGAGGCCGCGGCGAGGCCTTCGATCTGGGCGGCAGCCGCCCAGCTCATCGTGCCGCCATAGCAATAGCCGGTAATGCAGACTTTTCCTGACTTCTTGAGAACGTCGAACACGCCGCCGATGTCGTTCATGGCGTTCTGCGGACCATTGCCCATGGCGAGCTCGCGGCCTTTGGCCATGCCGGCGGCGACATCCTTGGGCTGGACGATGAAGCCGGGCGCGGCGCGGTCGTACATCGAGGGGGCGATGGCCTCGTAGCCGGCGGCGCCGAAGCGGTCGGTCATTTCCTTGATGTGGTCGGAGAGGCCGAAGATTTCCTGGATGACGATCACCCCGCCCTTCCGGGGGCCGGCAGGCTGGGCCTGATAGGCGTCGAACTCGAACCCGTCGCGGCTCTTGATGCGGATCATGCTGCCCATGTGGTCTTCCTCAGATGCTCTATCGCTTCCGGGAAGGATATAGGCGGTTCGGGGTGGAGGGTAGAGGCGGCTAGGCCCACGTCTCGAAACGGAAGTGACCGGTCATGGGCCAGTTGAAAAGGCAGGCCTCTTCCTGCGTGCCGGCGCCGATGTTGTGGGCGACCAGCGGCGCGCCGAAGAGGGACTTCTTTGTCGTGACGACGCCGATGTGCGGGAGGCCGCCGCCGGTGAGGCGCCATGAGACCACATCGCCGGGGAGATAGTCGGAAGCCTGCTTGCTCAGCGAGAGCGCTCCGCCCTTGCGGCGGAAGAAGGTTTCGAGGTTGGGGACGCGGCGGTGGTCGATGTTCGCATCGGTGTGCTTCATGCCCCAGGATTTGGGATAGGCGCCGAAATCGCGCTTCATGTCCTCGTGGACTTCGACCTGGAGATCAACGCCCGCATGGCGGAAGGCGCGGATCACGGTGTCGGTGCACACCCCGCGATCGTCCGGCACATCGCCCATGGGATAGGCCAGCTTCACATAGGCGGGATCGTAGATTTCGTTCTTCTTGGCGCGGGCCTCGGCGCCGGCGGCGACTTTCTGGGCAAAGGATTCGGGGGATTGGGCGAATGCGCCCTGCGAAAGCACAGCCGGGGCGATGAGCCCTGCCCCTAGCGTCAGGATGAAACCCCGTCTGTCCCACATGACGGAAAGACAACAGGCGATTGCGGCGAGCCCAAGACAAAATGACGGCGCAGGCGCCGCCAGCGCAGACCTTGCGCATCAAGCCCCGCAATGGAAATGTCGTCCTGGACAAGGGACACGGTGGGGAATCATGCCGGATCGCACAAGAAGCTACGCCTCGAAGACCTTCACGGTTGCGGACCCGGATGCGCGGCTGCGTAATCCGGACAATCTCAAGGCCTTCCTGAAGCCTGCACCGGGCGAGAACCTGACGGACAATGAGAAGACCCTCGACGGCTACAAGCGCATCCCGAAGGGAACGCAGGTGAAGATCGAGGAGACGCGCGTGCAGCCGACGGGCGCGTCGGGCGTGATCGTGTTCGGGCGAGCGGTGGGCGTTACGGGCAAGGCCTGGGGCTGGACCTCGACGCGCAATCTCGAGGGCGAGTTCATCAACGAGACGCTGGGCTCAACGCCGCCTCCGAAAAACGCGAGCAAGACGGGGCCGAATGCAGCCTGGCAGAAGAAGGGCGACGGCGCCGAATTCATGAAGCAGCTGACACTGGTGACGATCGTCGATGCCGGGTTCGAGCTGTCCTACCTGTCGGCCGAGACGCTCGACAAGTATTTCGACCTGGTGGACGCCGCGGCGGCGGAAGGCGTCAAGATCAAGATCAACAGCGCGTTCCGCTCCTATCCCGAGCAGGAAGCGCTTTACGCCCAATACCAGAAAGAGAAGAAGACCAACCCCAAGGCGACCGTGGCGGCAAAGCCCGGCCGATCCAACCACCAGAACGGCAGGGCCTTCGACATTGTCGTGGCCGGGGGTACAGGCAATCCGACCTATGACTGGCTGTGCAGGAACGCCACCAAGCACGGCTTCGTGCGCACGGTGAGCAACGAGCCGTGGCATTGGGAGTGGCGGCCGGAGATCGTGGCCACGCTTGCGGCCGGCGCGTTCAAGGCGCCTGGCGTCGCCGACGCTTAAGCTGCGTTTACGGAATTGCGTTTAGCGCTGTAGAGCCCGCGCCAGCGCGGCCCTGTTCCGGATTTCTTCATCCTTTTTCTTACGGCCGCGCAACAGGCCATTAAGCTTGATCGTGCATAAACGGGACAACGCAAAATGCGTGATGGCGGGTCCCTATGTTCCAGATTATCGGCATTGTGGTCGTGTTCGGCATGGTGTTCGGCGGCTTCGTGTTCGCCGGCGGCAACCTCGAACCCGTTCTGGAAGCCGGCCCGCACGAGATGATCATCATCGGCGGGGCGGGCATCGGCTCGTTCCTCATCGCCAACTCAATGAAGACGATCATGGCGGCCGGCGCCGGCATGGGCAAGATCATGGCCGGGCCGAAATGGAAGGCGAAGGACTATACCGACCTGCTCTCGCTGCTGTTTGCGCTCACCAAGACGATGAAGACCAAGGGCGTGGTCGCCGTCGAGCAGCACATCGAGAACCCCAAGGAATCGGCGCTGTTCCAGAACTATCCGAAGATCCTGAAGGACCATTTCGCCACGGACCTGATCTGCGACACGCTGCGCATGATGACGATGAACCTCGAAGATCCCCACCAGGTGGAAGAGGTCATCGAAAAGCAGATCGAGAAGCACCATCACGATGCGCACAAGCCCGCGCACGCGATCCAGAACCTCGCCGACGCCATGCCCGCGCTGGGCATCGTGGCCGCCGTGCTCGGCATCATCAAGACCATGGGCTCGATCAACCAGCCGCCGGAATATCTCGGCAAGATGATCGGCTCGGCCCTCGTCGGCACCTTCCTCGGCGTGTTCTTCGCCTACGGCCTGATCGGCCCGTTCGCCTCGAGGCTGGGACAGATCGTCGATGAGGAAGGCCAGTTCTACAAGATCATCAAGGACGTGCTGGTCGCGCACCTGCATGGCAACGCGGCGCAGGTTTCGGTGGAGATCGGCCGCGGCCAGATCCCGACTTCGGCGCAGCCGAGCTTCGCCGAGCTCGAAGAAGCGCTGAGCGGCGTCACGATCTAAAGTTTAGTGTAGAGTCCAGTAGAGTATGCATTCTTCAAGCGAGGCCCGGCTCTTTCGAGCCGGGTCTTTTGCTTTTCAGCCTGCCTTCGGCGCGGGTACGACCTTGGCTTCCTGTTGCATCGACTCCAGCAGCCACTTGTTGGCGGCCGCGATGACGTCGGCCTTGGTGATCTTGCGGACGGAGGCTTCGATCGCAGGGAGCTTGTTGCGCTCGGTGTACTCGGGACGCGACTGGGCCTGGGAGAGGATGGAGAGCCAGTAATTATTCGAGGTCGCGTTCTGCGGAAGGACTTCCAGCTGGGGCGTGATGGCGCGGGAGAATTCATCGTCAGAGATCTCCCCTGCCCGCATCTGCGCGGCGATCTTTTCGAGGGCCTTGATGACCTTGTCCGCATCTTCCGGCTTCACCTCCGCGCCGGCGCTGACATAGCCGAAGCCTGAGTAATAGCTCGACAGCGACTGGCCGGCGGAGGGCGAGTAGGTCGCGCCGAGGGCCTCGCGGATTTCCTCGATCACCTTGAGGCGCATGATCGAGGTCATGGCGCCGATGGTGCGGGCGGCCTGCGGATCATCGTCGGGATCGATCGAGACAGGCCAGAGAACCTGGGCCAGCGCCTGATTCTGCTCGCCGGCGTGAGTGAGCAGAATGGGGGATTTGTCGGCGCGGAACTTGGGCGGGCTGGGATCCTTGAACTTGGTCTGGATGGACTCGCGTTTGGGCAACGCGCCGAAGGTTTTGGCGACGGCGTCGATGGCCGCCTGTTCGTCGATATCGCCGACGATGGCGATCTCGATGGGACCGTTGGCGAGGGCCGGGGCGAGGATGGGCTTCAGTTCGGCAAAGGTGCGCTTGGTTTCGCCGTCGTCCTTCTCCGCCCCGAAGCGCTTGTCACCGGAGGCGAGGATGCGCATGCCCTTGGCGTTCCAGACCACGCCGGCATTGGCGTCGAGACGCGGCCAGGAGAGTTCGACGGCCTGACGCCAGCGGCGCTCGGCCTCGGGGCGATAGCCGGGATGGGTCAGGAACGCGGCGGAGAGCTGCAGCTGCAGGAGAAGGTCGGCTGGGGTGGTGGCGTAGGTGCCGCCAAAGGAGGTGGAGGAAGCGCCGAAGCGCGTCTGCACCTGCTTGCCGGCGAGAATGGTGCGCAGGTCGTCAGCCGAGTGCTTTTCGAGGCCGCCGCCGGTGAGCGCGTTGGCGATCGAGGAGTAGCCGTAGGGCTCCTGCGGCAGGTCAAGATTGCCGTTGCCGATGCGGACGGAGACCTGGACGGAGTTCTTCGAGAAGGTCGTCTTCTTGATGTTGAGGCGGACATTGTTCTCGAAGCGGATGAGGCGCGCATCGATGTCGACCATGCGGGTGTCGGAGACGACTTTGCCGGGCGTTCCGAAATCGGTGTAGGCGAAGGTAAGAGCGGATTTGGCTTCAGGTTTCTTGACCTCGGTCTTGGCGCTGTCTTCCCAGGCCTTGACGATCTCGGCCTCGACACCGGGGCGGTCGACGGTGGAGGACATGAAGAAGAGCGGGTTCTTGACCTGCATCCACTTCTTGAACACGGCGTGGACTTGCTCAGGCGTGACCGACTTCTCCCAGCCTTCGAAGCGCTTCAAGCCGGATGAGGGCGTTGAGAACACCGCATCGTCCTGGATGGTCGAGAGGAGCTGGCCAACAAGCTGGCCGGTGGTGCGGGTGTTTTCGCGCTGGGCGGCGTTCTGCTGGCTGGTGCGCATGGAGGCGAGCTGGAGATCGATCTCGTCTTTCGTGAAACCGTAGAGCAGCGCCCGGCGCCATTCCTGTTCGAGCGCCTGCAGGCCCGGCTTCCAGCTTTCGGGCGTCACGGAAACGGAGCCGGAGGCGATGTCGGCGGCCTTGAGGACATCGCCTTCGGAGATGCCAGCGGAGCGGAAGGGCGGGTCTTCGAGATTGGCCATGGGTGCGAGGCGGCGGCCGACGGCCCCGGTGGCGAAGCCAAGGAGATTGGCTTCCTTGCGGTTGGCTGCTGTGTCTGGAAGGTCGGTGAACGGCGTCAACGCATAGACGCCGATGGAATTGCCGCCATCCTTGTGCACGAAGACGGAGGCGGCGGAGGGGCGATCCTTCTTGGGCGTGTAGTCCGTGTCGGGATCTTTCGGGTTCGCACCCTTGCCCTTCCAGTCGCCGAATTTCGTTTTGATCTTCGCTTCCATCGCGGCGACGTCGAAATCGCCGACGATGATCATTGTGGCGCGCTCGGGCCGGTAGAAACGCTCGTACAGGGAGACGAGGCGCTCGCGCGGGGCGGTTTCGAGGATCTGCGGCTCGCCGATCGGCATACGCGTGATGGTGTAGGCGCCGGGAATGATGAAGGCGAGTTCCTGGTCCGAGCGGCGGCGCTGGAAATTATCGCCGCGGCGCCATTCGGAGAGAACGACGCCGCGCTCGCGGTCGACGGCATCGGCATTGAAGGTGAGTTCGGATGCGACCTCGCGCATCAGGAAGAGGCTTTCGTCCACCAGATTGTCCGAGGCGTTAGGCAGCTCCAGCATGTAGGTGGTGAATTCCTGGTCGGTGGAGGCGTTGGTGTCGGCGCCGAAGGCAAGACCCAAGCGCTCGAGGATTTTCACCATCTCGCCTTCGGGCACATGCGTGGAGCCATTGAAGGCCATGTGCTCGATGAAGTGGGCGAGGCCCTTTTCGTTGTCGGCCTCGTTGAGCGAGCCGACATGCATGGAGAAGCGGATAGAGATGGCGCCGGGCGGCAGCTGGTTCTTCATCAGCGCATAGCGCATGCCGTTCGGCAGGACGCCGTATTTCACCGCCGGGTCCGGCGCGATGTCGCTGGCAAGCTGCGCCCAGAGGGGCTTTGGCTTCTTGGCGGGCGTTGCGGGCTTGGCGACCTGGACAGGCGGCTTGGGCGGGGCTTTCTGGGCCAGCGCCGGCAGAGGCGCAGCAAGGAACAGCGCTGACACAAGGCTGGCGAGAAGGCGCTTCATGAAACCCCGAACCTCTTTTTGTTTCGGGGAGACTATGCGGGGGTTGGGGCGGCTGTCGATTGAGCGGGGTGCAGGGAACGCTTTCGTGAGCGGCCTAGTCCACTCTTTCGCCATTTGCCGCAAGGGCCGCGCCGCAGAGGTAGACGGAGCCGGCAATGTAGATCCGCTCCGCCCCGCCCTGGCGGGCCATCTCGACGGCTTGGGTGAAGCTTTCCGCCACGCGGGTGGAGGCGCCCGCAGCTTCGGCGGCGGCGAGGATGTCGAGGGGATCGGCGCCGGGGCCTCCCTCCTGGCCACCTGAATCGGGCAAGGGACACGCGATAATCTCGTCGGCTACGGGCGCGAGTTCGGTGAGGACGCCTTCTATGTCCTTGACCGCCTGCGTGGCGATGATGAGGGCGACGCGATCGCGGATCTCGGGCGTCGCGGCCTTGATGGCGGCGGCCAGAGCCTGCGCCCCGCCGGGGTTGTGAGCGGCGTCGATCCAGACGGCGTCGTCCTGAGCGAGAGGTCCGGTGCGCAGGCGCTGCAGCCGTGCGGGCCAGATGGTTTCGCGCAGGCCCGCGGACATCGCCTCCGGCGTGACGCGTTTGTCACCGATCACCTCGAGTGCCGCGCAGGCGACGGCGGCGTTCTGCGACTGGTGAAGGCCCGGAAGGCCGAGCCACGGAGTGCGCACGCGGAGCGAGCTGCTCTGGTAGATGAAGGCTTCGCCTGCCCTGCCCTCCCAGTCATGCGTCCAGTCTTCTCCGGCGGAGCGGACGGGGGCGGCGATGGTGCGGGCTTCCTCACGTAGGACGGCCTCGGCCATTGCGGGCTGATCGGCAAGGAGAGCGGGAACATCCTGGCGGAAGATGCCTGCCTTCAGCCGGGCGATGGCGGCGACGCCCTCGACGCCGAAAAGACTCTCATGGTCGCGGCTGATCGGCGTGACGATGCAGGCGGCGGGGCGGCTCATGACATTGGTGGCGTCAGTCGCGCCGCCGGCGCCGACTTCGATGATGGTGAGGTCCGCCTCGTTCTGGGCGAAGAGGCAAAACGCGGCGGCGGTCAGGGCTTCGAAATAGGTGAGGTCCTGTGTGCGGCGGGCGATGTCTTCAAGCACATCCGCGAGGACATCGTCCTCGACCAGCTTGCTGGAGACCCGGATCCGCTCGTTGACGCGGATGAGATGGGGAGACGTAAAGACGTGCACGCGCAGGCCGGCGGCTTCGGCCATGCCGCGGATGAAGGCGCCGGTGGATCCCTTGCCGTTCGTGCCGGTGATGTGGATGGCAGGCGGTATGCGGTCCTGTGGGTCGCCCAGTTCGACCAGCGCCTTGCGGATATGCGCCGTGCCCCAGGCCGGGGAACGGCGGGTCGATTGCCGGAAGCGGTCGAGTTCGGCCGCAACGATGGGGGCGTCTGCCAACGCTTGTCTCCACGCGCATCCTGATGGGGAGAGGATACGCTGCCCTCTTACCGCAAACGGAAGGAATGAGGAGGCGCATTCTCGTGAAGCGCGTGCAGAACGATCGGCGTATTTGCAGAGGCTTAAGCAGGGCGCCGGCGGCGCAATCACGAGCCTGTGCTGTATACACAGAACGGGTGTGAGCGGTCCTGCGAGTTCAACCTGACGAGCATACAGGAGGAGACAACCATCGAGGGAAACTCGAAATGTCTAACTATGCTCGTTACGGCGCTGCAGCGGCCGCACTCGCTGCACTGACGACCTTGGGCGCGGGGACTATTGCGCACGCCCACCATGCCTTCGCCGCGGAGTTCGATTCGGAGGCGCCGGTCCTGCTCAAGGGACCGATCGAATATATCGAATGGACGAACCCGCATACCTGGATCCACCTCAAAGTCCCTGACACGGATGCGAGGGGCCAGGAGAAGCCAGGCGTGACCTATAACTGGATGGTGGAGGGCGGCACGCCCAACACGTTGCTCCGCTCCGGGGTTGACCGGAACACGCTGAAGGAAGGGATGCTGATCGTGGTCCGCGGCTACCAGTCGAAGGACCAGCTCTGCGTCGTCTCGCCCAAGACCAAGAAGAAGTCGTGCAAGGCCAATGGCCGCGACATCACCTTCACCAACGGATGCAAGGTGTTCATGGGCTCGTCGGGAACCGGCGCGCCTGTCGACGGCGCGGACAAGCTGACCCCCTGCTCGGCGCCAAAACCGGCATAATACTCACGGATAAAGGCTAGGGACGGAGCCGCCGCCTACAACGACTTGATAACAAAAGGGCGGCGGTTTTCGGAACCAGGACGGGACAGGGCGCGGTTTGGACCGGCGCGGGGCTGCATGCTATCCATGCCGTTTCGGTTCGGGAAAATGCCGGTGCGGTTGGGCTTCGGAAAAATCGGACTTGTTGCGCTGGCCGCGAGCGTGGCTGCGGGCTGTTCCGGCGCCAGCGAGAAGGATCCTGCAGCGGCGCTGGGGTGCGGGGCGATCGATGGGCTTGGCGCGATCCTCGGCGAGAAGTCGCCGGACTATGTGGTGTTCGGCGAGGTGATCGAGACCAACGAGGCGCCTGCGGCCTTTGCCGAACTCGCCTGCCAGCTTGCGGCGCACCAGACGAAGGACAAGCCGCTGTGGGTCGGCATGCCGGAATATATCGGCGGGACGACCGAGGCCGAGCGGGCGATGCGCAAGCGGCTTGAGGCGCTGATCGCCAAGGGTGCGCCGATCGTGCTGGGCGAGGCGCTCAACGGGCATACGGTCGGCGTGAGCCGGCGGGAGGACAATGAGCGCGAGTGGGCCGACACTCTCATGGCGAGCATGAAGAAGGCCGGCGCCGGGCGCGCCTTGCTGCTGGTGCCGCGAAGTTTTGGCGTGGCGACCCGCGTGATCGCGGCGGACCGGCGGCTGGAGGATTATACGCCGATGGCGCTGTTCCTTCCTCAGGACGAGGTAGTGAATCTCGAGATCGGCCGCGCCAATGGCGTCGGCGTGCCGACGATCCGCCTCTACCTCAAGATGAACAACGGCTATATGGGCCAGATCGCATTCGAGAGCGTGACGCCGGCGTTCAAGAGCGATCCGAACCCGCCGAAGGTAAACCCCAAGGACGCGCCCACCATACTCGAAAAATACTGAGCAGGTAGCGAGGCGGCGCCGTCAGGGAGTAAGGCCGAGCGATCTCAGGGCGGCCTTGGACGCAACGCCCTCAAGAATGTGGGGCGGGCAATCCGCGACTGCTTTCCTGTAGAGCCGCACGGCGTCGTCCTGCCTGTTCTCAAGCTGCATGAACTCGGCGGCGAGATAGTCGGCTTCGCAGATGGTGACCGGACCGCCCTTGACGGCGAGCACGTCCTCCGGAGGGCCTTGGTGCAGGAACATGCGAATGGCGGGTGCAGGCCATTTGGTCATGTCGAGCTTGGCGGAGGTTTCGGCGAACTGGTTCACCATGTGTGTGCGGACTTCCGCGATATGCCGCCACATCGCGAAGAAGGGCTCCTTCGGATTGAGCTCGTTGGCGCGCTTGAAGTCTTCCAGCGCCCTGTCCGGGGCACGGCTGTAGAGATAGGCGAGACCGCGGGCGACATGCGCGACCTGGCCCATGAAGGTCTTGTCGGCGTCGCGTTCGATCGCAACGGTGAAATCGGCGATGGCCTTTTCGTTCTCTCCCCTTGAAAGATAAGTCATGCCGCGGTCGGTGAAGATCCCGGGGTCGGCGGCGCCGAGGCTGATTGCTTTGGAGAAATCGGCGATGGCGCGATCATCCTCGCCCCTGGTGCGCAGGGCGATGCCGCGGCGAGCATAGGCGTCGGGCTTTTTCGGATCGAGCTTCACGGCGGTGTTGAGATCGGCGAGCGCCGGGTCGAATTCGTTCCGGAGAAAGTGGGCGAAGCCGCGGTTGATGTAGACCTGCGCATCCTTCGACCCGGCCTTGATCGCCTCGCTGCATCCGGAGATGGCGAGGGCGAGGTCCTTGGCCTGCTTGCAGCTGTCGAGCGCGGCTTGCGGCACGTCCGGCGTGGAGGCGCAGGCGGCGAGCAAGCCCGCAAGGGCCGCGAGTGCGGACGCAAGCTGAGCCCTCATGGCGATTTCCCCCGTGCAGCAAGCGTGCGAACCGGATACGATAGAGGGGCGCCAGGCTTGTCAATTCCGCGACGGGTCGGGCTCTGCAATGCAGGTGTAAAACGATGGGCAAGCTGATCTATTTCACGCCGTGTTCGCTCGACGGGTGCATCGGGGATAACGAATACGATTGGTCGACGCCGAGCGATGAGACCATGGCGTTCATGAACGACCTCATCCGGCCGATCGGCGCATATCTCTATGGGCGCAGGCAGTATGAGACGATGGCGGTGTGGCAGACGCCGGAGGTCATTCCCGGCCTTTCGTCCACGGCGAAGGAGTTCGCTGGGATCTGGCAGGCGGGAGAGAAGATCGTTTATTCGCGGACGCTGTCCGGCCTCAACGCGCCGAGGACGCGGATCGAGCGGGAGTTCGATCCGGGCGCGGTTGCCGCGCTGAAGGCCAAATCCTCTCGCGACCTGACGGTGAATGGTCCGAACCTGGCGGCGCAGGCGATCAAGGCCGGGCTGGTGGACGAGTATCAGCTACTGGTCACGCCCACCCTGCTTGGCCGCGGCTTACGGGTCCTGCCCCAGGGCGTATTCGTGCAGCTGGAGCTCCTAGAGGAGCGCCGGTTTGCGAACGGGTGGGTCTGGCTGCGCTATCGCGCGAAGGCCTGAGGGCGGCTCAGCGTCCGGGCACGCCAAGAGAGTACGCGATCGCTGCGATCAGGAAGGCGCCTGCGCCGAAGGCCGCAAGGAACATTGCAACACGCGAGGCTGGCGGCGGAGGCGGGTCGTTGAGACCACGCGGGCGGAGCCAAAACGGAAAGACCATGCCTGATCCTCCGGGCCGGGCCTCCGAACCGCTCTACTTCGCGGCGGCGATCTCTTCGCTGGCGGTCGCGCGAGCCTTGCGGGTGCGCACGGGGGCCATGAGGAGGCCGAGCATCGAGCCGACCGTGGACGTGATGTCCTTGCGGTGGAGGACGAGATCGACCATGCCGCGCTCGCGCAGGAATTCGGAGCGCTGGAAGCCTTCGGGCAGTTTCTCGCGGATGGTCTGCTCGATCACGCGCGGGCCGGTGAAGGCGAGCATCGCGCCCGGTTCGGCGATCTGCACATCGCCCAGCATGGCGTAGGACGCGAGCACGCCGCCGGACGTGGGATCCGAAAGGATCACGACGTAGGGGAGCTTGGCGCGCTTCACGTCCTGCACGGCGAGAACCGTGCGCGGCATCTGCATGAGAGCGAAGGACGATTCCTGCATCCGCGCGCCGCCCGAAGCGGTGACGACGATGAGCGCGGCTTTCTTCGCAACGGCGGTTTCGGCGGCCTTGATGAAGGCTTCGCCGGCGGCCATGCCGAGCGATCCGCCCATGAAGGCGAAATCCTGGACGAGGATCACGGCGCGGCGGCCATTGATCTCGCCATGGGCGGCGACCATGCAATCCTCGCGGCCGGTCTTGGCCTTCGCCTTCTTCAGGCGGTCGAGATAGCGCATGTCGTCCTTGAACTTGAGCGGGTCCTTGTGGACGGACGGCATCGCGATCTCTGTCCACAGGCCGCCGTCGAACATGTATTTGAAGCGCTGCTCGGGCGAGATGCGCATGTGCGCGCCCGAGGGCGTGACCCAGAAGGAGGCTTCAAGCTCTTCGCGGTAAACGAGCTCGCCCGTCTTCGGGCATTTCACCCACAGGCTCTCGCCGTCGGCGTCTTCCTTCTTCGCGAAGATGGATTTGAGACCGGGGGGCAGATTGGTAAGCCAGTTCAATGGACGCTCCGCTCTACTCGCGCCGAAGTTATGGCGTTTGACAGTGTCTTAGCAACCACACCAATTCGCTTGACAGAACCGGCAGGATCACCCTCTTCCACGGCCGCCCGGACCTCTTCGACCAGGGCTGACCCAACGACAACCGCATCCGCGATCCGGGCAAATTTCGCTGCCTGATCAGGGGTGCGCACTCCAAAACCAACGGCTACGGGCAGCTTCGCGATCCGACGCGCCTGCTCGACTCCGCGAGAAATGTCCGATTCGGTCCCGACGCCGGCCCCGGTCACGCCGGCGACCGACACGTAGTAGACGAAGCCGCTCGCCCCATTGGCGATGCGGGCCATGCGGCCTTCGGAGGTCGTGGGCGTCGCCAGGCGAATGGCCGCGAGGCCATGCGCGCGAAGCTCGCCGCGCAGCTCGGCATCCTCCTCCGGGGGAAGATCGACGGTGATCACGCCATCAACTCCAGCTTCGGCCGCAGCCCGCGCAAAGGCGGCATAACCCATTCGGTGGATCGGGTTCGCGTATCCCATCACGATCACGGGCGTTGAGGTGTTAACAGAACGGAAACGCCGGGCGATTTCTAACGTAACGGTAAGGTTTGATCCAGCTTTCAACGCACGTTGAGCGGCCTTCTGAATCGCCACGCCATCGGCCATGGGATCGGTGAAGGGCGCGCCCAGCTCGATGATATCGGCGCCTGAGCTTGCCAGAGCCTTGAGATTGCTGAGGGAAGTTTCGATGTCCGGGTCGCCGGCCATTAAATAACCCACGAAAGCTGCGCGCTTCTGGTCGGCGCACGCCTTGAAAACACTGGAAATCCGGTCGGCGGTCATACGTGGGATGGGCCTGGCGCCGCTTGGGGCGGCTGATCGGAAGGGCGTTCCCCTACCTCAAACCGCGGTTAATCAAAAGCCTCCCGATGCCGCACCTGCGAACCGAAAACGGAAGACCGGTTATGCCGATCCGCTCTCATCCGATCCCGGGAATGTGACTTACGGCTGTAGGTTGACTCCTGAACTTACGTGTGTAGGTTGGGCGTGGGATAAAGGGACCGACCTCCATGAAAATCTCGGACGCCGAACGGCAGGTAATGGAAGCGCTGTGGCGCGGAAAGCCGCTGAGCCCGGAAGACATCGTCGCCGAGGTCGGTGCGGCGAACGAGTGGGCGCCGGGAACGGTGCGCTCGCTGATCCATCGTCTCCTGACCAAGAAGGCGATCGAGGGCGGCAAGGCGAAGGACGGATATGTCTACCGGCCGCTGGTCAGCCGGGAAGAATATGTTCGCGAAGAGAGCCAGGGCTTCCTCGACCGCGTGTTCGACGGGCAGTTCGCGCCGATGGTCGCCGCCCTCGCCCAGCACAGGCAGCTGACGGCCAAGGACATCCAGAGACTCAAGGCTCTGATCAAGGACCTTGAGAAGGGGGGCAAGGATGAGTGAGTTCGCGATCAGGTTTCTCATTGCCAACCTAGCCATCGGGATTGCGGTTCTCGTGGTGCTGGCGCTGCGGGCGCCGGTGCGGGCGATGTTCGGGGCGCGGCTTACCTACGGGCTGTGGCTTCTGGTTCCGCTGGCGGGGTTGGCAACGTTGCTGCCGCCGCGGGTGGAGCAGATCGTGAATTTCGCGCGCCCTGCCCCTCCGGAGTTGAGCCAGGATTGGCAGCCGCCGGTTTCGTGGGCGCCCGTGCTGCAGATGCAGGACCAGGCCTTTCAGGGCGATGCGCCGGCGATTGCGCCTCAGGCGTCCGCACCGGTCGCGACCACGTCTGTCATACGCGAGACATCCGGCTTTGTGATGCCGAGCCCGTTCGTGCTGGCGATGATCGTGTGGTTTGCGGGCGTGATCGGCATGGCCGTGTGGCAGCTGCGGCGGCAGTCGCGGTTTGTGTCGGATGCAAAGGCGGGGTTTGCCGGGCCAGCGGTGGTGGGCGTGATCAAGCCCCGCATCGTGACGCCCGCGGATTTCGAGACGACGTTCGATCCGAGCGAGCGCGAGATGATCCTCACGCACGAGCGCATCCACATCGAGGGCAATGACGCGCGCATCAATGCGCTGGCGGCTCTCGCCGGATGCATCTGCTGGTTCAACCCGCTGGTACACCTCGGCGCGTACTTCATGCGCATCGACCAGGAACTGGCATGCGATGCCGCCGTGGTGATCCGTCATCCGGAGGCGAAGAGCCTTTATGCCTCCGCCCTCCTTAAGGCGCAGCTGGCGCGCGCGCCGCTGCCGCTGGGCTGCCACTGGCCTGCCCGGTCGGAGCATCCGCTTCTGCAGCGTGTGGAGATGCTGGGCCGGGCCGAGCCCGCGCGCGGGCGCAGGATTCTTGGGCTGGCTGTGCTTGGATTGCTGGCAGCTACATCGGGCGTGACGGCATGGGCGGCGATGCCGCCGGAGAAGCGTATCGTCGAGCGGCAGGAAATCGAACGGCAGGACAGGCATGTCGAAATCGATCGCGCCGATGGCCCTGCCCTGCCGGGACTGCCCGCGCCGTTCCATGACACGCAGGCTGCGAACGTCAGCCCCTCGCCGGCGCCCGAACCGCAACAGGCGGCGAACCAGGAGCAGGCGCGCTATTCGACCTTCGTGATTTCGGCCGACAGGATTTCGGTCGAAACCGGCAAGAGCACTTATGAGGGCAATGTCTCGATCCGGTTTTCCGAGGGCGAGCTTGCCGGCGCGGTATTGAAAGGCAGCGATCCCGTCGTCATCCAGTATCCGCAGACGCGCGGGCTCGCCCGCGAGGACGTGAAGACCGGCGCCCCGTTCCGCGTGAGCGCGGCCAAGAGCGCGTTCGATGCGCCGTCCAGGACTGCAAGCTGGGTCGGGCGCGTCGAAGTGCGCCTGGGCGACATCATGATTGCCGCTGACCAGATCAGCCTGCAAACGCCTGCATCGGACAGGACGATGATGCGGTCGGTCCGGTTCGAGGAGGCGATGCCAGTAGCGCCTGGGTCGATCGGCGTTCAATTCACTTCGGGACCGCCCTGGGTTGTCGTGAGGGGCGGCAAACCCATCCCCCGGGTCGTGATCGAGGGAAACAAGACCATCGCCACGGCCACGATCTATTCCCTCATGAACCTGCAGCCGGACACCGTCGTCACCGACGAGCAGTTCGTCAGCGCCATGGCCGCACTGGACGCGAGCCGCCTGTTCTCGAACTTCACGTACAGGGCGAGCGATAAGGAAGTTGTCCTCACCCTTCGTGAGGCGGAGCCCGTGCCGGGCGGCGAGACCGAAGCGTTGCGCGAGCTGCGTGTGAAAGCCGCCAACGCAGCCAGGAACTTTTCCGACGTGCTGGAAAACTACGAGCACCGATATGCCGAATACCAGCGCGCGCTGTGGGACAAGCAGGACCTCGGCAGGCGGCTCGATGCCGAGCTGACCCGCATCCGCCAGAGGGTGTCCGCGCAACAGGCCGGCGCGGGAACGCAGGATGTGGTCGATCTGCGCGCCAGGGCTGGCGAGGTAGACCGGATCCTGGCGGAGGTGTCGAGAAAGTATGGCCCCGGCCATCCCGACTATCAGCGCGCGCTTGCAGAGAAGCAGGACCTCGACGCGCAGATCAGCCGCATCGTGAACAAGCTGCCGGCGGGGTTTGACGGAAACGATCCGGTCTATGTTCGCGGCACGGTCGAGAAGATCGATTTTTCCGATACGACCTACACCGCCTATGTCCGCGCCCGCAGCGTTGCTGCGGGCCCCAAATCCATGGCGAAGGATGACGACCATCTCTGGAAGCTCAGCCCGATCAACTACTGGGGCGATCGCGACCGCGTCTCGAAGGACATCCTGAACCAGAAGGTTGATGTCTCCGGCTTCAATTCGACGGACAAGGCGTGCTGGACACTCTGCAAGGTCCAGGTGAGCACGATGATCAAGTGCTCCGTGCAGCCGACCTTCGCGCCGGGCTGTGCGCCTGAGCTCTTCCCGCAAGCGCCCGCCCAGCAGGCGTTCTACCAGCAGCAGACCCCACCCGCCCCGGCCGCCGCCGTCGTCCGCAACGCGTTCGGCAACGGCGATCCCATCGTGATCCGCGGCAAGGTCGAGCGGATCGATTTTTCCGACACCAAATACACCGTCTTCGTGCGCGCCAGCAGCGCATCCTGGCCGGGCGGCTTTGCCAACCAGGCCGACAACTCGCTCTTCGAACTCAGCCCGACGTCCTACTGGGGCGACCGCGATGCAGTGAACTCGGATCTCAAGGGCAAGGAAGTCGTCGTGCAGGGAAGCCGCTCCTCCACATCGTGCGAGCTGGCATGCAAGGTCACTGTCGTGTCCCTCAAGACAGCGCAGCCAACCGCCCTGACGCCAATCACGCAAACGCCGGGCTTTTCCTCGACCGACGTGATGCTCCGCTATGATGCTTCTGCCGCCACCATGATCCAGGGCGTGGTGCAGCGCATCGAGTTCGGCGAGCGCGCGTTCGACGCCTATGTGCAGCTGCCGACCCTGTTCGGCGTGCCGGGCCAGCTGTACCAGGTGCGCTCCGAATACCGCTTCCCGCGCGCCGACATCGAGAAGCAACTGAAGGGAAAGACCGTCTACGTCGCCGGCTGGTCCGCCAAGACGTCGATGAGCACGACTTGCGCCTCGCCGTGCGGGCTCTACGCCACCGACATCCGCCTCGGGACCGGCGAGATCATCTCCCCGGCCGGCGAGAAGCTGGTGACGAAAGCGGACGGCGCGGCGGCCGTCCCCCGCCGGTGCTTCAAGGACGCCAGCTCCGCGCCGACCATCGGCGTTCTGCGCTGCTCTGACGATGGAAAAGACGCGCCTGTGGTCGATGTCCGCTCCTTCTTTACGGACGAGCGCTACGACATCAATACGCCCGTAACGCTCAACGGCCGCATCGTGCGCGCAGACAAGACGGGGTTCTGGGTCGAGGTCGTCGCGTTCCAGCCTGCGAACACGCCGGGCTCCGAAGCCGGTCAGACCTGGTTCGTCAAGTCCGATGGCCCGCTGAGCGACCCAAGCAGCTTCGTTGGGGAACGCGCGACCTTCCGCGGCTACAATTCCAAGGACACGAGCTGCAAGCCCGAGTGCCGGATGTTCGCCCTCGGCTTCAGCGCAGGATAGGGGACGATGCTGGATTCGAGAATGGCGTGATCCGGTGGACCATCGTGCTCGATGCGGAGGGACGGACGATCGGGACGTTCTTCTCGCAGATGCAGCCGAAATCCTGAACCGGACTCCAAGGGAACTACACCGGCGCAGATCTCTCTCCTGAGAGCCGGTTGGCCCCTCTTTCCGCTCGCACCGGGGAGAGGGGCTTTTTCCTGCGCCTAGAAATCCTTTCCGTTGACCTTCTGGATCTTGAGGCTGTCGGGATCGACATCGCTCAGGCACCGGACGTTGATGGCAACCACCGGCGTACCATCGGCCTTCTTGCCGCGGGCGAAGCTCTGGACGCCGCAGGAGGGGCAGAAGAGGTGCGCGATGTTGTGCCGGTTGAACTTGTATTTCGAGAGGGGTGCTGACGGTGTTTTCAGATCGAACTTCTCGGGCGGGATGAAGGTGAGGAGGAAGCCCTTCCGCGAACAGTGTGAGCAGTTGCAGGAGATGACGGGCGCCTAGAGGTCGACATCCGCCTCGTACTTCACCGCACCGCAATGACAGGAACCGGAGTGGAGGGTCATGGAGCTGCTCCCATGTTTGCGGCCATCTAAGCCCCGGCCTGCCCGGCAGGCAATTGCTTGCGAGCCCTGCCCTGCCTAGTCTCCGGCGCATTGCGTCGGGGAGGATGGCTTGATCGATACTGAAGCATCGCGGCGGCGTTTCCTGCGCTATCTGGCGGCGTCGCCGCTGCTTGCCCTGCCCGCGTTTGCGCAGCAGCGGATTTCCAGCGAGGTCACGAAGGCGAGCGAAGCGCTGAATGTCTTCGAGCTGGAGGTGATTGCGAAGCGCAATATTCCGGCGGCGCATTGGGGATACCTGTCGGGCGGCGTGCTGGATGACAGGACCGTGCTTTCGAACCGGCAGGCGTTTGATACGTGGGGCCTGCGTGCGCGGCGGCTGATCGATGTGAGCAAGGTTGATCTTGGGATCAAGCTGTTCGGGAAGGAGCTGGCCTCGCCCGTGATGCTCTCGCCGGTGTCGAGCCAGCGGGCGTTCTTTGCCGAGGGTGAAGCGGCTGCAGCGCGGGCGGCCGGCAAGCGGAAGGCGGGGCAGATCCTTTCGGCGCTGACCACAGTGTCGCTGGAAGACGTGATGGCGGCGCATGGCGGAGAGGTCTGGCAGCAGATCTACACGACCAACAAGCCGGAGACGGGGCTTGCGATCGCCAGGCGGGCCGATGCGGCGGGGGCGGGCGCGGTTGTGCTGACGACCGATCTTGCGGGCGGGATGCGGCGGGAGACGCAGTCGCTGGGGGCGCGTGTCGACACGAGGGATTGCTCGTCGTGTCACCGGCAGGGCGGCGGGTATGATTTTTCGCGCAAGAAGATGTTCGACGGGATTGATCAGGCGGGCCTGGTCTCGCCGACGAGTTCGGCGCTGACCTGGGATTATGTCGGGCGGATGAGGGATGTGACGAAGCGCAAGCTGCTCGTCAAAGGCATCATGACGGCGGAGGACGCGGTGATTGCGGTGAAGCGTGGAGTGGACGGGATCATCGTCTCCAACCATGGCGGGCGGGCGGAGGAGAGTCTTGTCGGCACGCTGGATGTGCTGCCGGAGGTGGTGGGCGCGGTGAAGGGGAAAATCCCCGTGCTGATCGATGGCGGCTTCCGGCGGGGGACGGATGTGTTCAAGGCGCTGGCGCTGGGCGCAAACGCGGTGTGCATCGGCCGGCCCTATGTGTGGGGGCTCGGCGCGTTCGGCGAGGACGGCGTGAGCGCGGCGCTGCGGATGATCGATGACGAGCTGGTCTCCGCGATGCGTCAGGCGGGCGTGACCAGCGTTGCCGGGATCACGAAAGCGAGCCTGATGAAGCGGGCGGGGTGAGCGTCTATCCTGGTTCGACATGCTTGGCGTTCTCGACATTGAACGTCATGAGACCCTCGCCCTCGTCCTCCGGGGGACCGAGCAGCGCAGATAACTCCGACAGGAACGCTTCGCGGTTGGCGCGCGCTGTCCGGGCTTCGGCGATGTGGCCGGCCATGACCTGGAGCCTTGCGTGCTCGATGCGGGCGAGGCGGCGGGCGTAGCGGAGGATGTAGGCCTCACGATTGTTGTTCACGCGGCGCAGGGCCTCGATGCGGAAGGCGTAGCCGCGGCAGGGGCGCAGGGCTTCGGGATCGAGGTTGGGAGGATTGCGGGTGCAGCGTTTGCGCGCGGGATCGTAGACGCGCGGGGTCATGCGGAAGGTGACCTTCCAGGTCGTGGCATCGGTTGGGTCGGGGGCGCGGTGGGCCAACCTGTCTTCGGGTGAGGCTGGCAGCGGGCGGCCGCTCGGGCGCTTCGGGCGCCTTGGCGATGGCTTGAGCGGCGGGAGTCCGCAGTCTTCCGCATCGGTGCGGATGGCGCGGCGGACGATTGTCTCGATCTCGCGCAGGCAATGGCCGACGGAGCGATGATAGAGCGCGCGCATGCGGCCCCAGCGCATGAGGTCTTTTGGGCGGCCGTAGCCGAGGACGAGCTCTTTCCAGAGGGCGACAGCTTGCTCCCAGAGGCTGGGGAGGGAGTTGCGGATGGTTGGCGTGGTCATGAGGGCGCTCGTGAATTGGTTCGAGCGCGAGTATCGACTCAGGTTTTCGGGGCGCCGGAGGAATTATTATTTCCACCACTGGTTTGGCTGGGGTGGGTTGAGGGAAATCAACGGGTTGGATGTGCAGTTGGGCGGGGCATTCTGGTTGGAGGTTTTGGGGATTGAGGCGCTGATCTTTTCCTCCCTCGCCCGAAGGGCGGGGGAGGTGAATCACGGCGAAGCCGTGAGACGGTGGGGGAAGCCGCCGGACCTTGTTCGGAGCGCCGATGGGGCGATGGGCGTGCGCGGACCTTCTGCCGGCGGCTGCCCCCACCGTCTCGCGACGAAGACGTCGCGATCCACCTCCCCCAGTTGCTTTGCAACTGAGGGAGGAAAGGGCGGCGGGAGCCTCAGGATTTCGTATCGCAGGTCATGCGATCATACGGCTCGAAGCAGGGCAACGAGCGCCAGAGCGGATCGGGCGCGCACCATCGCTAGATCTTCAGGCCCAGGTGCTGGGCGACGGAGAAGATGTCCTTATCGCCGCGGCCGCACATGTTCATGATGATGAGGCCGTCCTTGCCGAGCTCTTTCGCGACGTCGCCGGTGCGGGCGAGGGCGTGGGCGGGTTCCAGGGCGGGGATGATGCCTTCGAGCTTCGAGCAGAGCTGGAAGGCGTCGAGCGCTTCCTTGTCGGTGCAGGTGCGGTATTCCGCCCTGCCCGTTTCATGCAGGAAGGCGTGTTCGGGACCGATGCCGGGATAGTCGAGGCCGGCGGAGATCGAGTGCGCGTCGGTGATCTGGCCGTGCTCGTCCTGCAGGAGATACGTGCGGTTGCCGTGGAGGATGCCGGGCATGCCGCCGGTGAGGCTGGCTGCGTGCATGCCGGTGTCGACGCCGTGGCCGCCGGCTTCGACGCCGATCATCTTGACGCCCTCGTCCTCGAGGAAGGGATGGAAGAGGCCGATGGCGTTGGAGCCGCCGCCGATGGCGGCGACGAGCGCATCGGGGAGGCGGCCTTCCTGTTTCAGGATCTGCTGCCTGGCTTCGCGGCCGATGATGGACTGGAAGTCTCGCACCAGCATTGGGTAGGGATGCGGGCCGGCGGCGGTGCCGATGACGTAGAAGGTCGTGGCGACATTCGTCACCCAGTCGCGCAGGGCTTCATTCATGGCGTCCTTGAGCGTGCCGGTGCCGGAGCTGACGGGCACGATCTCGGCGCCGAGGAGGCGCATGCGGAAGACGTTGGGCTTTTGCCGCTCGACATCGGTCTCGCCCATGAAGACGACGCAGGGAAGGCCGAATCGGGCGCAGATGGTGGCGGTGGCGACGCCATGCTGGCCGGCGCCGGTTTCGGCGATGATGCGCGTCTTGCCCATGCGGCGGGCGAGGAGCACCTGGCCGATGCAGTTGTTGATCTTGTGCGCGCCGGTGTGGTTGAGCTCGTCGCGCTTGAAATAGATCTTGGCGCCGCCGAAGTGCTTGGTCAGGCGCTCGGCGTAGTAGAGCGGGCTCGGGCGGCCGACATAGTGTTCGAGGAGCCAGTCGAATTCCTGCTGGAATGACGGGTCGGATTTGGAGCGCGCGTATTCCTTCTCGAGATCCAGCACGAGCGGCATCAGGGTTTCGGCGACGAAACGCCCGCCGAAATCGCCGAAACGGCCGTTGGCGTCGGGCCACTGGTTCCAGGTGTTGGGGCGGGCGTTTGTCATGGCCGGTCCCATAGACCGTCCGCGGGGCTGCTCCAAGGGCTTCCTTTCCCCTCTGCGCAGTGCGAGCAGGTTTTCCGGCGCCGGGCGGGTTCGGCGCGCTAGAGGCAGCCTTCGACCATCTCGATCGCGCCGCTGCCTGCATAGAAGCGTTCGATGACCCCTTTCTCGCTGGTCTCGAAACGCACGCCTCGCGCTGCATTCAGGGCCGCGATCTCCTCGGCGGACGGCGGTCCGTTCCAGTCCGGCTGGGGGCCGCCGACCGTCCACACGGTCAGGTATTCGGCCGGCAACCCCGTGTAGAAGTGCGGCTGTGCGTTCAGTGCGGCGCCGAAGACCTCGCGCGCCTTCGAGGCCGTGTCGCCGACCTGCACCCCGCCATAGGTCGCCACGCCCGGTTTATCGACATCGATCCGGGCCACCTGTCCGTGCGAATACATCAGCGACAATCCTTCGGGGGCGGTTTTCGGAAAGAGGAAGGTGCACTGGTATTCTTCAAAGCCTGCATCCTCCTTCGGATCGAGCTTCTCGCCGACCGCGGCGTTCAGCTCCTCCAGAGTCATGCCGATGCGGACCGGGCCCCAGCCATTGACCGTGACCTGGCTATCCGGCGCGGCGGGGAGGCTTGCCTCGCTGACGATGGCGGCGGATGGCGGCTTCTGTGCGGCGGCCTCCGCGGCGGGTTTCTCGGCGGCCGGGGCTTCAGGCGCCGGCTCTGCCGGCTTGCATCCCGCCAGCAGCATGGCCGCCAGGATCAATATCCGCATGTGACCGCTCCCCCTACCAACCGGCGCCGACACTCGCTCGCAACCGGGCAGGCTTGCAAGCCTCCCCGGCAGCAGGTGAAGTATCGCCTGCCCTCCAGCCTGCCCAGGTTCCTGTCCATGCAATACGACGAAGTCGTTCTCGGCCGCCGCAGCATCCGCGGCTACCTGCCAAAGCCCGTGCCGAAGGAGCTGATCGCGGAGGTGCTGGCGATGGCGATGCGGGCGCCGACATCGATGAACACCCAGCCCTGGCATTTCTATGTCATCACCGGCGAGCCGCTGAACCGCATCCGCGCCGGGAATACCGAGCGCAACCTGGCGGGCATTCCGCACTCGCGCGAGTTCCGCATCGGCAGGCCCTTCGACGGCAAGCACCGCGAGCGGCAGATCGGGGTTGCCAAGCAGCTGTTCTCGGCGATGGGCATTGCGCGCGACGACAAGGCGGGGCGGCAGGACTGGGTGATGCGCGGCTTCCGCCAGTTCGATGCGCCGGTGTGCGTGATCATCACTTATGACCGGGAGCTGGACGGGAGCGATGATACGCCGTTCGATTGCGGCGGGGTCGCCAATGCGCTGGTGAATGCGGCGTGGTCGAAAGGGCTCGGCACGGTGATCAACAGCCAGGGCATCATGCAATCGCCCGTGGTGCGCGAGCATGCGGGGATTGCGGCCGACCAGGTGATCATGAAGAGCATTGCGCTGGGCTGGCCCGACTTTTCCTTCCCGGCCAACGCCGTCGTCTCGGAGAGGAAGCCGATCGAGGAAGCGGTGGTGTTCGTGGGATTTGAGGAGTGAGTTCTACGCCTTCGACGCAGGCGTCTCTGGCGGCAAGAGCGATTCGCTGAAGACCGAGAACGCCGGGGAGCGGTGGTTCACCATGGCTTTGAAGTCCATGGCGACCCGTCGGAAGCCCGGCTCGGCCAGCCAGCGCCTGTAGGTTTCGACGACGCCGGCGAACTGCTCCTCGTTCAACAGGCCGTCCTGATGCTGGTGGAACACGTCTGTCATCACGCCGAGCTGGGCGAGGCATTGCATGTAGAACTGGCGCTGCTGGATCGCCTCGGGCGTCGGGTCGCCGCCATTGCCGCGGATGTAGGCAGCGCACTTGTCAGTGTCCGAGAAGCCGATCATCTGCGCCATCAAACGGTCGACGCGCGCCGACTGAATCTGCGCGCGGGTATGCTTTGCGTTCTGGCGGAGCTGGTAACCGACGAAGACCAGTGAGACGACAAGGGCGACGACGCCGAGCGTCTGCGCGATGGCGTTGAGATTGTCGAGACTCATGGCTTGGGCGTCCCTGCCGGTTGTGGCGCAGCCGGCTGTTGGGGCGCGGCGGGCGCGAGGTCGTAGACGGCAGGGCTCGGGCTGACGCCGGCGCCATCGGCTTCGCGGAAGTCGCGGTAGCGTTTGGTGAACCAGGATTTGCGCTGCTCCCAGACCGCCCGGTTCAACGGAAGCGCCTGCTGCACCCGCGCCTGGGCGCGGTGGGCCTCCCAGAGCTCGGGATCGATCTTGCCGTCCAGGTACTGGTAGTAGAGCGCCTCCCAGGTCCGCTCGGCGAACGTCATGTACGACGTGGCGGTGACCTGATCGGCCCGGCTGAGCGTCTCCCCGGCGCTGGCGCGCGCAATGATGTCGGCGAGATTGGGGTTCTCCACCACCATCAGGGAGATCTCTCCGACGGACCTGATCTGGTTCTGCCGGGCCTCGTCGCGGGCCAGCGCGTTCGCCTGCGCCAGCTGGACGCCGACGAACACAAGCGACACGACCACGGCGCCGGCCGCAATGATCTCGGCGACCAGCGCCCACATCCTCAGGCCGCGCAGAGGCGGTTCGGCAGTCGTCGAAGCCTGTTGTGTCATGACATCCCCGGAATGTTTGCAGTCGTCCCGGGAGCATGCTTGCAGGAATAGGCTCGAAGGAAAAGCGCCTGCTCTCGCGACCGTGAGAGTGCTTGTCTCGCCCGCCGCTCCCCGTGGAGCTAAAATCTAGCCCGGCCGCCACAATTCGGCCCGGCGCAACGCTCGAATATAGCGGGACGGCGCCAAGGGGGACGGGGGACATGATCTTTCACTGGCTGACCACGGGATGGCGTTCGCTGATCGCCAATCCGCTCTTTTCCCTGATCACCATTGCGAGCCTTTCCATCGGCTGTTGCGGCGCGCTCCTGGTCGGGGCGAACATCAAGCAGCACCTGATCTTCGAGCACTGGATACCCGACGCCGGCCACGTCTTCATGGTGACGCGCAAGACGGACGATTCGGCGTTCAACATCCAGGGCTCAGTCAGGTTGACGGGCGCCAACTCGAACCGTCCGATCGCCACCGCGCCTTTCAAGCTGGCCGAGGCAATCGACGGCAAGATTCCCGGCATCGCGCAGACCGCGCGCGTGCTGCGGTTCGAGCCCCTCCTGCCGCCCGATCCGGCCTATCCGACGACGCCGCCCCAGCCGGGCGATCCGCCGCGCCAGCCGCCGCCGGGATCGGTGTTTGTGGACGAGGCGTTCTTCAGCATGTTCGGCCTCGAATTCGTCGAGGGCTCGATCAACGCGCTCAACGAGCCGAACGGCATCATCATCACACAGGCCGCAGCGCGCCGGCTGTTCGGCGAGGGCCCCGCCATGGGCCAGACCGTTGAGACCGAGAGCAAGCGCCAGTTCCACATCGCCGGGGTCATCCGCGACCTGCCGCCCGAAACCCATCTGCGCTTCGAGGCGCTGGGCGGGATGCGGCTGGCAAAGCAGATCATGGACGCGGAAGTCGCCAAGGAGGCCGCCAACCAGCCGGCAGGATCGAAGCCGCCGCCCTCTCCTCTCGATACCTGGACCGGCTTCGGCGCGACGCTGTACATCCGCTCCAACCCGGACGTTTACCCGCAAACCTTCGTCTCGACCGCCAGGCAGGCTATCCAGAAGGTCGCCGACGAGCGCGCGGCCGCAACCCCTCCATTCGATCCCTTCGGCCCGCCGCCCGGAGCTGCACGGCCGCCATCGGCGGGGCCGTCTCCGCCAGCCCCCGCCGGCGCGGCGCC
>JADMIO011565008.1_pt1 | contig 48143 bp, 35 predicted proteins | sample 8958161 | NCBI WGS metagenome assembly JADMIO01 (sample SAMN16585339, study PRJNA669376) | soil metagenome | isolation source: Crop rotation soil | place: USA: Cullars Rotation, Alabama | collected 2011
CGCGACTTCAAGTCACGTGAATTCCAAGCTTCGGATCCCACTGTGCTGGAAAGACAAGCTTGAAGCCGACGAATTGCTCACCCGTGAAGACAAAGATTTGATCTGGTGCTGTTTGTCCATGGTCCGCGATTCATTTGAAAGATTGGACCGCTCGACGAACTCGGCGCCCGGCTCCAGCTACCAGTGGAACATGAATTGGAAGCACACGCGCTCTGAAGTCGGAGAAGTGCTGGAGGCGGCAAAGCTGCTTCAACTCGACCACACCGAGACTCGCGACGCGATTTTGGCGTCCATCTTTTCCGACAGCGTCAAGAACAGAAAGAATTTCATCATCCACAATGTCCATGGTGCTTATGGCGCAGCACAAGCGCTTTCGTACTTCATGGATTTCACCAATCCGGATGTGATCAAAAGCGTTGAGCGCATAACGCGCGCCGTTAAAGAACACCAGATTGCGCCGCCTCAATTCATGGCCAATGTAGTAGCCATCTTGCTGAGCAAGAAAATGGGTTTGGGACCCTTTACACCAGCCGGGCCTCTGCCACAGAACGCCAGCAGCAGCGTGCTTCAAGTAATGGAAGTGGTCAGATCGATCTGGCGAAAGATCAATGACCCATTCAACAAAGAACATCTGACTGCCGATCTGAGCTCTATCGATTTCTCTCCTGCTGAGCGTCAGTTGCTTGTGAACATCGGCGTCGACGATTGGTTCGTGCCGCATCCGGAGACAGAAGACTCCAAAGTGGCGCACGCCGTGATTGCCGGCGATCACTCGATCAACTACAATCATCCGGAAGGATTTGCCAAGATTGCTTTGTTGCGCGGACCTGACACAGAGGCGATCTTCGAGGATCCGACTATACATAACTCTCTGGATTCGGCAGTAAACAGCTTTGCAGATTCCTTCCGCGTGATCAGGCCGGAGGTGCAAAAACTAGCTGTTGAAGGGCTTCGCCGGACGAAAAACGCCATGGAAAGAGTGATAGGAATTATGACCTATCTGTTCTCAGGGATTGTCATCGGTCCGAAAGACACTTGTGTAACTGGGCGCGCCAAGATCGAGCAAGCCATGCTTAGAGCGCAAGAAAAGTATCCGCATTTGTTTGCAGCCTCGTCTTCAAAACTGACAGACGAAGGTGCGGACTACATGAACAAGACCATTGAGCGTATCGGCGACATCCTCCAAGACTGGCTGGACAGCTATCAGGAAATTCCGTTTTCGCCCAAGGATGCCGGACAGGTTGAACCGGGACCAGGCAAGCTGCCGTTTTGGAATACTCCCTTGAAATACCCATCCCGCAACGAACATGGCATGCTCAATCTGCAAGAGTTAAACGAACTGGAACTCAAACAGTTTCTCTTCGCCGGCAAGATCCGGGAGATTGTTGTTGAACTCCTGCGCGCCGAGCAGTGGATATTCTAGAGCGTCCAAAAGTTTTTTTGAGATTTTAGGTGTTGTACACAACTCGGTAACACCTTTTGTCTATGCTCAATCCAGTAACCCAAAACCCTTACCAGGGAAGGGTATGGGAATTGTCCCATTTACTTCGCACGCTTATCTACGTAATATCCGAATTGCTAATTTACCCACTTCCGTTAATTGAGAGTTTTCGCCACCTGAGCAATCGCGCTCGGGGAGCTGGAACGCCCCTTCGAAGATGACAAAGCAGTCAGACAGCTTCGAACTTACCAACAACGCCAACCTTGATTCAAAAAGTGACAGCGTCCATATTTCCGCGCTTTCTCAATCAGAAGGTAAAGTAACTCCCGAGCAAATGACGCTTTTGGCGAGGAGTCGAAACGACCTCGTAGACCAGCGAGTGATTCCGCATGTCGAAATCGAAAACGACGGCAGAAAAACAGGCGTAAAAGCAGATTGGGCAAGTGCTCGCGTCGAAGCCCGCATGGAGAGCGAAAGGAATATCTCCGAAGGTAAATACGTTCATCACATTCGCTACGGTGACACCCTCTGGGATATTGCTTCTGCCAGCTTCCACAAAAACAGCGGACACAAGCCCAATAACAGCGAAATCATGGGCGAAGTGCACAGATTGGCGAAGAAAAACAACGTCATCAATATGAATAATATCCCTATTGGTACCGCCATTGATACCGCACCTGATCGAGCCAACAACGGCACTCCAACCCAGCCGGCCGATCGAATTCCAAACTATTACGATTTCAACGGTGGTCAGCGCCGAGATCTTCCACGTCTTACCGATCGCCCAGCCAACTTGAATTACTATGAATTCAACGGCGGTTCATTACGGCAAAATACAGTTCGTCTACCTAACTTGACCGATCGCCGGCCGGATGCGAATTCTCGCCCGCCTAATTCAACAGAGCGCTTGCCCAATTCAACCTATCGGCCGCCCAACTCTGACGACCGCCAGTCTAGGCAAGATGTACCTTTGACGCCGGAACCAAGAAATATCAATCCATCTATGGAAACAGCGGCGCGACCCAAAAACACGACTACATGGCGAAATGCGCACAGCGATCTGGTCGCAAAAGCAAGGCGTGGAGCACCGACTGTTGCATTTTACGGCGACTCCATTACGCAGGGACTGCAATTGAATCCGGGCTTCAAATCAGCTTTCGGCGGCAGTGAGAATTTCGGAATCGGTGGCGACACCAACGAGAATCTTCTTTACCGCCTTAGAGACGGTGAGGCAAACTTCCCTGGCTCCAAGCCTGAAACTGCCGTTTTGCTGATCGGAACAAACAACATAGGATCACAAACGCCGGACAAAATTGCTGCCGGAATTCTTGCCAATGCAAAAGAAATGTCAAATCGTCTGCCCGGCACAGAGATAGTCGTAATGGGCATTTTGCCCAGGGGCTACTCGGCCAATGATCCGCTGCGCCGCCAGGTTAATGCTGTAAACGATATAGTGCGCCGTCAGCTTGATGGCGTTGCCGGCGTCAAATTCGTTGACATCGGTCCACAGCTTCTGGACGGCAACGGAAACATGCGCGGCGGCATTTTCCAGAAAGACAATGTGCACCTTAGTTACAACACAGGCTATTCAGCAATGCTCCGAGCCCTGCAACCTCATATTAGGACGAGACGCTAAGGACAATCACGCCTGTTGTGATGGTTTCTGTAATTAGAGTGATTGTTGTGACCGTGCCCGCTACGGTTGTGTTGATTCCAGCCGGAATTGTTATTGCGAATATTGAGAAAAATCGGTTGATTGCTCGAGTGATTCTGCCAATTGCGTGAGTGGCGATTGTAGTCGTCGTAATAGTTGCGACACCCTGGTTCGCGCTGGCGGCGGTAGTCATCGTAGTAGTTGTGGCAGCCTCGCTCAGGCAAATAGCGCGGATAATCTCGGTAGGAGTAATAGTCGTTGCAATTGTTTCTGTTGTTCAAATGCGCCATCAAGAAAGGTGCGGCCATCGCTACGCCATCGGCAAGCGCACGTCCAATGTCAAGTCGTGGACCGCGTCTTCCGTCGCGATCGAAATCTCGATCATCTCTATCTCTCACCTGGTCTCTTCCACGTTTGCGATTTGATTCGCGATCGCAATTGCCGTCTTCGCGATTATCGCGCTCCCGACGTTGACGCGACGAATCATTTTTCTCGTCATGTTTAGCAGGTTTGGCTGGCTTAGAAGCGCGCTCATCGTCACGGCAATGTTCGTTTCGATTTTCCCCAATCAAAACGGACTTGCCTTGCATCGTGCGTGACCAGTTATCACCGTAATACGAGACTGGTTTGCCGTCCTTGTTTCGCTCAGGCTCCAGCTCTCCACTTGCGTTTCGCGCCACGCGCATAACGATCTGCTCGTGACCCTGTGCATCTCTTCCATAGCAATGAATAAGTGTTTTATCGCCACACTTATTTGTTTCTACTCTAAACTCTCGCTCTACGCCGTCTTTGTCTTCAAATTTGAATTTGTCCACACCGCTGGCGGCAATTTTTTCCAAAGCCGTCAGTCGTGCGGCGGTGCTTTTGGCATGTCTTAAATCATCTTCGGCAAACTCATAATTGTCCTTTTTGGAGTCAACAATCTCTAAATCGGACTGATTCGCTGCCAGGACAGGCCGCCGTCTATGGTTGGCTGCCGCCCAATCATCACCGCTAAAACGATAGTAGTCCTCGCCTGCAGCGTCCTCTGCTCTTTCTCGAAATTCCGAGCCGGCAAGCGGCTTAGCAAATGATGATTGATAAGACATTGCGCAACACCAACGTATGAGCCTGACCCGCCAAGAATAACGAATTTTGTCTTAACAATTCCTGAACAGATCGTTCAGAATCCACCATTCATGGGAAAAATACGCAACGAAAAACAAATACGAAGCTGTCCAGCAAGCAGTCAAAGTTTCAACAAGCGGGCTGCCACATAACTGTCATACAGGCTGCGCATAATTCCAAAAATCGTCTCGCCCTCACCGTCCACTGCGCCGCAAATCGGCTGCACTTGCGCCAATACAAATTACTACGCACGTCAAAATCTGATTAGTCAGCACGTCTAGAACGTCGGATTTGGACATGCAGATTTTTGCCTATGGAGAGCAAACCATGAGTGAATCTCAAATGGAATCGGCACGTGCCGTGAATCCTGCAGATCGACAAGAATCGGCACTGCATAGCGAAATTTACAGTCCAAAAACACAGTGGGCTAGTTTCGAGAAGCTCAACGCCAGAAGCAACGAGCGCAATCCAAACTTCCTGGATATGAGTGCAAACGATCCGTACGACATGAATGGGAGCAGCTTCGATGCACCGGATATCGGTGATCCGAAACGCCTGGATTTCAGGCAAGAACGGCAACAGAATGCGATTTTCGATGGCATCAAGTCTGGTGAAATTGATTTTGATGAATTTAAAGACCTCGAGCGTGAGCAGGACTTGATCGCCCAAGTACAAGAGTACTTTGGAGCTGATGGTCTTTCTAAGCAAGAGTTGAAAAACCTAGATCAATTACAAAATGGCGCTCGTCAGCACATTATCGATGCCGGCGGCGTGGACGAATTGAAGTATCCGGAAGGAGAGGAAGAACCGGGTCCTGAAGAGAAGCCGGAAGAGCATGGCGGCGAAGAAAAACCGGAAGAGCACGGCGGTGAAGAAAAGCCTGAAGAACACGGCGGCGAAGAAAAACCTGAAGAGCAGCCCGGCGGAGAAAAACCGGAAGAGCACGGCGGCGAAGAAAAACCGGAAGAGCAGCCCGGCGGAGAGGCAGAGAAGTTTCAACAATTCATGAACTTCCTCGACCAAAATGGAGATGGTCAGATAAGTCTGGATGAGTTACTGCAAGCATTCCAGGCGATCGATGAAAACCAGGATGGCGTGATTTCGCCTGAAGAGTTCCAGAAGTTCATGGAAAAATTCAAAGAGCAATCCAAGCCGGGTGAGGAAGAAGCAGGCGGTGAAAAAGAACCCAGCAGTGCGGAGGAACCGGGTGGAGAGGAATCCGGCGGAGAGGAATCCGGCGGAGAATCTGAGTCTGGCAACGAGAACCCATCTGAACCGCACGAAACGGAGGATCCGAGCGATGCAACGAACGAGGGATCCGATCAGCCTGAACCAACCGATGGAAGATACCCTGATGCCGAGCAAATGAAGATGATCTACATCTTTCCGAGCACTCAACAGGAGTGGCAGAAACTCAATCAAGATGCGCCTGAGGGAAGCATGATTGTGACCTTACCATCAAAGGATGTCTCGTGGGATTCTGACAAGCCGTTCAATTCGATGGATCCACAGCTGCAAAGAAACATCGCCGAAGCAAGCGCCAATGGGCTGAATCCTATGGGCTACGTAGGTACTCGCGGAGCCACGCGACCAATTGAGGAAGTCAAAGCCGAAATCGACTCGTGGTACAAAAACGCAGACGTCAAAGGCATTTATCTTGGCGATTCAGGTAATCACCAGACAAATGGCGGATACCACACTGATGCAGCCACCGAAGCCTACTTCCAGGAGCTTGGAGATTACATTCATTCAAAAGGTGGGATCGCTGCCGTCAACGGAGCGGGAACGCCAAATCAGGACTATGCAGGTAAATTCGTGCAGGGCGTAGTCGAAGGAAACCCAGCCAACATGCCCGCTGAAACAGCCTGGCAAAGTGAACATCCACCGTCTCAATTTGCTGCGATGCTGGTCGGAGTGCAACAAAATGAAATCGCAGCAGCAGTTCAAAAGGCGAGGGAAAATCACAACGGCTATGTGTTCGTTCAATCCGATTACGGCAAAGCACCGACAGCGGACAGCGCCTATTGGAATGAAGTGATCAGGAGCTTAAAAGGAGCATAGAGATCTTATCTGCTCATTTATTGACGAAAAATTCGCCGCTGGATGGATCACAGCCAAGATTCTCCCAGTTTGACTCTTCGCGCAGATGAAAGGGTATGGGACGTGTCAGTCCGGGAATTTGAACGCCGGGCACGCGTGCAGTGATAAGCGGCTCAATTTCGGCATCGACCGTCAAATCAAGCCGATACAGGCATGGCCCTTTGATGCCACCGGGCAACCAATCTCCCGGCAGTGCGCCCGGACGATTTACTATCATTGATTGATCCGGGTTCTTCACTGAAGTGGCAACCAGAGAAAGCCGAGTCGATTTGGCATTGAATCCGCCGATTCTTGCTAATCCCGTGTTGAAATCACCTTCCTGAAACGACTTGAAAGCTTCGCTCAGGCATTCGCTTTGCGCCAATTGATGAACTCTGTGATTGACTATGGATTTGCCCAGCCCGAGGCGAACCGGAATAATCGATAGATCAATGAGCGGAATTACGACGCAGGAAAACAGGAGAAAAATAGCGGCACCGAATTCGCTGAGCTGGGCGCTGCCGCTCGGAGAACGGAGATGATTGCTTTTTGCGGCTGAGCATTTCCCATTTTGCTTATACATTCAAGACCGCCTCCGCCGAGCTAGTTAGGGTTCCATCCAGGCGCCATTTGCACATGCAGTGTTGACGGTGCTTGTCTTCGACTCGAGTTGGCCAACCACATTTTGCTTCACGTCCATAGTCATGACCACCTGCACCACCGATGGTATTACCGTGCAATTTCCAGATTTATCTTCACCGGCGCTTCTGAGAATCATGGAATGTTTGAACCCCTTCCCGCGAGTCAACCTGATCGGGGCAGCAGTACCTTTGACAGGAGCCGGCAGAGAGGCCAGCTCGAAGTTGAGATCTGAGTCTTCACCGGGAAGTTTCAAATTGACATTGGCTTTGTACAAGTCGACTTGTTTGCCTGTCTTTATGTAGTTTTGCTGGCGGTCGTAGAAAAGCAGATTGCTCACACCGGAGGAGGGTTCCACATTCGATGCAACCTGATCTAGATCGCCGACTTTGAGATCGACGACTTGCGCCCCGCAAGCGGAGAACTTGGTCAGTAACAAGCCGCGCTTGCTGCGAGTCTCGGCATCTTTTACCGACTTGCGCAGCCTTTGCATGGAAACATCGACATATCGTTTGCGCTCTTCACAGACAAGTCGTGCGCCGCTGCGCGATTGCTCGAGAACCTGTGCCGCCAGTCCCTGGAGTCCCCGGAAATCGTCGTTGTTTGTTTTGTAATACAATTCGCGAGAAGTAAAAACCAGTTCGCGGCTGTGCCCAAGCAAGTTATTTATTTTGCCGCCATGATCGTTCTCATTCAGATGGCGGGCGCATTCCAGCGCCAAGTCCTCGGATCTGTTTTGCAGATGCTTATGCGAAAAGAAGAGCAAGTAGAAAGAAAACGCGATGCCGACAACTATCAGCATTACCATCAAAACAACGATGCAGAGGAAGAGCATACTTCCTCTTGCATCGCGTTTTGCTAACTGCCTGGGGAAAACTTTCATCAGAGGGACTGTCCTGAATCTGGGTTGACCATCAATCCACGTTCGTCAACAGCTTCGAAGTCGGAGCCAACGAGGTTTTTCAATTGATCAAGTTCAGTATTGTTCCAGCGTTTGTCTGGAGCACCGGTCATGAACCAGTCGGAGCCGTTATCGGCAACAAACATTCCGTACTGTTTCAGAGCTGTGAGAATGACTTGATTGTTTCGAGAATAGCCACTGATATCGAAACTAGCCCTGAGCCTGAAGCGCTGCCCCATAGGTGGGTAACCGGCGGTTTGAGGTCCAGCCTTGTGCCTGCCCGGCCAAATATAACCATTGGTACGCCTGGTGGTGAAGCGCAAAGCATGACGCACTGCTCCGGTAGCTACCTCATCGTAATTGAGAAGTCCGGGGAAAACCGGCAGTCCGGCAGCATCGGCCGATGTCCAGCCATTCGGGCGCAGATTATTTGAAGCAAGTGGAAAAATGGCGCCGGAGCCGGCGTGAATGCCTTTTGTTCCGGCAGCAAATGTGTAATAGAGTTCGTACAATACTTTCTTTTTGGCGTCGACGACAAGCACATGCCGATCTCCACCGTTGGAAGCAGCCCATGTCCCTCCCTCAATTAGCAGTTTTGTATTTACAGGATAGGGTCCTGGATCGCTTTCATCTGCATAATCAAACGAGGGCATCACTTTGCCGGCACCCTTGAGATTGTAGGGAATGCCAAAAGAAAAGATGTCGTTGCCCACATCGGGATGAAAGTGTGTGCCGGCGCCGATGGTACTCACATAAGTGGCCGAGTTGGGATCGAGCGGCAATGCATCGATGCGCCGATTCCAGATATTGTTTGCAGGGAAGATAGGGCAATTTTTGATCACTTGCTGTGCCTGTACAGCAGGCGGCAGAATGAAAAAAACTGCCAGTGCGCCCAAGATCAGAGTTTTTGATTTACCCACATTTTGAAACATGTAGAACCTCCTTATTCGAAGGTCGAGATATTCATGCCAACGCCAAACGCAGTCTCTGGCCAAGCCAAAGACAATAGAACACAACATTGCCCGCAACGATACGAGCCAAACGCAAACGGTGATTAGTTACAGATAGCCAGACGCTTCTGGAGTAACTTTAGTAATATGATTACTTACTTTTCCGGCTTCCAATCCCAACTTACCAAAGCCCCAAGCGCCCCGTCAATGGACCTCAGGGGACATTCTATACAGCAAAACCCAACAAGTATGATAGGGAAGTCCTGTCGCATTTTCGTGTCGCAAAACGTGAATAGTCACTACAGGCACTGGTAACGGCATTCGGGAATGCTGAAATTCGCAGAGACAGCCGGAGAACCTAAACACTAGTTAAGCATCGCGGGAGCTGAAAACCGGGATCACTGGACTTCTTTTGGGAATTCTTTCCGTGGCAAACTGCGAGTTTCTCAATGAACCAAAAAAACTCTTTGGTTTTGATCTTCTGCGTGTCGCTGCTCCTACAGGGTGGCGGACAAAGCGGCGGCTCGGCCCTGCGTTACAACGAAAGAAATTTGCTGCCACCGCAATTGGTGGACCTTGGCCAATATGAAAACGTTATCGAGCTGCAGTGCGATGAATTGAAGAACTACATAAAATTCTCCGGCACCAAACTGAATTCGATCGTAAAAGTAACAGTAGAATGCCGCAAGGATACGAAAAACAATCGCAATGCGCCGCCATTGCGCTATGAAGATCTGTGGTATCAGAAGGGTGCACCGCTAGGCAGCAAGAAGTATGGACCCTTACCTATTAGTGAGCGTGACCAGGTAGCGATTTTTGTCAAATCGAAACTAGGGCTGATGACAGATGCGGAAATATCGGCGTGTGCAAGTGCGCTTGTACTATTGCGGCTCGATTTGACCTTGAATCGAAATTTGATCGTCACTGTAAGAGTGCCCAATCAAGCTCTTGAGGGGCTGGTGTCTGAACTGCGCAACCAAAATTTTGTTCGCTATGACGAAATCTATGAAGAGCTGGATACTTTCATTCCCATTCAGTTGGAAACAGATATCGGTCGAAAGGAAACGCTCTGCTTTCGCAGCCTAAGGCAAATTCCGGTTGATGAATCAGAATAGGACGTTTCCGTCAGACGAGAAAATGTCCTTCATTCATCACAATTCCAGATCCACCTACAAAGACTTTCAACTCGTCCTTTAGTCTGACGACACGAGTCTGTATCACAGACGGCATATCAACGATGTTGCCTTGCTCGATTCTCAGGCTGAAGTCATTGTCCGCATAGCGATAGAAGCGGCTAAGATAAGCGGTCAGCGCACCATTTCCAACTCCGCACGCAGGATCTTCCAACCCTTCACGCGGGCAAATATTGCGTGTATGAATCTGACAGGATTGGTCAAAGGTTTCAAAACAAAATAGTTGCGCTTCGCGCACGCCATTGTTTGCACAGAGCTCTCGCAACGGCTCAATTTGGCGCTTAACCGCCATCAAAGCATCAAGGCTGCGAAGGGGAATGATCAAATGCCGCAAACCTGTATCGACAACATGAATCGGCAAACGATCATCGATTGCATCAGCGCCAATTGAAAAAACTGAGGCTGCCTGTTCTTTCGTACATTCAGTATCGAAAAACCTGGCTGTCGGCTGCTTCATGGTTACAATTGGGCGGCCTCTTTTTTTCGACCTCTCAACTTTTACTTCCTGTTTTCCAGCTTGATTTATTTGCGTGTAGTCATTGCGTTTGTCGATGTCGATTAGCCCTTCATGCAAGAGTGCACACCAGGCTGCAATGGTCGGATGACCAGCAACCGGCAACTCTGATGCCGGAGTGAAATAGCGCAGGCGAAAATCTGCACTTTGCTCTCCCGGCAAAACGAATACAGTTTCGACCAGATTCAATTGGCGTGCAATTGCCTGCATAAGCTCTTGCGGCAAACCCTCAGCCTGAGGGAAAACCGCAGCTGGATTTCCGCCGAATGGACTTTCGGCAAATGCATTGACGGTCAAAAAACGCTTGTTTTTTTCTTGCAATCAAAAGTCCCTTTCTACAGATTTTTCGTACATCTCAATTGGTTTTCCGGAAAAAGGATCCCTGGCCTCTTGATTCACATACAAATGTATGTATAATGGACATATTAGGATTTAGCACTGCTCACCATACAAGCGGTGTGCCCTATGCGCGAGTGTCTCCCGGGGCCCTCGCGCAGCTCCTAGGGCATCATGCGTGAATTGGTGAGCAGGTAGCGATGTTGGCGCAGTCATTTTTGGACCACTCATCTTCCGTAAAATACGGTATTAGAGCGCCTTTACGGCAGCGACGATATGTTTGGCAGAGATACCTGCGGCATCCAGCAACTCTTGCGGAGTTCCTGAACCGGGCATGCCATGAACAGCCAGTTTGACCACTTTTGGAGCGGTGCCAGCCGACTTGATCGATTTTTCGTCGCAGCTAAAAGCTTCCAAAACGGCATCGCCGAGACCACCTTCAGGCCAGTGATCTTCGACAACAATAAGTGTGCCGGTTTCTTTGGCTGCCTTGTGCAGCGTTTCTTTGTCTACCGGTTTCACAGAATATAGATCGATTACTCGAACTTCGATGCCGTCTTTCTTGAGCTCATCATAGGCTTTGAGAGACTCATGCAAAGTAATACCGGCGCCAATCAGAGTGGCTTTATCTTTAGCCGAACTACGCAAAGTCTTGCTGCCGCCGATTGGGAAGCTGTCTTCATTTTTGTAGAGAATCGGCGTTTTTTCTCTGGTTGTACGCATGTAAGAGATGCCTTTGGTCTCTGCCATTGTGCTGACGAGATGGGCTGCCGACACACCATCTGAAGGATACAGAACCTTGCTTTCGTGAATGGCGCGCATCATGGCCAGGTCTTCCAGAGCCATTTGTGAAGGTCCATCCTGTCCGATGGAAACACCGGCATGTGAACCGCAAAGTCTGATGTTGGCGCGGCAAATCGCACCCATACGGATGAAGTCATAAGCGCGGCTCAGAAAGGCTGCAAAGGTCGAAGCAAAAGCAATTTTGTTGCGATTGGCCAGACCGATTGCTACGCCGACCATGCATTGCTCGGCGATGTACATTTCAAAAAAGCGCTCCAGGAAAGAATGCGCAAACTTGTCGGCATACGTCGAGTTGGAAACTTCAGCATCGACAACGACAACATTATCGTTGGCGGCGCCGAGAGCTTTGAGAGCATCGCCATAGGCTTCTCTGGTCGCTATTGCCGACTCGTATTTCGGGATTTCGAATTTCTTGACGGCACGGCCGGCATTGGCCGGTTGCTTGTCTTCCGGTTTCTTCACTTCGATAACAGTGTTTTGCACTCCGCCCAATTGCTCGACGGCTTCAGCTGCTTGCTCAGGGGAGAGCGGCTTGCCGTGCCAGTTATCTTTATTGGCCGTTAGAGGAATACCGTGGCCCTTTTCGGTTTTTGCAATAATCAATGTGGGCTTGCCTTGCGTGCCGATTGCTTCTTTGTAGGCAGCGTCAATGGCGTCGAGATCGTGACCGTTGATTTCGATAGTGTGCCAACCGAAAGCCCGTGCTCTCTCTCCATATATTTCTGAATGCCAGCCAAGCATGGTTTCGCCACGCTGACCCAGACGGTTCATATCAAGAATGGCAGTCATGTTGTCCAGCTTGTAGTGCCAGGCACAGGCCATTGCTTCCCATACGGAACCCTCGGCCATTTCGCTGTCTCCAAGCAAGACCCAGACGCGATAAGGGAGCTTGTCCAAATACTTGCCGGCCAGCGCCATGCCCGTTCCAAAAGCGAGCCCCTGTCCCAGGGAACCGGTCGCTACATCAACCCAGGGCAGTATTTCCGGCACCGGGTGCCCTTCCAGACGGCTGCCCATCTTACGCAGACTGAGCAATTCTTCGTCATTAATGGCACCGGCTGCTTTGTACAGGGAGTACAAAAGCGGGCAGGCATGTCCTTTCGAGAAAATCAGCCGGTCGTTATTCGGATGTTCGGGCTTCTTGAAGTCATAGCGAAGATAATTGGTCATCAGCACAGCCATTAAATCGGCCGCCGACATGGAAGAAGTGGGATGCCCGGAGCCCGCTTGCGTAGTCGACCGAATACTGTCGACGCGCAATTGCTGAGCCAGCTTGGTGATGCTTTGGACTGTGGCTGCTTCTGCCATTTTCGCTTAACCTCTCATTGCGTTTTGTGCCGGTAATTCAGTGAATCTAGCGCTTGCAAATTACAAGCCCTTCGGTAGCCGAGGATTGCAACGCCTGCCGAAATGAAATCAAAGTCTCAATATGCTAACCTCTCCGGCACTTAATTGCCACCCAAGTACTAAAGAGGACGCACTATGTCCACCGAAACGCGCCTGTTGCTGGATGAGTCGGTTTCCTACCGGTTGCCACGTTCGGTTGTACCAGAGCGTTACGATCTGCACCTGGAGCCAGAAATCGAAGCCGGCACGTTTTCCGGAACCGTGGACATTGCCGTGAATGTTCACACTGAAACAAACGAAGTCTTGCTCAACTGCCTGGAATTAACAATTGCGCAGGCAAAAGCAATAGATGACAAAGGCAAAGAATTAATCGCCAAAACCGGCCTCGATGCTGACAACGAACGACTGAAGTTGAGTTTTGCAAAGTCCCTCAAACCGGGACTCTGGCATTTGCAAATTCAGTTTGCCGGCATTTTGAACGAGCGACTGCATGGTTTTTACCTGAGCTCTTACAGCGATTCGTCCGGCACAAAACATACTCTTGCCGTCACTCAATGCGAACCCACCGACGCGCGCAGAATTTTTCCTTGCTTTGACGAACCGGATTTCAAAGCCGTCTACAAAATCTCGGTTCTCGTAGATCAGGATGCAGTTGCGCTTTCCAATTCACCGGTCCAGTCGGAAAAGCTGGAGAAATCAAAAGATGTTGGCACGCCTGCCGCTGCCGCCAAGTCGAAAAAATCCGATAAATCTGAAAAGTCAGGCAAGCCCTCGAAAGTGAAGGCTAAAAAGCTCGTTGTTTTCAAAGAAACGATGAAGATGTCCACTTATCTTGTGGCGCTCGTGATCGGCAAGCTGGAAGCGACCGAACCTATTATGGTAGACGGAACGCCGCTTAGAGTCTGGACACCGGCAGGCAAAACCAATCTAGCCGCATTCGCCGAGAAAGTAGCGTCTGCATCGTTGTCTTTTTTCAATCGTTATTATGGAATCAAATATCCTGGTGAAAAACTCGATTTGGTGGCAGTGCCCGATTTCATGTTCGGGGCCATGGAAAACCTCGGCTGCGTGATTTTCCGAGAAAACGCGCTGCTTTTGGACGAAAAGACAGCAGCGCAGGCGGAATTGGAGCGTGTTGCAGATGTGGTGGCGCACGAGCTGGCCCACATGTGGTTCGGCGATCTTGCGACAATGCGCTGGTGGAATGGACTCTGGCTGAACGAAGCATTTGCCACTTTCATGCAGATGTTGGCTACCGATGAGTGGAAACCGGACTGGAAGCGCTGGGATACCTTTGGTGTGTCGAGGGGCCAGGCATTTTCGACCGATGGACTGCTAAGTACACGACCGATTGAATTCACTGTTCGAAGGCCCGAAGATGCTGAAGGAATGTTCGACGTACTCACCTATGAAAAAGGTGCGTCCGTACTGAGGATGCTGGAGCAGTATCTGGGCTCCGAAAGTTACCGCCTCGGCATTGGTCATTATCTAAACAGTCACAAGTACGAAAACACAGAGACCACGGACCTCTGGGATGCAATCGAAGAGAAATCGGAACAACCGGTCAGACAAATGATGGACTCATGGATTTTCCAGGGCGGTTATCCGATCATTCATGCATCGAAAGAGGAGGGCGGCAAGCGCTGGTTGCTCACTCAACATCGTTTTTTCTATCTGCCCGAAGAGAAGCGCTCCCATGTGAAACAAGAGAGCGTGTCGCGCTATCACGTGCCGATTATGTATACGGCAGCGCTCGGCAAGGAGCGTGTAACAGGACGCGTACTTCTCACTGGAAATTCAACCGAGATCACGCTGGCTGGACAGGCCGACTGGCTTTTGCTCAACGCCGGCGGTCATGGTTTTTACCGTTGTGCTTATAGCGATGACGAGTTGGCGGCATTGACGAAAAACCTTTATACGGAGCTGGCACCAATCGAGCGCTTCGGCTTGCTCAGTGATTTGTGGGCATCCACCCTGAACGGCAATACGGACCTAAAAACATTTTTTAGTCACAGCTATAAATTCAAGGCTGAAACTGACAAGAATGTATGGACAGTGCTAATTGGAGCGATCGTCTACTTAAACCAAGTAGTCGGCAAAGGGCAACGCAGCTCGCTCAAAGAATATGTAAATGCAATGGTTGTGCCGGCTCTTGAAAAAATCGGCATCAGCGACAAAACGGCAAGCACCAAGAAAACGTCTCCGCAAGATGCCGTCAAAGAACAGCTGCGCGGAATGCTCTTCGCTTGCGCCGGAACATTGGGAGAAAGTGAGGACGTTATCTCTGAGGCGGAAACTTTGTACGGCCGGTACAAAAAATCCAGGACTTCAATAAGCCCTGCGTTGGCTGCAGCTGCCGTTAGCGTGCTTGCCTACAACGGCGATGATGCGCAATATAAAGATTTCGTTCAACAGTTCAAGAAGGCAACGACTCCTCAGGAAGAAGAGCGATTCATGTACGCGCTGGCGGGATTCAGAGACAAAGCACTGCTGTCAAAGACCCTGGAAAAAACGCTCAATGGAGAGATTCGCACACAGAATGCACCATATGTAGTGCGAGCCGTAATGTTGAACCCGTGGGGACGCGAACTGGCCTGGAACTTCATGAAGGAAAACTGGGACATTATGATGAAGACCTATCCTGAAGTAATGATTCCACGAATGTGCGAGGGCGTCACTGGGCTGATCTCGGAAGATTTATTGCTTGATGCGCAGAGCCATTTCGAACAAAATGACGTGAAGCAGGGGCACAGAACGATTTCACAACATCTTGAAAAACTTGCCGTCGGCGTTTACTTCAAAACGCGTGAAAGACAAACCTTGGAGCGCAGTTGGATCAAACATTGAAGCGAACTGTCTAATAGTAGTTTTGTTCCTTCACGGCGACTTCACGCTAGGAAGAATATTCTGAGCGTGGACCATTATCCTCCGAGGTGAGACAACCGTGACTTTTCATTCCTACCGTCCAATCGAGGCGGCTGTTCTTGATGCGCAGATTGGACAGGCAAGACCGGAAATGCCTTCGCCACTGGTAAACCTGGCCGTCGATCAGGTGCCGCAAACAGGGCAAAACGACGATCCTATCGTCGCATCGATGCTGCTTTCCAGTATGAAAAGTTTGAATGGAGAACAAGGCTTTTTGGGAAATACTGGCCAGGAATACGTACAGTTGGCTCAGGATAAAAGCACTTTTGAAGACGCTCTCAACACAAAATTTCCAGAAAAATACAAGATGCTGAAAGACAACGCAGAGAATCTGCGCTTGGAATTGTGCCTGCCCGCTGATGCTTCACTCGAACAAATTGCCGAGCAGCTGTTGAAACTCAGAGCCGGAGAAATAAGCAGATATTCCTGCCGCAAAGCATAAAACGGCTAAAAATTATTTGCGCGAACGCAAAGTCCAGCCCAGTTGTTGGAGGGCGTCGTCAAAAGACACGTGATTTTTTTGGCAGTGGTTTAGCGCGACCACAGCTTGTTCCATTTTGAGGAAACCTTCCCGAAGCAGGAATTGGCACCGCAATGCGGAATGGAGCATTACCTCATCGATCATGCCGGAGACGAGCAGCATCTTGCCGACCAGGGCTGAGTTTTTTGTACTCAGCTCAATTGCTTTATTGATGTCTTCCTCAGATATAACACCGGCAGCTTGAAGAATTTCGCCCAGTCGAATCGTTTCTGATGGATCGGATTTGAGCAATCCCAGCTCAGCGACAGCCTGAGCGATAGAGATATTTTTCAAAACGATTTGCCTCAGTGCTTCTGCAGCTTGAAGGGCATGCAGAGTGCCATTTCCGACCATATCTTGAATCTTCAAAGCGGCATCCAGTCCGGCCCTGGTCATCTGTCCGGTTTGCACAAGCACTTGCCCAACCGGCATCTCTCGTGCCAAGCCCAATTCCAGAGCGGTCATCAAATCGCTTTCATTGAGCAAGCCTGCCAGAACAAGCAATTCTCCAAGCTTGATGGATTGTCGAATCGGAGCTTTGTAAAAGCCATGGTCGCTCAAGGAGACTTCGATGGTTACTCGTCTTCTGCGCGCCGATGCCAGCCCTTGAATGGCTTCTTCTTTGGTAATTTTGTTGTCGCGAACAAGCACTTGGGCTGTCAATGCGGCAGTCAAAAGTTCGTCGGAAACAGTCTGAGTGAGAACCAAAATTCGCCCTAAGGGCAAGCCGGTTTCCTGGCTGGTGCGCAGCGCTTCATCAAGTTGTTCCTGCGTGCAAAGCTCGGCAGCAATCAAAAACTCTCCTAGTTTTGCTGTCGTTGCTGATCTTTTGTTTACCCAGCCGAGCGTTCTCAATGCCTGCTCCAGAGTCACTCCTTCTTGGGACACTGTGCGCAAGGCCTTGAGGGCAAGGTCCAGTTCGATCACTCGATCTTTTACCAGAGACTGTGCCTGCACGGCTGCTTGCAGCTCTTGATCGGTTAGATAACCCGACATGATCAGCACGCGGCCAATCGGCAGACCTGTTTCACTGGATGTCTGAATTGCCTCAGTCAGCTCGTTCGGCTGCACAATGCCCACTTGCGTAAGCAACTCTCCCAGCCGGAGAACCTTTTGTTCATTGTCAGTGGCTTCGGTCATTCGAGGACTCCAGTTTCCCTCCATTTTATTTATTGTACGACGAATAGTAGACGCCGGAGACGGAATACTGGCAGGTTTCTAGCCCATCGGCCGGCCATTGATCAGTCTGGCGCGCCCAACTTGGCAACAAAGAAATACCGGCTGCACTAAGTGCAACCGGTAAGTCCGGAACTTATAAAGATTACCCCCAAGGGGATTCGAACCCCTGTCGCCTCCGTGAAAGGGAGGTGTCCTGGGCCTCTAGACGATGGGGGCAAGATGGATATCTGAACAGCGTGAACTGCCCGGACTGCAAAGCCAGAGTTCCAGTGAAAGGCCAGAATAACAAACCCGGTGAAGGGGTGTCAAATTTGCTCCGTCTTACTATTAACGCGCTTCACGAGCTTAGGCTCGGATTGTCGGTACTTGGGAACGCTCTTTGAGCCGACGACGCAAAAGGGCGCCGGTTTACATGACGGCTCGCTTCCTGTTGTAAACCAGCAAAATGTAGTACAGTCTTCGTTCGAGCATTTACTTCGGAGCTCGAGCCCAGTCCGGCGGCTTACTTATGCAGACAATCAATGGCCAAGAGAAAATTCAGGCGCGTTATACCAGTTTTAACAGCTATCTGAGAGAAAAGTTCTCGGCCCGCGTTTATCGTGTGCCCATCGATGCAGGCTTTACTTGCCCGAATCGCGACGGCACAAGAGCAATGGGCGGCTGTACCTTTTGTGACGATCGAGGTTCGGGCGCGCCGACAATCAATCAGGTCCTCAGCGTCAAAGAACAGCTGCTTACAGGAATAGAAAGAATTCGGCGCCGTTTCAAGGCTGAGAAGTTTCTTGCTTATTTCCAGGCTTTTACCAATACCTATGCACCGGAAGCGGTTTTGCGCTCACTTTACGATGTTTCGCTCGATCATGAAGATGTCGTCGGCATCTGCATCGGCACTCGTCCGGATTGCTTGGACGATAATGTTCTCGAGCTTTTGGCTCAGTATCAGGAAAAGACTTATGTATTTCTGGAAGTCGGCTTGCAATCAGCGCACAACAAGACGCTGGACCTCATAAACAGAGCCCACACAGCAGAAGAGTTCTTCGATGCCGTCGAGCGAGCCAGAAAGAAAAATCTGGCGGTGGCCACCCATTTGATTTTCGGGCTGCCTGGCGAAACCAGAGAAGACATGATGGAAACCGTGCGTCAAATTGCCGATATCGGCTTGACCGCAATCAAGATCCATCAGCTCTGCGTGTACAAGCACACACCGATGGCGGTGGACTATGCGCAAGGCCGGCTGCCACTCCTGGAAGAAGATGAATATGTTGTGCTGGTTTGCGATGCACTGGAAATGTTGCCACCAGATATGGTGGTAATGCGTCTGGTTGCAGAAGGAACCCGAGAGGAGATCATTGCACCGGACTGGTGCTTCGAAAAAAGCCGCATTATGGATAAGATCGACCGAGAATTGGCAAGACGCGGTACTCGCCAGGGTTCCAGGTTTGTCCCCAAAAATTGATGTAACAATCCGGCAAAATGCCGCGTTCTCTCAAGTTTTTATCTGCAATTCAGGGAAACCCCTAGATAACGAGCCTACCTTTTGTGGCAAAAAGTAGTTAGCCTGGAGGTCGAGGTCATGAGCGACGAGATGAGGATTATTCCAATGGACGAGACAACCATCGATATAGAACAAGAAGAGGAAGTTTGCTCGCCGACCGATTGCGCAGGTGCCTTTGTTCATTCGTTCAGCCATTCGCTGGTACAGGGACCGATTGACGGTGTGGCTGAAGTCGTCAATACGATTGCCGGAAAGCGTGTGATTCCGAAAGTCGAGGTGGTAAAACCACCGGAAAGAGCCGAAATCGGAACAAACCGCTGGCAAGCACAAAAAGCCGGCAGCGGCGCGGGCATAATCGCCTGTTTGTTCGTGATTGGCAGCCTGTTGTCGCGCGGCAGACGCGGCTAAACTTTCTTCCTCAATCTGAGCCAAAGGCAGTTCTGGCTTGTCCTACTTGCTGGCGCCGTTTTTCGAGAGCATGGCCGCTCCCACGATACCAGCATAGTCGCCCAGCTCTGCCCGTACGATTTCGATTTTGCGTCCGGGGATTTTCAGGCAGCGGCGGCGGGCATATAGCTCGGCCGTGTCGAAATACAGATTTACGGCTTCGACCAGCCCGCCGCCTAGAATTATTCTTTGCGGGTTGAGAAAATTGATCACTGTCACCAGACCTGTCGCCATGCAGCGCGCCGCGTGCTCGACTGCACTGACCACCATCTCATCTCCGGCCAGGACCGCCTGAGCAATCGCCTTCGATCTGAGAATTCCTTTGGTCATATCGACTTTTTCGCGAATCATAGAATCGTGCCCGCGTTGCAAATCGGCCAGAATATCTTTGGCGACAGCCGTGCGCGATGCATATGCTTCCAGGCAGCCATAGGCGCCGCAACCACAAAGCTTTCCATCCGGATAAAGAGTTATGTGTCCGACCTCACCGGCGGTGCCTGTGGCACCGCGTACCAGAGCGCCGTTTTGTACAATACCGCTGCCAATGCCGGTTCCCACAAAGATGCAGACGAAATTCTTGCAGTCGCGACCGGCGCCGAAAGCCAGCTCACCTATGGTTGCTACTTCCACATCATTGCCCAGTTTACAGGGCAAACCATAGTGCTTGGACAGCGGCTCGGAAAGCGGTACGTCGTTGGCGCCGATATTGACCGCCGCCAGCAAAATGCCTTTTTCACGGTTGACCATGCCGGCAGCCCCGATGCCAATGCCGGCAATCTTTTTCATTTCCACGCCGGACTCGCTTATCGCTTCGTCCACGACCGTGATGATGCGTTTGATCACATCATCTTGCTCTTGCACCTGGCGCGTTTTCTTTTTGGCAGTGCCGACCAGGCGTCCGGATTCCAAATTGACCACGCCTGCCGATATTTTGGTGCCGCCAAAGTCAACACCTACTGCAAATTTTTCCATGACATCGGGTTCCCCATCGATTCGTGTCTATTGTGAATTGATGGTTGCTTTATTTCCAGTAGATCAATTCGATATGCAAGCAGTATGCCGTCCAGGAATTGAGCGCGGACCTGCCTGCGCCTGCTCAGAGCGTTTCTGCAATTTCGCTAATGGAGAAAACGGGTCAGCCCCGTTTGCGCCCCAGGAAATTCAGATTAAATGGATTCTTGAACGGCATTTTGAACATGTTGCGCATATCGCGCTTTGAAGTAGGCTCAGCTTTCGGCACCACTGCCTGCCTGGGCGAAACTCCATGGGTCGCCTGCAAGACGCCGCTTTCCAGTTGCGTATCAAGTGTTTTGAGGCCGGCATTGCTGTCGTGTTCCAGTTCCGGTTGCAAGGCAGAATTTTCCAGGAGCGCTTCTGAAAAATCTTCCTGGAAGCCGAAATCGGCATAGTCTCTGCCCAGAGTACTGAGGTTCTCAGAATTGACAGAAAGGCTGGACATCACGTCTTTTGCAGGCATAAGGAAATCGGAGATATCGCTTTGCGGCTTGTACCAGCCGTTATACGGATGATAGTTTTGCGATGCAATGCGCTCATCGACCAGCACTATAGAGCTGGCCACCCGTCTCTGGGAGTTTTTCGCGCCTCGCGTGACAGCTTTTCCGTCTACAACCATGGTCGTCGACCCGCCGCCATCCAAATTGAGTGCTTCGACTGCACCCATATCGCGCAAGAACTTAGCCAGATCCCACATGGTGTGAGGACCTTCGATGGTGACGAGCAAAAGGTGATTGTCGGCAGTGACACCGGCCGCGGTGCGAGCGTGAATTTGGGAGCCTGTCCAGCGCTTGGTGAAATGCTGCTGTTGCAGATCCAATTGCACTTTGCCGTTTTTGACAAGAGTAGGTCCGCCGCTTACTGCATTGACCACATCAGACCAGGCAGAAGGGCGCGTTTGCCAGGCTATGCTTACATTGTCGCCGCGTCTGAGTTTGGAGATCGCTCCGTTTTTGGAATCGGAAAGTACATAGCCACCCCAGGGAATGCCCATGCTGCGCGGATTCGTATCGACAACATTACCTTGAGCGTCGATGGCCACCAGGACACCGTCATAAGGCAATTGAACGAAACTGCCCCAGCGTCTGGTATAGGCTACGAATCGGCTGCCGGTGCGCCTGGGTTGGTTGATATTGTTGATCCAGGCGGTCGGCACCTCTGGATTGGATGAACGCATGATACCGAACAAATTGACCCGGTCGATGCGCACATAACCGTCACGCGTAAAACCCATAGAAACGCGGTCGAAGAGCGGTCCTGCCACCCATTCTCCGTCGATGATGAGGGTGCCCAGTGGCGTGCCGTTCGACTTGAAATAATTGGCGTTTACTGCCGCAATCGCGCGGCTCTCACGGGCATGGTCGGTAACATCCTTGAGCTGATGAAAGTCATTTCCGGCCAGCATCGGGCGTACTTTCACATCGGAGTTGACCATGTCGACATCAAGAAGATTGATTGTCAGCGCGCCGCGATAATACTTGTGAATCACTCCAGGAGCGATAGTGCGAGCTGCCATTTTGTCGGCCAGCGTTTGTGGCGGTATCGCGCGCGGTGCAGAGACAACGCACCTGGCCGGTGCATTCTTGCGACCGCGTACTCTCGCTCCCCGCGCTGCGGCACGACCGGAAGCACGCAGTGCTGCTTTGCCGCCGCGAACTCTGTATGACGTCCGGGCCGATGGGGCGCCGGCAAAATTTCTTCTTACAGCCGCCGGTCTGGCCACTCTCCTTATGTGAGGAGCAATATTGACCGGGCGCACGGCATGCGGTGAAACCAGTCCAATCGACTGAGCCGGCTGGCCGCTGAAAGCGGTCGCCGACAGTAACAAGAAACCGGCCAGAGAGATTTGTGCGCCGCGCTCAATCAGGCTGAGCGCCTCTTGTGGCCTGCCCGTGGTCGTTTTCGAGGTTTCATTCTTCAATTTCAATTGAGTTTCCTGGTAAATGCAAACGTGAGATGGACGAAAACTGAAAATCGCTAACTTGGCGTTTTGTATGGTTTGGATCAAAGCGGCTTGGCTCGGTGAATTTCGCTCGCAGTTTCGAAATTTCCCGGACGGACTGTTTCCCCTGACTTGATCCGGCTTCCCCCCTGATTCGGACTTATAAGGCCCTCAATTGCTACTTATACCCATTATGTAGATAAACACATCACTTTGAGCAAATTATTTTTGAGCAAGAGCAGCTTGGCATCAGGATCTAATCCGGACCAGCCGGAGTCAAGCGCGCCTTGAAAACATACGTCAAACCCACGAAAAGACGCATGAAAAGCAGCTACCGGATATCTATCAAATATCCGAGCCGCCTTCTGCTCGGCTGGAAGGAGAAATAATTTCCCCGCTCTCTATGCCTTTTTTTTGGAAACCAGCTGTCGTTTTTCAGTATATGACTTGACCAGCTCATCCCGCTCGTTTTCCGGACAAAGCGGAAAACCCATCTCGATGCGTTGGTCAAGGAAGGCCTCTGCCACCGCTCCGGACAATTTGCGAATTTCCAGGATGGTTTTCATCCGCTCGTCGCGGCCCAAAACGCCCCGTGCATCGAGCAAATTGAAAGTGTGCGAACAGCGCAATATTTGTTCATAAGCGGGCATGACCAGCCGTTTTCCAATCAAACGCTCCGCCTCCTGGCGATGCAGCGAGAAGAGCTGGCTCAGCAATTCAGGATTGCTTTCCGTGAAATTGTAAGTGGACTGCTCGACCTCGTTGCGGTGATAGAGCTCGCCATATTTGACCTTGTCGTTCCATTGCAGCTCATAGACATTGTCGACATTCTGCAAATACATGGCCAGACGCTCCAGCCCGTAAGTGATTTCGGCAGCCACCGGGCGCACTTCCAATCCGCCGGCTTGCTGGAAATAAGTGAACTGGGTGATTTCCAATCCGTCCATCCAGACTTCCCAGCCTACTCCCCAGGCGCCCAAAGTAGGCGATTCCCAGTTGTCCTCAACGAAGCGAATGTCATGCTGCAACGGGTCGACGCCCAGGGCGGCAAGGCTTTCCAGATAAACGTCTTGGACGTCATCGGGAGAGGGTTTCAGGATCACTTGATACTGAAAGTAGTGCTGCAAACGGTTGGGGTTTTCTCCATAACGCCCGTCTGTCGGGCGTCTGCAACCGTCAATCGTAGCCATATTCCAGGGTTCCGGCCCGAGCACCCGCAAGAAGGTTCCCGGGCTCATTGTCGACGCCCCCTTCTCCAGATCGAAGCACTGCATGACTACGCAGCCTTTCTTGCCCCAGAATTCATTGAGGGTCTGCACAACCTCTTGAAACGTCTTGGCCATAGAACTCTCCACTTTATTGCGAAACGCCAGTTTACCAGAGCCCTGGCGGACTCGTAACCGGCCAGGCACAACCGCTTAACCTTGCAAACATCAAAAATCGGCACAACCACCACCTGAAGGAAGCGCCGCTTATCGGACACTAGGATAGTAGAAATGGCCTTTAGGCTTGAATAGGGTTGATAAGTGGGAATAACAATCTAGGTTACAGGGCATAACCCTCGTGACCGACCCAGCACAGGGAGCATTTCGGGCTATCAATGACTCAAGCAGAAGCGAGAACAGACGGTAAGAAGGGGGCTGCATCCAGTTCCCAAACGAAAGAGTTGTCTCTCAAAGCAAAAACTCTGGTCGACAACATGAACAGCGTGCTGGTCGGCCAGCAAAAAGCAGTCAAATTTGCAGTAACGGCCTTCCTGGCCGGCGGACACCTTTTGATCGAAGACGTGCCCGGCGTTGGCAAGACGCTTCTGGCCAAGTCGCTTTCCATGTCGGTGCAATCGCAATTCAAACGCATTCAGTGCACCCCGGACCTTCTGCCTTCGGACATTACAGGCGTGAGCATCTACAGTCAGCAAGAAGGTAACTTCACTTTCATGCCCGGGCCGATTTTTACCAATATCCTCTTGACCGACGAAATCAACCGGGCCACTCCAAGAACACAATCCAGTCTTCTTGAGGCCATGGAAGAAAATCAAGTGACAATCGACGGCGCTACACGCAAGTTGCCCGACCTGTTCTTTGTGATCGCCACCGAAAACCCAATTGAATATCACGGCACTTTCCCTCTGCCGGAAGCCCAGCTCGATCGCTTTATGATCTGCATTTCGCTTGGTTATCCGGACCTCCAGCAAGAACTGGAGATTCTCGACAAGACGCTTGCTCAGGACGGCTTCGTCGTAGAGCCGGTTTTGTCGGTAGAAGAAGTCTTATTGGCCAGACAAGCCGTCAGACATATTTATGTAGAGCAATCCGTAAAAAACTACATCGTCGATATCGTCCACGCCACGCGCCGCCACCCGTCCATCGTTCTGGGCGTCAGCCCGCGCGGCACGCAACTCTTGATGAGATCCGCACAGGCAGCCGCCTTCCTGGAAGGTCGCGATTTCGTCAAACCGGACGACGTAAAGACTCTGGCTCCCTTTATTCTTGGACACCGCATCATTCCTAAGATGCAGGACAACAAAGTCAGTCACGCCGACCTTATTTTGAGAGTTCTTGAGGATGTCTCAGTCCCCGTCTAGTGCTGCGCCGGAGCGACCTTCCTACCAGAATGCCGCTGCGCCCGAGCCGTATCTGGTAAGCAATGCCGCAAAGGCTCTGCCTCCTCTCGACAATTTGAAAGGTTGGCGCCTGAGAGTGGCACCAGATCTGGTGCTGATTCTCAATGCCAGATTTTTCGGCTCGCTTGCCGTCACTATCCTGCTCTACATTTTCTCCACTGAAAGCAACAGCCAGTGGATGTATTTGCTTTCCTCCGGCATGATTGCCACCCTTGTTCTCAGCTTGCTTTTGCCTGTTTTACAAGTTTCGGACATGACGGTAAAAGCTTCACTGCCTCCTAACGCCAGGGCCGGAGAAAAGATCGCCATCAAGATTTCGCTCGAGCGGATTTTCGGAGTCGGCACTTTTCAAATTCTTTTTCCTCTGCGCTGGCTGCGCATGACCGTCAATGTGATGCGCCTGGGCTCGCTTTCTCAATCGCCGCTTTCCAAGCCGCTTCTAATTCCGAGCATGGGCGAGAAAGAAACTTTGCAGCTCTTGGCCGGACCGCTCAGACGCGGCATTTACAGAGTGCAGAGCATTACCTTTTCGTCCTGTTTCCCATTCGGACTGGTTTTCTGCCAGAAAGAAATACGCTTCAAATTTGATAATCCGGACAGCAAAGATGTGCCTCCTGAAACAGTCGTCTACCCCAAGGTTTATCCGGTCAACGGCAATTTCCTCCAGCAACTGAATGTGGTGACACCGAATGTCGGCTTATTGTCACGCAAGTCGAGCTTCAATCAGCAAACAGCAATTGTCAGAGGAGTGAGGGAATATATTCGCGGCGACAGTCCGCGCATCATCCACTGGGCGTCGAGCGCCCGCACGGGCAAGCTGCTTTCCAGAGAATTCGAAGCGGAAGGTCTGCCGGCTTTTGACCTTCTGATCGACTCAAAATGGGACTGGGGCACAGAAGAGATGTACGAGCTAGCCCTTATCACAGCTGCCTCTTTGATCACACTGGGGCACAGATGGGGACTGTCACCCAAACTCATTGTCAGAAACCAGGTGCTGGTCATCGAGCCGCCTCCCATGGCGCCCGGCTTGACTGCATCGATCGAAATGCTGGCCAGGCTGGAGCCCTTCAAACGCACGGAAGAAATTGCCAAAGTGGCTGCCCGTCGAGGAAGGCGCGTTGACAAACTGGACGATTTGATCAGAAAGGCCAAAGAAGGAGCCTTGATCTTCCTGGCACCAAGAACGGAAAAGGCACAGATTGAGCTGGTTTTGGTGCAACCGGTTGGAAAAACCGACGCCGACAAATGGCAAGCAGTATCTCAGTCCAATGAGCCGGAAGCGCAAAGGCACGTGGAAGAGAAAGCCAAACTGTCCAACACTTTCGACTCCAGAAACGAGCCAGACGACATCTCCAGGGTCGGTAAACAGGTATCGATCATTACCGGCGCCGAGGACATCATCAGGCTATGAGCAAGGATGCACCCAAGGCGAAAGTCATAGAAGTAGAAAACTCGGTCGAGTTGCGCGTCATGAATTACATCATGGTGTCCTTGACCATCGTCGCCTATTGCCTGTACTCGGAAGCCCCGATCGTCATTACTGTAGCCTGCGTCACCGTTTCGGCACTGGGCAGCTATTTAAGTTATATCTTTCGCTCCCGCAAATCCTATATCGTCAATATTCTCATTCTGGCAGGCACCTTCGGCGTTTTGGGGCACTTCGTTTTTGAAGCAATCAAACAATTTTTTGGCAACGCTCAATTTCTTCCGGCCTTTATGCAGGTGCTGTGCGGGCTTCTTATCGTTCTCACCTTCGACCTGCGTCAGCGCACCGATATTTATGTAGCAGCAACTGTAGCTCTGGGGCTGATGGGCTGTGTCGCTTCGCAGACAGGCAAGAGCAACGAATTTGGCATTTTTCCGATGGGATTCATAATCGCAGGAGCGATTTTCCTTTACCTCATCGCCATTTCCCATAGCCGCGAAGGCAACCCGGCCCAGGTTTCCGCTTCCACAAGACCGACTCTGCCGCAAGCCTTGAATATTCCCCAGCCGCTCTGGAAGCGCCCGGCCACTGGTGGCGCGCTGGTTGCGGTGGTCAGTTTGCCGGTCGCCTCAATGTTGATTTTCTGCATGATGCCGCGCGCCGGAACCTCCATCGTCGACTTGATTGCCGATCAAGCCCGCATTCTCATGGCCCGCGCTTACGAAAAAATGCACCCACCCCAGGCCACCAGCCAATCGGCAATGGTTCCGATTCCTCCACGCACCGAGGCAAACAGTCCGCGGCCGCCTGCCGGAGGGCAAAATGGCTCAAAAGGTCCCGGGCCGAAAACTGGAAAAGGCGGCAAAGGGCAAAAGGGTGAAAACGGAAAAGGCGGTCAGGGCGGCAAAGGACAAGAAGGCGAAGACGGCAAACGCAAAGATGGTCCAAGGGAGAAATTATCCGGATACAAGCCGGGCACAAATCCGAACAGTAAAAACGGCAAACCCGGGAAAAACGGTAAGCCTGGCCTGAACGGCCCGGGTGATGCTCAACAGTCTGGCGAAGAAGGTCCAGCACCACAGCCTGAAAGACCAAGACCGCAAATGGGGCTGGCTCAAAAGCGCGATGCCGCCGTGCAAGATGTGATCGTCATGTCGGTATCGAGCAATCGCCCGGTCTATCTGCGTGGCATGGCTTTCGATACATATGAAGGGCAGCGCTGGGTAAACAGCAAGAATCAGCAGTGGATGCCTGCGCCCAAGATGGGCGAAGACGCCTTCGTCATTGCAGGCGTGCGCTCCTTACACTTGCCGGCCAATTTCAGAGGCTCGGAAGTCGAGCAAAGAATCGAAGTGAAAGAACCACTGGATCTCATCATTCCATGCGGTTGGATTCCCCAAATTGTCCACTTTCCCGATGAAATCAGAGTGGCAACAGACGGCTCGCTCGAGGCCAAGCACAATCTCAAAGGTGGTCTTTTCTACACAGCGCGTTCAATGGTGCCTTCTGCTGATCTGGATGAACTGCGCTCAGCAAACATGCCGAACGAAGCACAGCTTGCCGATATACGCGAGGCTTCAGCGCGCTTTCTTCAATTGCCGAAAAACTACGATCCGCAGGTCAAACTGCTGGCCAAAGAAATCGGAGGCAAAGACGGCAACTGGTTCGTCCATGCCGAAAGAATTTCCAATTGGCTAAAGGCAAATTGCAGCTATTTGAACAACAATTCTGAGCTCGAGCCCGATGTCGACTCGGTCGCCCACTTCCTGCTCACGACCAAGAGCGGCAGCTGCTCGATGTTTGCTTCCGCCGAAGCGATCATGCTCAGGGCGCAGGGCATACCGTCTCGGGTCGTTTTCGGTTATATGCCGGGAGACAAAGATCCCAATTCGGACGCGGCTTTCGTCAGGAAAAAACACGAACACGCCTGGGCGGAAGTATTTATTCCGACGCACGGCTGGGTGCCCATCGATGCCACTCCAAACGGGACTCTGCCCATCCAACCATTCCAGGATGCTCAAGGCGGCCGCGTAGTATTGAAGTCGACGCATCAAAACATTCCGGCGCCAGAGATGCCGCAACCAGGCAAAAATGACCCGGGCACCCCCTGGGGTTGGGCCAAGAAGCTGTCCTCCAACCCCTACGTGATTGCAATTTTGATTGCCACCGGCATATTTCTGCTCTACGAAATCGGCAGAAAAGCGTTCGCTTACTGGCAGTCTCAGAAGACAGCCGCCGAAGTGATCAAGAATATGAAGCCGTCCACTGCACTTTATTTGCGCCTTCTAAAAGATCTCGAAAAGGTCGCAGTCAGCAAAATTAGCAGCGACACGCCAACGGATGTGGCCCTTGCTGTGCGCATGAGAGCCTCTGACAACCCGGCTTTCCCTGAGACGTTGAAGTCGGAGCTGCCCAGTTTGGTGGACAATTTCGTCGAAGCTTATTACCTGGAAAGGTTCAGTAACATGGAGGAATCAGTAGAGGAAGGCAACAAACTTGGCGAGATCGGCGATAAAATACACGCATTGGTGCTTGAAAGCACCCTGACAAGTGCACAGCGCAATTAGTTGAGGTGCTGACTATATAGTCAGATATGGCTATATAGCTGTAAAGTGTATATGTAGCCCCCGCTGCCCAAGCGGAAAAAATCGTTTTACCAAAGAACGTTCGAATATAAAGAGCCGGCAAGAGAGGCAAAAAGAGAGGAAATATGGTTCAACAGGTCAAGACAGGAACCCAACAACAGCAGGAGTTCGTTCCTCCGTATCCATCTTCAATTGCCGAAACCGGCTTGAAAGAAGGCTTTCTGGAAGAATTGATCCTCAAGGACATTTATCTGGTCAACTTCGCAATGGGTCGCGAAATTGCCGCCAGAACCCAGCTTCCCTTCAAGATTATCGAAGAAATTCTCGAAGTTCTGAAGCGCCAGCTCCTGGTAGAAGTTCGTAGTGCAGGCGGTCTAGCCGACTATGAATACACTCCCACAGAGAAAGGACGCGACCGAGCACGTTCCTATTTCGACCACAATGCGTACAACGGCGCTTGCCCTGTACCGTGGTCGCGTTATGTCGATTCGCTCAAGTATCAGACCATCCGCCGTGAATCCGTCACGCCGCGCGACTTGGAAGTAGCCTTCTCCGACATCATGGTCAACCGCCGCACCATCAACTCGGTCGGTCCAGCCATCAACTCAGGTCGCGGGATGTTCTTGTTCGGTGAAGCCGGTAACGGCAAAACATCAATCGCCGAGCGGATTGTACGCAGCTTCAAAGGTCACATCTTCATCCCATATGCAGTCGAAATCGACGGACAAATCATCCGCGTCTATGACTCGCACAACCACCAGCAAGTCTCAGCTGCCAACTATCCGAGAGATTACGACCACCGCTGGGTGCGCATCCAGCGTCCCTGCGTAGTCGTCGGCGGTGAATTGACGATTGACATGCTGGAACTGCAATTCGACTACGGTACAAAACTCTACGAAGCGCCCATTCAGCTTAAGTCCAATTGCGGACTGCTGCTCATCGATGACTTTGGCAGACAAAGAATCGACCACAAATCGCTCCTGAACCGCTGGATCGTTCCTCTGGAAAAACGTGTCGACTACTTGAGCTTGCACACCGGTAAAAAACTGGAAGTGCCGTTCGAGCAGCTGATCGTATTCTCGACCAACTTGAACCCGGCCGACCTGGTTGACGAAGCGTTCTTGAGACGGATTCCGTACAAGATCAACATCACCAACCCCACCGAAGACGAATTCAAGTGGATCTTCCTGCAATACTGCCAGCGCACCGGCGTGCCGTACAACGAAGAAGCGGTCAATTACTTGATCGAATCCCAGTACAGAAGCGGCAAACGCAACATGCGTTGCTGCCACCCGCGCGACATTGTCGATCAAGTGGTCAACCTCTGCGCTTTCCTGCAAACTGAGCCAAGGCTGTCAAGAGAATACCTCGACCACGCTTGCGCAGTTTACTTCGCCGCCATGGGCAAGTAGTCAAGCAGAAAAACAGAAAAGAGTCCCAGGACTGTAGATTGAGAGCTTGCTTCTTGACAGCAAGCTCTCTTCTTTCTCATAAAAAGAAGCCGTGAGCCGCCGCATGCTACGATTTAGAGCGCTTGATATGTAGAAAAAAAGTCCAATATTTTGTCAGAAAAAGCCGATTCTACCAACGCAAGCCTTGCCTCGACCGACACCGGCGCTCAGCCGGAAATGCCTGCCGAGAGTTTTGAGGCGCCCACTGAATCTTCTTCTGACAGCAAGTTCCAGGCACTGCCGCCGTTTAACGACAATACCAAGTCCAAGCCCGTCGCGACGTTTACTCAGGCCTCAACTCTTCCAGCGAATCTTCTCACCACCGCCACGTCAATAACGTGGATAGCAACACTGATTTACCATGGCGCTGCAGGCACATCCCTGCCCTGGTGCATCACACTTGCCGTCGTTGCGTTTTGGGCCCTTGCCACCACGCGCAGACAAATTCAAAAGGATCAAAAGCATGCATTCGCCGTCTCGCGTATCGGCACGTCAGAAGAAGGGCGCCTGGCCAAGGCGTTTTCCACAACCTATTTGACCGTCTCGATATTGATGTTCACCTGGTTTTGCTTGCACGACTTTAAAGTACCCCCGCCCGTTGTGGCCCAGAAACAATTCATTGATATCGAACTGACATCTTTTGCAGACTTCAAGGACAACAACGAACTCGTCGCCAGCACGGAAGAAAAGGACAGCCAGAGAAAGCGCAGCGGCAGTACCGACAAGGTTTCAATGACACCACCTGTAGTGCAGCCTCAAAGCAAAGCCAGCGATCGAACCAGTCAAAAAACCGAAGAAGCCGGAAAGCGTGCACTGCAATCAATAGCACCAAAAAAGCAAACCGCAGCGCCAACCGAGATGGTGCTCAAGGGAGTGCAAGTGCAGTCTGCAATCAACTCACTTGATGCAGACATTGCGGCACAGCAGCAGAAAGCCGAGACCAAGGCACGCCTGATTTCGCAGGTAAAACTTCCCTCTGGTTGGAAGAGCATTCAGGCGGATCAGACAATGTCGAAGCAAAGCAACATAAAACCCGGCGTCAGGTCTGAGCCAACTCGCGCCGCAAGCGAGTCTATGTTTATGGAAGAATCATCGCCTGTGGAACTTTTCGAAGTAGTCGACAATGAGGGCGATGCCGGCATGGAGATATTTCAAGCCGGTGGTCGCAGCTCCGGTGGTAAAGGCGCGCCATCCAGCTTGCAAGACTATTTAAAGTTGTTGCACAAACGCATCAAAAGAGCTTGGTCACCACCCAATGGAGACCCTCGCGTCGCTCAAATATTGTTCCGCATAACCAAGACTGGAAAGCTCAAGCAAATTAGACTGGTGCGTTCTTCCGGTAATTCCGATTGCGACGAGGCGGCAATGAACGCGATTTCTGCTTGCGCACCATTTAAGGGACTGCCTGCGGACTTTGAGCCGGATTGCCTGGACATCAAATACACTTTCAACTATAAAGTCGACTCGCTGTCAGAAGTGCCGGAAGCAAAATTACACTAATCTGAATCAATCCAGAGGATGAATGGTGTGGCGGCGGTCGGCAAACCAATTCATGGTATTCGTTCGTACAACCATGTAATGCAAGAGTTCGCGCACGGACCCTTCGCCTGCATAATCGACGGCAACAACATTGCCGTCGGCATCCGCTTCGACTGGAATCCCGTGAGCTAGGGCATTCGGTGCTATTCGAAGATCATAAGCTTTTGGAAGGCAAGGGCGAATGAATGCTTCTGCGATTGGTTGCTCGAAAAACTGATGGCACATATGAGTCTCTCCCATTTGCACCACAAGATTACCTCTCAGATCTGGGCTAATCTGTGACCAGACTTTTGTTTTTTACTCGAAAACAAAAAACCGGTAAAAAGAAGCTAGCGGCGGCGAGAAAAAGAACTCGCCACCGTCAAAGCCTCCCCTTAATTAGTTCACTGTCTTTTCTGCACTTCTCTAGGCAGGTACCTTATGGCGCGCCGTGATCTTTCGTCGCCGACTGCAACGATATAACCATCCTGCACGATTGCCACGCTGCCATTTTCAAAAGTGACTTTCTTGCCGTGAGAATTCATTCCATACACTTCTAATGTGACATCTTCGATCTTTACATTGCCAACTGTAGTGAGCTTATCTCCCGCAACTATGAGCATGCCATTTTTCGATTCGAAGACCTGGGTCCCGTCGTTCATGACTGTATAACGTTGCTCACCGAATCTGTACATTCCCGGCTTTGTATAATCCTCAGACCAGGGGCTTTTGATTTCGTCCTTGACGCCATCCAGCAGTCCTTCTTCCTCTATACAAAGCCCAGGAAGTTGTCCAGGCAAACATTCCGTTCTTCTCTGGCTCTGGCTCTGCATTTGCAAGTTTTCCATTATTTCCCTTCTGGCTTCAGAAAAGGGTTCGTAGTGAAACTTGTTGTATCCTTCTTCTCTAACGCCTTCGTTACTCTTAAAATCCATGACACTTCCTCCACTGTTAAAATGCGTCGTGCCACTGCATGCAGTACCAATCTCATACTGCAACTGTGAGTGCACTGCTTGGTCGGGGTTGGCACAAAGATACTGCCACTGGCTGACATTTCACTGACTCAAGCAGCCTGAGGGCTCATCAAAGGGTTTCTACCATGTCTGGCGGACCAGCGGTCACCAACAAATTCGACTCCGGCTTCCTTCTGAAATTGCCCATTGTCATTTATGCCTCTCAGCACGATTTGATTGGTTTCGGCATCAAACAGATGGACATACTTTCTGCCGTTGCCGATTTCTTTCACAACCACCTTGAAGCGCATCGGTTGACCGTTTTCATCCAGGATCGTAACTTCCGTCTGACCGAAGTCTGCCAGTTTCTCAACGGCAGCCAGTTTTTCTTGCGGTGTCGCTTGATTGTCGTGAAGGACATCCATACAGTCTTCCACATCCCTAAGTTGTGGAGAATCGACCTCGTTTGACCTGTCTGAACGTGATTGATCCGAGCGGCGCTCTGCGCCTTCCTCTTCATCCCGTGACTCGTCTGCGTAATACTGATCGGGATTGGGATAACGCTTCTCAACTTCACTGGAGAAGGCTTTGATGTCGTCGCGATCAATCACTCCATCGGCAAGATGCATGGGATACGGAACGATATCACCAGTTGTATCTATTTCTTCGAAGTGATCGAGCAAATACTGTGCTGCCATCTGCACTGCAGGGTTTTGCTCGCTGTTCTTACGAGCCTCTTTCAACTCCTCTTGCGTAACTTCGCCGTCCTTGTCGCTGTCAAAGTGGTCCCAGATATCCAGCGATAAGCGTGGCACGACGCCGTCTTCTATCATTTGCTCATTGAGTCTGCGCTGATCGGCAGGCGAAAGGCGATCGTAGCCCTCCTGAACTTCTCTCCAGAGTGCTTCACTATCACCACTGGTCTTTCCTTCGACGTTTTGCATGACATTGTAAATGTCACGACCAACAGCGTTTACAGCATCAATAGCCATCGTTAAATCCTCCGCGCGGCAAGATCGCCTTTCAGGCTATCTGCATCGATTTAGTATTGGGGGTTCGGGAATGGGACAAGGTCAGCGCAGCCAATCGAGACGCCTGAAGAAAACTCCTCAGCGATCTCCCTTTTCGTTCAACAAGCGTCTCAATTGCTGTCCGGCGCTAAAACTTCAGAATTGTGTTGGGGTTCACGCTCACAAATTACGACATCACACTGACATTTGACTGACAAAAAAATCGGGCGGCAAGAAACCTGCAAACTCTAGATAGATTTCTTCGGCAGGCGAATTTCAAAACTTGTGCCCTGTCCTGTTTCGCTAGCAACACTAATGACTCCGCCATGCAATTCCACTAGTTTTTTGCAAATCTCAAGGCCCAGTCCAAAGCCCTGCTTATGGGCGCCGGAATCTTCTTTTACTTGTTTGAACCGATCAAATATATGAGGCAGCGATTCCTGGTCTATTCCAGGACCCTGGTCCTGAACGATTATCTTATTGAAGCCATCTTCTTCTGCATACTTCAAAAAGACGGACTTACCGCGCTCAGAAAATTTGATTGCATTGCCGACCAGATTTACCAGGACTTGCACGATGCGACTGCTTTCGCAGTAGAGGAACTGATCGCTGTCGTCGCGTTCAATATGTATGTCTTTGGCATTAGCCAGCATCTCAACGGCAGGCAATGTCTCATCGACCAGATCATTGAACGTGACCAGTTCCATATCAAGCGTCAACTGTCCGCTGTCCAGACGCTCCATTTCAAGTAAATCGTTGACCAGGAACATCAAACGGTTATTGCTTACTATAGATCTATCTACAAGCGTGACGCCGCGATCGGTCAGTTGCCCGACTGCCGGATCGGATTTCAAAAGATCGAGCGTCAGTAAATTCGCTGAAACAGGCGTGCGCAAGTCATGACTGACCATAGCCATAAAGCTCTGTTTCATGCGCTCCAGTTCTTTGCGGGCGCCGACATCATGTGCAATGCAAAAGAATGTCTGCTCGCCATCAGACCAGTGCACAGAAATTTGCAACTCTACCGGCAGATCATTCTTATTGTTCAAAATCGCGTCAAATGACTGATCTTCACCTCCAGAGCGCGCCTTCTCAATTGATTCCATCGACTTGCCCAGGAGTTTCGCCCCGTGCTGGCCGAGCAGCTCTTCTGAAGAGAAGCCCAGCAATTTGAAAACTGCGTCGCTGACAAAGGAGAAGCGCAGCTTTGCATCGATGGCAAAGATCCACTCGCCTGAGTTTTTCAAAATTGCCCGCTCGCGCTCGTTCAATTTATTGATCGACCTGGCCATAAGATGGAAGGTTCTGTCCACATCGGACAGTTCGTCAGTCCCCTGCATAGCAGGCAAAAGGGCTTCTCCACGGGCCAGATTTTCTGAGTTTTTCTTCAAAACATTCAGTTGTCTGGTAGTTACGTAAATGATGTAGGCGGCAAAAGCAAAAGATATTCCGGTGCATAAGAGTGCATAGTACTGCGCCATCTCATCGAAGCGCTTGCGCTTAGCTTGAACCACCACGAGCATTTGCTTGTAATTGAACTCCTGCTTTATCTGAGCGTGATCCATTACGGAAAATATTCGGCGCCCCAGTTTGGAGAATTGAACAAAATTGGCGACATCGCGTAAATTGACGGTATCTTGTGCAGGCTCGGTGACGGCTTGAGCTTTCTCCGCCAATTCGCCTATCACCGACAGAAGTTCCTGGACATGCGCCTCTTTACCACCTTCGCTGGTCAACTGGCGGCAGGCCCGGTTCAACATTTCCAGGTGTTGGCGAGCGTGCTGGCGCTTTTTCGGACTCTTAGTCGACATATAATCAGCCATGTCGGTAATGGTATCCAGCGCCGACTTTACCGCCGAACCCAAAAGAATCATCAAATCTTTTTGCCGGCGCTCTTCTGCATAGGCCTGATCTAACTCTACTTGAGCCGCTTTCATCTGATGAAGGAGGAAAAACTGCAGGACGAGCGGTATTAGAGTTAATAGAACCAGGCGCTGCCATAGTTTCATAGAATTACCGCTCTTTGATCTTTAGGATCAGTCGCGAAATTGCAGTCTGTCTTTCTCAACTTTGTAGCCCATTCCCTTGACGTTTACGATGATAGACTCTTCTCCTTCGACGTCCAGTTTGCTGCGCAGTCTCTTGATAGTTTGCCATACAGCAGCTTCGGATGCGTCTGACTCAGAACTCCAGACATGCGTCAACAGGGCTTCCGTATCAAAGCAATGATCGGCCCGGCGCACAAGAAACTCGAGCACTGCAAATTCCTTGGGAAGCAATTTCAGCTTGATTCCTCTGCGTTTCACGACTTTGGCGGCAATGTCTATTTCCAGATCGCCCACCGTCAGATTACTCGGACAATAATTGGCAGGACGGCGCAGAAGTGCATTCAAACGCGATGACAGCTCTCTGAAATCAAATGGCTTGGTGAGATAGTCGTCGGCACCAGACGAAAATCCTTCCACGCGAAAGTCGACTTCAGTCTTGCCCGTCAGCATCAAAACAGGCGTGACGCCGCCGATATCGCGGAATTTCTTCAATACTTCAACGCCTGTAATATCCGGAAGATTCCAGTCAAGTATGGCCACATCATACGAATAAAGCCGCAACCTATCGAAGCCTTCATTGCCTTCAGCAACGTGTTCGACAGTGTGCTTTGCATTTTCCAACTGTTCTTTTACAGATGCAGCTAATTGCTGATCATCTTCTATCAAAAGAATTTTGGCCATTACGAATGTACCGACGCCCAGAACGGATTACCCTGTATCCGACCGAATCCATAAAATACAAATGCTTCGCGAATCCTGGCGGGACTGGTCATGCGGACAATAATGACACAATCGAGATTATCTGCAAAGCTAGTTGATATTGACGAAAAACAACATATCAAGATGAAATTTCCCCTACGACGCCGACTTCTCACGCTGCTGTGTTTTCTGGCGCTCTCTTCTTTTAGTTGCCCGGCCGGCTGGTGCGGACAGAAAGTCACATATCTGCATGTTCTGCAGACTCACAATGTGCTGGGGCATGTCGAATTGCTGGCCTCCACAGGCAATTCGGTAATGCTCCTCAGAAAACTCGAATGTTCCATCTATATTGATGCAAAGAATCAGATGGTACTGCTCGTGTCTCCAGTGAAAAAGCTCTATTTCCGGACGCCTCTGGACAAGTTTGAATACGGGCTGGCAAACACACTGAATACAATTACCGATATGGAATTGAGTGAACAATTTTGGAAACTCAAAGGCACATCGAACCATTGCGGACAGACCGTAAACGACTATCTCTACATGGGCACAGTCGCCACATACGGACGTGAGATGTCCTATATTCCGGGAAAGAGAGGACAAACATCGGTCAAATGCCTGGTCTCGACCTTTGAATCCCCGCTTGCCACAAAGCCGTTTTGCGACCTACTGAGAAAGATGGAACACATGCCCGCGTTAAAAGGCGTGCCTGTGCGCATGCAGACGAGTTTTGGTCACAACCCGTATCATCGGCAACTGTCCACGACGAAGATCAGCCTGGAGCAGATGACAGCCCTGACTCCGCCGTCTCTTACCGGCTTCACCAGAGCAAAGACGTCCGCCGAAATTTTCTTCGGACACCTGAATATGCTCGACAATCTTCTCGGGAAATAGGGTGGCCCGAAAGGATTTAATTCAAAGACCCAAATTTGCCCGAAGCGCGACCCAATGGCGTAACGCCAAACTCCTACCATATGAACATCGTCATTGACGAACGATTTTGATGGACGGCAGGAGGATACTAAATGGTTACACGAGCTGAAGCTACGCAACAGGGCATCAAGTTTGCCGAAAAATGGGACGCAGAAAAACATACAGTTCCCGAAGATGCAATCAAGACCTTTGCCCAGGATTTGAACAGTCTGAACAACCTGCCGGCCCCGCAAAAGAATGCATTGAAATGGGCGGAATTGCGAGGCGCAACCGATGGTTTGATCTCCAAAAAGGTTTTGCCGAATCTCGATGTCGCTGATAACAAAACCAATTTGCGCAATTGCCGAATCGTTGGCCTCACCGCCGATGGTGACAAAAATCCCGGCAATGATGATCTGGTTGTGGCAATCGGGCGCAGAACAGACAATCCAGACAAAGCGCAACACATAGTCATACTCGGACAGGACGGCAAATTCTATCAAGCTCGCCCGGTGCAAGGTGGTTATGTAAGGTCAGAAAAGATTGCGGAAAACGCAGAGGAATTGGAGCGCAAATACAATCGCCCAGGATTCAATCCCCAGTCCGAGAATGATAAAACAAAGGTAGAGCCAAAGTCGGATGAAAAGCCAAAACCCGCTGTAATTGCAGAAGATAGGGGCAACCCCGCCGATCTCGAAGAGTTCAGACAAGGGCTGAAGTCTTTTCAATCAAAATCTGCACCATACGAAGCAACAGCGCAAAAAGAACTGAATAGACTAGCCCAAGAGTACAGCCGGCTTTCAAAAGATCAGCAAAAGATCGCTTTTTTCGATGTGCTTGAAGGCAACAAACAGCTGCAGCAAACCTGGTTTAGCCGGGAATTACCCAGACTGGCAATCCAGCGTGGTCAAGACGGAAGAATTAGATTCTCTGCCGATTGGACAAGCGGCTCAGGTTATTGGCCAAGTGAACACCACCTCTACTCTCAAAATTTCAACATCTAAACTCCATAGGCTCAATCCAAGCCATTTCCAGAGCAGCTCGTCGGCACTCAGATGATCTGCTCTTCGGCTTTGAGAGCATTGCAATTCTTCCTTTCCATCGCCTTTAAACGATTGATCAAGGCAACCGAAACCCAGATAAAGACCAGGTAATAGAAAATCACATGCCAGACTGCCACAGGGGCAACTGTAAGTACCGCCCACCGGCAGGACGAGAGAGATGCTACAACGAAAACAAGAATATTGAGCGGCAATGCCGCCAGGAAATCGAGAAGAGCAGCCAACCAGAGGAAAGGAGGCGCAAAGAACGTGCCGAAGGGACACAAGAGCACCACCAGCGAGGAGCCGAAACCTGCCACCGTAATTGGTGTCACAACCAGAGAGGCCAGCAGGTTGGCCGGAAGAAACAGAAGCCCTATCTGTTTAAAATAGAACAGTTGCAACGGCAAAACACATGCTTGTGCAACCAAAACAGTGAAAAGGCAATCAAGCGACCAGCGCAGCCAACGCCTCTGAATAACCGCTTCCAGATAGGATGCCAGCGGTGAAACGACAAAAATTATGCCGCCGACGGCAGCATATGAAAGTTGAAAACCCGGATCAGCTACCGACAGCGGATCTACTAGAACACTGATTAGGAGCGTCGCCGCGAGCAAACCGGCGATGTTTACGCGTCGTCCTGAACAGCTGCAAGCTATTGCCAGGGCACACATCAAACTGGCACGCACCACAGACGGACTGTTTCCTGCAAAAAGAACAAATACGATCATCATGGCAAAACTGAGGCAGTTAGTACCGATTGCAGGAATGCTGACGGCACGACAAGCCCAGTGCGTCGCCAGAGTGACAACAGTGAGATTGAAGCCTGATGCTGCCAACACATGCGACAGACCGACATTTCTAAAGGAGGTAAGCAGCTCAGGGTCCAAACCAACAGCCTTTTCACCCAAGACCATAGCCGTAAGAAGGGAACCGACTTTCTGTCCGAGATTATGAATATGAGCGGCAATCAGGCGACCTCGCAAGGACTCCACTCTTTCATTGATCTTTCCTGCAAGCGAACTTGCCGTCCGACCATCTGCCGGTGGACGCAATGTCAGTGCATTGCGTCCACTATCCAAATAACAAAGACTGCCGATGCCTATACGCTTGAGGTATGCAGCGTACCCGCCTCTGCCGCGTTTGTAGAGGTCAGCAACCGATGCCACCGTGCCGGCGCCGGTAAATGAACATCCTTTTGCCAGCCGGCCGACAAAAGGAGAGCCGCGGCTGAGCAAAAGCAGAGTCGTTCCATCGCATTTGCGGTGTGCCATCACGCCTGTCTTTTTAAAGCGCACACTTTCCGCCTTACAAATGAAACGCGCTTGCCCCTTGCTTTTCAATGGAAGCACGGTATCAACTGTTGCTTCGAGAACAACATGCTTACCGGCAAATTGCACCAGGTCGAGACTGCTGCATCTGGGAAAACGCCAGTTCGCATAAGTAAAACCCAAAGCTGGAGCCAGAAGGAGAAAAACAATCAAGAGCACACCTGGCGTTGCGCGCTTCCAATCATCTAATTCTGAATCCAGGTCTGAATCTGAATTGCATCCACTGCTCAAGAAAAATGCACATAAGACAGGGCCAATCGCGGCCGGCCAAAGCAAGAGTGTCCAGCTCGAGCAAGAAGCTGATACGAGTGCACCGACAGCAAATTGCACAGCGGTAAGCAGCAGAAATACAGGGGGTGTCAGCATTTCCGCCCTCCCCGCCTCCAGGTTGAAAGTAGTTAGAGAGCAAAGCCTCTACTATTAGAAAACGTCTGAAAGGACAAAAAAGTTCAATTCTCAGCCTTAAAATTGTGAAAGAGGCAGACTGATTAAGGAGCAAAATTAAATGCCCGATTCAATGAAGACTGCAAAACGTCTTGGTCTAGCCTTGATTTCAGGAGTTCTGCTACTTTCCGGCCCGCCCACCTGGGCAAAGGCTTATCATCCATCGGCCAGAGAAATGATCGAAAAGGCCGAATTCATTGCCCTGGTTCAACTGGAAGACCCGGTAGCGCAAGAGATGAAAGGAAACTGGACCTATGGTGAAGTTTCCAGCGCACATTTGAGCAAAGCAATAAAAGGCAGCTTGCCATCCAACTTCAAAATTCACGGCAGAGAGAATTTTATCTGCGCTCAGTGCCACTTTCCTAAAGGAGAAAGTCTTGTTTTCCTGAGAAAGGACCATGATTTGTACGTCGGGCAAGCCTGGCAAATATCTTGCCTGCCTGTCAAAGACGGCAAAGTTGCCTGGTTCTCCAGTCTCGATTCGAGACGATCCGATGCGCAGGCCAAGCTCGATGATTGCATCAAGCAAATCAAGGGCGCACTGAAGAATTGACGCAGCACTTGCGGGCGCGCTTGTTTTACGGTCTGCCTAAACGCTTGTTATTGGCGAATTTGCAGCGGGTTGTACTTGCCGTCAGTCATTTGCTTCTGAATATTGGCAGGCAACTTGCTGTTGATTTGCTTAGCGATTTCAGCCAGTTGAGCGGTGTCCGGATTGTTTCCGTCAAGCGCTGCTGCGCGTGCGATGCAGTCCAGAGCTCCGTCAAATCCACGTTGCTGACCGGTTATGTCTTGAGCCTGGCGGCCTGAGTAGGTATCTCCACCGAGCAACTTGGCTGCACTCTGCGGGTCGCCGTCTTGCTTGGCATAGGCGCTGGACAAATAGATCGTTGCAAGGTCGCGGAAGAGCTTAGCTTTGTAGCGATTGTCCTGGGAGTTCTGGTTTGCGGCGATGGTGTTTCTGAGATCGACTTCGAGTTTAGCCATGTGCGTTGCATTCAGACCTTCTCCCCATTTTGCCAGTTCCTTAACGGCTCCGGCCATGTCGTGTTCGCCATAAATCTTCGCTTCTTGAGCCTCGATGCGCTTCTTGACGTTATCGAGATCAGCGATTTCCGATTGTTCTACTTGCTTGCCGGCAATTTCTTTGCCGAGATTGTCTTGTACTTGCTTCTTGGCATTTTCTATATTGATGCGACCGATGATGAAGTCTCTGGCTGCTTTGCCGCCGAGGTCGAGATTCTTGCCTTCCAATAAATAGGTAGGCGTATCGGTAATTGTCGGCACGTGTGTACCGTGTGCCAGGCGCGATTCAGCAAATGCTGTGGTCAAGATTGCAGCGCCGCGATTGGCTTCGAGCATGCTGCCGAATTGGTTGGTCGGCTTGGTCAGCCACTCTGTACGGTATACCTGCAGTGCGGCTTCGCCTCTTGCACCCTTGGTTTTGCCCATGCCTTCCTTGAAGACATTGGTCCAGGCCATAATTCCACTTGATTCGTCGCCGGCGCCCAGTGCTCCGAATTTGTTGATGGCGTCGTTCATCGAGCCGTCGGTGCGTTTCTTCGCGTCGTCGCCGAGCAATTCCCAGGCTTTGTCCTTGGTGTCGGATTGCGGTGCCGCATCGAACAAGGCATTCTTGAGACGGAATGCGCCCCATGTGCCGGCCATGATCAGTCCGCGCTTCCAGTTCAGTCCGGATTCGGTGGCAGCCTTCATGGGCAGCAAGAATTCGGCGCCGAGCAAGAGCGACTCGCCTGTGCTCTGACGGAAATAACGGCTGTATTTTGCTTGCTCGCCTTCCGGCAGGGAGGCACCAATTGTCTTACCGACTATGAGTGCGCCGACGCTGGTTGCGATCAGAGGCAATGTCTTCTTAGGTCCGGCCAGGAATGCCGCCGGCACGAGGACAGAGTTGATACTGTCACCGATGCCATTGCCATGGTTCTTGCCGAAGATCCACTTATCTGCGTAGTGATCGGCAATCATGATGGTGCCGGCAATACCAGCGCCCTTGATGAAACTCGATCCATAACGTCCGGCGGATTCTTTGAACTTGCTCATCGCCGTCATGTCGCCGACCGTAACTCCGGCGGCTTTGGCAGCAGTCTGGTATTCTTCCAGCGCAGCCATTTCCGTTGAAGAGAATATTCCTTTTTGTCCGGCTGCGGTTAATCCTCTTTGAGCCTCGACTGCATCATTGACTGTGCGCAGTCTGGACGGCGTCAATTCACTGGCAGCCGAAATTGGATTTTTGGAATCGGCCAGGAACTTGAATGTGTCATGGCGCAGTTGGAGCGTTTGTTGCGCTGTAGCATTAGCTTTGAATGCTTCGACAACACCGTCTTGAACTTTTCCTACCTTGACTGTCTCTTCCATCATGGCCAATTCTTCTGCAGTGAAGAAAGCGGATCGGCCTGCAGTGTTGGCGCGTCGAGCTACAGTCAGAGCATTTTCGATTTCAGCGACATTGGCGACTGAAGATGCCTTGGTGAAAGGCTCCATCATTTTCGCTCTTTCCGAAGCTATTTCCAGAGCGTCAACGGTAGGCGTATGGAATTCTTTCATCCTGGCGGCCAGTCCGGCTTCGCCATCAAGCGACTTCCTGGCGAATTCCAGATCAGCTCTATTCCAACGAGCCGGATCGTGATTGTCTTGCCAGTAACGGGCTACTCTTTCTCTGAAGGTAACAGGCTCTGCGTTTGCATCGAGCTTAACGGTGCTGGAAACCTTATCCATAATCCACGGCACAGTATGACGACCGAGGATGCCGCCCGCGCCGCCGGCGACTAAGTTGCCGCCCCAGCCGACCGTGTTGTAATCGAGAGCCTGGTCAACAATTCTGCGCTTATTGGCAATATCCTGCTGTTGCGCAGTCATTCCTGGTCTGGTGTCTCCACCGCCGGGCTTTTGTCCAGGTACATTGGCCGGACGATCCCATGGATTGCCGGAAACCTGACCAGGTTTTTTCAGTGGTTGACCGGTTAAAGGATCGATTTCGCCACCGTTCTGGCCACCGGGTTGCACCGGAGGACGCTCCTGTGGTGGACGCGGCTGATTGGCCGGTGGTACCACGAGAGGCGAATCGGCGGCATAAGGTTTGCGCCATTGGCCCTGACCCTGATTCTGCGCCTGGGTCTGGTCCTGTGGTTGTCCGGGTCTGTAAGTAGTGCCTACATCGCCACCATATACGGCTCTCCACTGACCGTTGCCGGTAGTGGTGCGAGGGGGATTTTGAACACCGCCCTGAGTCTGTTGAACATCGCCGCCATAAACAGCGCGGCCGTTGTTTCCGTAAGGCTTCTCTACCTGACCAGCCTGATACTGGGCTCTTTGATAATCGCTTGCTTGCTGGCTGGCTGCTTCGCTCGCTTGCAAAGACGCATTGCGGGCTTGTGCCGCCGCATCGTCCTGACCTGCAGCGGGTTGCAGCTCGTAAGGGTTAAATTCAAGTCCGCCACCCATGTGCGAAACCTCCAGAAATCTCTCCATTCCTTGCGCTGGGGGGGCGACTCGGCTCGCCCTGGCTCAATGCAGACATATTAGAGGCGGCTCACCGGCGGAACAATGCGTGAAACCCCCGGGCGCATGGGAGGATTCCCACTGCTGTATTAAAAATCTCTCACCAGCGCTCGAGATGAGGGCGAGCGCGCCAATTCCAAACCTGCCCAATTTCATCAAAGCGTCATTGCCTGGATAAAATTTCCGGCTGGAAGGTTCTGGACGAAAATTTGGCTCAGGCGCCGGCAGTGCTGTTCAGGTAATAGCGACTGTGTGCGGCGGCCGGTTGCCCGTTGTATTTGGCATTTGGCTTGCGGTGATACGGCGTATTGCAAACGGCCGTGCGCGTGAAAACCATCTGTGCAATGGACATGCCGGCGTGCAGGCGCACCGGTCGATTGCCGACATTGACTATTTCCAGTGTAATTTGCGCAGGCGGATGGCTGAAGCCGGCATCGATAAATCCGGCAGTCACGTGCACCATGACGCCAAGGCGAGCCAGACTGGACTTGCCCGTCAACTGGCCTACGATATCATCCGGCAAACAAAATGCTTCCAGAGTGGCCCCAAGGATGAACTGCTGCGGCTTGATGACAATGTCGTCGTCTGTGACGTGAACCAAACCATTCAGTACAGTCTCTGAATCATAGGGATCTATTACGTGATCTGTAGCTTCATGCCAGGAGAATTTGTCCGCCAGGCGAACATCGTAAGAATTCGGCTGAATCAGAGATTCAGAGTACGGCTCGATAATGAGCTTTCCTTCTGCCACTTCTTGCTTAATTTCATGATCAACCAGGATAGACATTATCCAATCCCTCATCATCTTCACGTACTACCAGGGCGATTCTCCGGCGACTCCGCATACTGCATGGGGCAGAGCCTAATCAGCACATAGTATAACCGCAGGAGAAGCACAGACTGCAGCTCTCTTGACGTGCAATAAAGCCGCTTCCATAGCCACATTCCGGACAATCCAATATCGAAGGCATATCAATACGGCGATCATTAGAGTTATTGAACAACTGTTCCTCTTGAGAGGAGTCAAGAAGAGAGATGGTTTTAAACGGTGAGAACTTGCGCTTCACCTGGGGACTAGAAATACTCCCCTGAACTTCTCTTGATTGTGCTTTTTTTGCTGAATCTTCCGGAGTGGTCTGATCGCAAGCGGGTCTGGGGTTTACTTTCTCCAGGCATTTCTGTGGTGTTTCGCCAAGGGCAGCATCACTGGCGCCCGACGATTCGTCGGACTCAGGCGAATCGCAGCATTCTCCGCGTCTTTGCCCGCCGCCTTTTTTGCGCGTAGAAGCCAGATTGAGCACCTGCAAAGGTCTGGAGTTGTCTCGATAAACGGTGATGCCCTTCAACCCATCGCGCCATGCCGCCAGATATGCTTCTCTTACCTCCTCAACCGTGGCACTTTCAGGGAAGTTGATGGTTTTGGACACGGCATTATCCGTGTATTTCTGGAAAGCAACTTGCATACGCACGTGCTCTGAATATGAGATGTCGTGCGAACAAACAAAGAGACGCCGTACGTCTTCCGGCACAGCTTCATTGTTGGAAACGATGCCCGTATGCGCGATTTCCTGCATCAGCTCTGGGGAATAAAAGCCCCGCTCTTTGGCGATTTCTTCAAACAGCGGATTGACCTCAACGAGCTCCGTGCCTTCCATAACGCGCCGGATAAAGCAGACGGCAAAAAGCGGCTCGATACCGGATGTAGTGCCGGCAATGATCGATATTGTTCCGGTCGGCGCGATAGTGGTGACGGTGGCATTGCGCATCGGACGATTCTCTGTTTTCCAGCGGCTGTACTGCCAATTCGGGAAGACCCCTCGCTCAGCAGCCAGCTTTGCCGATGCATCATGGGCGGTATCATTTACGAATTGCATCAGCACTTCCGCTTTTTTCTCAGACTCTTCGGAGCCGTAGGCAATATCCATCAAAATCAGAGCTTCTGCCCATCCCATGATGCCAAGGCCAATGCGCCTGTTGTTCAGCGTTGCTTGCTCAATAAACTTGAGCGGATAGCTGTTGGCTGAAATGACATCGTCTAGAAAGCGGACGGAAAGCTCAATTTGTTCTTTCAATCGCACCAGATCGAAATCTTTCTTTTGCCGGTCTACAAATTTGGCCAGATTGATCGAGGCAAGATTACAGGCATCGCCCGGTCCAAGCGGTTGTTCTCCACATGGATTGGTCGCTTCAATCTCTTCGGTTCCCGGGACTTCAATGCCGCTTTCATCAAATGCAGAGTGAACAGGATCGGATTTGTTTATTCTGTCAATAAAGATCAGACCCGGCTCGCCAGTTGCATGGGCGTTTTCCACAATCTGAGCAAACAGTTGGCGCGCTTTCAGCGAACGAATTTTTTTCTTTGTCGTCGGGTGAATGAGATCAAAGCTCTGATCATTCTCGACTGCTTCCATGAATTTATCGGTGGCTGCTACTGAAATGTTGAAATTGTTGAGCCTGTCAGTGTCTTGCTTGCAGGAAATAAAGTGTTCTATATCAGGATGATCGACTCTCAACATCCCCATATTTGCACCACGCCTGGTACCACCCTGGCGGATCGCCTCGGTGGCAGCATCGTACACGGTCATGAAACTTACAGGTCCTGAAGCGACTCCCGTTGAGGAGGCGACGCGATCGTTGGCCGGTCGCAAGCGGCTAAAAGAGAAACCTGTGCCGCCGCCTGTCTTGTGAATAAGAGCCGCATTTTTGCAGGTGTCGAAAATACCTTCCAGCGAATCCGGCACAGGCAAAACAAAACAAGCCGAAAGCTGGCCGCCCGGTTTGCCCGCATTCATGAGTGTCGGTGAATTGGGCATGAAAGAGCAACTATACATAGATTGGAAAAAGTGCTCAGAAAGTTTTTCAATCTCAGCCTCTGTTGCTCCCCACTGTTTCTCAGCAGAAGCTACAGCCATTGCCACCCTTCTAAACAGTTGCTCGGGCGTCTCCTTCAAGTGCCCCTGTTCATCGCGCAGCAAATAACGCTTTTCCAGAACCTTAAGGGCGTTTTGCGAAAACATCTTGCCCCTCCACCAAATCGCCCAATACTAAGTCCGTCTCTAAGGCGTATCCGCTATTATACTACATTTGTATGGCACTACATATAGCGTAGCACCCCTGCCGCTATACAACATTTAGCGTTTTGACCCAATTCAGACGTCCCAAATACGCAAATCGCAGCAAAAATTCCTGCCTTTTGACCGGTTTCACCAAGAAACGGCAAATGCTCGCCCGAAATCAAGGCCTGCGCCTGAAAAGCTGAATAACTAAATAGATAGATTGAGGTTGGAACTGTGTCCCGGGAATACTTTCGCCGAAGGATTGATGAAAGTGACGGCAAAGTTGACCGCGGTTGCCGCTTCAGCAGCGCCTGTGGCAATTAGTTTCAACTTGGCTGTATGTGCGGCAATATCTCCGGCCGAGTAAACGCCGGGCAAATTTGTTTCCATCTTTTCATTGACGGAAATTGCATTGCCTTCCATTTTGATGCCCCAGCTTTTCAAGAAGTCCAGGTTGATGACAAAACCTATATTGATAAGAATCGCATCGATCGCCATTTGCTCTTCTTTGCCGGTGCGATTGTCGAAAATGACCGCTCCGTCAATCTTGCCGTTGGAGACCTGGATTTCCTTCATCTCATAAAACGTCTTGATATCAATCTTGTTGCGCTTCATCTCTTCAACGGAGGTCTGAACAGCGCGGAACTGATCGCGACGATGGATCAAAGTGACATTCTTAGCAATATGCGAAAACTCGTTTGCCCAGTCGACAGCAGAGTCGCCGCCGCCCACGATGAGCACTTTCTTGTCGCGGAATTTCTCTTTATTTTTGACCGCGTAATAGATGCCCTCGCCTTCCAGGTCTTTGTTGTAGTCGATGTCCAATTTCTTGGGCACGCAGGCACCGGCTCCCAGTGCCAAAAGCACTGTCTTGGTGTAATGGTCGGCAGTCTTGTCAGTAGTTACCTGCCAGATATCGCCTTCGATCTTGGCCATATTCAACACTTTCTCGCCCAGGCACAGTGCCGGCTTGAACAGTTGAGATTCTTTCCAGCACATTGGGATCCTAAGCTTAGAATTCCACGTGGACAAGTTGTCGCG
>JADMIO011411872.1_pt1 | contig 48123 bp, 41 predicted proteins | sample 8958161 | NCBI WGS metagenome assembly JADMIO01 (sample SAMN16585339, study PRJNA669376) | soil metagenome | isolation source: Crop rotation soil | place: USA: Cullars Rotation, Alabama | collected 2011
CGCTCGAACAACGCAGCGCTGAGCTCGAACGTACTGAATATCACGCGCAAGTGCTCGCCAACGCGAATTCGTTCCCGTTGTTTCTGCACGATGAAGAAGGACGTCGACACTCTGTTACGCGGATTCCGAATGGCAAGTACAGAACGAAAGATGTCGACCGGGAGTACACCGCCGAAGAACTCGCCGCCCTCGCGCAGCAACAGCCCGAACGTTTCAGTCCGAACGTGACGTTGCGCGCGGTGGTCCAGGATTACCTCTTGCCGACGATTGCTTACTACGGTGGTGCGGCTGAGATCGCGTACTTCGCGCAGACCGCCGAAGTCTATCGCGTGCTCGAACGGCCGGCGACGCCGATCCTTCCGCGTTCAAGCCTGACGATGATCGAGCATCACACTGGTCGCTTGCTCGGACGATACGACCTCACGCTCGCGGACCTCTTTGAAGGACTTGATGCTGTTACCAAGCGTGTCGTCGAGGAGTATCTTGCGGCCGACAGCGCGAAGCTGTTCGCGAACGCCGAGCAGAACGTGAATCACGAGCTCGATCGTTTGCGGCAGGAGCTGAAGGCAATCGATCCGACACTAGCGAGTGCACTCGAAACTGGTCGCAAGAAGATCAACTACCAGCTCGATGGTTTGCGGCAGCGTTTTGTGCGCGCGCAGATGACGCGCGATGAAGCCGCGCACCGGCAGTTGCAACGCGCGTTCGATCAGCTCTATCCGAACAAGGATCTGCAGGAGCGTCACATCAACATCACGTCGCTACTGGCCCGCCACGGCACATACGTGATCGAGTGGATCTTCAACGCGATCAATCTCGGCTCGAACGACCATCAGGTTGTTTACTTATAATGTCGAAAATCCGCGTCCTCGCAGATCACGTCGCCAACCAGATCGCCGCCGGTGAAGTTGTCGAGCGCCCGGCCTCAGTTGCCAAAGAGCTGGTCGAGAATTCGATCGACGCGGGCGCCACGCGCATCACGATCGAGATCGAAGCTGGTGGCCGTCGCCTGTTGAAAGTTTCCGACGATGGCGAAGGCATGGTGCGCGACGACGCGATCCTCGCTTTCGAACGTCACGCGACGTCGAAGATTCGCGAGACAGACGATCTCGACGCGATCGGCACGCTCGGATTTCGTGGCGAAGCGCTCGCGTCGATCGCGTCAGTTGCTAAAGTTGAGTTGACGACGTGCATTGAAGGCGCCGGCGCCGCGACGCGCGTCGCGATCGACGGTGGCCGCATGCGCGACGTCAAAGACGCTGCACATCCACGCGGCACCACGATCGCCGTTCGCGATCTCTTTTTCAACATTCCCGCGCGCCGGAAGTTTCTGCGCTCGGAGGCGACTGAAACTTATCACCTCACGAACCTCGTCACGCATTACGCGCTGGCCCATCCGGAGATCGCGTTCACGTTTGTAAACAACGGCAGGGAAGTGGTGCGCACGGCGCCCGCGAAGGATCTGCGCGAGCGTGCCTATCAGATCTTCGGCGAGGAGTTTTTGAAAAACCTGCTCGAGGTTGATGGCGGCGAGACGGGAGTTGCGCGCGTCTCGGGTTTCGTTTCGGCGCCGCGCGACCGGCGCACTTCGCGCGATTCGCAGTACTTGTTTGTGAACCGGCGCTTCGTGCGCGATCGGATGATTGGACGCGCGCTCTCGGAAGCTTATCGATCGATTTTGCCGTACGGCGTTTACCCGGCGGCGCTGTTGTTCATCGAGACGCCGCTCGAGGAAGTCGACGTGAACGTGCATCCGGCGAAAACGGAAGTGCGATTCCGGCGTCAGGCAGCAGTCGCGGATGCTGTGCGCGAGGCGGTGCGTGCCGCGCTGGCAAGTGCGAGCTACGTTTCGCCACCGGAGCCGCCAACAATGATTGCCACTGCGGCAGTCAGTTCAATCGCCCCTCAGCCGCGAATTGAATTCGTCCCGCCACCACCTGCTCCTCCTCCTGTTCCACGACCGCCGGTCGAACCATCCGGCGACGAGATCGCGCGCGACCTCGAAATCATGCTCCGATCCGCTTCGCGATCGGTCCAATCCGCGTCCCTTCCTCCGTTGAACTCAGCGGAGAAGATTGCACGCGAAGTCACACCGGAGACGATCTCCACAAACATTCGCCCCTTGGGCCAACTCGACGAGAGTTTCATCATCGCGACTGACGATCAGGGCTTGCTGCTGATCGATCAGCACGTTGCGCACGAGCGCATACTCTTCGACAAGTATCGTGCGTTGGAAGCGGAGCGACGCACCGACGCGCAGCAGATGCTCGTGCCCGAAACTTTTGATCTAACACCGGCGCAGACAGCAGTGTTCGACGATCTCTTACCCGAACTCGAAAAGTACGGCTTTGAGTTGATGCGTTTGTCGGGGCGCACGGTGGCGATTAGGGCCGTGCCCGCGGATCTGCCGGGTAGTGAAGCACGCAACATGCTCTTCGAGTTGTTGGAGACAGTCGACGCCGAGAAGAAAAGCGCCGCGCCCGAAACCATGCGCGACGAAATCGCCGCCTCACTCGCCTGTCACGCCGCCATCAAAGTCAACATGCCACTCGCGCCCGAGAAGATGCGCTGGCTCATCGATCGACTACTCCAAACCTCTTCACCCACCACCTGCCCCCACGGCCGCCCGGTGATCCTGCGCTTGAGCACGCGAGACATACTCAAAGGTTTCCACCGAATTTAGAAAGTTAGAGCTCAGCGAGTGTGTTGAGGACGAGATCGACGTCGCTCAAATCGGGCAGGAATTTGTCAGGCTTGTGTTTGAGGATCTCTTCGGTTGAATAGAACCGTCCGGTGCCGACGGCTACCGCGCGGGCGCCGAAGTGGCGGGCGCAGTCGATGTCGTTGGGAGTGTCGCCGATGACGATGAATTGTTCCGGAGCGAGATCCGTTTGGAGATGTTTACGAATGCGCTCGGCGGCGCGGGCGGGAAGATCGCGTCGATTGTGCGACTCGTCACCAAAGGCGCCTGGCAGTGTGAAGAAGTGGTCCAGGCCGACTAATTCCATCTTGAGCTGGGCCATCGGCTTGATGTTGCCGGTCACGAGCGCGGACTGGTAGCGCGGATGTGCTGCCAGGGCTTCCAACGTTTCGCGCACGCCCGGCAACAACTCGAAGAACTTCACGCCGTTGCCAGTCACTCGTCTCGCTTCTTCCGTCAAACGCGCCACCAGCACGTCGGCGCGCGCGAGGATTTGTTCCTGAGTGATGCCCGCATCGTTGAGTGCTTCAAACACGATCTGCAAGTCGGTCATGCCTGACACGTGCATGTCTGCGAGGCGGCCCGCTGTGCCGAAGATCTCTTCGAGCACGGGAATCGTGTACAGCTTGTAGCCGCCCGGTTTCGTCGAGCGGATCAGCGTCCCATCAATATCCCACAGCAAAATACGCATAGATTTTTTTAGCCACAAAAAGGCACAAAAAGCACAAAAAGTGACTATTCAATTACGGCGAGGACGTCACCAGCGTTAACGGTGTCGCCCGGCTTCACGTTGATCGACACCACGACACCCGCGCGCGGCGACTTCATCTCGTTCTGCATCTTCATCGCTTCCACCACCAGCACGCCCGCGCCCTTCTCAACCGTCACCCCAGCTTCAATATGCACGCGCACGACCTTGCCGGGCATCTGTGCGACGATCTCCGCGACGCCGTGATGATGGCGATCCGAATTCTGCCCGCTGCGCAGTCGCTTCGGATCGACGATCGTTACTTCATAACTGCGCCCATGAAGACGCACGTCATAAGTATCTTTCGCGCCCGCGCGCTCCGTCACACGACACTCGTGCACGTTCGTGTTCAGGAAAAACAGGTAATCATCCGGCGCCGTCTCACGCACGTCGAGGTTGTAGACGCGATCGCCAATCTCAGCCAACACTCGCCCATCTTCGAGTCTCAGCAGCAGATCTTCCTCGCGCTCGCCGATGATGGCTTTGAGTTTCACGACTTCCTCCACGCCATCTTCCAGCGATTGTTCGTGTGAGTCGTAACCAGCGACGCTGATCGTTGTTGCCGGAGCGCGTAACCGAGCGCTGCCGCTATCGCCGCGAGATCACTCTCGACCTGTCGTGACTCAACTTCACTACCCGCGCGGCGCTCGTTGAATCGAGCGATGAAACCGGTATCGAGTCGCGCGGAAACAAACTCCTCGTCACGCACGACTTCGCGAAAGAACGGCAGCGTCGTCGTGATCCCTGACACTTCGTATTCATCGAGCGCGCGTTTCAGACGGTCGATTGCTTCGTCGCGCGTGCGTCCCCAAACCGCGAGCTTCGCGATCATCGGATCGTAGTGAATCGAAACTTCAGACATCCGCGTGACGCCGCTGTCGATCCTGACGCCCGGACCAGCAGGTTCCTGAAGATGCGTGATCGTGCCCGGACTCGGAAAGAAGTTGTTTGCGGGATCTTCCGCGTAGATACGGCACTCGATCGCATGGCCGCGCCAATCAATATCTTCCTGCGTAAACGACAAGCGCTCGCCGGTCGCAACGCGAAATTGTTCCCGCACGAGATCGCGTCCAGTCACGAGTTCCGTCACCGGATGCTCGACTTGAAGACGCGTATTCATCTCGAGAAAGTAGAAATCGCGAGTCGCATCGGCGACGAGAAATTCGACCGTGCCCGCGCCCGTGTAGTTCACTGCGCGACCGATCTTCACCGCTGCTTCGCCCATGCGCTGTCGCAGCTCCGCATCGTTGATCGGCGACGGACACTCTTCGATCACTTTCTGATGGCGACGCTGAATCGAACACTCGCGCTCGCCGAGATGGACCACGTTGCCGTGCGTGTCGCCAAAGATCTGAATTTCAATATGCCGCGGACGCTCGACTGCTTTTTCGAGATACAACGACGAGTCGCCAAACGCCGCGGCAGCCTCGGCTCGAGCAGTTTCAAACGCCGACCGGAGATCGGCGCTGTCCGTGACGAGTCGCATACCTTTGCCGCCACCGCCCGCGGCCGCTTTTAGCATGACGGGATAACCAAACTTCTCGGCAGTCGCGCTTGCTTCCTCGAATGAAGTCAGCGGTTCGACTGTTCCGGGAACGATCGGCACGCCCGCTTCGACGGCCGCGCGGCGCGCGCTCGTCTTCGAGCCCATGACTTCCATCGCCTCGGCGGACGGACCGATGAACGTTAGTCCCGCTGCGGTCACAGCGCGTACAAACTCCGCGCTCTCAGAGAGAAATCCGTAACCAGGATGAATGGCCTCGGCGTTGACTGCTTTCGCCGCCGCGACGATCGCGTCGATCTTCAAGTAACTCTGCGCTGACGCCGCGGGACCGACGCAGATCGCCTCATCAGCCATGCGCACGTGCACGCTCTCGACATCGGGTTCGGAATAGATTGCGACCGACCTGACGCCGAGTTCGCGGCAGGTGCGGATAATGCGGACGGCGATCTCGCCTCGGTTAGCGATTAATACTTTGCGAAACATGAAACGTCAGTATAAATCAGCCACGGATGAACGCGGATTACACAGATTAAACCACAATCGAATTCGCTGGTCTGCGTGGTTCGTAACGCACGACGATCGTTTTTCCGGGGGCGTAATCGTGGGGACGTTGTTGCTGTAGATCGCTCAAAGGCTGTGAGGACTCGTACTGCACTCCGGCAATCTCATAAGTGTAGTTGACCTGAAGAATCCGGCCGTCGTTATCAGAAACCGCATCGATGATCTTCCCGTCGACCATGCGGCCGGTCTTCGAGAGACGCGCGATTCGTGAGGCTTCGTCTTCGGTGCGTTTACGGAAACGGTCGAGAAACGACATTGAGTCGCTATGGTTGCAGGATTCCCGCGGAGACTGAGCGCCCGACCCCGCCATTCACGGCGTCGGAGAGCTTCCTGATCATGCCGTCTTCCACGATCCAGTCATCCTCAGTTCCGGTGATTTTGTCCTCGCCGGGAAGCACGAAAGAGTAGTTTGTGAACGAAATGCCTCCCGAGGGTGTGTCGTCAGTATCAGACGTCAACGACACTTTGCGAATGACTGTCCCGCGCAGCCGGCGGCCTTTTTCAGTTGCGTTTGCGGCGACGTCCGCGCTCGGGCGATAAGCGTTCGGATCGATGTTCCGGAGCGCTTCGGCGAGCGTGCCGTCCGGATCGGAAATGCGCTCGCGCAAGACGATCGTGTCAGCCGGGTAGGTGTGATATTTGATTCTGTACTCGGTCAGCGCTCGCTCAATTGCATAGCCCTGGGCGCGATAAGCAGCTTCTTTCGAAAGCCGGCGCTGCTCCATGCGCGCGGGAACAGTGATGCCAATCAACAGCGCGATCAAAAGCGTCACGACAGACGACGCGAGCAGTCCGCGCCGCGCGTACGTGCTGCCGCAGAATTTTTCGGGCTGAGCGAGTATGGACCGGTAAAGCTTGCGGCCGAGCCAAAGGACAGCGAAGAGGACAGGAATCGCGACCCATTTTAAACGCCACGCGGCCGTCTCACCGGCGGCCACCCAGTGCCAGAAGCCGAAGCCGTCGAAGTGTTGGACGAACGCGATGAGTGTTTGCGAAACAAAGACCAGGACCACCAACGAACCGCTGACTGCCAGTACTAAAGCGCGGCCATAGGAGGGGAGTTCCTGGGCTGGTTTCGGGAGCGGCTCACCGACTGCACGAGCACCGCATTGTTTACAACCACTGCTCAAAGCGCCGTGGAATTTGAAGCCGCAGCACGGACAGATAGTCAAGCGTTTACCTCAATAATCAAATATTGGCCCACCAGGACCAATCAAATCGGAACCTCAGCCTGCTTCGGACGCTCCTTGCTTCCGCTGGGTTGTGCATACGAAGCTTTGTCGTCAACGTTCGGTGTTTTTGCGTCCGCCTTCGTCAACTCGCGCCACGTGTGATACATGCGATGGGCAAAGGTCCAATAAGATCCGACCGCAAGCACCCACAAAACAGCCGGCATCCGATTAGCAAAGAAATTCGTCGAACCTGGATGAGTACTGAGCGCCCCGATAATAAAGAGTACAACCCGTTCTGGGCGCCGCAGAAAGCCCACGTCACATTTGGGAATCAGGCTCTCGGCCCGGGCGCTGGCGTAGCTTACCATAACCGAGCCCATTAGTCCGGCGCCCGCAAGAAAAACGTTAAGAGTTGAATGGTCCCCTCCGGGCCGGGCGTAAAAGACCATCAGGCCCACGAAGACGACCATGTCTGACAGGCGGTCCAACGACGAATCGAGAAAACCTCCAAACCTCGTGACCCGGCCTGACAGGCGGGCCACCTGCCCGTCGAGCATGTCAAAAAGATTCGCGACAATCAGCGCGACGCCGGCCCAGAAGAACTGACCCAGCCCAAAAAGAAGACCGCAACCGACGTTCAAAGAGACGCCGATGACGGTCAGAATGTTGGGATTGATGTGACCGATGGCGAGCCAGCGAACGATTGCGTCAATGATTCGCTGAGCTGCACGTCCGATACTTGCCCCGAACATGTGTTAGGTTCGTTTCTCCTCGCCGGGTTGATGGAAAACCGACTTTATTAGTCACAGATTACACAGTTAACACGGATATCTGCGGCATCTGTGTTATCTGTGGCTAAAAATTAATGTTCTGCTTCGAGTTCGTCGTGCAGCGTACGCATCTGCCTGATTTCGAACGTTCTTGCGCCTGCTGGCGTACGGACGACCACCTCGTCCCCCTCCGTCTTGCCCATCAGGCTCCGACCGACGGGCGACGTCGTCGAGATCAATCCCTGTGCCGGATCGCTCTCTTCCGGAGTCACGAGTCGATAAGTGACCTCTTCGTCCTTTTCCCCGTCGTACAAAACGAGCGTCGAGCCGTAAGACGCCTTATCGCGTGGCACTTTGTTCGGATCGATTGAGGCTATCTCGCTGATCCGCTGTCGCAACTCCACGATACGCGCTTTGACTACGTTCTGCCGGTCGAGGGCCGCGCGATACTCGGAGTTCTCACGCAGGTCGCCAAATTCGAGCGCTCGCTTGATCTCTTTGGGCAGGTGAATGCGCAGTTCAGTTTCCAACTCATCGAGTTCGCCCTGGAGTTTCTCTTTTATTCCTTGTTGTGCTGACATAACTATTGTTGCTTATGATAACTGGCCTCGTCAGGCGCGCCAAAGGAAATACCTGTATCACGGGCCGTCCGCACTAACTGTCCGTTTGGAGGCACAGTCTTAATACCCTTAATCGCTTCTGTCAACGGCACGGTAACCACGTCGCCCGCCTGTAAAGCGACCATCACGCCGCTCTCCTGATTCGCCAGGGCCCGCACCGCGCACGAGCCGAAGTTTGTCGCCAGCATTCGATCGAACGCGTTGGGCCGTCCGCCTCGCTGTAGATGGCCCAGCACCACGCAACGGGTTTCGCGGCCCGTTACCTCTTCGAGATCGTGTTGCAGGTGAACGCCGATACCACCGAGTCGAGGTGCACGTTTTTTGTCACCCTTGTCTTGATAAACTAACTCGTGCCCGATCTCCAAAGCTCCTTCAGCGACGACGATAATACTAAAATTCGATCCACTCAGATCGCGCTGGCGAATCTTTTCCGCGACTGCCTGGGTCGAAAAGGGAATCTCCGGAATCAGGATCACGTCAGCGCCGCCCGCGATACCGGAGTGCAGTGCGATCCAACCCGCATGACGGCCCATCACTTCAAGTATCATTACGCGATCGTGTGACTCGGCGGTCGTGTGTAAACGATCGAGTGCTTCGGTCGCGATATCGAGCGCAGTAACAAAGCCGAACGTGAGCTCCGTGCACGCGAGATCGTTATCGATCGTCTTCGGCACACCACACACCGGAATACCGCGCTTGGCAAACTCCTCGGCTATCGTCAGTGTACCTTCACCACCAAGGACCACGAGCGCGTCGATGCCGACGATCTTCATGTTCGAGATCGCTTCCTGATAGACGCTCTCCGCATCGCGTTCGGAATCACCGCAGGCTGTTTCGACGAAACGTCCGCGATTGCGTGTGCCGAGAATCGTGCCACCACGCGGCAGTAGACCACGCACGTCGCCCGATGAGAGCATCCGCGTGCGTGTTTCGCCGAGTAGACCTTCGAATCCGTCTTCGATGCCGATCACGCGCATGCCGTACTCGCAAGTCGCAGTCTTCACGACAGCGCGTATCACGGCGTTAAGTCCTGGTGCATCACCGCCGCCCGTCAGGATTCCGATGCTTCCGAACATGGTGTTCAGTCTAACATTGACGAATGTGAAATGCCGATTAGGAGTTGGCAATCTTCGACGACTGGCGTAGCATAACAGCGAATGGAAATCGATGACGACGCAAAAGAGATAGTTCGCGAGATCGGCACCGCGATTAACGAATCGGTCGAGAACTCGACGAAGGTTGCCGAGGCTATCGAGCGCCTGCGGGAAGCTGGTTATGAGATGGAATTGACGCTCCGGCTCGAGATCGGGTTGCGGCCTCACGCCGGAGACGATGAGAGCACGGCGGACGCCGCCAACCTCGACCTCACTGAAGAGGATCTGCAAATCCTTCAGCGCATGAAGATCCGGATCGACCCGGAGAAAGAGTAACGCGGATCTATCCGCGTAAAGTTTTACTCGGGGACTTCGTCGCTTCCAGTTAAAGTTTGTTGCCGGAGTGCGGCGGCGCCGAGCAGGCCGCCCATGCCCATCGATTCAACCGCGCTACTCGGGACGAGCATCAAAGCGCCCTTCTCCTTCAAACCTTCATACAACATATTCATCGCTCTCAAGTGCAGAGCTGTCGGATTGTCTCGATAAGACCGCGCGGCAGTCTCGAACGAGTGTGCAATCTCGACTTCAGCCTGGCCGAGGATGATGCGTGCCTGTTTTTCGCGCGCGGCCTGCGCCTCACGTGACATCGCATCCTGAAGCGCCGCGGGAATGATCACGTCGCGCATCTCGACTGATTGCACCGTCACGCCCCACGGATTCGAACGCTCATCGATCAACTGCTGCAACTCTTCCTCGATCCGCTCACGTCCACGTAACAGATCAGTCAACGATGTTCTGCCGATGATGTCGCGTAGTGCAGTCTGTGCGGCCCAGCTCACCGCTTGTGGATAGTTCTGAACTTCGAGCGCCGCCTTCTCCGGATCGTAGACCATCCAGAAGAGCACGGCGTCAACGTTGACCGGCACCGTATCAGACGTTAACGTTTCTTCAGCAGCAAAACTCGTCGTGATCACGCGCTGGTCCACCCACGCTGAAATCGAATCGACGAACGGAATGATCCAGAACAAACCTGGACCACGCAAACCGACGTATTTACCCAGTCTTAAAACAACCGCGCGTTCCCACTGTCGCGCGACTTTTGGCGCCTGTGCAAGCAGTGCTCCCAAAATCAGTCCCGCGATCACGCCGGCGGGATTGAATGTTAACCAGGCGACTAACGCGCCGAGCAGGACTGGGGTGAGAAAAGCTGCCGCTGACACGACGTTAAAGCGCGCCATCTCGGTGGCGGGTACGTTACTCCTGGTTTGAATCAGACTATTAGACATCTTAGTTAGGCTCCTTCTTGCGCCGGCTCTGAAGTTGGTCTAGCAAGTCGTCGAGCGAGAAACCCATCGCACTCGCTTCTTCCAAAAAGCGATCGACCAGCTCGGTCAAGTGCATTTGATGTTCATCGCGATGACTTCCGTCGAGATGTTGGGCGCTGACAAACGTTCCCACGCCTCTTCGTGTTTCGAGGATTCCCGAGCGTTCCAACTCGGCATAGACTTTTGCGACCGTGTTGGCGTTAACGCGAAGCTCAACCGCTAACTGCCGCACGGTAGGCAACTGTTCCCCGACCCGTAGCCGTCCCGTCGCTATCGCGAACGTGATCGCTCGCGTTAGCTGCGCGTAGAGCGGCATGGGATGCGAAGGGCTCAATGAGAACATCTGGCTCATCTCGGATTGTACTACGAAGATAGTACAAGTAGGGTTTCAAGGAAAATCCGTACACAGATCAGCGCAGATCTGTGCCTGATTTTGCTCGGATTCGAGCGCTGTGCTATCTTGTCTGGCTTTTAATCCAGCCAGTTTAATCGGAGTTCAGTATCGTATGGCTACGCCTAATGGAAACCTCAGCGCCGACGGCCATCACGTCGGTAAAGTCGTCCAGATCATCGGCCCCGTGCTCGACGTCGAGTTTCAGGGAGGCTACCTGCCGCCGATTTACCAGGCGCTGCGCGTCGTCTCCGAAGGTTTCGACGTGCCCACGCCGATCGACGTCATCGCGGAAGTGCAGCAGCACCTTGGTGAAGGCCGCGTCCGCACCGTTTCGATGACTCCGACCGACGGCATGGTGCGCGGCATGAACGCCATCGACACCGGCGGCCCGATCACGATGCCTGTCGGCGAGGGAACACTCGGCCGCGTGCTCAACGTTATCGGCGAGCCGGTCGACACGCTCGGTCCGGTGAAACACGAGAAACGCTATCCGATTCACCGTCACGCGCCGACGTTTGAAGAGCAGTCGACCGAGTTGCAGATGTTTGAAACCGGCATCAAGGTCATCGACCTGATTCAGCCGTTTCTGCGCGGCGGCAAGATCGGTTTGTTCGGCGGCGCGGGCGTGGGCAAGACGGTTATCGTGATGGAGTTGATCAACAACATCGCGAAAGCGCGCTCGGGCTTTTCAGTGTTCGCCGGGGTCGGCGAGCGCACGCGCGAGGGCAACGACCTGCTGCGCGAAATGGTCGAGTCGCAGGTTATCCAGTTTGGCGAGAAGTTCAATCAGAACTTCCACGACACAGGTAAGTTCGATCTGACAAAGGTCGACATGAACGCAATTGGACAGTCGAAGGTGGCGCTGATTTATGGGCAGATGACGGAGCCGCCCGGAGCGCGTTTGCGCGTGGCGCTTTCCGGCCTGACTGTCGCGGAGTATTTCCGCGATCAGGGCCTCGACGTGTTGCTGTTCATCGACAACATCTTCCGCTTCACGCAGGCGGGCTCGGAAGTGTCGGCACTGCTCGGTCGTATGCCTTCGGCGGTCGGTTACCAGCCGAACCTCGCGACGGAGATGGGCGAAATGCAGGAGCGCATCACGTCGACGAAGACGGGTTCAGTCACATCGATTCAGGCGGTTTACGTGCCTGCCGACGACTACACCGATCCGGCGCCGGCCACCACGTTCGCGCACCTCGACGCAGTCACGGCGCTTTCACGACAGATCGTCGAGCTCGGAATTTACCCGGCGGTCGATCCGCTCGCTTCGTCGTCGCGCATTCTCGATCCGCGCATCATCGGCAAGGAACACTACGACACCGCGCAGGACGTGAAGCGCGTGTTGCAGCGTTACAAAGATCTTCAGGACATCATCGCGATTCTCGGTCTCGACGAGCTTTCCGACGAAGACAAGCTGGTCGTTTCACGCGCGCGCAAGATTCAGAAGTTCTTCTCGCAACCGTTCTTCGTCGCGGCGCAGTTCACGGGCCTCGAAGGCAAGTACGTCAAACTCGAAGACACCGTGCGCGGTTTCCGCGAGCTGGTTGACGGCAAGCACGACGATCTGCCGGAGCAGGCGTTTTACATGGTCGGCACGATCGAGGAAGCAATCGAGAAGGCGAAGACGATCGCTCAGTAACTATGGCGGAAAAAATCCAACTCGAAGTTGTAACGCCGGAGCGACGAGTTCTTGCTGAGCCGGTTGATATGGTGACGGTGCCTGGTCTGGGTGGTGAGCTGGGAATCCTGCCGGGCCACACGCCGCTGATCTCGCAACTGCAAACCGGTGTGCTGACGTACGTGCAGGATGGAAAGAGTTCGTCGTTGCACGTGTCGGGCGGGTTTGTGGAAGTGCGTGACGATCACGTCTCGGTGCTTGCGGAAGTAGCGGAGCGGCCGGACGAGATCGACGTCGCGCGCGCGAAGCAGTTACGCGATCAGCTCGAGAAGCAAATGAACGCGTGGAGCGGCACCGAAGAGGAACTGGCGATCGCGAGGCAGGAACTCGATCGATCCGTAGTCCGCATGCAACTCGCTGCTCAGCGCTAATCGTGTTTTCCGCCGTGTAGTCCGCGGTTACTTAACCACGGATTACACGGATCATTTCTTTTACCGCGGTTTCCAACCCAACAAACACTGCGCGCGCGACGATGTTGTGGCCGATGTTGAACTCGGTGATCTGCACGATCTCCGCGACCGCCCCGACATTCCGGTAAGTCAGTCCATGTCCCGCCGCGACATTCAATCCATACTGCATCGCCAACTCCGCTGCTTCTCTTAACCGGCGTAACTCGTGCGCTGCGTGCGCGGCCCCTTCACCGTGAATGCCGCGCGCGCCAAGCGTCGCTTCAGCATAAGCCGCTGTGCACAACTCGACCTGCTGCGCGCCGACGTCATGCGCCGCCTCGATCTGCTCCGCGTCAGGATCGATAAACAAACTCGCCAGAATATTTCCGAGCCGCAGTTTCGACACCGTCGCGCGCACGATCGCGATGTTTGTCTTCACATTTAGCCCGCCTTCAGTCGTGATCTCGTTGGGGTTCTCCGCGACCAGCGTGACCGCATCGGGTTTGGCTTCGAGTGCGATTCCGAGCATCTCTTCCGTCGCCGCCATCTCGACGTTCAGATAAGTCGTGACTGAATTGCGCAGTAGTTTGATATCAAGATCCTGGATGTGCCGGCGGTCGCCGCGCAGGTGGACCGTAATGCCGTCGGCGCCGGCCAGTTCACACGCCATCGCGGCCGCGATCACGCTCGGCTCCGGCGCGCGCCGCGCTTGCCGTACGGTAGCGACGTGATCGATGTTGACGTTGAGTCGAGCTGTCATGCTCTTGATTATACGGTCGATGTGCTTTTCAGATCATGCACCGCGCGTATTGCGGTATCGTAAACGCCGCGGCGTGCCTGCTGCCGGATCAGATTCACTTCGTTCACCATCTTGAAGCTGTCGCTGAACAGCGTCACCTTGCTGCCTTCGTTGTGGTCCCACCGCACGGGAATCTCTTTCAAATTCAGACCCGCGCGAAAGGCGAGATAAAGCAACTCGACGTCGAATCCAAACCTATCGACAGTGGCTGCTTCGATCAGCGGACGGCAGATGCTCATGCGAAAAGCCTTGAACCCGCACTGCGTGTCCCAGAACGGCATTCCGGTGGCGAGACGAACGACGAGATTGAAGACGCGTCCGCCCTGTTCGCGACGCCACGATTGATGCACGCCGATCAGTTCTCGATCGAGCGCGCGCGATCCGAAAGTCACGTCAGCCTGTTTGTTCACGATCGGGTCGACTAGTTTTGGGGCTTCGGTGATCGGTGTCGAGAGGTCGGCATCGGAGAAGAGCGCGACGTCTCCACGCGCGGCGAGTAGTCCGAGCCGGACGGCGCGTCCTTTCCCGAGATTCGATTTGTAACTGATGACCGAGGTGCGCACGCCTTTCGAGTCCTGAAAGACTTGCCGGGCGAGGTCGGCGGTGTTGTCAGACGAGCCGTCGTCGACGACGATCACTTCGCCGTCGGGCGCGTTTTCGGACAGATAGTCCACTACGGCCCGCAGGGTTTTTCCCAACCGGGCTGCCTCGTTGTAAGCGGGAATGACGACCGAAAGAGATGCGGACATGTCTCATTTCGCAATATAACACAGCGACCTTTTTGCGAAAGTTAGTTTCACAGGATTGCGGGATTTGCGGGATTAACAAGATCGCCTGAGCGGTGTGGTATATTTTGGGTATGGAAGTCGCCCGCGAATTCAAGAAATCCCCGCCACCACGATACGACGAACTCTGGATCGACAAGCGGTTCGCGCTCAGCGCCGCCGTTCTGATCCTGGCGGCAGCGATTTTCGGCGGAATGATGGGCAGCGATCGAAGCCTCCGCAGCCTTACTTCCCATAACGCAAAGAACTCTTACCGCGTCGTCGACGAGATCGAAAAGGACTACAACGAGGCGGTCTCCACGATTACCGCCAACTACTCCGGCGACATCGATCACGAAAAAGCGACGCAGGCCGCCATCCAGGGAATGCTTTCGACGCTCGATCCGCATTCCGCTTACTTCCCGTACAGCGAGTTCAAGAAACTCAAAGAGGATCAGGATTCGCGCTTCTACGGCATCGGCGTCACCATCGTCCAGCACCGCGACGGCGTTTACGTCCAGTCAGTCGTGGAAAACACGCCGGCCGCCAAGCACGGTTTGAAGTACGGCGATCGAATCGTCGAAGTTGACGGGAAAAACGCGCGCGACTGGACCAGCGAGCAGGTCTCGAAGAACGTGCGCGGCGGGCTCGGCGAACCCGTGACGATCAAAGTCGAGCGCGTCGGCTCCGAAGCGCCGTTGTACTTCACGATGGTTCGTGATGCGGTGCCGCTGCCGACGATTCGTAACTCGTACATGATCCGTCCCGGCACGGGCTACATCGGTCTCACGGGCGGTTTTCAGCGTTCCAGTGACGAAGAGCTGTCGAAGGCGATAAAGCGCCTGGACGAGCAGGGCATGCGCCAGCTCATTCTCGATTTGCGCGGCAATCCCGGCGGGCTTCTCGATCAGGCCATCGATGTCGCGAGTGAATTTCTGCCGCGCGGCGCGGTGGTGGTTTCAGTTAAAGGACGCACTGAATACAGCGAGCCGATCACTTACAAATCAACCGGATCGGATCCGACGACTGTTCCTTTGGTTGTTTTGATCAATCACAACACCGCGTCGGCGTCGGAAATCGTCTCGGGCGCGATTCAGGACCACGGCCGCGGTTTGATTATCGGTGAGACGAGTTTCGGCAAGGGCCTCGTGCAGCGAATCTTCCAGTTGCCATTCAACACCGGACTGACGCTCACGACCGCGCGTTACTACACACCGTACGGGCGCTCGCTGCAACGCGATTATTCGAGCGGCTCGCTTTACGATTACTACACGCGACACGACCAAACAGATAACCAGGCTCCGGCAGCCAGTGGACCACACAACCTCGAAGCTCCACTTGCGCTCGCTTCGCCCACGCCGCATCCGCATACGGGACCGCCAGTGCAAACAGCGGCGGGACGCGTCTTTTACGGCGGCGGCGGCATCACGCCTGATATCGAAGTTAAAGAGCCCGTTAACACGCCAACGCGTTTGCGTATCGCGGAAGCTGCGTTTCACTTCACGCGACAACTCGCGGCTGGAGTCCTTCCGGGTCTCGAGTCGTACCGGGTCGACAAAGTTCAGTACGGGAAGAACGCGAAGCCGACAGACTTTCCGATAACTGATCGCGTTGTTGATGCGTTTCGCAACTTCGTGCGCACACAGCCGGACTTCCAGGTCCAACCCGCACAGATCGATGAAGAGCTCGATTTTGCGAAGCTGCGTCTGCGACAGGAGATCATCACCGCGGCATACTCAAACGATGCCGGCGCGCGCGTCTTGCTCGACAGCGACGCGCAGGTGCTGCGCGCTCTAGAAGCTCTACCTGACGCCAAACGTCTCGCGGACAGCACGCGCAACACCGTCTGGCGCGGCTAACCACCAAAGCCACAAAAAACACAAAATCGTTCTTCGGATCCATTTTTGTGCCTTTTGTGGCTAATTGTTTGTGCTATATTCCGCACGTTCACCTAGCCTATTTCTGACGGCATTCGATCTATCCCACGTAGTTTAGGCAAAACAAGTACGTTGAAAGGACACTTTCAGATGAAAGAACGGTCGCGCTCCGTTTACGATCTTGGCCTGCTATTCGTAATCATTTCCACGGTGGTTTTTGCCGGTATCACTGTTCATTCACAGAATCAAACTACGACTCAAACTCCCGCGCCTGGTCCAGTTGCGGCACAGAGTCCAAGGGCAACTCCCAGTCCGACTCCAACGCCGATCAACTGGTCAACCGATCCGATGCTGAAGCCTTTCGTGTTTCGCAGCATCGGCCCTGCGAGCATGGGTGGACGCATCGACGACATCACCGCGGTAGAACAGAACCCGTACATCATCTACGTGGCCTTCGCGACCAACGGCGTTTGGAAATCAACGAACAACGGCACGACCTTTTCACCGGTCTTCGACACCTACGGCACACACTCGATCGGCGACGTCGCCGTTGCGCCTTCGGATCCAAACATCGTCTGGGTCGGCACAGGGGAAGCCAACAATCGCCAGAGTTCCAGCTTCGGCGACGGCATCTACAAGTCGACCGACGCTGGCAAAACGTTCACGAAGATGGGTCTCGAAGATTCACAGACGATCGCGCGCATCGTGATCGATCCGAAAGATCCAAACATCGTTTACGTCGCGGTGTTGGGCCATCTCTTCGGGCCGAACAAGGAACGTGGTATCTACAAAACTACGGACGGCGGTAAGAACTGGCAGAACGTGAAGTTCATTGACGAAGACACGGGCTTTACTGACCTCGCGATGGACGCGTCAGACAGCAAGGTGCTTTACGCCGCTTCGTATCAGCGACGTCGCACGAGCTTCGGTTTCAACGGCGGTGGTCCAGGAAGCGGCATCTGGAAGACGGTCGACGCCGGCAAGACGTGGAAGCGGCTCGAAGGCGGTGGGTTGCCGGAAGGCTTGCTCGGTCGCATCGGTCTCGACGTTTCGCGTTCGAATCCGAATGTCGTTTACGCGCAGATGGAAGTCGGCGCGAGCGTCGGTACGGGCGGTGAAGAGCCGACGCCAGGTGGACCAGCGCCGAGTCCGAGCCCGTCACCATCGGCGTCGCCGAGCCCGTCTGCGTCACCGACGCCGACTCCGCTCGATCCGAAGAAAGCAGGTGTGTGGCGTTCGGACGACAAAGGCAAGACGTGGCGCATCGTGAGCAACGAAAACAATCGTCCGATGTACTACAGCCAGATTCGCGTCGATCCGAAGAACCCGGAAACTGTTTACGTCGGCGGCTTGAACTTCAGCAAGTCGACTGACGGCGGCAAGACGTTCAAATCGTTGCAGCAGGGCATCGCGCATAGCGACAACCACGCGATCTGGATCAATCCCAACAACAGCGACAACCTGATGATCGGCAACGACGGCGGTTTGGACGTCAGCTACGATCAGGGTGCGACGTGGGAGTATGTCAACACGATTCCCGCGGCGCAGTTCTACGCGGTCGGCGTTGATATGCGTAAGCCGTACTACGTCTACGGTGGTTTGCAGGACAACGGTTCGTGGGGTGGTCCAAGCCAGACGCGCAGCCTCCAGAACGGAATCACGAACGCTGACTGGTATCGCGTCGGCGGCGGCGATGGTTTTTACGCGCAAGTCGATCCGACTGATTACAACACCGTCTACGCGGAGTCGCAGGGCGGCGCGATGCAGCGACTCGATCTGCGCACGGGCCGCAGCGTCAGCATTCGTCCGCGTGGTGTACCGCAGCGACGTGGCGGTGGTGGTGGAAGACAAGGCGGCGCGCAACCCACGGCCAGTCCCAGTCCATCGCCGGCCGCTTCACCGACGCCTGATACGCAGGCACAGCTCGCCCAGTTTGCGGCCTCGCAGGGATTTGGTGGCGGCTTCGGCGCGAACTTGCAGTCGAACGTGATTCCCACGCCACCGGCGACTGAAGTGTTTCGTTTCTACTGGAACACGCCGCTCGTTCTGTCGCCGCACAACCCGCGGTTGGTCTATGCGGGTGGCAACAAGCTCTTCAAGTCACTCGATCGCGGCGATACGTGGACCGCAACACCTGACCTCACCAAGCAGATCGATCGCAACACGCTGCCGATCATGGGCGTGCCCGGCAAAGACCCCATGGCTTCGAAGCACGACGGCTACACCGGCTACGGTTACATCGTGACTGTGGCAGAGTCGCCGAAGATGCCGGGTGTCATCTGGGTCGGCACTGACGACGGCAACGTGCAGGTGAGTAAAGACGGCGGCGCGACCTGGACCAACGTATCGAAGAACGTGCCGGGCATCGGCGACACGTATCACATCTCGCGCGTCGAGCCGTCGCACTTCGACGCGGGCACTTGTTATCTTGCGGTCGACGGGCATCGTTCCGACGATCTCAAGCCGTACCTGTTCGTGACGACGGATTATGGTGCGACGTGGAAATCGCTCGTCAACAACCTGCCGAAGTGGGGCACGGTGAATGTCGTTCGTGAGGATGCGAAGAGTAAAGACCTGCTGTTCGTCGGTACGGAGTATGGTCTTTTCGTTTCGCTGAATGGCGGTGCGGAGTGGAAGCCGTTCATGTCGGGCATGCCGATCATTCGCGTTGACGACATCCTGGTCCATCCGCGTGATAACGATTTGATCATCGGCACGCATGGTCGTGGCATTTACATTCTCGACGACATAACCGCGTTACAGCAGCTGTCGCAAAAGGTGATGGACTCCGAGGTGCATCTGTTCGACGTCAGACCGGGAACGATCTGGCAGAACGACCCGCGGCTCGGACGATACTGGGGCGGCTCGAAGCTTTTCCGCGGCACGAATCCGGCTCCGGGCACGGCGATTAGTTATTACCTGAAGTCGGCGGTGTCAGGTGATGTGAAGATCACGATCACGGATTACTCGGGGAAAGTGGTACGCAACATCGTCGGGACGAATGAAGCTGGTTTGAACCGGGTTCAGTTTAACCTGCGTGGCGATCCGCCGGCGCGTCCGGCCGGATTCGGTGGCGGTGGCGGACAAGGTGGAGGCGGCGGTGGCGGAGGAGGAGGCGGTGGTGGTGGTTTCGGCGGCATCTTCAATCAGGGCTTGCCGCTCGAAGCCGGCACTTACAACGTGAAGCTGTCCGTCGGTGGCAAGGATTACACCACCAAGGTCGTCATTGAGAATGATCCCGGGCTTTGATCCGCTTCATCCGCGGTTAAATTACTCTCGCGATCACGCACTTCAAATAATAGGTCTCCGGTACGCCCACCAGTACCGGATGATCGCTTGCCTGCATTCGCTTCTCGATGAGCTGCACACGCCGGTGCGCATCAATTGCCGCCTGACCCAGTATCTCCAGGAACAATTCTTCCGAAACGTGATACGAACACGTGCAAGTGATCAGCACGCCGGCGGGATTTAATAATTTCAAAGCACGCAAATTGATTTCTTTATAACCACGAATCGCGGCTTTCAAACTAGCGCGGTTCTTCGCGAACGCCGGCGGATCGAGGACGATCACGTCAAAACGATCGCCCGCCGCTTCCATCTCGCGCAGCACGTCGAACACGTTCGCGTCCAGAAAATCAACGTTACCGATCTCATTGAGTCGCATATTTCTTTCAGCCGCGGCGACGGCGTCGGCGGAGATGTCGATGCCGATCACGTTGTCGCAAACAGAGGCGAGATGGAGCGCGAACGCGCCGTTGAACGTGAAGCAATCAAGTGCGCGACGGTGGTTAGTTGTTTGCGCGGCGGCGCGGGCGGCAAGACGGTTCTCACGCTGGTCCAGGAACGATCCGGTTTTCTGCCCGCCGAGTGGCTCGACGACAAAACGCAAACCATGTTGCAGGATCTCTAATTCGTCCGGCGCATCGCCGTAGACAGTTCTCGCGATCAGCGGAAGTCCTTCGAGCTCGCGCACGCGCACATCGTTGCGTTCGATCACCGCGCGCGGATTAAATTCGTCGACGAGGATCTCAGTCAACATTGACTTAACTGCGTCGGTGCCTTGCGACAACGTCTGCATCACGAGCACATCGGCGTAGCGATCGACGATCAACGACGGAAGCAGATCGCCTTCCGAGTAAATGAGCCGGAAAGCATTCGTCTCCGTTGAAATGTGTCGCCTGCCTGCTGCCTCACGGATCCTTCGTCGCCACCAGTCGCGATCGGTCTCTTCGTTGCTCTGCGTCAGAAACCGCAGCGCAATTTGCGAGGCATCGCTGAACAGCGCCTGCCCGACAAAATTCCCGCGCTCGTCTTTTACGGTAACAACCGAGCCGCCTTCAGCATCAACCGCCACCACGTCGCTGCGATAGATCCACAGGTGTCCTTCTCGAATTCGATTCGCGCCTTTTTTATTAACCCTCGCCGTATTCATTTGAAGATACTCTGCCACGAAATGTCGATTCGAAAAAGTTTTATTGACATTGGTCCATCGTGGGAGTAGAGTGCGCGGCGTTCAATCGGCCTGACAGGTTGTTGCCTCGACCCCCTCTGCGACAACGAGTAAACAACAGTATGGTTTCTCACTGGAGTCCTCATCATGTGTGTTCGTGTCGCTCTTCGTGCCTCGCTGCGCATTGCTTTCGTGTTGTTCGTTGTTATCGCGCTGCTGCCCGTGCCGTGTGTCTCGATATTGGTGAGCGCGGTGGGCCAGGGCCAGAGTCAGCGTCATCCGCCGCCGCGCCCGGGCAAGCCCGAGGGCGAGTTTCCCACTATTGATGACATGCAGAGTGAGTCGCGGATCGAGCGCGAGCCGCCGGCGCCTATCTATTCGACTATTCGTTCGCACAGGAATTCGGGTAAGCCGTGGGACGGGCGACGAGTTGGCGATCCAGACGTGGACCATGCTGGTGGACGTGGTCAAACGCTACGCGCTCATGCGCGGCGGCGCGTGCGTGTGCCGCCGGCGATGTATGAGGATCAGTTTATCCAGAACTTTTTCGCTCTGGGTCTGGCGCGGAGCGCGACTTCCGACGAAACACTTTACTGGAATTACCAGTTCCGCGCTGCTTACAACGACAGTGCGGCGTCGTTAAAGCTTGCTGCCATCGAACTCGGCCGGACGGTTTTTGAGTCCGCCGCCTACGCCGCGCGCAACCGCGATGCGCACTGGTATGTCTACGATCTCTACAAGACCTATCTGATGCGCGACCCGGATTCGACCGGTTGGGCCAACTGGGAAGCGGCGGTCAGCACGAACGGGCGTGAGTACGCGCGCCGTGGCTTCGAAGAGTCAATTGAGTTTGCGAATTTGCTCGCCACCATCGTGCCCAGCGGCTCACCGAGCGTAAGTGCGACCTCGTTGACTTCAGCGCGTGTAGATCCGCGGAACGAGCCGGGCAATGGCATGTTGACGCGTGATGCGGCGTGGCGTGTGCCGCTGCTGAGTCTGCCGGGACGCAACGGTCTCGATCTCGGTCTGGCGCTCTCGTATTCCTCGATGGTTTGGACGCGCTCTGGTCCTTACCTCTATTTCGACGAAGACAATGGCTTTCCGAGTCCCGGCTTCCGGCTTGGGTTTCCCACCGTGCAGCGGCAAACATTCGACGCTCAGACCGGTCGCAAGGCTTATCTGATGATCACGGGCGGCGGCGAGCGCGTCGAACTGCGACAAGTGGGCACCTCAAACGTCTACGATGCCGCCGACTCGTCATATTTGCGACTGACTGACAATGGCTCGACGTTGCTGGTCCAGGCGACTGACGGCACGAGACTGAGTTTCTCGCAGATCAATGGTGAGTATCGCTGCATTGAAGTAAAAGACAGCAACGGCAACTAACTCACGGTTAACAACAACGCGCTCGGTCAGATCAGCAGCGTCATCGATACGCTGGGCCGCGTCATCAACTTCAACTACGACACGAACGCGAACCTGATCTCGATCACTCAGGCTTGGAACGGGCAGCCGGCGCACCAGTGGGTCAGTTTTGGCTGGAGCACGCGCAACATGCAATCGAGTTTTTCCGGCGCGGCAGTGGTGGGCACAGCGAATAACACAGTGCTGCCAGTGCTCACGCAGGTGGCGTTGAACGACACGTCATACTTCACTTTCGATTACACCAACTCGCTGCAAGTGTCGGTGATCAGGAAATACTTCGGCACGACGGAGCTCAATGCCACCAGCTTCAACTACGAAACGCCCGGCAGCGATGTGCCGCGTTTGCTCAGCAGCAGTGTGACCGCGCAAAACTGGACCGGCATCAACGGTGTGCCGGCGCAAGTGACGACGCAGTACAGCCTTGCTGGCGATGGCGCGTGTGTGCTGACCGCGGCTGACGGCACGATCTACAAGGAGTATTACGGCACTGGCTGGCAGCGCGGACTGCCGACGCTGAGCGAGGTCTGGTCGGGCGGCGTGCGCCAGAAGTGGACCACGACCGCGTGGACCCAGGAAAACACTTCAGCCAGTTATGAAGTCAATCCGCGTGTCACCGAAACCAACGTCTACGATGCGGGCGGCAACCGGCGTCGCACCGTGATCGATTATGGACCTTATGCAATGTATGGGCTGCCATGGGTAGTGCACGAGTATGCGGCGGATGGCGCTACCCTGATCCGTGATACCTTCACCGATTACAATCTCGGCCAGGCTTATCTCGATCGTCGCATCATCGGGCTTGTTTCCGCCGTGCACATCACGAATGCGGCGCAGTACCAGACAAAAATCACTTACGAATACGACGACCCGGCACGGCTGCACACGCTTCCAACCGCAGCCACGCAGCATGATCTCAATTACAACCTCTCGTTCACGGCGCGCGGGAACGTCACTGCGGTTTCGCGCTGGGACGTTAATGACATCAACAACGCGTCGAAGAAGCTGACCAGTTACAGCAACTATTACGACACCGGCGCGCCTAAATCGACTACCGACCCGGCTGGACACCAGAGCAGCTTCGCCTATACAGACTCGTTCTCTGACAGCGTGAATCGCAACACGTTTGCCTATCCGACGACGCTGACCGACGCGGACGGCTTCAGCTCATCTGTGCAGTACAACTTCGACTTCGGTGCGATGACGCGCACGCAAACACCCACGCCTGCGGGCCAGTCACAGGGCGCGATTCAGACGATGAGTTACAACAACCTGGGCCAGCTCGAGCGCATCACCACCACGAACAATGGCGCGTACAAGCGCTTCTGGTATGGAGCCGATTACACGGCGAGCTTCGCAACCGTGAACAACGTTCAGGACGAAGCCTATTCAGCTCAAATCGTAGATGGTCTGGGCCGAGTTATCGTGAGCATGAGCAACCATCCGGGCAGCACCGGCGGCTACAGCTTCGTGAACACCATTTACAACCAGATGGGGCGCGCGGTGAAAGTCTCGAATCCAACCGAAGTGAACGGCTCGTGGGTGCCCAGCGGTGACGACGCGGCGGGCATGTACTACACGCAGCAAACCTACGACTGGAAAGGCCGTCCGTTAATCACCACCAATCCCGACGGCACCACCAAAGAAGCCAGTTACGCCGGCTGTGGCTGCGCCGGTGGTGAGGTCGTCACGGTGACTGATGAAGGCGTTATCGATGCGACTGGCGCTCTGAAGAGGCGTCAGCAGAAAATCTACTTAGACATACTTGGCCGCACAGCCAAAACCGAGATCTTGAACTGGGATGGTGCCGGCCCAAACGGAACCGGCGGGACGGTGTATGCAGCCACCACCTTCGCTTATAACGCGCGCGATCAGTTAACTACCGAACGCCGTTTTGCTGGACCAACGTCGAGCACTACGTATCAGGAAACAACCATGTCGTACGACGGTTTTGGCCGAGTGAAGACTAAACACCTGCCCGAGCAACAAGCGAATGTGAACAATGGCGCCTCCACTGATCATACGACGTGGAATTACAACAACGATGACACGGTGCAAAGTGTCACTGATGCTCGAGGTGTAATTACAACGTTCACGTACAACGGTCGCCATCTGGCCACTGCTATCGCATTCAATTCCAGCAACATTCCAAGTGGCAACAACGTCATCCCGACAACCAGCATAGCCTATAGCTACGACGCGGCAGGTAATCGCATCACGATGTCTGACGGATCCGGTGCAGTGACTTACCATTACGATCAGCTCGCACGCATCGATTGGGAAGAGCGAAGCTTCGCTGGACTACCAAATGCAGGTGTCTTCCGCTTGAGTTATGAATACAATCTCGCCAACCTGCCGAAGAAAGTTATCGATCAACGTGCTGGAACCAGTTTTACGGAAACGTTGGACACGCTTGGGCGCGTGACGGCCGTGAATGCGGTCGGCGCAGCCGGTGTAGCAACACAATTTGTCTCGAACACGCAGTACCGTGCCTGGGGTGGACTCAAGTCAAGAGCCCAGGCTGGTTTCACTGTAAACCTGACTTATAACTCACGCCTGCTGCCCAAAAGCTATGCAGTGGACGGGGTACAGACCGTGCAAATGGCTTACGACTACCACAATGACGGATCGATCAAGTATGCAAACGATCAAAGTGGACACTTCTTTGACGTAGCGGATCGAGCCTACTCATACGACGCTGCCGGACGGCTGCAGCATGCATACTCGGGAGTAGAAGCGCGGAACTTCGTTAATAACACGAGTGGAGGCACGCCTGATGGTCCATATAATCACGAGTATCTTTACGATCGCTGGGGCAACTTGCTACAGGATTCGGGCCGCATCTGGAGTCGAACGATTAGCACCTCAGATAGTTATGATGTTAACAATCGAGTCCCTGCCTGGAGTTACGACGCGGAGGGGAACGTGCTTTCCCGCAATGAACCGGCGACGACTATTTCACCTTTCGTTCCCGCACGCTATACCTACGACGCCGCCGGACGTCAGGTAGGTAGTACACAAACACGCACCTACACGCTCGAATATGGGAATGAGACCTCAGCGTTCGTTAATAGTGAGATTTTCGACGGCGATAATCAGATGACTCACTACGCGCTCGTAGTTAATGCCACTCCCAGCAATCCGCAACTCCCTCCCAGCAGCCAGACGACTGCTGAAGCTTATCTGCTACGTTCTACAGTTCTTGATAGCGTAATCTCCGAGTACAACGGCGATGGCACGTGGTCCAAGACTCATGTGTATGCCGGAGATGAACGACTGGGGCAACAGACAACAGCTCCAAACGGTACACCGCAGAGCATTCTCGAGAACTTGGATCCGATCACTGGCGACGGCATAAAACGTCTGTCTAATGGAAGCTATTTTGGTATGACCACGCTCGATGCTGGTGGTATTGACGTCGGTGTATCAGATCCCTTCCCGCCAGATGGTAGTGGTGCTGAAGACGGAGGTTTGAATGAACTCACGAAGACGGTTCCCTTCATAATACCGATCGAAGGTGGCGGCGCGATGTGTAATTTGGACGGACTGGACATCCTATGTTCGCGGATAAATGGCAACTCTGCAGTGCAATGTGCAAACAACGATTGCAACTCCACAATCACGTTTGTTGGACGTTCCAGGGGACAGGTCGTCGCAACCTGGGTACAACCCGCGCCCGAAGGTTGGGACCCCGCTTACGATGGCACTTACATGTTCAACGACGGCTTGCCTTGGACAAGAAAAGGCGGTGAACCAAACCCCTCGGGCCGACGGATTGGTCGTCAGGTTTTTAACCATGCGAGACTCGGGAGCCCGCAGAACGGAGGGAAGCAGATCGTGCCTCTCGGGAATCTGCAAAAAGGGATAGAGGATCTTTTGAAAACGAAAGATTGTGCTGCTTTTGTGCAAAAGCTCATGGATAAAGCGAACTCGCTTTTTGGTGGAGGCGGTCCACACGCAACTAGTTTTTGGGACGCCTTCAGCAGGATTCAGGATGCAGGTGGCTATCAGTTGGATGATGAGCCATCTAACGGAGGGACGGTAAGTGGAGAGCTCTTCGTTGGAGAACTTGTGAACTCTGCGTTGCCAGAATATTTTCAGGCTGGGCCCGGCACAGTGCATTTACAGCCGTTTGGGCCAATTGGCCGCTCGGCTAGACCTGCAGAGGTGGCCTTAAATCAAGCTCGTTATGCGTACACGGCTTTCCATGAAACTTTACATTTGGCAAAGCGAGGTGGGTATACAGATTATCAGCTTGCACAAGCCGCCAATGAAGTGGATAGGACAACCCCACCTGGATTCAAAAAAGATGACCTTTTATCGTGGAGCGGGAACGTTGATGCGGTGCTCCAGAGACATTGCGCGTACCCGTTTAAATAATAGGAATATGGTCACTACTATGAGAATTACACGTAAGGCTATCGGGTTTTTCTTAGTACTTGTCTGTGCCGTCACCGCCGAGGCAAAGGGTTGGCGTGGCATTGTGCCGCTACACTCCACACGTTCTCAAGTTGAGCAACTCTTAGGCCCACCAACCGAACAGAGCAATCTATATTCTGTATTCTATAAAACACCAAATGAAACGGTAGAAATTGATTTCGCAAATGGTCGTCCTTGCGGGATTGGAGAAAAATACAGCCCATGGCGTGTTCCCCGTGACACCGTAACCGAGATCTCCATTACTCCATTCCCAGGCTCGCCACTCTTCAATTTCGCCATTGACGAAAGCCGATACAAAAAGTTCATTGTTGGACATCTAATGGAGACACGATACATCAATGCTCGCGACGGTGAGGCCGTGACTGTGTGGGGTAATGTAGTAAGAACCATCGATTACTTTGCAGCAGCAGACGACTCACATTTGGAGTGTTCGGGGTTCCCTCAGCCAAACGTTACAAATTGTGAGTACATTTCAGACCCATTCGATTCCTTGGGAGGCATGAACTTCGAACAAGAAAAACTATTCCTCGACAATTTCTACGTAAAACTCCTGGATAGAAAAGCAATAGCTTATATCATTGCTTACAGCGGAAAGCGCGCTCGCCCTAATGAAGCGATAAAGCGAGCTAATCGTGCCAAACAGTACTTAATTTCTTTTCGCCACTATCCGGCTGACCACATCAAGGTGATAGATGGTGGCTATCGTGAGAAGCGTGACTTAGCACTTTACGTTGTGTCTGAGGGAGTTTGTCCTCCAACTCCTTCCCCCACAATTGATCCCCGAGACGTCGAGATTATTAAACGGTAAGGCAAGAAGAATCGCCTTCTTTAGTTCAATACGCTCACAAGCCATCTGAAATGGCATTGACGCGAAGCAACAACGGGTGTTCAGTTATATACGTAAATTCGCATCTCGCACATGAAGTTTATCGACAGCGGCGGAATCCTGTATCCTAGTCATGCATGGAGACGAAGACCGAGCCCGTAGACTTCAACCCCTACAACACGCGCGAGATCGACTACGAAAAAGACCTCGGCGCGCCGGGTGAGTTTCCTTACACGCGCGGTATCTATCCGAACATGTATCGCGGGCGGCTTTGGACCATGCGCCAGTACGCCGGCTACGCGACCGCGGAAGAATCAAACGCTCGCTACAAGTATCTACTCGCGCAAGGCACGACCGGGCTTTCCGTCGCTTTCGACCTGCCGACACAGATCGGTCTCGACTCTGACGATCCACTCGCGCTCGGTGAAGTCGGTAAAGTCGGCGTCGCGATCGATTCACTCGAAGACATGGAACGACTCTTCGCCGGCATTCCGCTCGACGAAGTGTCAACGTCGATGACGATCAACGCGACTGCCGCGATCCTTCTGTCGTTGTACCTTGCGGTCGCGCGCAAGCAGGGCGTGCCGTTCAGTAAAGTTCGCGGCACGCTGCAAAACGACATTCTGAAAGAGTACATCGCGCGTGGCACTTACATTTATCCGCCCGCGCCGTCGCTGCGTCTCGTGACTGACATCTTCGCGTACTGCGCGCGCGAAGTGCCAAACTGGAACACGATCTCGATCAGCGGTTATCACATTCGCGAAGCCGGCTCGACTGCCGTGCAGGAAGTTGCGTTCACACTCGCGGATGGAATCACGTACGTCGAAGCCGCACTCGCCGCGGGTCTCGCGATCGACGACTTCGCTCCGCGTCTCTCGTTCTTCTTCAACGCGCACAATAGTCTGCTCGAGGAGATCGCGAAGTTTCGCGCGGCGCGGCGCTTGTGGGCGCGCATCATGCGCGATCGTTTCAAAGCGCGCGATCCACGCTCGCTGATGTTGCGGTTTCACACGCAGACTGCGGGTTCTTCACTGACCGCGCAACAGCCCGAAGTAAACGTAGTGCGGACGACGATCCAGGCGCTGGCGGCGGTGCTTGGCGGCACGCAGTCGCTGCACACGAACTCGATGGACGAAGCGCTCGCGTTGCCAACTGAATCTGCCGCACGTCTCGCGCTCAGAACTCAGCAGGTGATCGCACACGAGTCAGGTGTAGTAGACACTGCAGATCCGCTCGGTGGCTCGTACGCGATCGAGCATTTGACTGATGAGATCGAGGATGGCGCGCTCGAGTATCTGAAAAAGATTGACGCAATGGGCGGGATGCTGCGTGCGATTGAAACCGGTTACGTGCAGCGCGAGATTCAGGAAGCGGCGTATCGTTACCAGAAGGCTGTCGAAGCACGCGAACAGGTGGTGGTTGGTGTAAATCGATTTCAGCTTGAAGAAGAGCTGCCGGTGAACGTTCTGCGGATCGATCCGGCGCTCGAACAGGCGCAGGTCGAGCGCCTCCGTGCACTGCGCGAGCGGCGTGATACTGCGGCCGTGACTGCCGCGCTCGCGAACCTCGAACAAGCCGCGACGACTGATGAAAATCTGTTGCCGCGAATTCTCGAATGCGTCGAGTCATACGCAACTGTCGGCGAGATCAGCAACACACTGCGACGTGTCTGGGGGGAGTATCGAGAAACTTCAACTCTTTAGTGAACAGGATCGCAAGATGAGCAAACTCGTTCTATTCGTACTGATCGCCGGTTTCGGGATAAATCAGGCTCAGGAAAGCGCGCCGAAGAAGATGTCGGATCCACAGTCGTGGAGCAGATACACGGTGGAAGGTGAAGAGTTTTCGGTGATTCTCCCGACGCTTCCTGCAATGACGACAACCAAAGCTATGCGCAAGCGTGATCACGAATACCAGTTGCAACGACAGATCGAAACATACATAGACGGCTTTCTCTACACTGTGGAGGTTTTTGAAAACCCGAAGCCGCAACAGTCGTTGGACGAGTTTATCTCCGAACGCAGAGACGACGTTAAATGCAATCCCGACGGCGCACGAACCGTCACTGTCGGTGGTTATTCCGGAAAAGAGTGCTTGTCGTCGGACAAAGACTATCCTTTGATAGTGCAATTTCTCGCTACCGAAACACACCTCTACCGCTTTATCGTGAGAGGACCGAGTGTAGAGGAAGGACGCGCCCCGAAGGAGTTCTTTTCTTCCATAAGGCTAGGCAAGAATATAGATGGAATTAAAATCTCTGACGGACCGGGCGACCGCATTTATATCGGAAAGCACACTGATCAAAAAGCTCGCCTACTGGTGAAACCCGAGCCTTCTTACACTCGGGACGCGCGAAAAAATAAGATTGCCGGAACGGTGATCCTCAGAGTTGTGTTTACATCGAGAGGAACTGTAGAAAACATTCACGTCGTAAGAGAACTCCCAGACGGATTGACTGAGCGGGCAATTGAGGCTGCGAAAAAGATCAAGTTCGTTCCAGCTACAAAATATGGTTATCCTGTGTCCATGTGGATGCAGTTGGAATATAATTTTTTTCCATATTAGATGACCCACCTGCTCGAAGTTCGTAATCTTCAAACACACTTCCCCACACGTTCGGGACTCGTGCGTGCGGTTGATGGTGTGAGTTTCCATCTCGATCGTGGTGAACTGCTCGGACTCGTCGGTGAGTCGGGTTGTGGGAAGTCGATGACGGCGCTTTCCGTGATGCGGCTGATCGCGCCGCCCGGAAAGATCGTCAACGGCGAAATACTTTTCGACGGCAAAGATTTACTAAAACTTTCCGATTCGGAAATGCGCGAGATGCGCGGCGACGACATCGCGATGATCTTTCAGGATCCGATGACGTCGCTCAATCCTGTTTACACTGTCGGCGAACAGATTGCCGAAGCACTGCGACTGCATCGGAAGCTGTCGCGCAAACAAGCGCGGCAGGCGACGATCGAGGCGATGCGGGAAGTCGCGATTCCGGATCCGGCGCGGCGCGTCGATGATTATCCACACCAGCTTTCAGGCGGTATGCGACAGCGCGTGATGATCGCGATGGCGCTCGCGTGTAATCCGAAACTCCTGATCGCCGACGAACCGACGACCGCGCTCGACGTCACGATTCAGGCGCAGATACTCGAGCTGCTCGACGATCTGCGCAAGCAGCGCGAGCTGGCGGTGCTTTTGATTACGCATGATCTCGGTGTGGTCGCGGAAGTCGCCGATCGCGTCGCGGTGATGTACACGGGAAGAATCGTGGAAGAGTCGCCGGTGGAGGAGTTGTTTGCCCGGCCGAAGCATCCGTACACGGAAGGCTTGCTGCGTTCAGTGCCAAAACTGACGAGCACCGCAGTCGTTCAGAAAGAACGGCTGGAGACGATCGAAGGCGTGGTGCCGCGACCGACCGATCTGCCGCCCGGCTGTCACTTCGCGCCGCGCTGCCCGCACCGGATGCCTCGTTGCATGGCGGAGGAGATTCCGTTGTATCAACTCGACGGCGGTGTCGAAGTGCGTTGCGTGCTTTACGATCTTGCGGCCGCGGTTGCAGCGGACCACGAAGATGTTCATGAGCGCCGAAATTGATACGAATCACGAGCCGAACCTGCCAGTCGCGCCCGCGGAGCCGCGCGACACGCTCATCAGCGTTCGTGGTCTAGTCAAACACTTTCCGGTCGAAGGATCGACTGATGTGGTGCGTGCGGTTGATGGTGTCTCGTTTGAGATCTTTGCGGGCGAGACGTTGGGACTTGTCGGCGAATCGGGCTGCGGTAAGTCGACAGTCGGTCGGTGTCTGCTGCGTTTGATCGAGCCGACTGCGGGTCACATCTTCTTCGAAGGACGTGACATTCTCGCGCTCAACAAGAAACAGTTGCGCGAGATTCGGCGCGAGATGCAGATCATCTTTCAGGATCCTTACGCATCGCTCAATCCGCGCATGAAGATTGGGGACATCGTCGGCGAGCCACTCGTCATTCATCATCAGGGTACGAAGACTGAGAGAAAGGATCGTGTTGCTGCACTGCTGCGACGCGTCGGGCTCGATCCTGATTACATGAACCGTTACGCGCACGAGTTCTCGGGTGGGCAACGACAGCGCATCGGTGTCGCGCGGGCCCTCGCGCTGAATCCGAAGCTGATCGTGGCGGACGAGCCGGTGTCGGCGCTCGACGTCTCGGTCCAGGCGCAGGTCGTGAACTTGCTACAGGAGCTACAGGAAGAGTTAAATCTCACTTATCTGTTTATCTCGCACGGGCTCGCTGTTGTTGAGCACATCTCGACGCGTGTGGCGGTGATGTATCTCGGTCGCATCGTTGAGATCGCGAATGCGGCTGAGTTGTATGCGCAGCCGCTGCACCCGTACACGCAGGCGCTGCTGTCAGCGATTCCGATTCCGGATCCGAAGCAGAAGCGAAAGCGGATCGTGTTAGAGGGTGATGTGCCGACGCCGATCAACCCGCCGTCGGGTTGCCGGTTTCGGACGCGCTGCCCGCTTGCGATTGAAGAGTGTGCGCGGATCGATCCGGAGTTGCGCGAGGTGTCGCCGGGTCATCATGTGGCGTGCATTCGCGTGCCGGGTTGGGATGAGGCGCCGCGATCTGAGTAAGTTTGAAACCTTCAGTATCGTTGTACCGTATTTAGCGTCCTTGTTTACGTGAGCAGTTTCACTTCGGACGGACAGCTTTCTCACCCGTCCTTCGATCCTTAGGAGGATACCAATGAGCGATTCGTTAGCGCCGCCGTCTGCACCTTCTGCACCGACCGGACCGGAAATGTCCACGGCGGAAACCCTGAGCGGCGTCTTTTTCGAGCCGTCGAGAACGTTTGAGGCCCTGCGTGCCCGGCCGCGGTTTCTCGTTGCGGGTCTGATCATATTTGTGATGACGTGCATAGTCACCGCTGTCATGTACATGAGAGTTGATATGGGCCAATACATTCGCGACCGGATCGAGAAGTCGCCCAACGCCGCGCAAATTTCCGAAGCGCAGAAGGAAACGCAGGTCAAGGTCGGGAAAACAGTCGGAATGGTGCTGATCCCCTTGTCGGTGCCAATCGCGATTGCGCTTGGTTCGGCGCTCTACATGCTGCTCGTGATGGCGTTTGGTGGATCGATTAGTTACAAGAAGTCGTTGGCGGTGTGGACGTATTCGTGGTTACCGCCGGCGGCTTTGGGGACGTTGATCGCGCTGTTGGTGTTGTTCCTGAAATCGCCTGATTCGATCGTGCCGGAGAATTTGGTAGCAACAAATCCCGGGGCGCTGTTGGGTGAAGATGCGTCGAAAGTGTTGGTGGCGTTTTTGAGGCAGATCGATCTGCTCAGGTTTTATGGATTGTTTTTGGCGGCGTTAGGGCTGCGAAAGGTTGCGAAGATTTCGTCCGGCGCGGCGTGGGGAGTCGTGCTGACGCTTTTTATACTCGGGCTTCTTTTCGCGGTCGGATCCGCTGCTCTCTTCGGCAGATAACGATCATTTTTAGCCGCTGATTTTCGCGGATAAACGCGGATCACTCGTAGCGCAGGGACTCGATTGGATCCAAACGCGCGGCTTTCCATGCGGGCCAGATGCCGAAGATGAGGCCGATGCCGACGCTCGCGATCAGGCCACCGACCGGCGCCCAGATCGGTACGTAAGAGGGCAGCAGTAAACGCAGCAACAGCGACACTCCCCAACCAATCGAGAGTCCGACAATTCCGCCCAGACCCGTGAGCGTCGCGGCCTCAATCAGAAACTGCCACATGATGTCGCTGCGCCGCGCGCCAATCGCTTTGCGGACCCCGATCTCGCGCGTGCGCTCAGTGACTGATACGAGCATGATGTTCATCACGCCGATGCCGCCCACCATCAGGCCCACCGAAGAGATCGCGACCATCGCGATCGCCAGACCAGCAGTGATCGATCGGAAGTTATCGAGAATGCTCTCCGACGTCTCCATTCCGAAATTGTCGTTTGCGGCAAAAGCGACCTGACGACGGACGCGCAACAAGTCGCGCACCTGGTCCTTCGCTTCGTCCATCATGCCGGCGCGCGCGACCACCATGATGCTGATGTCGTCAGCGTTTGGTTTCAACTTCTGGGCCACTGAGAACGGCACGTAAATAACATTGTTCTGATCGTCACTGCCGCCGCCGATCAGAAACTGTTCGCGTTTTTCCAGCACGCCCACGACGCGAAACTCCGCCGTACCGATCTTGATCGTTTGTCCAACTGGAGAGCCGATCTTGAAGAAGTCGTCAGCGACTTTCGATCCGACGACACACACTTCCTGGTTCGTATCGTTTTCCGTTTGCGTGAAGAAGCGGCCTTCGGAAATCACCTGCGTGCCCGCTTTTTCGAAATCAGGAAGCGTGCCCTGAAGTGCCACTTGTGCGGACGTCTTGCCGCCGCCGGAAACGTTCAGTTTGCCGCCGAAGAAGTTGTTGGTGATATCGAGAAAAGGAACTGACAGTTCGACTGCGGGCAACGACTGCAGCGCGATGGCGTCGTCGTAAGTCAACTCCTTACGCATGCGCTCTTCGCGCGACAAGCGACCGATGTGAATGCCCGCGTTGTACTTGCTGATGTAAATCGAGCGAGTGCCGAACGACTCGACTTCGCGTTTTACTGACACGTCGATGCCGCTGATGATCGACGCGATCAGCATCACGGTGATGATGCCGATGACGACGCCGAAGACCGTTAGAAACGAGCGCAACTTATTCGCGCGCAACGTCGCCAGGGCCATCATGAGGTTTTCGAAAATGTCGCTTCGTAGAATTTTCATTTTCAGGCCTCGTCTAGTCGGATCGCAAAGCTTCGATCGGATCCAATCTCGCCGCTCTCCATGCGGGGAAAAGGCCCGACAGAATGCCGGCTACAGCGGAAGTGCCAAGCGCTCCGGCGATCGCCCATATCGAGAGATACGTGGGAAAGATCAATGCCGTCACTATCAGGCCAACAAGCCAGGCGATGAAGACCCCGACGGCGCCGCCGATCGTAGACAGCGCCACGGCTTCGACCAGAAACTGCTTCAGGATATCGATCTTCCGCGCGCCGAGAGATTTTCTGATGCCGATCTCCTTGGTGCGCTCAGTCACCGAGACCAGCATGATGTTCATGATCACGATTGCGCCGACGACGAGAGCGATCATCGGAACGGCGATCGCGACGATGAAGATGGTCCCAAAAAGTCGATCGCGCAGGCCCGTAATCGCGTCGGGCGTGACGATGCCGAAGTTGTCTTTCTCGCCTGGTTGCAGTTTGCGCCGCACGCGCATCAGAAAACGCGATTCTTCGACCGCGTCGTTGAAGCGCTCATCTGTTATCGAAGTAGCGATGAAGTAGAGCGAGCGCTGGCGAATGAGACTGCCGTAGTTTATGGCGTAAGTCTTCAACGGCAGGATCACGAACGAGTCCTGCGGAATACCGAACACGGTTCCTCTCGCCGTTTCGATACCAATGACACGATACGGAAGTCCGCGAACGATGATCTCGTTATTGAGTGCGTTTCCAGCGGGAAACAGTTTGGTGGCGATGTCCGCGCCGATGTAAGCGACACGCGCGGCGCTTTCGTCTTCAGGCTCCGCGATGAAACGTCCTTCGGCAACGTCGCGGTTTTCGATATCGACGCAATTAGCGGTGGCGCCCGAAACGAAAACGTCTTCGAGCACTTCGGTGCCACGCTTGACTTCGACCGGAGTGCCTCTGGCGCGCGCGCCAATCTTACCGATCAACTGCGCGCGTTGTTTCAGGTAGTCGTAGTCGTCGAGCGTCAACTCTTTGTTCCGACGCTGGGCCGCGGCGATCGTGTCAGTGTCTTTGAAGTCTTCGAGTGGATTGAAGCGCTGAATCGTAAACGACTTCGCGCCGATGCCCGCGATCTTCTCGTCGACGTAACGATTGAAGCCCGCGATGAGCGAGACGACGACGACGAAGGCCGTGACGCCGACAATCATGCCGAGCAAGGTCAACGCCGAGCGCAGCTTGTGCGCCCAGATCGCTGCCACAGCAAGTTTAAGAGTTTCGATAAACTTCACGAGAGTCAGCCCATTAAGCCACAAAAAGCACACAAAGCACAAAATGTATCAACCAGAAAACGCCGGGAATTCTTTTTGCGTTTTGTGCCTTTGTGGCTGATCTTTCTATTCCCAGCGCAGGGCATCGATCGGATTCAAGCGCGCCGCTTTCCACGCGGGCCAGAGGCCGAAGATGATTCCCACGGCCGCTGAAATCCCGATGCCGACACCGATGGCCCACAAAGGAACGTAGGCGGGCAATGGCGAGAATTTGTTCATCAACAGGCTCAACCCTTCACCGACAGCCAATCCTGCCAAACCACCAATCGCGGTCAGCACCACTGCTTCAATCAGAAACTGCGACAGGATGTTGAACCTCGTCGCTCCGACCGCTTTGCGCACTCCGATCTCTTTCGTCCGCTCCGTCACTGAGACGAGCATGATATTCATTACGCCGATGCCGCCGATCATGAGTGCTACGAAAGAGATGGCCGTAAGCACGAGGGCCGTTGCCCCGGTTAGCTGGTTGTAGACGTCGAGCAGCGAGTCCTGCGACGAGATGCCGAAGTTATTGGGCGCGCCGAGCGGCACGCGACGCCGGCGCCGCAGAATATCAGTGATTTCGTCCATCGCCGATTTCACATAAGCACGCGACCGCGGCCGCACGATGACGAAGAACACGACTTCCGGAAACGGCGGATCGGGATTGTACTTGTCGAACGTCGTGAGCGGAATGAAGATTGAGTTGTCGCGCGACTGTCCGAAGAAGTTGCCCAACGGCTCCATCACGCCGATGACGTGATAAGGATTGCCGTTGATGCGCACGTCTTTGTCAATCGGATCTTCGTACGGAAAGAGCGCCTGCTTTACATCGACACCGATGATCACGACGTTTGAGCGGTCCTGCATGTCGATGTCGTTGATGAAACGACCACTCGCGACGTACTGCGTTTGCACGAACTCATAATACGGCGTGACGCCGAAGAGAATCGGCGTGTCAGTCTGCTTGTCCTGGTATCTGACCGTCGATGCGATCATGCGGTGAATCGGCGAGACGCCGACGATCGATGGTGCTTCGGTGCGCAGTGCTTCGGCGTCATCCATCGTCAGGTCTTTGCGATGAATCTCGTCTGGTCCAGGCGGTCGTCCAAAGCTCGGCTGAAACTTGGACACGAAAATTGTGTTTGAGCCGAGCGATTCGATCTGATCGGCGAAAGCTTTGTTGAGACCCTGAATGATCGACACCATGAAGATGACTGTCAGGACGCCGACGCTGACGCCGAGAATCGTCAACGCCGAGCGCAGCTTGTTCGCGCGCAACGTGTCGAGCGCCATGAGTGCCGATTCTTTAACGTCGTCGAGTCTCATTGTTTTCTACTCAGCGCGGAGCGCCTCGATTGGATCGAGACGCGCGGCGCGCCACGCGGGCCACAGGCCGCTCAAAATTCCCACGAAGGACGACATCCCAACGCCCGCAACGGCGGACCAGATGCTAATCAACAGCGGAAATCCGATGAGCGCTGAAATCCCGTAAGCCAATCCAAATCCGGTGCCGACACCAATCGCGCCGCCAACCGCCGTCACTGTCACCGCTTCGATCAAAAACTGCGTCAAGATATCGTTGCGTCGCGCGCCGATCGCTTTGCGAATTCCGATTTCCTTCGTCCGTTCCGTCACCGAAACAAGCATGATATTCATCACGACGATGCCGCCCACGATGAGCGAGATCCCCGCGACGAGATACGTCACGTACTTGATGTTCGACGTCGCCGCGCCATAAAGATTCAGAAACACGTCCTGCGTCTCGAGCGCGAAGCCTTCGTCTTCCGCGTCCGGCGCGGTGTGGCGACGGCTTCTCATGATCGTCCTGACCTGGTCCTCAGCGGTCTCGAGTTGCTGGGTCGTCTGCACCTGAATAAACGTGACGATCGAACGCCGGCCGCCGTACGCCTTCTGATAAGTCGAATACGGAATGTAGACCACGTTATCGCGCGAAAAGCCGAAGATCGATCCGAGCGGCTCGAGCACCCCAAGTATAAGGTACGGCCGACCGTCGATCCGGAGCTCCTGGCCCACCGCCCTATCAGCGGGCGCGTCGGCAAACAGATTCTTCAGCATGTCGGGACCGATGACGCAGATATCACGTCCGACTGCGCCTTCACTCTCGGTCCAGATGCGGCCCACGTTGATATTCACGCCGTCGATATCAAACATTGTGATCGGCTCGACACCGCGGATTCGCACGTTCTCGGCTGTTTGATCGTTGTGCTTCACGGTCTCGATCGCATTCGCGGCGATGCCCACGCGCCAGCACGCAGTACACAGGCGCTGAATAGCGTCCGCATCTTCGTGCGTCACGTCTTTACGACGATTGAACTTGATGAAGTCTTCGCGCGACTTGATGATTTGCGGGTTCTTCGAAATCGTGAAGACGGTGGAACCCTGCGACGAGAAGGTTTGCGCGACAGTCTGATCGAGACCCTGGATAATCGTGACAACAGCGATCACCGCGGCGACACCAACCACCACGCCAATCAGCGTCAACGCCGTGCGCATCTTGTTTGCGCGCAGGCTGGCGGTGGCGACACGAAACGCCTCCCAGATGGCGGTGAGACGAAATAGGTATCGCATTTTGTGCCTCTTGTGGCTACTTAATTCGTTCGTCTTTTTCGATTTGACCATCGCGAATCGAGATGACGCGGTGGGCGCGTTCTGCGATATCGTGCTCGTGTGTCACGACGATGATCGTGTTGCCTTCTGAGTGAAGACGTTCGAATAGATCCATGATCTCCATGCTGGTGTGCGAATCGAGCGCTCCGGTCGGTTCGTCAGCCAGCAAAATCGACGGATGATTCACCAGCGCGCGGGCGATCGCGACGCGCTGTCGCTGGCCGCCCGAAAGCTCGTTGGGTTTATGACTCATGCGCTCGCCGAGATCTACTGCGTGCAGCGCTTTCTGCGCCATTTCATGTCGCTGCGACGCGCCGACACCGCCGTAAATCAGCGGCAGCTCAACGTTGTGAAGCGCAGTCGCGCGCGCCAGCAGATTGAATGTTTGGAAAACGAAGCCGACTTCCTGATTACGAATGCGCGCCAGCTCGTCGTCGTCCATTTCCGAAACGTTCTTGCCGTTGAGCCAATACTCACCCTGGCTCGGCGTGTCGAGACAGCCGATCAGGTTCATCAGCGTCGACTTGCCTGAACCTGATGGACCAATGATCGCGATGTACTCGCCACGAGGAATATCAAACGAGACTCCGTGCAGCGCGTGCACTGACTCAGTTCCCATCTGGTAAGTCTTCCAGATGTTGCGCATCGAGATCAGCATCTTCGGGTCATGCCCGTTGACCTCGACGCGCGGCGTCGTCACACTCTCCGGGGGAGTAAGCGTAAGAGTAGCGTCACTCATCTAGCTGGCCTCGTTTCCGTTGGCGTTGCCCGGCTTCTTTGTTTGACGCTTGATGGTCATGCCGTCCTTGAGCGTCTTCAACACGCGACTTGGGCCACGCACGATCTCCATACCTTGCTTAACACCGCTCGTCACTTCGATGTCAGCTTCACCAGTGATACCCGTGGTCACTTCAATGAATCGGACCTTGTTACCCTCGACGATATAGACGCCCTTTTGCGCCTTCGGTTTCTCGCCACCGGGAGAAGCGGCGGGAACACTGCCGGCAACGCTTGGCGCCGGAGATGCTGCCGCAGGCGCCTTCTCGACGATTGCTTCGAGCGGCACGGCCAGCACAGTCTGCTTCGTGTCAGTGGTGATGGTCGCGGTCGAGCTCATGCCGGGACGCAACGCGTTTTGAATGTCTTCCGACAAGTCTTTAAGTTCGAGTGTGACTTTGAACTCTTTCGCTTCCTGCACGTTCACGCGATTCGACAAGCCGCCCGTTTGATCCGACTTCGCAATCGCCAGCGGGTTCTTCTGCGTGACCACGGCTTTGATTTCCTTATCGCCGAGCGCGTCGACTTTCACTTTCGCTTCCTGGCCCACCTTGACGTTGTTGATTTCCGTCTCGTCGACGTTCACTTCAACGTTGATCTGCGACATGTCGGCGATTGTCATCAGCGGCGTCGTCGATAGGCCAGCAACCGCAAACTCACCGACGCGTGTCGGAATGTCAGCGACCACGCCGTTCAACGGCGACAACTGCGTTGCTTTCGAACGCTGGCTCTGTTGACCACGCAACATCGCGGACTGCTGGCTCGCGCGCATCTCTGACGACTTGATGCTCGTTTGTGCGTCTTTCACCGCGATGCGCTGCTGGTTCGCGCGCTCAGTCGCCTCTTTCACGGCGATCTGCTGAGCCTGGAGATTGGCTTTCGCGGTCTCCAGCGCGATCTTGGCTGTGTCCACGCGGTCGCGAGCGGTGTCGTATTCAAAACGGGAAGCGACGCCGGATTCGATCAGTTCGGTGGAACGCTTGAGTTCGCGCTGCGCCGTGTTGAGGTCAACCTGCGCCCGATCAACAGCGGTTTGCGAAGCTACAGCTTGCTGTCGCGCCGCTGCCACGGCAGCTTCGGCAACGACCAGCGCCTGTTGTGCTGAACTGACCGCGTTGCGGGCGTTTTGCACGTCATTTATCGACGCCTGGGTCGCGGCCCACTGTGCTTCCTGGTTCGACTGTAGCTGAGTCGGGTCAACGCGCACCAGCGGCTTGCCCTTGGTCACCATATCGCCGGCGGTCACGTAAATCTCTTCAATACGGCCGGGAACCTCGCTCGTCAGCTTGATATAGCGTATTGGTCGCACCTCGCCCGATGCGGTTACGGTCTGTTTCAGCTCCGGTCGGACTTCGAGCTTTACGGTTACAACTTCGGGCTCTTCCTTGCGGGTTGCGACCACGCTGATGACGACGACCAGGGCGATCACCGCTGTCACCACCACACCGATGATGATTTTCTTTTTGCGACTCAATGCCATTCTTTAGTTCCTTTTACTTTGGGGGCCTTCAAAATCTCGAAGAAGCTTCTACGTGGAAACTTATCAAACAGTTTCATCGAAGAGCAAACGTGATCCGGGCCAATTTATTAACACTTTAGCCACGAAGAGGCACAAAATGCACAGGAATATTAGACGCCGGCAGATCCAAAATTGTGCCGATTACCGACTCACTATGATGCGTTGGCTGGCGAGCGGGTTTCGCGCTAAAATGATTTGCTTTTTTGAAGACGATGATTACGTGTGACAGGTGCAAAACAGAAAATCTCGATGGCTCGCAGTATTGCGACGAATGTGGCGCGCCATTGAGACCGAATGGCCGTCCCAATCCCGTGCAGCCACGACCAGTGCACGGTGGTGGTAACAACGGCAATCATGCTCCGTCGCCCGGATCTCAACCAGAACTTGCCGGTGGCCGAGTATCTGCCGGCCTCAGTTATTCAGCGTTACGCTCAACTGCCAAACCGCATGCCCGCCTGGTTATCGAAAAGGGCCGCTCGACCGGAAAGCAGTTTATGTTGAGTGATGTCGAAGCTCAGATCGGACGCTGGGACGCCGATGGCGGTATTTTCCCCGACGTCGATCTCGACACGGACGATCCTGAAGCAAAGGTCTCGCGACGTCACGCCCGCATCACTCTCAGCAACGGCCAGTACTTTCTTGAGGATCTGGGATCTACAAACGGTACGTTTATCAATCGTGGCAAGCGGCTGCCTCCGGGACAGCGCCAAGCCTTATGTGATGGCGACGAAATCATCGTCGGCAAAACATTTTTGCGCTTCCATATTGTGAAATAGTCGCCTGCTGGAGTCTTCTAAGTAGCACCGCTTTTTAGTCGGAATACTGGTAATCGTAAACAATGTCTGAGTGTCAATCATGTGGGGCGCATGTATCGCCGGGTGAGCATTACTGCGGTAATTGCGGTATGCCGATAAAGCCCAGCGGCGCGGAGCTCAAGACCGTTGCCCCGAACAAGGGCGACGATGAGGACGTGCAGCCACGCGCGGGCCGCCAATGGGCCAACACGCTCGATGATGAAACACCAGTCGTTGCCGCCGAGCCGGAAGCTGCGCCCGCTGAAGTGAAAGAGCCTTCCGGCAGTCTCGAAACTACGTTTGTCGCTCCGGAAACCGACGAGCCATCGAAGCCGATATCTTCAGATTCCCTCGGCGGATCGTTCACTGACAACGTGGCCGCCCCAGGCAAAACTTCAACGCCGAAAGAAGGCACGACCGGCGGTCATCGTCCGAACGTAAAGCAACTCGCTGCGAACACAGTGTTGAATGGCCGTTACGAGATCGTGCGGCGTATCGGTGGCGGCGGCATGGGCGCGGTCTATCTCGCGAAGGACCGCAATCTCGGCGACGCGCCGCGCGCAGTGAAAGAGATGGTCGAGTCGCACCTCGATCCCACGCAGCACGAGAAAGCGATTGGAGATTTCAAACGCGAGTCGCTGTTGTTGACGTCGCTCGAACATCCGTGCATTCCGACTATCTACGACTATTTCTACGACGAGCATCTCGGTCGCTTTTATCTCGTCATGAAATATATTTCGGGTGGCGACCTTGCTTCACGGATGCGTGCGGCAGTCGGCGGACGACTCGACGAAAAGACCGTTACCGATTGGGGCATGCAAGTAGCCGACGTGCTCGACTACCTGCATTCACGTCCGAAGCCAATCATCTATCGCGATCTCAAACCGGCAAACTTGATGATTGACGGCAACACGGGTCGCGTGATGCTGATCGACTTCGGCATCGCGCGCTGGGTGTCGCAGCAGGAAAAGGGTGTGACGGCGGTTGGCACGATGGGTTACGCGCCGCCCGAGCTTTTCAGTGGACGAGTGCAGCCTGCGTCTGACGTTTACAGTCTTGGTGCTACGATGTTTCATCTGTTGACCGGCGCCGATCCGCAGGACAATCCGCTGCTGATCTTCGACTTCACGAAGAACCCGCGACCGCGCCAGATCACGCCGTCGATTTCGTCGGAGATGGAAGCGATCCTGATGCGGACGGTCGAGTACAAGCCCGAAGATCGTTATCGCACGGCAGGCGAACTGCGAAACGAGCTCGCGACTCATCTCGAGAAGTTGATAAATGGACGAGTGAGTTATGGAATGCCTGCACCAGTATCCGGTGTTGAGACGGTGCAGGTGGCAACGGTTTACTGCGGCTTCTGCGGTGGACGTATCGCGGCCGACGACGTTTTCTGTGCACACTGCGGCGCGCGACAACCGCTCGCCGGTGTGGGAGCAAGCGCGTCCTTACATACAGTGCGGCCAACAGCGAAGCTGGTCGTCGCCGGAACCACGGAACTCGACGCGTCGTTCATTCTTCAGAAAGATAGTAACTTGCTCGGACGCACCGATCCGCATTCAAACATCTTTCCCGAGATCGATCTTTCGCGGTTCGATCCGGAAACGAAAGTTTCGCGCCGCCACGCGCGCATCTGGCTCGAAGGAGAAACGTTTCTCGTTGAAGATCTCGGTTCGGTGAATGGCACTGTGATCAACGACTCAGTGCGACTCGCGCCGCGCCAGCCGCGCGTGCTCGATAGTGGCGATAAACTGCGCGTCGGCGAAACGACGCTGCATTTCTTAGTTGGCTAAATCCCACCCACGGCAGTGGGTGGATCGTTCAGATGGTTTTCTACACGATATCTGAACGCCGGCTTTGGAATCCCGCCAACGGTAGTTGGTGGATTGTTCAAATTCTTTCTGGCATGGATCTGAAATATCCACCCACTGCCGTGGGCGGGATTACGTTGAGCTTCAGGACGTGGATGTAGAAAGAATCTGAACGAACCACCCACTGCCGTGGGTGGTATTCGAGTTTGTACAAGCATATTGGCCGTATATTTTTCTCGATGACTGTTGCCCAAGGTTTGCCGCGCTCCCAGGCAAGTAGCCGCACCGCCAGACATGGCGGACAACGACTCAGAGCCCCATTTCCTCTCCGTTGTGGCGCTCTGCTGATCGACTACATCGCACTCGTTTCACTGGTTGTGTTAGGCACGCTGGTCTCGCGCATGCTCGGCGGCGGCGGTCGTGCGGCCGGAAGCTCCGCTGAGACTGCGGGAATTCTGCTGGCCGCGTTGATGGCCGTGATCAATCTCGCTGTGATCCCCGGCTTCACGGGCATGACGCTCGGCAAGTGGGCCACCGGGCTGCGCATCGAAAAAAAGGACGGCGGACCTATCGGTATCGGCCGCGCACTGTTACGTCATTTCGTTGGTTATCCGCTCTCGTTCGCACTTTTTGGTCTCGGTTTTTTGATCGCGGCGGTGTCCGTGCATGGCAGAGGCTTGCACGATATGATAGCCGGCACCATCGTCGTTCGTGAGGGTTCTATCTAGTTGATGCTTCCGTAACACGCCTGTGTCTTCAAGCAAAATGTCAGAGCTCATAGTTAAATACCCGGACCGCGGGCCCGACCATTTTCCACTTGGCCGGCTTCGTATAACTATCGGCCGTTCCGCTCGCAACGATCTTTGCATTCCCGATCCGTTCGCCTCGCGCGTGCACGCTGAAGTGCGTCGCGAAGGTGACGAGTACATCCTTCAGGATCTCGGTTCCGCAAACGGCACGCTCTACAACGGCGCCACTGTCGAAGGTGCGATTCATCTGACTGCCGGCGGTCGTATTCAAATCGGAGAAACGGAGATCGTCTATGACGACGGCACGTTCAACTCCGGCATGGGCGCGACGATGATCACTGACAACTCCGGCTCATCACTGCCGGAAGCGACGATCGCGCTCGCGTCTGGCGACAGGACGACGTCAGGACTGCTCGAAGCAATAGAAGGCGCGCGCACGCAACCTGAAGAGATCGTGTCGTCGACAGTTACAACTGTCACGCCCAAGACAGCCAAGCAGGGCGACTTGCTCGCGCTGATCAGCAAAGTGGGAATCACTCTGCTCGCGTCAGCGACGTTGAATGAAACTCTCGAACAGATCGTGACGCTCGTGTTTGAGTCAGTGCCCGCGGATCGCTGCCTGCTCATGATGCGCGACGAGGGCAGTGAAGACTTGCGCGTTGCTGTTGCTCGGCTGCGAGATAGAGTTGGTGAAGTCGGGGAGATTCGTGTTAGCCGCAACGTGCTGGATGAAGTCGTGATTCGTGGGAAGTCAGTGTTGACGTCGGACGCGCAACACGATCCACGTTTTGCGAGTGGGACGATGGTGTTGCAGGGCGTGCGATCCGTGCTGGCGGTGCCGCTCGGTGTGGCTGACAAGGTGTTTGGCATCATCTACGCTGATTCGCCGATCGCTGAAGGTCGTTTCACTGAAGATCATCTGAAAGTTTTGACGACGCTGGCATCGGTGGCCGCGATTCGTGTTGAGAATGCGCGACTCGTTGAAGCACGACTCGAGCGCGAGCGATTGGAGCGCGAGCTCGCACTCGCTAGCGAGATTCAGCAGCGCTTTCAACCAACTGCGCCGCCGCACGTGAATGGTTACGAGCTGCAGGGCATCAGTTTTCCGTGTTACGAAATCGGTGGCGACTACTACGACTTCATCGAGCGTGAAGATGGGCGACTGGTGATCGCGCTCGGTGACGTGTCAGGTAAGGGAACTGCGGCGGCGTTGTTGATGTCGTCGCTGCACGCTGCGATTCATGCGCAGTCAGCGTCGCACGATTCGCTCGTCGCGACGATTTCGGCGGTCAATCGTTATCTGGCGGACAACATTCCCGCGAACCGCTTTGTCACGTTGTTCTATGCCGAACTCGATCCGGAATCCGGAGCGCTTTCGTTTTTGAATGCCGGACACAATCCGCCGTTGATCGTTCACGCGGCGGGAACTGTGGAACAGCTCGCGTCGGGTGGCTTGCCGCTGGGAATCAAGCGCGATGCTGAATATCGCGAGGGGCGGACGCAGTTGCAGAACGGCGATGTGCTCGTCATCTATTCGGATGGTGTGACCGAAGCGCAGAGCCCGAGCGGTGAAGAGTTTGGCTCGACGCGCTTGTACGAAGTCGTGTCGCGCAATATCGAGGCGTCGGCGGCGGGGATACGCGATCGGATTGAGTCGTCGTTGACGAAGTTTGCGCAGGGCACGAGCGCCGCCGATGACATCACGCTCGTGATCGTCAAGCGGCAGACGTAGACAGGATTACAGGATTTTCAGAATCAACGGAATTATCTTGTAAATTCTGTAATCTTGTAATCATGGACCCTGATACCGATATTGGCGGACCATCACATAGATTTCCCGCCACCAATCACTCCGCCATTATCAACGCCCGCAGCGACGATCAAATCGTCCGCCAGCGCGCCTTCGACACCATCCTCGCGAGCTACTGGAAACCAGCATACAAATACATCCGCCTCAAATGGCACGCTGACAACGAAGACGCCAAGGATCTGACGCAGGGTTTTTTTGCGCACGCGTTCGAAAAGAATTACTTCGCGAACTACGACGCCCGCAAAGCGAGCTTTCAAACGTTCCTGCGCACGTGTCTCGACGGCTTCGTCGCGAACGAACGCAAAGCCGGGCAACGACTCAAGCGCGGCGGCGACATCGATCACTATCAACTCGACTTCGCCGCCGCCGAAAACGAGCTCGCCGCGCACGCATCGTCGAGTCTCAGCCCCGACGACTATTTTCATCGCGAGTGGGTGCGTTGGATGTTCACGCTCGCCGTCGACGCGTTTCGACAACGCTGCGAAGCGTCAGGCCGCAGTGTCCACTTTCAACTGTTCGAGCGATACGATCTGAGCGACGACGAAGTCTCATATGCATCACTCGCAAAAGACTTCGGGCTCGACACCGCTACTGTCAACAACTACCTCGCTGCGGCGCGTCGCGACTTCCGTCGTCTCGTGCTCGAGAAGCTGCGCGAGATCACGGCGACCGACGAGGAGTTTCGCACTGAAGCGCGTTCGTTGCTGGGAGTCGACCCCTAATGAACTGGATCTCTGACGACAAGTTGAATCGCCTGCGCAGCGTCGTGAGCCAGCCTGATTTCAGTGCGACGAAGTACACGTTCGTGAAAGAGCTCGGGCGCGGTGGCATGGGCGCAGTTTACCTGGCTGAAGATCGCGAGCTCGACCGGCTCGTCGCGATCAAAGTCCTTAACACACCCGAGATTACTGACGACCTGCGCGACCGCATGGTCCGCGAAGCACAAATCATCGCGCGCCTCGAGCACCCGGGCATCGTTCCAATGCACGATGTTGGCACGTTGCCTGATGGTCGAATCTTTTATGTGATGAAATATGTGCGCGGCAGTCGCCTCGACGAATACGTCGCACTCAAGACTACCTTGCACGACTGTCTGCGGAAGTTTCAGGCTGTTTGCGATGCCGTGGCGTTTGCACACGCGCACGGCGTCATCCATCGCGATCTCAAACCGCAGAACATCATGATCGGATCGTTTGGCGAAGTGCTGGTGCTCGATTGGGGGGTCGCAAAGATCCGCGACGATCCGCGTTCAGCCTCGTCTTATCAAACAATGGAAGGCACCGTGATCGGCACTCGTCATTACATGTCTCCTGAACAAGCGCGCGGTGAGATCGATCAACTCGACGAGCGCTCCGACATCTACGCACTCGGTGCGATTCTCTACTTCATGCTGAACGAGCAACCCAAAATCAGCAAAGCTGCGAAGGCGGTCTATGTGAAAGCGATGGCAGACGCGAAGGAGAGCCGTTATGCGACCGCCTCCGAGTTGTCAGAGGATGTCGGTCGCCTGCTCGACGCCGAACCTGTTTCCGCGTATCGCGAGAACGCCGTGGAACGCACGAGCCGCTGGGTCAGCAAGAACCGTTTTCTGGTCTTGCTCGTCCTCGCTTACTTATTAATGAGAATTTTTTTAATTTTTACCTCTCGACGTTAAAGATTTCCCGGGCGACGTTTAATAGAACAACAGAACGATCTGAATAGAAGGAGAAAAACTATGTCCAAGCCCCTGATTGGAGTAATTCTCGGCGCTGTGCTGGGCGCCATTGACGGCCTGACCGCGTGGTTTACGCCCGCCGTGAGAAATCAGCTTGCTGGAATCGTGTTTGGCTCCACGATCAAAGGGATTATCGCCGGCGTTGCGATTGGCTTCTTCGCGAAGAAGTTCCATTCGTTGCCGATCGGGATCCTGTTCGGCGTGCTGGTCGGCGCGTTCCTCGCGTACCTTGTGGCGCTTATGCAAGGTGGCTACTACCTGGAAATCATCCTGCCGGGCACGCTGGTCGGCCTGATCGTCGGCTTCGCGACGCAGAAGTACGGCAAAGAAAGTAAGCCCGCAGTTTCACATTAATTCACATCAATTCATATTAAGAGGAGAAAAGTAATGCCCAGAGTTGTGCACTTTGAGATTCATGCGGCCGATCCGAATCGCGCCGTCAACTTTTACCAGACTTTATTTGGCTGGACTTTTCAGAAATGGGAAGGGCCGATGGAATACTGGCTCATAACGACTGGTCCAAACGAGCAGCCTGGCATCAACGGCGGCCTTGTGCAGCGCCAGGGTGAGATTGACGGGCAGGCAGTGATCGCTTACGTGTCTTTCCAGCACATTGGGATCCTAAGCTTAGAATTCCACGTGGACAAGTTGTCGCGGCCGCTTCTATAGTGTCACCTAAATACTAGTGACTCCAGCGTAACTGGACTGGCCACAGTTAGGCCGCAAATGTAATCACACTGGCTCACCTT